>FMJZ01019651.1_pt1 | contig 84499 bp, 83 predicted proteins | sample 1987881 | NCBI WGS metagenome assembly FMJZ01 (sample SAMEA4378227, study PRJEB15110) | soil metagenome | biome: soil; feature: Field; material: Soil | place: India | collected 2015-03-11 | depth 0 m
TTGTTTTCACTCAGCTCTTTTCCATAGAGTTCGGGATAGCCACCAGGTATATAGATAAAATCAGGGCTTTTAAGTTCTCCGTCTGTTAGTGGCGAAAAAAACTTAACATCCCCTAACATATTGAGTATTCTAATGTTTTCTTTATAACAGAAGCAAAAGGCTTTGTCGTAGGCGATGTAAATTTTTTTGTTAGATTTTTTGAGAGATAACCTTTTGGCATCTATATCTATACCATCTTCACAGAGAGAGAGTAATTGTTTTACATCAATATTTTTGCTCATCTTCGTCAAAGCATCATCAAAGACTTTCTTCCTTTCATAGCCCATTATGATACCTAAGTGTCTCGCTGGGATAGCTAAATCCTCATCACTTAAAAGATATCCCACTGTTTTTACCCCAACCTTTTCTGCCATCGAGCTTAAGAGAGTCAAGTGTCTTTCTGAACCAACATTATTAAAAATAACACCTTTAACTTTTACTCTCCTTTCCCACCTTTTGAAGCCCGAAATAAGCGCACCAACCGACTGTCCCATACCCTTTGCGTCTACCACTAATATCACAGGTAAATCAAGTTTTCTTGCTAACTCTGCTGTGCTTGCCTTGCCTTTCTCACCATAACCATCAAAAAGTCCCATGGCACCTTCTACTACAATGATTGGGTTTTTTGCCTCTTTCTCCTCCATAGCATCTTTAATATTCCAAAGCATAAAGTCTTTAGTCATAAAGAAGCTGTCAAGGTTTCTTCCAGAGATATCACATACATACTGATAGTGAGAGGTATCTATAAAATCAGGACCGCTCTTAAAAGGGATTACATCATAGCCAGAATCCATAAGAGCCTTCATAACCGATAAGCTTGCTATGGTCTTTCCGGAACCACTTTTTACAGCTGATAATATAAAGCCTTTAATCTTCATAACCATTTTCTGTATAAATACTCAAATAAAAAACCTAAAGCTAAAAATATTAATAAGGAAATATAAGAAAGTCTGATACCCTTCTTCACTATGTCTATGTTGGATCTCACCTTTCCAATACCAATATATGGCTTTTCATATTCTTTTCCAAAATAAGTAACGGTTCCACCAAATCTAATACCTAATGCACCTGCCATTGCTGACTCGGGATGGCCACTGTTTGGGCTATCGGTTTTTTTTCTATCTCTAAGCCATACATTAAAGCTATCCTTAACATTAAGTCCCATTACATAACTTGATATAAAGATTAAAAAGGCAGTAATTCTTGCAGGTATATAATTTAGCAAGTCATCAATCTTTGCAGAGGTTCTACCAAAATACATATACTTATCATTCCTATAACCTACCATTGAGTCTAAAGTAGAGGCCATTTTATAAGCCATTGCCAGAGGTATCCCCCCTAAAAAAAGATAAAAAAGTGGTGCAATAACACCATCACACAAGTTTTCAGAGAGGGTCTCTAAAGTAGTCTCACAGATCTTTTCTTCCTTCATAGAGCTTGTATCCCTTGTTACAAGCATAGAAAGTGCCTTTCTTGCATTATCTATCATCTTATGCTCAATGAGCTTGGCAACCTTTAAACATTCAAAGAAAAGAGAGCCACCTGCAAAAATAGAGACTGTAAAGAAGGTTCTATAGAAAAAGAGGATATATTTATTTATGATTAGCTTTTCGAGAAAATAAAAAAACACATAAGTAGAGGATATACAAATAAAGGCTAATAGAAAGCCTTTAATTAGTTTGGAGGTATCACTATCTGTTTTTTTGAGAAGTAATGACTCTCCTCCTTCTATCATCTTTCCCATTATCCTTACAGTATGAGGAAGAAAAGAGGGGTACTGAAAAAATAGCTCATAAAAAACGCCAACAAATATATAGCTAATCTTATATGTTAAAAGCTCATCTACTGTAAATGCCATATCTCAACCTTCAAAAAACTCTTTAAAAGTTTGGATTAATATCTTGTTTTCCTTTCTTTTTTTTACAGCAAAGCGGATAAAACTCTCTTCAAGCCCCAAAAAACCTGCATTGCTTCTTAAAGAAATACCCTTGCCTTGAGCAAAATTAATCAATGCCCTCGCCCTTTCTGTTTTTATGAGAAAAAAGTTGGCATAACTATCAAGAATGGTGATGGGAAGTGAGTTTAAAGAATTTTTTAGATAGACCTTTTCTTTAACCAATAATTTCTTTGTTTTTTCAATGAGTTCTTTGTTATCTAAAAAGCTCTTTGTAGCCTCAATAGCTATACCGTTTACGTTCCAAAGGGGAAGTATATTTTTCAAACTTTCTATAATATCTTTATCTCCCAATAAAAAACCTATTCTTAACCCTGCAATGGAGAAAACTTTTGTAAAGGATTTAAGTACCATAAGATTCTTATTATCCCTAATATTGCCAATAAGGCTCTCATCTTTATCTGAGAAATCCATAAAAGCCTCATCCACAAGTAGATAAATATCTTCTCTAAGTAAACTCAAAATCTCTTCTTTAAGAAATATATTTCCTGTAGGATTATTGGGATTGCAAATTATTACAAGATCTTTTGGTTTAAGATTTTTTTTGAGAATCTTCAAATCCCAATAAAATTCATTTACACTATGATAGGGCATGTGGCTTAAATTATAAATCTCAGATAAATATCTATACTCGCAGAATGTGGGCTCCAGTGTAATGAGCCTATCTATCTTTAAGACTCTTGGGAGATTGTAAAGAAGCTCTATGGAACCATTGCCTGCTACAATATTGTCTTCTGTAAGGTTATAATATTTAGAGACAACCTTAATTAGGCTTTCTGCCCTCTCTTCTGGGTAGTTAATAGCCTTTTTATAATAAGAAGAGACTATATTTTTTATAGTCCTTTCTGGTATGAAGGGATTTAGATTAACACTGAAATCATAGGTTAAACTTGTATTTCCACCGTGAGCTCTATCAGTCATTGCTTATCCTTTTTTTTAATTTCAAAAGAAAGTCAATCTCCCTTTCGTTGCTTAACTTTTTAAAATTATCTTTTTCTTCCGCTTTTGTTAAATAACTAACTCTTTTTTCAATGTATTCGAGAACATCAATATGTTTTACCTTTGCTATGGATAAAACCTCTCCCCTTAGCTCATCTGTTTTCTCTTCAATAAAATCAACAATCTTAATAATCTGTGCCATAAATAAAAAACCCAACTCCTCTTTAAACTTGAGAAGTTGGGTTAAAAATTTGTCTTTAGCCCTTTCTCCGCCCTCGAGGAGTACGTGCAACAAGCTTTAAAGCAGGTCTTCTGGCTTGCGTTTCATCCTACTTGCCTACCTTCCCATCTCTAAATAAGAGACAGTGGTCCTTAGGCTTTCGTCAACGCTTACAGCTGCGGGGCAGCTCCTGATTTACACAGGATTCCCTAAGGCTTTAAAGCATTTATCACTATTTAACTGACTTCATTATATATTATCAGATAGCTTTTTGAAAGAAAAATTTTTTATTTAAATTTGCATTTTCTTTCCTACAAATTATAATTAATTTTAGGAGTACTATATGATATATAGACAAGCCGCTGTGGCTGGACAGTTTTACCCTTCTAATCCAAGCAAGCTTAAAAACTTAATAGCAAGTTTTTTAAATCCAGGACTTCAAAAAAAATCTGTAAAAGCTTTAGTAGCTCCTCATGCAGGCTACGTTTACTCTGGTGCTGTTGCTGGTCTTGTTTATTCATCCGTGAATATACCTGATAATATAATTCTTTTAGGTCCCAATCACACAGGAATGGGTAGACACTTTTCTCTAATGACTGAAGGCACCTGGGAGACACCTTTAGGCGATGTACCCATTAATAGTGAGCTTGCAAATCTAATTTATAAGCATTGCCCTTTAATTGAGGAGGACTACTTAGCTCACCTACGAGAACACTCTTTAGAGGTACAGTTACCTTTTCTTTTAGAAATAAACCCCAACATCTCAATTGTACCCCTTGCTATAATGTCTTTAGGATATGAAAGACTGAAAGAGGTAGGTATTGCTATTGGAAAAGTTGTTAAAGAATACAATAAAAAGGTATTAATTGTTATAAGCTCCGACATGTCCCATTATGTAACACATAAGTGGGCTCTTGATAATGATAAAAGAGCCATTGATATGATAATTAATCTTGATGGCAAAGGACTCTTAGATATCTGCAGAGACTTAGATATTACGATGTGTGGTGTAGCACCAGCAGTAGTTGGTATTGAAGCAAGCAAAATATTAGGGTCAACAAAAGGAGAGCTGATAAAATATTTTACCTCTGGTGAGGTTAGCGGTGATTATGACTACGTTGTAGGCTACGCAGGAATCATTATCTATTAAAACTACTTGGCACATCTAAAACCTAAGCAGTTGCTAGTATAATCAGGTGAAAAATAGAGGTTATAGGAAGAACGGGAAGTATACTTATTGCCATTAAAACCCCATCCACCACCTTTAACTATTTTCTTATTCATATTGTTTGTGTTTTCTTTATCAATAATACTATCAGTCCACTCCCATGCATTACCAGCCATGTCGTAGATACCATAGAAACTTTTTGATTTTGTAAAGGTACCTACAGGTACTGTTTTCCTTTTTTCATAGGAGATACCTTTAATATATAGGTTGGCATAACCTTCAAAAAACTCATTACCCCAAGGATAGATATTACCATAAGGTCCTCGGGCAGCCTTTTCCCATTCGATATTGGTTGGTAACCTCTTGCCTATCCATTTACAATAATCTCTTGCATCATACCACGTTACGTTGACAACTGGATGATAGGCCAACTCCTCAGGATAGGTACCATTTTGCCATACTGTATATTCTGGATTTATAATATTCTCAGGTGGTTTCCTTCCCGTAGCATCAACAAATCTTTTATACTGAGCATTTGTTACCTCATACTTATCTATATAAAAGCCACTTACATATACCTCTCTTTGAGGTGCCTCATCGGTCTCACCATTAAAGCTTCCTATTATAGCCTTGCCTGCTGGTATATATACCATTTCATCAAACTCATAGGGATTTTCACTGAGATTTTCATTTAAAGTTAGGGTCTCATTTATCTTCTTTACAAGCTCAGTGACCTTAGACTGTATATACTTTTCGTCATCAGAAACCTCTTCAGAATAGTATATTATAGGACCTTCGTAATTTTGTAATATCATAGTCAAAATGTACTTATCATGCTTTTTCTCAATATCAGTAGAGATAGCAAAATCAATATTATTAAACATTAGGATATCGCTTAGATAATCCATCTTATCTCTATTCTTTTTTTGATAAAAAATACCATTACCATTGCCCGTCATTTTAAGCATATTATTGGATGTATTTCTATTTAGCACAGAAAAATAGTCATTACTCGCTATATCCTCTCTTATGGCATAAGTAAGTTTCAGTTTGTCAAACTTAAGCTCTTCTGGTGCAAAAACATCTAAGATTATTATTGAATACTTCTGAGCAAAGACGGTATTAGCTAATAGGCTTATTACAATTAAAAGACCAAGACAAAAATTTCTCATATTACTTATTTAAGATAACATAAATCTTTTTTAACTTAAAGTTTTTTTTATGGTAATTACTAATTATATTTATTAGGATTTTTTGTTTTATTTTTGTGAAAATATTGTTAAAATTGCTTACTATGATAAAAATCTTTGAATTTACGGAAAATGTTGAGAAGATAAAAAATCCAATAATAGCAATAGGCAATTTTGACGGCCTCCATAGGGGACATAGAGAGCTTATAAAAAAGGTTATATCAGAAAGTCAGGAAAATAATGGTAACCCCTCTGTACTAACCTTCTATCCTCACCCCCTTACTGTAATTAATCCCTATGTAAAAATAGAACAGATCACCCCATTAGAAGATAAGATTAAGATATTAGAAGAGCTTGGCATAGGTTATGTTTATCTTATTAAGTTTGACGACAATTTTTCAAATATATCTGCAAAAGCTTTTATAGAAAATATACTAGTTGATAAGATTGGTGTAAAGGAAGTAGTGGTTGGCTACGACTTCTCCTTTGGAAAGGATAAAGAAGGTACCATAGAAACACTTGAAAAGTTTGGTGAAAAATATAATTTTAAAGTTTTTGTAGTACCTCCTTTAAAGGAGGCAGATAAGGTAATTAGTTCTTCTAAAATAAGAAATTTTATCAAAGAAGGACTTATCAAAGAGGCTAATAATTTTTTAGGCAGGTCCTATACTTTAAAAGGAATAGTTATAAAGGGCAAAAAAATTGGAAAACTAATTGGATTTCCAACAGCAAATTTACTTATAACTAACTATCTTATTCCAAGAAGAGGGGTATATGCTGTTTATGCATATCTCGATGGTAAAAGACATTATGCCTTAGCAACTATTGGTCCTGCACCTACATTCCATATTGAGGAATCTAATTTTGAGGTACATATACTTGATTTTAATGAAAACATTTATGGTAAAGAGTTAACGGTAGAGTTTATTGAGCGTTTAAGAGGTATAGAGAAGTTTAAAGATGTAGAAGACTTAAAAAGACAGATAAATGCAGATATTAATAAAGCGAGGTTATTATTCAAATGAAGAAGACCTGTCCCTATCTCTCCTTTTTCATACCATTTATGATTTATTTAGTTAATCTATGTCCTCAGGTCAGCTTCTTTGATAGCGGTGAACTTATTTCATCCTCAAGCTCCTTAGGAATATCTCATCCACCAGGATATAGTTTGTACATAATATTATCTCACCCCTTTAAATACATACCCATAAGTAGTTTACCATTTAAGATATCTCTTTTTTCAGCTGTCTTTGGCTCTCTCTGTTGTCTAAATTTATATCTTATAGCTATGGAAGTTTTTGATAAATATGACAATAAAGAATTTTTATCCTTAGGCTCCTCTCTTGCCTTTGCTTTAAGCTTCACCCATTGGTCCCAATCTGTGGTAGCAGAGGTGTATAGTCTCTCAACATTCATAATATCACTGGCAATCTTACTTTGTTTCAAATATAAGGGCACACAAAAAAGACAATATTTATATCTGTCTTGCTTTCTTGTAGGATTGGGGATAGTTGCCCATTATACAGCTCTTGTTATAATACCTGTTATAATATACTTTGCCTACAAGCAGGAAAAACATATTCTTTTTGATTTTAGGCAGCTCTCTTTGGGTATATTTTTTATCTTATTGGGTTTGACAACTTTATTTCATTTGCCCTTAAGGGCATGGCAGACAAACGCCCTTGTTTGGGGTGACCCTCAATATTTATCTCAATTTCTCTGGGTAATATTAAGAGAAGGCTACAAAGTGCCAGGACCAGAAAGGTCTCTTTCTCTCTTTTTTGAGCAAATGAAAAGTTTCAATCTGTACAGAGAGTTTGGAGTTTTAACTCTTTTTCTTATTATTTTTGGTTTTATTGTATCTGTTAAGAAGATAAAAGATTATTTGTTTGTTACTTTAATATTTCTTCTTATCTTAAATGTTGGCGTTGTCCTTTATGGTAACCCAATACCTGAGAATATCTTTTTATTAGAGAGCTTTCATACCCCTGGCTACTTGATTTTATCTCTTTATGTTGGCTCAGCACTTAACGAGATAGCTCTTATCTTTGAAAAGGCAAAGATAAAGAAAATATATACTACCGTGACAGTTGCAATAATGCTTTTTGTGAGTATGATTTACTACAATTTTAAGAAGAACGACTGGTCTGATTATTATATAGCCTATGATTATGCAAAAAATGTGCTTAAATCGGCTGAAAGAAACTCTGTTTTGCTTACCTGGGGAGATAGTGGTGCCTTTCCCCTTTGGTACCTGCAAAGAGTTGAAAAATACAGAACGGACGTTGCCTTAGTGCACACACCCCATATTGACGCCTATTGGTACTGGAATGAACCTGATAAGATCAATCTTATAGAAAAGAATAAACTTTATTATATGTGGGGAGCAGGGTTAAGTCAAGAAAGTGCCCTAAGATTCTTAATTAAAGATATTAGCTCAAGAAGAAAGGTTCATATTGACTATTCAACAAAATATTCTGTCTTAATACCTGGTATGATTTTTGTGCCTGATGGTTTAATTTATACGTATTTAGAGACACCAAGACCATCCAAAAAGGAACTGTTTAACCATATGATAATCAGAGGTTTCGAAGATTTTTACGAGCTAAAAGATCTTGATACTGAAAAGGCAAAGTCTATATACGCCTATTGCTTTTTTGATGTAGGGGTTAATCTCTTGCTGTCTGGCGATAATGATGGAAGATTGTTTATCAAAAAGGCTGTAGAGATTATTCCGGAACTTAGAATGTCAGCTCTCTCAATGGGGATACAGGACATATGATAAGGAGCTACAAAAAACTACTTGCTATAGCAGGAAACCCTGTAAATCATAGCTTATCTCCTCTTTTTCAAAATTATATGTTAAATAGGTTGGGGTTAGACTATATATATATACCCTTTCAAGTTGAGATTGGACATTTTAGGCATTTTTTTAAAGGTATACAACGGATAGAAAATTTTGTGGGACTCAATGTGACAATACCTTTTAAGGAAGATGCCTATAAATGTTGTGACAAGCTAAGTGATATTTCACAGGAAATTGGAGCTGTAAACACTATTCATTTTAAAGATAAAGTAAGTTATGGTTATAATACCGATATTTGGGGTGTATTAAACGTTATAAAATATGTCCTTAATATAGAAAGTTTGGAAGAAAAAAATGTTGTAATATTAGGAGCCGGAGGGGGGGCAAGGTCAGCAATTTATGCAATAAATAAGTTATTAGGCAGGAAGATATTTGTGGTATGCAGAGACAAAAAAAGAAGGGATTCCTTAGACAACTGGGCAAAAGAAAAATTACTTTTAAACTTAAATTTTATAGAATGGGGAGAGCTTAATAATATACTTAAAGCTAATGATATACATTTAATAATTAATGCAACTCCATTAGGATTTAATGAAGAAAAACTGCCTATTGATTTTCGTTATATAAGAGATTATTGCAAAATATTTGATATGGTCTATACTATGAATGAGACTCCTTTTGTTAATGAGGCAAAGCTAAATAATATTCAAGCTGTAGATGGTATATATATGCTTTTGTATCAAGGCATTGAAAGTTTTAATTTGTGGACTGGTAACTCCTTTGACATAAATGAAGTTTTAGAATATCTTAAGGGCAAGAAATTATGAGCGGAAGAGTGCTAATTATAGATGATGATGATGAATTTTTAACAATGATTAAACTACTCCTCTCCCTTAATAACTTTGAGGTTGATACAGCAAATAGCGGGATGGAAGGTCTAAGTAAAATTGAAAACTCAAATTACGATATCGTCCTCTTAGATGTTATGATGCCTCATATGTCAGGATTTGAAGTGCTTAAAAAGATAAGAAGAAATGAGAAGCTTATAGATTTGCCCATCATAATGTTAACAGCAAAAAGTGAGAAGGAGGATGTATTACAAGGCATCAGTATAGGAGCCAACGATTATATAACAAAACCCTTCGAGACAGAGATACTGATAGCGAAAATGAAGGGATTTATAAAGATTAAGGAGCTTCAAGAAGAGATAAAACAAAAAAATATTATTTTAGAAACTCTTGCCATTACAGATGGACTTACTGGTGCTTATAACCATAGATATTTCTATAAAAGATTAAAAGAAGAGTTCGATAGAGCCAAAAGATATGGAACTCCTTTGTCTGTGATAATGATTGATATAGATTTTTTTAAAAAAATCAATGATGTTTATGGTCATTTAGTGGGCGACGCGGTACTTATTGATCTATCCAAATTATTAAAGCAAAATATAAGAAAACACGATATCTTTGCTAGATATGGCGGAGAGGAGTTTGCTATAATTTTACCTCATACTAGTTTTGAGGGAGCCAATAAGGAAGCAGAAAGGCTTAGAAGGGCTGTGGAGAATCACAAATTTAATCATATTAATACTGAGGGTGAAATTACTATAAGTTTAGGCTTTGCTACTTACCCCGATATTGATGTTGATAAACCTGAGGATCTTGTTAAATTAGCCGATTCTGCTCTTTACGAAGCTAAAAACAGTGGAAGAAATAATGTTAAATTTTATGGTAAAATTAGCTAAAATAATATAGTAGGGTGGAAGCTTGAAAAAATGTCTCATTGCAGATAATAATGAGTTTTACCTTGAGTTTTTCTCTGATATCCTAGTTAGTTACGGATATTATGTTGATAAGGCCTGTGATGGTTTAATTGCATTGAATTATGCAAGGGAGAAAAAATACGACCTTTTTATATTTGATTATATAATGCCAAAAATCGATGGGATTAGATTAGCAAAATATATAAAATCGATCCCCCACTACTCAAACACTCCAATAATCTTAATAACAGCTGCTGCCTTAGAAAGTATTAAGATAGAAGATATGGAAAGTTATGCCGATGTCTTTGTGGCAAAGGGCCCCTTTGAAAAGATGAAAGAAATCTTCAACGAGTTAATACCAGATATCGAAAGATTGGCAATAAATAAAGAAAAGAAGATACTGGGACTGGCAGATATATATCCTCGTCAGATAGTAAAGGAGCTTTTAAGAACAGAACTCAACCATGCTGCCATATTTAAAAACCTCATTGAAGGTATTCTCCAGATAGATGAAGAGGGTAAGATTCTTTTTGTTAATGATTCATTTTGCCAGAACTTAAAATACTCGGAAGAGCACATAATAGGAAAGAATATTAATGAAATATTTAACCACAATGATTATCCCTATATCAACAATATATTAGAAAGCTTAAAAACTGAAAAGAAACCATTAAAGGACTCAACCGTTATAACTTACGGCAATAAAACCTTTCATGTATCCCTTTATAATCTTATTAACGAAGCTAACACCTACTCTGGAGCCTTCTTAATCTTACAAGACGTTACTGAGATAAGGAATAAGATTAATGAGGTTACTGCCATTTTTAATATTACACAGGCTTTTTTAAGCAATCTCCCCTATAGTAAGGTTTTAGAGTATGTTATTTATGAACTTAGAAGACTTATAAAGGCTATAGATATTACTCTAATTTTATCTTGTGAAGGGATGTTCAAAGGAGAAGTGATACAGAACAAAGATAAAAAATTGGCTGGTAATGAGTCAAGAAAGATAGATTACTGGGTAGATAAGATAATTAACTGGAAAAAGTCAGGTTTAATCACCGTAAAAAACGTGAATAAACTTAACAAGCTCAAATTTGAAGATCTCTCAACTCTATGGCAACCTCTTGTTTTTCAAAAAAATTTTTTGGGAACACTTTTAGGTTTTAAGCAATTAGGTGGTGATTTTGATGAAGAAGAGGTAAGGTTTTTTGAAGCCGTCGGTAATCAGATAGCCGTTTATTTATCCAATATTGAGTTCTTACATAAACAGAGTCAGCCAGAAGAAACAGAACTTAAAAAACTCTCTCAGACAGTTGATGATGATATTTTTATAAAAACTCTTTATTTAAAATGGGAAGAAAGGCAAAAGAAAAAAATAGTCCAAAAAATTTGTGAAAATCTATCAAACAATCTATCCCTCTTAGATGGTTATATAGATTATTTAGGAAAAAATTCTAATTTTGATACTGTTGAAGAGAAAAAATGTTATGAAAAAATTATCTATGTTGAAAATAGGTTAAAATTATTAAGAGACGACTTTTGCATAGTAAATAGAATTAGCGGTAATGAAGATGAAACAAATATCAAAATTTTTGAAGTAGGAGAAATATTTAAGAAGCTTAAAGAGAGCCTCCCAAATAATATTATAATAATCAAAGATGAAATTCCTTCTTTTCAAAAATGGGGTGATTTTGATAAAATAGTTTTCATCTTAAAAAAGACTTTAGAAGAGCTCGTTGCAATAGGAGCTTCTTCTTTTGATGTTGAAACAAATAGATTAGATAATGGCCTTGAGATAAATATTATCTGTACATTTGATAAATTTAGTAACTCACTAAAAAATACTATTGATCTTTTTAGAAATGAAAAGTGGAATGACTATGACGATACGCTTTATTACTTATTTTATAACCTAAAAACATTATTAAATTTTTTAAGTAGCCAATTTGATATCAAACAAAATGGTGATAACCTTGAGATAAAAATTATTTTTCAAACATATTGAGAAGGAGAAAATATGAAGAAATCCGATGTTATAGCTGAGCTTTCAAGAGAACTTAATTTAAGTCAAAAAAAAGCAACGGAAGTTGTTGATTTTATCTTTGAAAAGATGAAAGAGGCAATAGAGAACAACAATAGAATAGAGATAAGAGGTTTTGGCACTTTCTATGTGAAGAGTTATAAGCCTCGCAAAGGTAGAAATCCCAAAACAGGCGAGATTGTCTCTGTCCCTCCAAAGAGACTTCCCTTTTTCAAAATGGGGAAAGAACTTAAAAAATCCCTCATAAAAGAATAAGTAAGGATTTTTTATGAAAAACAAAAGTGAAAAACTTACAATTCATAAGGAGAGGTGTAAGGGCTGTCAGATTTGTGTTATCTATTGCCCTAAGAAGGTTTTATCGATAGGTGAAAAATTAAATAAGCTGGGATATAGGTATGTTATTCTTAATAAAGAAGATGGTTGTACCGCCTGTGGCATCTGTGCTGAGATGTGTCCTGATATAGTAATTGAGGTATGGAGGGAAAATGAATAAAATCTTTACAAGAGGTTCAGACGCCCTTGCTATGGCTGCTATAGATAGTGGCTTAAAATTTTACGCAGGATATCCTATAACACCTCAAAACGATATACCCGAATATTTATCCCATGAGCTACCAAAAGTTGGTGGAGTTTTTCTACAGGCAGAAAGCGAGGTAGCCTCAATCAATATGCTATTAGGAGCAAGCTCTTGCGGTTTTAGAGTTATGACCTCCTCTTCAAGTCCTGGAATATCTCTTATGCAAGAGGGTATTTCTTACTTAGCTGGCTCAGAGTTACCTGCGGTTATAGTTAATGTTTCTCGTTGGGGACCTGGACTTGGTGGTATTGGAGCCTCACAGGGAGATTATCATCAAGCAACAAAAGGTGGTGGACATGGTGATTACTTTGCGCCTGTTTTTGCTCCCTATTCTGTTCAGGAGATGTACGACTTAACAGTTAAGGCCTTTGATGTAGCCGATAAATATAGGACACCAACCCTAATTTTAGCAGATGTAATGGTTAGTCTGATGAGAGAAACCTTAGTTAGACATCATACAAAAAATCATGCTCAACCTGATAAACCCTGGACTTTTAAAGAAAAAATGGAATCAAACCAAAAAATTATTAAATCTCTGTATTTGAAAGGTAACGAGTTAGAGATACACAACTGGAAGCTCTATAAAAAATTTGAGGAGATGAAAAAGCATGAAGTAATGTACGATAGTTACTTCTGTGATGACGCCGATATAATAATTGTTGCCTTCGGTATGGTGGCAAGAGTAGCAAGAACCACTATAGAGTTAGCCCGTGAACAAGGATTAAAATTGGGGTTATTTAGACCAATAAGCCTTGTACCTTATCCAGAAGATGAGCTTTTTTCTCTTACAAAAACTTGTAAAAACTTTTTTGTTATAGAGATGAACACAGGACAGATGCTTTATGACGTAATGAGGATTCTTGGTAAGGATGTAAATATCAAATTTTATGGAAAACCAAGCAGTTATGTGCCAAACCCAGAAGATTTGTTAAATAAAACCAAGGAGCTTTTTAATCTATGAAAACTGTATATAAAAAACCAGAGGTTATTAAAAACCCCTCTTTTCACTTCTGCCCTGGCTGTCATCATGGCAATGTCCACAAACTTGTAGCAGAGGCAATAGATGCTTTAAACATTAAAAAGACAGCCCTTGCTGTTATAGGTGTTGGCTGTGGTGTCTTTCTATATGACTATTTAGATATTGATTCTTTAGAAGCACCACACGGAAGAGCATTAGCGGTAGCAACAGGTGTAAAAAGGGTTAGACCAGAGAGAGTGGTTTTTACTTATCAAGGAGATGGTGATTTGGCCTCCATAGGTATGGCTGAATCAGTCCATGCAGCCAATAGAGGTGAAAATGTTACAGTAATATTTGTAAATAATACCATTTATGGAATGACAGGTGGGCAAATGGCACCAACAACTTTGTTGGGTCAAATTACAACTACCTCTCCCTATGGAAGAGAGTTTCACAGGGACGGCTATCCTATAAGAATGGCTGAAATGGTTGCTACTTTAGAAGGAGTTGCCTTGTCAGCAAGAGTTTCTGTTTGTGCACCTAAACATCTCTATGAGGCAAAAAAAATTATTAAGAAGGCCTTTGAAATGCAGTTAGATAATATGGGATTTACATTTGTTGAGATACTATCATCCTGTCCTACTAACTGGAATATGAACTCAATTGATGCATTAAATAGAGTTAAAAATGAAATGATACCATTTTTCCCCCTAGGGGTATTTAAAGAAAGGAAGATGCCCGATGTCCTCTAAAAATAAGTTTTACAAAGACCTTGTATTTTCTGGCTTTGGTGGTCAGGGAATACTTATAGCTGGCAACCTATTATGTTATGCAGCTCTGTTAGAAGATAGAGAAGTAACCTTTTTTCCTTCCTACGGAGTTGAGATGAGGGGTGGTGCTGCGAACTGCTATATTGTTATATCTAATAGACAAATTGGTTCACCTATACCTTCTCATCCTGAGATAGGCATGATAATGAGCCTCCCTGCGTTAAAAAGATTTGAAAATGTTATAAAAAGTGGTGGAACCCTATTTATTAACTCTGACATAATCTCTCCTGAAGAGGTAGAGAGAGAAGATGTGAAAAAGCTTTTTATTAACGCAAATAGTATATCAAAGGAAGTAGCAGGGAGTGATCGATTAGCAAATATGGTAATGTTAGGCTATTTATCAAAACAATTTTCAATAGTTAAAAAAGAAAGCCTAATATCAGCAATTAAAGAGATCGTATCAGAAAAACATAAAAAAATGATACCTCTTAACGAGAAGGCAATTTTAGCAGGCTATAATTTTAAAGAAATTGGAGAATAATTAAACCATTAAAAAAGAGGCATCTATGAAACGTGAAAATATAGTTAAAGTCGGCGAAAAAATAAAATCTTTAAGAGAACAAAAAAAGTTATCTCTGAAAGATCTATCGGAACGCACAGGCTATTCTGAATCAATCCTATCTCAGATTGAGAATCATCTTATCTCGCCTCCCTTAGGTGCGCTTCTTACCATAACAAAAGCCCTTGAAGTATCGGTTGGCAATCTATTAGGTGAAGAAAAAGAAGAGCCTTTTATTATAGATAGAAAAGGACAGGAAGTGCCTGTATCAAGAGTAGCCTCTAAAGAAGGTGTTAATTATGGATACATATATAAGTCTTTAGGTTTTGGAAAGAAAGATAGACATTTTGAGCCTTTTCTTATTACATTAGAGCCCTCTCCACTGAAACCACTGGGTCTTTCAAAACATCAAGGTGAGGAGTTTATATACGTATTAAACGGTGAGATGGAGGTTCAACTTAGAGATTTTAAAGAGATACTAAAAGAAGGAGACTCTATATATTATGACTCTGAGATACCCCACAGAGTAAGTTGTGTTGGTGAAAAACCAACAACTATACTTGCTATAATTTGGAACCCCACAAAAGAATAAACAAGTAATTATGACTGTTCCTACCTCCGAGATAGAGGCAAGAATATCAAAACTAAAGGAATCCTTAAGAAAATCAAAGATAAATGCAGCACTTTTAATTCAAAAAATAGATCTTTATTATTTTTCTGGTACTCTTCAGCAAGGAATACTTTATGTCCCTCAAGAAGATGAGCCCGTACTTTTTGTCAAAAGAGATTTTGAAAGGGCAAAAATAGAAAGTCCTTTAAAAAAAATTTTTGAAATTAAAAGCTTAAAAGATATTTCGGAAGCTATAAAAGATATATCAGAGTCTCCTAAAAAAATCGCCCTTGAGCTTGATATTCTTCCTGTTAGTTATTTTAATAAGATAAGAGAAATATTCCCTAATAGTGAATTAATTGATTATTCTTACGATATAAGACTTATTAGAGCAATAAAAAGTCCTTGGGAGATTGAGAGAATAAAAAAGGCTGGCGAACTAATCACTGAGACTTTTGATGAGATAAAAAATGTTATTAAAGAAGGCTTGTCAGAACTCGATGTAGCTCATGAGTTAGAGTATCTGGCAAGAAAAAAGGGGCACACAGGAATCATAAGAACTCGTGCCTTTAATCAAGAGATGTTTTATGGGCATTGCCTTTCTGGAGAAAACTCATTGTTAATATCCTACGTAGATTCTCCTACAGCAGGTAAAGGACTGGGAAGCTTCTTCTCTCAGGGGGCTGGCACAAAAAAATTAAAAAAAGGTGAACCTTTAAGTATAGACTTTGTATTCACTTACGAAGGGTATTGTGTAGATATGACAAGAATATTTTTTCTCGGTAAACCTCCTAAAACCTATGTTGACATCTACTCCACTGCCCAAGAAATTCATAATAAAATTAGAGAATCAAGTTTTTCAGGCATAAAATGCTCTCAGATATATGAAATAACCCAAGAGATTGTAAATAAAAAAGAGCTCAATAAAATATTTATGGGACCTAATGGAAAAGGTGTTGGCTACATTGGACATGGTATCGGCTTAGAGCTTGATGAACTACCAATCATTTTAAAAAACTCCAAGGAAAGCATAGTTTACGGTATGGTTATAGCTATAGAACCAAAATTTTTTATACCCCATTTGGGAGTTGCAGGATTAGAATCTACTTATTTAATGGAAAAAGAGGGGTTTTTATCCTTGACAACTTTCTCTGAAAATATTCAAATAATAATATGAGTTTTTCTATAAAAGTACTGCTTTTTTTATTGATATTAGTAAATCTATCTTTTGCTGATATCTATAGATATGAAGATGAGAGCGGAGTTATTCATTTTACTGACACTCCTAATCATAAAGGCTATAAGCTATACCTAAGGACAGGTTTTTTCAATGTAAAAGATTTTAATAACTATTTTAAAAAATATGATCATCTTATCCATAAATACTCTGAGATCTATAATATTGATTATTCTCTTGTAAAAGCTGTTGTTCGAGCTGAATCTGGCTATAACTCAAAAGCCATATCAAGAAAGGGTGCCATGGGCTTAATGCAACTAATGCCAGAGACAGCCAGCTTATTTGACTGTGAAAACCCCTTTGACCCAGAAAGTAATATTAGAACTGGTATTAAATATCTGAAATACTTGCTTAACTATTTTAATAATGATATAAAGCTTGCACTGGCTGCCTATAATGCTGGTCCTAAAAATGTTATTAAATATGGCTATACTATACCGCCTTTTAATGAAACAAGAAATTACGTAAAAAAAGTTTTAGAATATTATAAAATGTACTCTAATATTAATATTAGTAGGTCAAACTAATGGCAGAGAAAGATTATTTGAAGGATGCTTTGAGTTTAATAAATAAATGCGATTACAAATCTGCAGAGCAACTTCTAAAAGAAGGACTAGATCTATATCCTGACGATGAAAAGCTACTTAATTTATTAAGCTGGATACTATTCCATTTAGAGAAATATCAAGAAATGATTGATGTATATAAAAAGCTAGTTAAACTAAACTCTCAAATTAGTTTTACCATGTTTTTTAATTTAGGTAAGGCCTACTTTCAGCTTGGTGATTATAAATCTGCAATTGACGCCTTTATAAAGACAATTGAACTTGTACCAAGCCATAAAAATGCCCTCTTTTATTTAAGTGCATGTTATGAAAAATTAGGCGATCTAAAATCTTCCAAAAAGGTTCTATCAAAAATCATAGATAAAAACCTCTCAGATGAAGAGCGGGGAAATATTTCTCTTCAAGAAGGTCTTGAAGAAGTCACCATAATTGATCTGCTAACATCTAAAGTAGAGTCTAAGGAGATTAAAAAATATAATATTTCCAAGATTAAGTTTTATGGAAATTGGTCTATAGTTAAAGATAAATATATTCTCTTGGAAGGAAGTCTTAATAAAGAAAATTTTATTGAACATGTATTTATATCTGGAGAAGGAGGTGCAATTTTAAAAACAGATAGTGTAACATTAAACATCAAAGAAAACGAAGAGATATGGATTAATGGAAAATATCTTGTGGGTATTGAGGGTGGCTTTGAAGGCCCTTTTAATAAATCTAATTTTATCAGAATAAAAGGTCCTAGAAAGGTAATTTTTACCTACCTGGAGCACTTTTTAGCAGATATAAACGAAGGAGATGTTATCAATAAAGACCATATTTTGTTACTCTTAGGAATAGATAAGGTATCTCTCGAAGAAAACAATATTATCATATTAAAGGGTAAGGGAAGAGCTCTACTTTTAAAATGATTAAAAATAGGGACACAATGTTTACACTACCTAACATTATAACCCTTATCCGAATATTCTCTATTCCTTTTGTCATTTATTTCCTCTATGAACCAACTAAAGATAAATGTTTGTATGGAGCATTAATTTTTCTTTTCGCTGCCTTAACAGATTGGGTTGATGGTTACGTTGCAAGACAAATGAAATCTGTGACTAATTTGGGCAAATTCCTTGACCCACTTGCTGATAAACTACTTGTAACATCTGGATTAATACTTTTACTATATCACCGATGGGTACCCGTATGGGCGGTACTTATAATTTTAATACGAGAGATTATTGTAATGGGTCTTAGAGATATCGCAGCCGTTCAAGGTGAGGTAGTTCCTGCTTCTATATCGGGTAAAATAAAGACTTTTGTTCAGATGATAGCCATATTCCTCCTATTAATCCATTATAGATACCATATAGAAGAGCCCTATTCTGTTACCCTTGATTTTCACTCTCTTGGATACGATGTGTTAATTCTTGCTGTTGTAATAACCGCATGGTCAGGTATTGATTACATAATCAAACTAAGAAAATATATAACCTAAAACCAATTTATCCCCCACTAAAATAATCTAAAAATTTCAGAGATATCAGAAACTACCATAAACCCCTATACCCCTAAAAAGATAACAGATACGTAACTTTTCTATAATATTTTAACAACATACTTAGAGAAATTAAGAAGACAGTCTATAGAGTTAAAAAACTTAGATAGAATATTTAAACTCTATAAAACTATTTACCTTACTAATAACCTAATCAATTGGAGATAAAACTATCTCAATTCTTCTATTTTTTGCTCGTCCTTCTTCTGTATCGTTTGAAGCAACTGGCATATTATCAGCATAACCAACCGCACTTAATATTTTTGGGTTAATTCCTCCTTTTTCAATTAAATATCTTACTACTGTTGTAGCCCTTGCTGTTGAAAGTTCCCAGTTTGTAGGAAATTTTTTTGCTATTCTTGGACCAATTGGGATATTGTCGGTATGACCCTCTATCCTAATCTGTTTATCAGTAACATTCTTTAATATTTCTGCAACTCTATCAATAATTTTTTTCCCGCTACCCTTTATTTCTGCACTACCAGAATCAAAAAGAATTTTCTCAACCATTTGCAAAGTAAGCTTATCCCTAAGTTGAGTAACTTCTATCTCTCCCTTTTTAATTTCTTCTTTCAACTCACTAACAAGACTATTATAGGTGTTTTTAAGCTGAGAGATGGCTTTTTCTTTCTCTTCCATTATCTTTAATTTTTCCTGAGACAAGTTTGCCAACTCTTTCTTTAAGTCCTGCACTGTTAAATCTTTGTTTTTCAAATCATTAGTAAGAAAGCTTATCTTTTCCTCTAAAGATTTAATCTCACTGTCCTTTGAAGCCAAAGAAATGTTCAACTCACCAATTTTTGTAGTTAACTCATCTTCTTTAATTTTAGAAATTCTATTTAACTCTTCCTTTTCTTTCTCAAGCTCAACTTTTTCTTTCAATAGCTTCACTCTCTCAGTTTTTAAGTCTTGAATTGTTAAATCCTTATTTTTCAAATCATTAGAAAGAGAAATTATTTTTTCATTACAGGCCTTTATTTCTTTATCCTTTGTTAACAGTGAGTTGTTTAATTCAAGAATTTTTACTGTCATCTCATCTTTACTAGCATTTAAAGTGCTCTTTAAATTATCTACCTCTTTTTCAAGCTCCGATTTTTTACTCTCACAATCATTGAGATTTGATTCTGTCTTGTTAACTACTTTTTCTAATTTTTCTTTTTCAGAGTTTAGCCTTGCCAACTCATCTAAACATGCTTGATATTTTCCTGTAGATACGCAGCCTGTAAAAATTAATAATAATATAAGAAGTATAATTTTTTTCATAGCTTACCTCTCTAGTTCTTTTAAATTAAATTATACATTAAAAAACAAAAAATTTAAGTTGCATGAAAATTAATTTTTTACTAAGAACTTTGGTTAATCCAATAAATCGGGCATTATTTGTCTTGATTAAATTAGTATTATATAATAAAATTCTTAAAAAGGGGGTTTTTATGATAAAAAAGATTTTGTTATTAATGATTATCTTGTTTTCCCATAATATTTCCTATGCAAAAAATGCTAATAAGATCCTTTTTGATGAAGGACATAGGCAGCTATTCCTTATCTCAACAGAAGGACAATTTCAGCTATCAGGTCTATCTAATGTCTTAAAAGAAGAGGGTTTTGAAATATCTACTACTAAAGAGGCTATTACAGAAGAGATATTAAAAGATTTTCAATCACTAATTATTTCTGGGCCTTTCAAAGAAATTTCTGAAAAGGAGATTGAAGAAATTTATAAATTTGTCTCAGAAGGTGGTAATTTAGTAGTTATGTTACACATCTATCCCCCTGCAGTAGGTCTTTTTAAGAAGTTTGGAGTTCTGATTACTAGAGGCTCAATTAGCGAAAATGATAATCTTATTAATAAAGAGAAAAAGATAGATTTTAACGTTACAAATCTTTCTATGCACCCTCTTTTTGAAAATATAAATAAATTTTCTGTCTACGGTAGTTGGGGGTTTATGGTAGAGAATAGTACTACCTTTTTGATCGCAAAGACAAGCATAAACTCTTGGATTGATATAAATAGAAACGGTATTATGGATATTGATGAACCCAGAGGTCCTTTTGGTATTGTAGCTACGGGAAAAGTTGGAAAAGGTAACTTTTTATTCTTTGCCGATGATGGCATTTTCCAGAACAATTTTCTAAAGGATGAAAACCTTACTCTCGCAAGAAACTTAGCAAAGTTTTTGAAGTTTGGGTTTTAAAAAGTAAGAAAATTATAAATTTGGTTAGGTAAAGCTTTTTTTGCTTAACCTAACCAAAGAAACTTATCTTTTTTCCTCTAAAACCTTTTTAAGTGTTACACCAATCTCTGCTGGGCTTTTTGCTACAGTGATACCTGCTGATTCCATAGCCAAGATCTTCTCGCTCGCAGTTCCCTTACCCCCACTTATAATTGCGCCTGCATGTCCCATTCTTTTCCCTTTAGGAGCTGTTATCCCAGCAATATAGCCAACAACAGGCTTTTTAACATTTTCTTTTATATAAATTGCAGCCTCCTCTTCAGCAGTACCTCCAATCTCTCCAATCATTATTATAGCTTCTGTCTGAGGGTCTTCATTGAATAACTTTATACAATCGATAAAGTTTGTTCCATTTATCGGGTCTCCACCAATACCAATACAGGTCGACTGGCCGATACCTAACTGGGTAAGCTGATAAACTGCTTCATAGGTGAGTGTCCCCGACCTTGAAACAAGCCCCACATTTCCCTTTTTATGAATATAGCCGGGCATAATCCCGATCTTACATTCTTCTGGTGTAATAATCCCCGGACAGTTTGGTCCTATCAATCTACTATTACTATCCTGCAAAGCCTTTTTCACTTTTATCATGTCCATAACAGGTATGCCTTCCGTGATACAAACAATTATCTCAATACCTGCATCTATAGCCTCTATAATGGCATCTGCTGCAAATGCTGCTGGGACAAAAATCATTGATGCATTGGCGCCTGTCTCTTTTTTTGCAGCATATACGGTATCAAAGACAGGGAACCCCTCTACAATAGTACCTCCTTTTCCAGGTGTAACACCACCAACAACTTGTGTACCATAATCCCTACATCCTATCGAATGAAATAAACCTGCACTACCAGTAATACCCTGAGTTATTAATCTTGTGTTTTTATTTACAAGAATTGCCATAGCCCCTCCTTATTTAACTGCTGATACAACTTTAATTGCTGCATCTGTCATATCTGTGGCTGAAATTAGTGATAATCCAGATTCCTGTAGCATCTTTTTGCCAAGCTCAACATTTGTGCCCTCAAGCCTTACAACAACAGGAACTTTAATAGAGATTGCCTTAGCTGCAGATATAATTCCCTGAGCAATTACGTCACATTTCATTATGCCACCAAAGATATTTACTAACACTGCTTTCACATTTTTATCTGAAAGTATAAGTTTAAAGGCCTCTGTAACCTTCTCAGTTGAGGCACCACCTCCAACATCAAGAAAATTGGCAGGTTCGCCGCCATGAAGTTTTATGATATCCATAGTTGCCATGGCAAGTCCTGCACCATTAACCATACAGCCTATATTTCCGTTAAGTCCTATGTATGACAAATCATATTTACTGGCCTCAACCTCTCTTATATCTTCTTCTGAGAAATCTCTTAATGCCTCTATATCTTTATGTCTAAATAAAGCGTTGTCATCAAAATTCATCTTACAGTCAAGAGCCAAAACATCTCCTTCCTTTGTAACCACAAGAGGGTTAATCTCAGCTAATGAACAGTCACATTCTTCAAAACACTTTTCGAGAGATAGTATAAACTTAACCATTCCCTGAGCAATCTTATCTTTGAGACCCAACCCATAGGATATCTTTCTTGCCTGGAAGGGCAATATACCTGTTACTGGATTAACAGATTCTTTCAATATCTTTTCTGGATGATTCTTCGCAACCTCCTCTATCTCCATACCACCTTCTGTTGATGCCATCAAAGTAACTCTGCCAATACTTCTATCAACAACAATTCCTAAATATAGCTCTTTCTCAATATTACAACCTGCTTCAATATAGACCTTATTTACTATCTTCCCCTCTGGACCTGTCTGATGAGTCACAAGCTTCATACCAAGCATATTTTTTGCAACCTCTTTAACTTCCTCTGGAGATTTACAAACCTTTATACCTCCAGCCTTTCCTCTCCCACCAGCATGAACCTGTGCCTTAACAACATAAATATTAGAGTTAATCTTTTTAGCAGCCTCTAAAGCCTCTTCAGGACTTTCTGCTAAATAACCTTCTGGTACATTAACGCCATACTTTTTTAGAATAGCCTTTGCTTGGTATTCATGAATATTCATAGTTCCTCCCGACTAACATTTAAAAACCTAATTTTATTATTCATAAAAAAATTTTATTTTCAATAAAAAAATTTCAAAACCTTTAAAGATGCCATCTGCTAAGCTTGTCTGGAATAGCAAATAAGGGGAAATATACTAAAAAATATTATTTCTGCTAAGCAATTTAAAATTTTTTTCTTGCAAAGAGGTAAGCAAATATGCTTTAATATTTAATCTAAAGTGGAGCCGTAGTTCAGTCGGTTAGAACGCCTGCCTGTCACGCAGGAGGCCGCGAGTTCGAGTCTCGTCGGCTCCGCCATTTTTATTATTTTACTCTTTGTACGGAATATACTCCTTTTACTTTCTCAACAGAACGCATAACTTTATTTAGCATATTAACATCGCTTACAAGAATGGTAAAATTACAAACAGCTGTTTTTTCTGGAAGTGTTGATACTTTGGCTTCAGATATATTAACATTTTCTTTTGATATTGAGGAAGAAATATTGGTTAGCAAGCCTGGTTCATCGACACACTCAACACGTATCTTAATCGGTCTTAACACATTCTTTCCTGGATCCCAAGATGCCTGAATAACTCTATAGGGTTCTGCATTTATTATGTTAGGGCAATCAGGATGATGTATAGTAATTCCTTTTCCTCTAGAGATAAAACCCACTATTGAATCGCCAGGTAAAGGATTACAACATTTAGCGAATTTTATTAATACTCCATCCAGCTCCTTTATAACAATACCTTCTCTTACTGATTCTTTAGGAGTTTCTACTGTTTTTATATCCTTTTTCTTCTCATCAGGTATTAATTCATTAACTATATGATAGGCAGAGATTTTACCAAAACCTATCTGGGAGTAGAGTTCTTCTTCCTCTTTCACATTGAAAATTTTTAATATCTTATTTATATCCTGCTTTGAAAGTTTGTTTAGAGAGGACTCACTCTTTTTTAGAGCCTTATCCAAAAGCTCCTTACCAATCTCTATACTTTTTTGATACTGGCTTTGTTTTACAAACTGTCTTATCTTTGCCTTTGCCTTTGAAGTTTTTACAAACTTTAACCAGTCTGCAGAAGGTTTTTGCTGACTTGATGTAACTATCTCAACAACATCTCCTGTTTGAAGCTCATATTTTAATGTTACTATCTTTCCGTTTACCTTTGCACCTATGCAATGATTACCAACCTCTGAGTGTATAGCATAGGCAAAATCAACTACCGTAGAGCTTCTTGGCAGAACAATTACATCTCCCTTTGGGGTAAAAACATAGACTTCATCGGAAAAAATATCAGTCTTTATAGACTCTATAAAATCCTTAGCATCCTTTGACTCTTTTTGATACTCAAGTATTTGTCTAAGCCAGGCAAATCTTTCCTCTTCCTTTAAAGCCCTTACCCTACCCTCTTTATATTTCCAATGGGCAGCTATACCAAATTCTGCTATTTTGTGCATCTCTTCAGTTCTTATCTGTATCTCAATCCTCTCACCCTCAGGCCCGATAACAGTGGTATGGAGGGATTGATACATATTAGGTTTAGGAACACCTATATAGTCTTTAAACCTACCTGGCACAGGCCTCCACTGAGAATGGATTATGCCAAGTACTTCGTAGCATTCTTTGATAGTTTTAACTATTATTCTAAAGGCTATTAGATCATAAATCTGATCTAAGCTTATCTTCTGTTTCTCCATTTTTTGATTAATGCTATATAAATGTTTTGGTCTTCCACTTACCTCACACTGTATGTTATGATCTGCTAAAAGCTTTTTTATAATCTCTTTTACCCTTTCAACATAATCACCTCTCTGAGCAATCCTTTTATCCACCTCTCTTTTTAGATACTCATAAACCTCTGGCTTAATATATTTGAAGGATAAATCTTCTAACTCTGATTTTATTTTAGCCATACCTAGTCGGTTGGCTATAGGTGTGTAAATTTCGAGGGTCTCTCTTGCTATGTTTTCCCTCTTTTCTATAGGTTGAAAATCAAGTGTTTTTATATTGTGCAATCTATCGGCTAACTTTATAATTATTACCCTGATATCTTTAGCCATTGCGATGAGCATCTTTCTATAGTTTTCTGCTTTTCTTTCAGCCTTAGTGCTAAACTGAATCTTTCCTATCTTTGTAACACCATCTACAAGCTGAGCTATCTCATCTCCAAACTCTTTAACAAGCACATCATAGCTTACAAGAGTATCCTCTAAAACATCGTGTAAAAGCCCAGCGGAAATACAGTATTCATCCATCTTAAGCTCAACCAAGCTATAGGCTGTCTCTACAGGATGGTTTATGTAAGGCTCTCCTGATAATCTTATCTGATCTTTATGAAGCTCTGCAGAGTATATATAGGCCTTCTTTATTAGCTCAAGGCTTTGAGATGGTAGATATAACTTTGCCTTTTCTATAATATCGTCTAAGGTTTTCATCAAAAAAAATTATGTTAATAGACCTCGAATTATGAGATTTGTATTAGAGTTAGAAGATCAATTTTAGCTAATCTTTAATCTTTACTTTGCCTGCTGCAATCTCCCTTAAGGCAGTAACTATCTCTTTATTTTTAGAATCTACAAGTACTGATGCACCTCTCTTTAAGTCTTTTGCCCTTTTTGCTGCAACTATGCAGAGCGAAAAACGATTAGGTATCCTTTCTAAACAATCTTCAACTGTTATCCTTGCCATTATCTACCTCCAAAAAAATTTTCTTTTATCTTTTTTAACCTTTTAGTCCTTACTTTTTCTGCTTCCACAATACTATTAAGAACTTTGACTGAATTATTCCTCTTACCAGCCTTGTTTAATATAACATAATCATAGATATTAATGTAAGAAATCTCTCTTGAAACCTCCGCTACCCTCTTTAATAGATCTTCCTCACTTTCGGTGTTTCTATCTTTAAGCCTTTTTATAAGCTCATCTAAACTTTCTGGTATTATGAATACAGATACTATCTCATCTTCAAAGATATTTTTAGCACTTATAACTCCATCTACATTTATCTCTAACAATACATTTTTTTCTGTTTTTAATATTCTGTCAATCTCTTTTTTAGATGTTCCGTAATAATTACCATATATCTCTGCCCACTCAAGAAACTCTCCCTTATCAATCATTTTTTCAAACTCTCTCTTAGTAACATAATAATAATTTAAACCATCAATCTCTCCTTCTCTTTTTGCTCTTGTGGTATGAGATATACTAAGCTGAAAATCTCTATTTTCTTTCAGAAAATCACTAATTATAGAGCTTTTTCCAGAGCCCGAGGGACCAGATATTATCAATATGAATTTGCTATAGTAGTCACTCAACATTTTGAACTTGCTCCCTAATTTTTTCTATCTCAGACTTTATATCAACTCCTATCTTTGATACCTCAGCATCTTGTGATTTAACTATTAGCGTATTTATCTCTCTTAGAAGCTCCTGGGTGTAGAAATCTAACTTTTTACCAATCTGACTATTATCTTTAATAATATTTTGTATGTTTTTTAGATGTGTATTAAATCTTATTATCTCTTCAGATACATCAAGTTTTTCAGTGATATAAAGGATCTCCTGTTCAAGTCTCTCTGCAAAATTTGCCTTTTCAAAAACTTCAAAGACTCTCTTCTTTATCTTTGAAATATTATTGTTTTTTATTGTAGGTAACATTTTTTCTATTTTTAAAATATTTTTTTCTAAAAAGCGGAGTCTTTTTTTTATGTCCTTCTCTAACTCCTTACCTTCCTTTATTCTTGATTTATTAAAATCTTTAAGTACCTCTGAGAGCTTCTTCCAGAATAGCTCTTCAAACTCGCCTGAGAGGCTTAATTTTTCATTATTTGTCAGAAGAAAATCTTTGTAATAAAGGATATGAGTAAGGGTAATATCCTCTTTAATATTAAGACTTTTTCTTAACTCATTAATTAGCTTATGTACTATCTTAGCTTTGTCTCTATTTATGTACCTCTCAAGATTTGTCTCCTCTACAGTAAAAACAAACTCAACTCTCCCTCTATTAACATACTCCCCGATAGTCTTCCTTATCTGGTTTTCCAGATAGTTATAGGCTTTTGGTATCTTAATAATTATATCGAGGTATTTATGGTTGTAAGACTTGATCTCTAAATTAAATCTCTGTGCTGATATCTCAAAACTTTTTGCAGCATAACCTGTCATGCTAATTAGCAAGTTTATTCTCCTTTTAGACTAATTTTTAATAGTTTTCTAACATCATTAAAAAAATTTCTATATTCCTCCGAAGCATAGTCAGGATAAGTCCATTCGAGAGGACAATAGCCCAAACCTTTTTTGTATATTAAAGTTAGATCAGCATAGACACCCTTACCAATGTAAACTCTATGACTATAGGGTTTTCTTGTCGTCAATATAACGTGTGAAAGCTCAATATAACCAGGATCAATATTAACTAATCTTTTATTGCTAGCTTTAAGAGATTCCTCAATCTCCATTGTTATTAACTTCATCTCAATAGCCAATAAGGGATTTATTAAATTTTTCAAGGAAAATATCTTCCTTTTTAAGTTTTTCCCAAACTCTCTCTCGTAATAGTTAGTATGATTAAAAATCAAAAGATCCGTCTCCCTTTCTATCTCACCAAAAACAGAGGATAGATGCCTTGTGGTCTCATTAATCATATCTATATTGGCAGAGAAGATACTAAAGAAAGGCTTAGCAGTCTTATCAAAATCATTCATAAGCTAATATATGCTCCAACTCTTTTCTGATAGATTTATCCATTAAAGTCCATTTTCTTTCGATCTCTTCTATAGTGGTTGTTGCAGTACCCATCTTTCCTACAACAACAGAAGCAGCTATATTGGAAATTATACAGCTTTTTATTAAATCAAGACCAGAGCTAATACTTGCCGATAAAAGCGCAACAACCGTATCTCCAGCCCCACTGACATCAAAAACCTCTTGAGCAAAGGTTGGAATCCTTATATGCCTTTTACCCAAAAAAAGGCTCATGCCTTCCTCGCCTCTTGTTATTAAGAGGTTAGGAAGTCTAAGATCTTTCATAATCTTATCACCCACTTGAATTAATGTATCTTCCGTACCATCATCAATCATCTTCGCAATCTCAAAGGATTCTTTTCTATTAGGAGTGATTAAATCAAAATCTTTGTATAATTTTTCATTTTTTACTTTAGGATCTGCAATAAAAAAAACCTTGTTAAAATACTTTTTTATTATTTCTATTAATCTTTTTGTTATTAACCCCTTTGCGTAATCTGATATTACTACTACGTTAAAATTCTTAGCCTCTAACCTGAAGAAATTTTCCATTTTTTTAACTATTTCATCATTTATGTCAGAAACTTCTTCCTTATCTATCCTAACAATATGTTGGTGCTGAGCTATAACCCTTGTCTTGACAGTAGTATTTCTCTTTTTATCTATAAATACACCAGAGGTATTAACACCCCTTTCCTTAAGTATCTCAATTAGATTTTTTCCAAAAGAGTCATTGCCAATAATACCACAGAGAGTAACACCACCATTTACAGAGCTTATGTTTAATGCGACATTTGCTGATCCACCGGGTACTGTATTTTCTCTTGTTACCAGCACTACTGGAACTGGAGCTTCAGGAGATATCCTATTTACCTTTCCCAAAATATAATGATCAAGGATAATGTCTCCAACAACGAGAACCCTTGAATTTTTTAATCCTCTTAGATAATCTCTGATTTTATTCATCTCTCTCCTCTAGAATATTGTGATATAGTTTTGGCTTTCTATCTTTGAAAAAGGGAAAAAACTTTTTTGCTTTTTTAATCAAATTTAAATTTATTTGAGAGATATAGACTCCCTCTAACTCTCCAGCAGGTTTGTCAACTATTACACCATCAGGCCCAACAAGAAAACTATTTCCATAAAAGTTTTGATATCTCTCTTTCCCAACTCTATTAACCCTAAGGATATAAATATTATTAAGTAATGCCTGAGTAGCAATAACAACCTTCCATCTTGTTTGTGTATTCATTGCAGAGGCTGTAGGCGTAATTACAAGCTCTGCACCATTAATAGCAAGAGACCTGTATCCCTCAAAAAAGAAGTTATCCCAACCCATCTGAATCCCAATCTTGCAAATAGAGGTATCGAATACTGGAAAAGAGCTGCCACTCTTAAAATAAAACTTCTCTTCCCAATAGGGTATCTGAGGTATATGAACTTTTTTATAAACCCCGATTAACTTACCATGATCTATTACTGCTGTTGAATTATAAAAGGCTCTTCTATATTTTTCAAAAAAGGGGACGATAAGAATAATCTTATTTTTCCTTGAATAATCTTGGTAGAACTTAATATGTTCTCCTTTCAAGCTCTCAGCATAATCAAAATAATCATCTCTCATCTCCGCAGGGAACCATTCTGTAAGGAAAAGCTCTGGAAAAGATAAGATTTTGGCCTCTTGCTGAACAGCAAAATCCATTAAAGTTAGAGATTTTCTCAAATTTTCATTGATATCTTTTTTAGAATGAAGCTGGATGGCGGCAACTTTAATCATACATCTTTACCTGCTACTATTACTCTATTTCTACCCAATTTTTTAGCTTCATATAGACATTTATCTGCCTTCTCTAACAAATCCTTTTTATCTTTTCCATCCTTAGGAAATTCTGCTATCCCCATACTAACAGTTACGTTTAACTTTCCACTCTCAAATATTACTGTCATCTCAGATATCTCCTTTCTAAGCCTCTCAGCAAACTTAAAGGCATTATCTTTATTGTTTTGAGGTAAAATTATAGCAAACTCCTCGCCGCCATAGCGAGCTACTATATCAATCTTTCTCGCGGAACTCTTAATTTTTTGTGAAACCCTTTTAAGAACAAGATCTCCAACAGGATGTCCATAAGTATCATTAACTTTTTTGAAAAAGTCAATATCAAGTAGTATTAGAGAAAAAACTTCATCATATCTACTACCCCTCTCCAAAATCTCACTAAATCTCTCCTGAAAATGTCGGTGATTATATACGCCTGTTAATCCATCCGTTGTAGCCATCATATTTATCTTTTCCACGTAAAGGGCCTTTGCTATAGATATAGTTAGCTGGTTAGTTAAGATTTCCAATAAGTTCTTTTCGTACTCTGTTGGCCCTTCTTCTTTAAAACAAAGAATCAAAGAGCCTTCTTGTTCTTCATTATCTATTATTATTGGTATTATAATCAGCCTGTTTACATTTTTTATCTTTATATCATCAGATATTAGAGATATTTTTCTCTTTTTTTCAGCATAATCTTTAATATCAAGTATAGTCTTATGATTAATGGTCCAAGATACAAGTGTATTAGGCGGAACCTCTTTATCTATAATATCTTCGGCTAAACCTTTCTGAAACTTAATCTTTTGTGAAGCTTTCTCATCCTTTAGAGTTATAATGGCATAATCATATCTGATAAAGAGCTTTAATAAATCCAAAAAGCCATCAATAGTCTCTTCTAATTTTACATAAGTAAGCATCTTTTTACTGGCATCATAGAGAGCTTTAAACTCTTTTGATTGCTGGTTAATCTGTTGTATTAATCTGGTATTTTGAAGGGCATCTTCTATCTGGGAGGCAGATAACTTAAGTATATTTTCTGTTTCCTTCGTAAAAATATCGCCCTCTAGGGCATCAATAAAAAGGACACCAAAAACTTTCTCCTTTAAAAAAACTGGAACACCCAAAAAAGATTTAATAGGAACATATCTATCATAGTAATTAAGAGAGTCCTTACTTCCTCTATAATCTTTAAGGTTTAAATTCTTACCATATTTTGCAACCCAACCAATAACACCTTGTTCGAGACTAATATCTTCATTATATTTCAGGTAGTCATTATCAGATAGGGCATCTACAATTCTATAATACTTACCATCTTCTTTTATCTTTACAAAGCCCACGGTATAGGGAGAGATAAAATCTTTAATCCTTTCTAAGATAACAAAAAGCCTTTCCTCAAAGAGTTTATAGGTTTGTTGCAGGCTCTCCTCTCTATTCTCAGATTTCAAGGCGAGTATTGTATGTTCTTCTTCTCCAAATACTCTTTTGGCACCTTCCTTTAAGTCTAAAAGCTTGCTTTTATATTCCTTCTTCTCTATTCTTTCCTTTCTCAATAAATAGCCAACAGCAGAAAATAGAGCTGATAATACAAAAAAACTAATAAAGTGTGTATAAGTTCTTTCCCAATGGACATATACAAGAGAGAGATATTGATAAATTATGACTATTCCAAAATAAAAAAAAGACCAGAAAATGTTAAGAAAGGCAAAAATCAATGCAAGGTAAAGATAATAAAGAGGTTCTAAAAAATTAAAGTTTGTAAGAGAGATAAAAAAAGAAATAGCAACAAAAAGCCAGCCACCGATATAAAGAGATTTTTCAGAGATTGAACTGCCATAAACTCTTTTCAAAAAAAAGTATATATCTCCCATTAAAAAAAACATTACAAAAATACCTGAAATAATAGCAAAGAAAATCTGATATCTTGTTATGGTACCCGAGATAGCTATATCTAATCTTAGTATAAAGGCATATAAAAGACATACTGTAAGTAAGACAAGTTTAAATATCTTTATCTTTTTATTTGTTATTTCTATCATTTAGACTGGTTCTTATTTTTTTTCAGGAAAATGATAATAAATCTCCCCTCTATTTCCTTTCTTGAGATTAATCTTTATCTGTTCTTCCATGAAAAGAGGGTTGGTCTTAAGAGCCTCTAAATCTTTTTCATGTTGAGCTTTTTCCGTCATCAACCTGGTGTGTTCCTTAGTAAGCCTGATTCTTTGTTGCCTCGAATTAAGATAACTTTTCACACCCCAATGTCCCATGTATATATCGTAGAGCATATAAACTAAAAGTGCAAAAAAAGTAGCTCTTAAAGTATGCTTTATTATTTTACTCATTTTTCCTTTGGTTTTGTAGCAATAGCTATTCTCTCCAATCCAGCAGATTTTGCTAAGTCAATAATCTTTACTACTTCTCCTTGAGACACGCTCTCATCTGCTTGAATTATCACAATAGTTTCTTTATTGACAGCCCTTTGGTATATAAGCTTTTCTATATCTTCAAGAGAGAAGGTCTTACCATCAATTATAAAATTACCATAGGTATAACCTTCTTTCTGAACACCCTTAGTTACATAAACTCTTATCTCATTTTTCTCTCTCACCGTCTCTTCTGTAGAAGCCTGAGGTAACTTAAGCTTTATAGCTGGGGTCCCTATAAAATTAAGAGAAAGGGCAAAGAAGATTATAAGATTAAAGACCGTGTCTACTATGGGAGTAAAATCTATGCTATTAAAGTTATTATTTTTTCTAAGAGGTCTAAAATTCATTGTCTCCACTCTCAGCTATATCAATCAAGGTTATAGCAATATTCTCCATCTCTGCTATAAGCTTATTAACCCTTGAATCTAAATATCTATGGAAAATAACGCTCGGAATGGCAACCACAAGACCAAAGGCAGTAGTATTAAGGGCTTCAGATATTCCACCAGCCAACTTTGCAGGGTTAACAACTGGCTCAACCCCTATGACAGAGAATATTTTAATAAGTCCTGATATAGTACCCAAAAGACCTATCAGTGTAGCCACTCCCGCAATGGTACCAATGTAATCAACATAACTCTCTAACTCTATAACCTCCATCCTACCTACTTCCTCGACACTCTCCTTTATTTGAGTTTTGCCCTGTCCTATGTTTCTTACTATAGCCATAAGAATTTTTGAGAAAGGAGTGGGGTTTTTTGTGGCAAGATTATATACATCGTTAAATCTTCTTTCTTTAAAGAGCTTAATAGACTCTTCCACCAATTTTGATGGAATAACGCGCTCCCTTTTTAAAGTTATCAGTTTGTATATAAAAAAACTCAGAGATAGAATTGAACATAATAAGATGGGATACATAAAAAACCCACCTTTAAGAAAGAACTGTATCATTATTTCTCCTTTTGCTTTATTTTATCTAATCTTTCATAACACATTTCAATAAATTTTTGAAGTTCTTTTTTAATTTTCTCATCTGATGTTTCTAATAAATAAGCCCTTGATCTCCATAGTAGTTCTTCCCAGTTTTCTTCTTCTTCCAGTATTTTTAGTTGTTCAAGTCTAAGTAAATCAATCTTTTCTTGTATCTTCTCCATAGCCTCTTCAATTATCTTCTTTGAAGTAAAAAAGCTGCCTCTTAATCTATAAATTTTTGAAAGTCTAATATATAGGCTCATCAAGTCATCACTGCTGATATTTTTCACTCCCCTAATTATCTCCTCATATATAATCCTTGCTCTATCAAGATTATTGTTACTAAAAAGATAATCTCCATAGAGCTTGGAGAAAGGAAAATATCTCACAAGTTTATAACTTTCTAAGATTTTAAGGGTTTCTTTTTTGTTTATAATATTGTCTGATACATCCTTAAAGAAGCTCATATAATCTTGGCTCGTCCATTTGTAACCTCTACAATTAGCATCGATACGTCTTCTCTCTAACAGCAAATAAATACAATATAAAAATAAAAGCTCTTCGTCATCTTTTATATCAGAAGGGTTAAGATTTATTAAAAAGCCAAGAGACCCCCCTCTCTCAATCTGATACTTTATCAACTCCCTCAACATAATCCAAAAATCTCTATCACTTGAAAAGTCTTGATAGAGAAAAGGTTCCTTTTTATTGTTTAATATTGATAGGAGTAACAAAAACTTTTTTCTATCCTGGGGATTAAGATAGTCTACTAATTTGTTAGCATTAGTAAATTTTTTCCCTAACATGAAAGAGTAAACCCCGTTATATAAAGCTACATCTCTTATATCACTATTTTTTGCAGATTTAAGAAATGCTTCGCCGGCAAGTATAAAATTACCATTTTTAAAATAATTACTCCCAACATAATAGTAATAGAGAGGTTCTTCTAAAAACTCTCTCAAATCCTCATTTATTAAACTACTATTTTCATTGACTATCTTAAACACAATGGCCTTCTTCGTTAATATATTAACTTTCGTTGAGCTTACTATGCTTTCAATATCTCTGGTATTAAAAAAAATAGATAGCTCCTTGAAAAAAATTTTTATAGTTTTGTCAGAGACCTCTTGAAAAAGCCTCTGAGAGTTTATTAAATTACCTCTCTTTAAAGAGGAAATAGCCTTTGCTAACTTATTGAGCTCAAGCAAAAAGCTATTCTTAGTCTCACTAAGGTCTTCGCTATCTACACCCAAAAGGCTTAGGGATATATAAAATTTACAGAAATCTTTTAAAATGTCATCGTCGAGGTTAAAACAAACCCCCAAATCCCTATCCCTCAACAAAATCAACAACCTTTCTTTTTGATGATAAGATAAATCTTCTAACTCATTTTCCAGATATAAAAGTGGGAACAACTCAATGAATCTTCCTTCTAACTCTAAGGCAAAATGAAAAACTGGTGTTTTTTCAAAGGGGAGCTTTCTTATCTCCTGAGACCAACTTTTGTCTGGGCCAAAGAGAGTTAACATCAATAATAATGAAAAGATTAGTCTTTTCATTCTACAATTTCCTTAAGTATCTCTCCCCCCAATAAAAAGATTAAGGCGGCATAAAAACACCAGCTTATCAAGACAATAAAGATGCTCATAGAACCATATATGAGATTGTAGTTTGTCACATAATTTACATACCAGGTGAAAAGCTTTATAGCCAAGGTCCACATAAAAACTACAAAGGAAGAGACATAAAAGACATAAATTTTTTTAATCTTTTTTCCTATGAAAAGATTAAAGATGAAAGATAAGGTCAGTATCTGAATCAACAAAGTAATAGCAGGAATTGCTATGTCAATCTTTTTTAGAAGAAGTCTCAAAAATAAGAGATCCTCTTTTCTGGAAAGCTTTTTAAGATAAAGAAATAATATATCAATGTTTAAGTATACAAAGACAGAAAAAGCTAAAAGAACAATCATAATAAAATATATAAAGAGTGACTCGAGAGAACCTCTATTTTTTATGCCACTTTTTTTAAAGATATCTCTTAAAGCTCTATCAACTGAACTAAAAACGAGGGTACTGCTGAAGAAAAGTGCTATAATACTTAGTATGTTTAATCCAGTCCGAGGCTTTGTAAACCAGCCTGTAAATCTAAGCCAGCTATCTAAGCTTATGTTAGGTAAATAGGGATTAATTATCTCATAAATCTTCTTTGAAACAATAACGTTTGAACTAACAAAAAAACCTAACATAGAGGTAATTAAAAATATTATTGGTATAAAAGACAGCATAGAGAAATAGGCAATAGATGCAGCATTATGAAAACAGTTATCCTTAAAAAGGTTTAAAATAATATTTTTTGCAGACTTAACGTATCTTGATAGCTTCATATATTTTCAAGGATTATTCTAATCAATAACCAACGTGCCAATTAACTCAGATAAGGATATTTTTTCCTTACGGAGATAATCTTCTAGATCTTCTATAAGATGCCACAGTATCTTAGGATTTATAAAGTTTGCTGTACCAATCTGCACTGCCTTTGCCCCTACAATGAAAAACTCTAAGGCGGAAGGTAAGTCAGTAATACCACCACTACCTATAACAGGGATAGAGACAGAGCTTACAACTTTGTAAACATTATATAGACTTAGAGGCTTGATAGCTGGACCTGACATACCTCCATAGATATTCCTAATTTTTGACTTTTTTGTTTTTATATCCACTGCCATTGCAGTATAGGTATTTGCAACTACAAGGGCATCAGCCCCTGCCCTTTCTGCTGTTTGTGCAAGCTTTGATATATCTGAGACATTTGGTGTTAGTTTAACCCAAAGAGGTTTTTCAACAATCTTTCTGATCTCACCAATAAGCTCCCTAACCATCTTCTCATCTGTACCAAAACATATTCCTCCCTCCTTTACGTTTGGACAGGATATATTTACCTCTAATACATCAACCCTCTTAAAGGAGTTTAGCCTTTCTGCAACGGTAATATATTCATCAAAGGTATTACCGAAAAAATTACATACCAAAATTGTATCAACCTTTGAAAGATCTTCTAACTTCTCCTCAAAGGCATTAACACCTACATTCTCCAAACCTATTGAGTTAATCATTCCTCCTCTTACTTCACATATACGAGGAGGTCTGTTGCCCTTTTTTGGATTAAGCGAGATGCCCTTTGTAACAATTGCGCCTAACTTAGACAATTCTCCAAAATCAGAAAACTCAAGACCATATCCAAAGGTGCCTGAAGCTGGCATAAAGGGATTTTTTAATGATATATTTCCTAAACTAATAGAGCTATCCATCTTATTCTCCAAAGATATCATTTAGCTTAAAGATCGGTCCATCTTTACATACCTTAACATGGCCTTTTGGTGTTTCTATTGTACATCCTAAACAAACACCAAAACCACAGGCCATATAAGTCTCAAAGGATCCATATATAGAATCTATGCCAAATCTTTTACTCATCTCCCATAATCTTTTTAAGAAGGCCATAGGACCACAGGTAAAAATATTGTGTTCTTTATCTCTATTCTTAATTAAGTAGTTCTCCAAAACATCGGTAATAAAACCACTTTCTCCAAAAGAACCATCATCAGTACTAACCACCAATTTACATGACCTACTTAAATCTTCTGTTAAAAATACCTCCTCTTTTGTTTTAAAACCTGCGAAAAAACAATCTACTTTTATCTTATCTATTAATCCATAAAGAGGAACAATACCAATTCCTCCGGATACTATTAAATTATTGCCTGCCAGAGTGGGAAAGGAGTTACCAAGAGGTCCTAATATAGACACTTTATATGGCAAATTGCAGTATAAGAGTTTATTAGTTACGGCACCAAGGGCTTTTATAATTAGCTTAATATTTCTTTTGTCAGCATAGTAGATACTAAAAGGTCTAGGTAATATATTTTCAAAGTCATTGATTGCAAGCATTACAAAGTTGCCAGGATAGGGCCTCTCAAAATCTTCCTCTAAATCTATTGATATTAGGAAAATGTCTTTAGCGAGAACCTTTCTCCCATTAATCTTACCCTCTACCCTTTTCAATTTAACCTCCTAAAACTCTTTCCACATAATTATAGCATCTTCACCAGTATCCTGATAATAACCTTTTCTTATACCTTTTATAGAAAAATTAAAGAGCCTATAAAACCTCAAAGCATCTTCGTTCTTTGCCCTTACCTCAAGGGTAAACTTAGTGGCACCATTTTTTTTCGCCTCATCAATAAAAGCCTGCATAAGCATCTTACCCAACCCCTTTTTTCTGTACTGTGGAGAGATTGCTATGTTAAGTATATGCACTTCTGGTTGGATCAACCAGCTCAAGATAAAACCCTCAACATTACCATCAACGACAAGGACCATATTAAAACCCAGAGGGAAGAATAGCTCTTCTGCAATAATATTTCTCGACCAGGGAGTTTTAAAAGACGATCTCTCTATCCTTTCTATATCATCCAGATCATCTGGCTTTGCATTCCTAACTGAGATCTCAATCAAAGCTATATCTCCTTTCCTTGAAACAATCCTCTCATTATTAGTTTATCTTTTATCTCCTTTATAATAGCTACCTTATCGGCAGACCATAGTGGAGCGATTAATTCACCTTTGTGGGCATCTCCTGTAAGCCTGTGAATAACTATATCACTTCTTAAATGGGAGATAAAAGTAACAACCATGTCAGTGTATAAGTCTCTTGAGATGGGGCTAAACTTTCCTTCTTCATAGAGACTTCTTAAAGGGGCACCAGAAGAGACATAGAGAAGGTGGATCTTTACCCCTTTTATTGGCTTTTTTGAGAGGTATCTCGATAGATCCTTTGCTTTATTCTCATTATCATTAGGAAAGCCAAAGATTATATGAACAACTATATCAAAATCAAACTCGCTTGCTATCTCAAGAGCTCTCTCAAAATCCTCAAGAAGATGTCCTCTCTTCATCCATTTTAGATTTTCAACGTCAATTGATTGCAAACCTAACTCAAGAAAGATCTTGTAATCTCTAGAAAAGCTATTTAAAAGGGATAGATTATCATAATCTATGCAGTCAGGTCTTGTCCCTACAGATATAGCAACTATCTCTTTGTAATGTTTAACATTGCTCCATATCTTCTCAAGTTCTTCCAAGTTGCTATAAGTATTTGTATAAGATTGAAAGTAGGCGATGAAGGCATTAACGTTTTTATATCTTTTTTTGACACTTTCTATACCCATTTTAATCTGTTCAGCTATTGAAAAACCTTCTTTGTATAGTCCTGTGCCAGAACCCCTATCATTACAATAAATACATCCATAACCCTCTTTCCTGTTTGGACAGGTAAGACCAGCATCAATAACTACTTTATAAACTTTTTGTCCAAAAGTTTCTTTAAGATAGCTGTTTAGATCTCTGTAAAGCCCATTTTTCATTTCAATTTTCATGCTAACTATTATAGAATAATAAGGCTATTTAAACAAGAAACAAGGCTTTTCATCTATAAGGGGGAAAAAATCATAGAAAATAAGTTCGACATAATTATCTTAGGGGCTGGTCATGCCGGCTGTGAGGCAGGCTTTGCAGCCAGTAAGTTAGGCTTAAAGACTCTCCTTATTACTATTAATATTGACAAAATTGCCCATATGCCCTGTGCTCCAGCTGTTGGTGGCGTTGGGAAAGGACATATTGTCCGTGAGATTGATGCATTAGGCGGGATGATGGGTTATGTAACCGATCAATCTGCTATACAATTTAAAACTTTAAACACCTCAAAGGGCTTAGCAGTCCATTCTACAAGGGCACAGGTCGATAAACTTAAGTATAGTCTTATAATGAAAAAGTTTGTGGAGAACCAGCCCAATCTATTTATTAGACAGGCATTGATTACAAAAATAGTTCCCGAAAATAAGGGTATCATATTAGAAGATAATTTTGGCTTTAAGTTTTTCGGTAAGGCTGTCGTTGTTACTACAGGCACATTTCTTTCAGGGCTTATACATATTGGGAATAAAACATTCCCTGCTGGAAGAGCCGGCGAGTTTTCATCCCATGATTTAGCAAAATCATTGAGAGATTTAGGCTTTGAGATGGGTAGATTTAAGACAGGAACAGGTCCCCGCTTTAAAAGATCCTCTATAGACTTCTCAAAGATGGAGGTAAGACCTGGTGATGGTAAACCAAGATATTTTTCCTATCTTAGCAAGGGATTTACTTATAATGAATACCCCTGCTATGTTACCTATACCAATGATGAGACACATAGACTTATATTAGACAATCTCGACAAATCCGCTCTTTACGGTGGATACATAACTGGAACACCCGTAAGATACTGTCCTTCTTTAGAAGATAAGGTTGTTAAGTTCAGAGATAAAGAAAGGCATCAAGTAATATTAGAACCAGAAGGAACTGATACAGATGAGATTTATGTCTCTGGATTAGGAAACAGTATGCCTCCAGAGATACAGGAAAGCATATTCAGATCCCCAGAGGGGTTGAAAAATGTAGTCATACTAAGACCTGCCTATGCTATCGAGTATGATTATATATTACCCCACCAACTTAAACCAACCTTGGAGTCAAAAATTATTGAAAATCTCTATTTTGCCGGTCAAGTTAATGGCACAACAGGTTATGAAGAGGCTGCCGGACAAGGAATTGTTGCAGGTATAAATGCTGCCTTAAAAATTATGGGGAAAGAACCGATTATTCTTGATAGAACTGAGTCTTATATTGGGGTTATGATAGACGATTTAGTTACGAGAGGAACAGATGAGCCCTATAGGATTTTTACATCAAGAGCTGAGTACCGTCTATTTCTAAGAGAAGATAATGTTTATTATAGGTTATCAGAAAAGGCCTTTATGGTTGGGCTAATCTCAGAAAAGAGGATAGGTGAGATAAGAAAAGAGATGGAAAGGTCAGAGGAGCTTAGAAATCTTGTAGCAACTACTAAAGTTAAGGATGAGATAAATAACCAGACTGTCACTATAGAGACTTTAATTAAAAGAGGAGATAAGGACCTCTTCGATTTTCCAGAGATTATTCAAGATCTGCCTGAAAACTTAATAAACTATGTAACAGTTGAGGTAAGGTATGAAGGGTATTTAGAAAGACAGAAAAGGGATTTAGAGAAATTTAAAAACTTAGAAAATATCAAGATACCAGAGAACTTTGACTATAATATCTCTGGGATATCCCTTGAGTTAAGAGAAAAACTTAGTAAGATAAAACCAACGAATTTGGGGCAGGCATCGAGGATACCAGGGATTACGCCCTCAGCCCTCTCGTTATTAATGATATGTTTAAAAAAGAATAAAAATTAAGATTAAACTATACAATATTCTGGAGGTTATTATGATTGAAAGATACACCAGAGAGGAGATGAGAAAAATATGGGACCCCGAAAATAGGTTTAAGATCTGGCTTGATATTGAGCTTTATGCAGTAGAAGCTTTTAATAAGTTAGGCCTAGTGCCTGATAAGGCATTAAAAGATATAAAGAAAAAGGCAAGATTTGATATAAAAAGGATAGATGAGATAGAAAAGGTTGTTAAGCATGATGTAATAGCCTTTCTTACCTCAGTTAATGAACACATTGGTGAGAACTCAAGATATCTTCATTACGGTATGACCTCATCAGATGTCCTTGATACCTCTTTAGCGGTACAGCTTAAACTGGCAGGAAATTTGTTAATTAAAGGGATTGATGAGCTCCTCTCTGCATTAAAAGAAAAGGCTTATCAATATAAAGACACACCTACTATTGGACGTTCCCATGGGATACATGCAGAACCCACTACTTTTGGTTTAAAAATGGCTCTATTCTACGAATGTATGAAAAGAAATAAAAAAAGGCTGCTTTCTGCTATAGAAGACATTAGTTATGGTAAGATTAGTGGTGCTGTAGGAAATTTTGCAAATATAAACCCCTTTGTGGAAAACTATGTTTGTAGTAAGTTGGGACTAAAACCAGAACCTGTATCAACCCAAATAATACAAAGAGATAGACATGCTTTCTACTTTAGTACTTTAGCAGTAGTAGCTGGGACTCTTGAACAGATAGCTGTAGAGATAAGACACCTACAAAGAACGGAAGTGAGAGAAGCAGAAGAGTTTTTCTCTAAGGGACAAAAGGGGTCTTCCGCAATGCCCCATAAGAGAAACCCTGTCTTATCAGAAAACATTACTGGACTTTCAAGACTTGTTAGAAGTTATTGTATCTCTGCTTTAGAAAATGTTGCTCTATGGCATGAACGAGACATAAGCCATAGTTCAGTAGAAAGGGTAATAGGCCCTGATGCTACTATATTGTTAGATTTTATGCTTCATAGAACAACTGGGTTAATAAAAAATCTTATAGTATATCCTGAAAATATGATGAAAAACTTAAACCTTACGAAAGGACTTATTTATTCTCAAAGACTTTTACTGCTCTTGGCAGAAGCAGGAATGAAAAGAGACGAGGGCTACGAGGTTGTTCAGAGAAATGCCATGAAAAGCTGGGAAGAAGGTCTTGATTTTAAAGAACTAATCATGAAGGACAGGGATGTAAAAAAGTTGCTATCTCAAAAAGAGATTGAAAGTGCCTTTGACATAGATTATTATCTTAAAAACGTAGATTTTATTTTTAAAAGGGTTTTTGAAGAATAATCTGCTTCTTAAAAGGTACTAAGGGGAAACAAAAAAGGGAATAAGATGGCTAATAGAGTAGAGATTAGATATAAAAAATATGTAAAAAACCCTCTTGCAGAAGGTTTAAAAAGAAAAATTAGAGATTTTTTGCACATAAACATTGATGATCTTAAGATAAGCGAGGTCTTTACTATTGATATACCCTTATCTCCTTATGAGATTGAGCATATAGCCCAGACTACCCTTTCTGATCCTATTATTCAGGATTATTTTATAAACCCAGTCTTACCAAAGGGGTATACATTTTATCTTGAAGTTGGCTTTCTACCAGGTGTTACAGATAATGTGGGGAAAACCGCTAAATCAGCCATAGAAACTCTCCTTGGAAAAAAATTACAGGAAGATGAAAAGGTTTATACATCAAAACTATATTGCTTTAAAGGTAATCTAAAAGAAAAGGATGTTGAAAATATAGCCCTTGAGCTTATTTGTAATCCCCTTATTGAGTATTACAGAGTCTATAAAAAAGACGATAAGGTAAGCCTATACATACCAAAGGTTACCTTAAAAAATGAGATTGTTGTAGAAAAGATTGATTTAAGTAAGATGAATGAATCTGAGCTTTTGTCTTTATCAAAGAATAGATTACTTGCACTAAACATTGAAGAGATGAAAACAATAAAAAACTTCTTCAATGATAAAAAAATCATAAAGTTAAGGAAGAGATATGGGCTTGACCACTGTATAACAGATGTAGAGTTAGAGTCTATAGCCCAGACATGGTCAGAACATTGTAAACATAAGATTTTTAATGCCACTATCGACTATTACGATGAGACTGGTAAAAAAGAGACGATAAAAAGCCTTTTTAAAACCTATATAAAAGCATCTACTGAAAAGATTAAAGAGAAAAGAAAGGACAATTTTTTAGTCTCTGTCTTTGTTGATAATGCTGGCGTAATATCCTTTGATAATAAGCATAATCTTGTTTTTAAGGTGGAAACACACAATAGCCCTTCTGCTCTTGACCCCTACGGTGGCGCACTTACTGGTATTGTTGGAGTTAATAGAGACGTATTGGGAACTGGCCTTGGTGCAAAACTAATATTTAATACTGATGTGTTCTGTTTTGCAAACCCCTTTTACCATGAAGAACTACCACCAAGAATTCTTCACCCAAGAAGGATTTATGAGGGCGTAGTTACAGGTGTTGAGCATGGAGGGAATAAAAGCGGTATACCAACTATTAATGGTAGCATTGTCTTTGATAATAGATATCTGGGAAAACCCCTCGTATATTGTGGTACCGGTGGAATAATGCCGAAAGAGATAAACGGTAAGCCTTCTCATCTCAAGAATATAAATAACGGAGACTTGATTGTCATGTGTGGTGGTAGAATTGGAAAAGATGGTATTCACGGTGCTACCTTTTCCTCAGAGGAGCTTCACGAAGGCTCACCTGCTACAGCTGTTCAGATTGGAGATCCCATTACACAAAAAAAGATGGCAGATTTCCTATATGTAGCAAGAGATAATGAACTTTATAATGCCATTACAGATAATGGTGCAGGAGGTCTCTCCTCTTCTGTTGGTGAGATGAGCCAGATGTCTGGTGGCTGTGAGATAGAGTTAGACAAAGCACCTCTTAAATATGAAGGGTTAAATCCATGGGAGATACTTGTATCGGAATCTCAAGAAAGGATGACTCTCTCTGTTCCAGCCAAGAATTTAGACAAACTAATGTCTCTCGCTAAAAAATATGATGTAGAAGCAACTGTTGTAGGTAAGTTTACTAACTCGGGCTACTTTCATTGCCTATACAAAGGAAAGACTGTAGCACTTATTCCTCTTGATTTTCTCCATAATGGTCTTCCCGAGATGAAACTTACAGCAAGATATGAAAAACCCTATAGACCTATACCAATAATACTAAGGACTAAAGAAAGTGCTAATAGTATATTAAAGAAAATGCTGTCTTCTTTAAATATCTGTAGTAAAGAATCGGTGGTGAGAAAATATGACCACGAAGTGCAAGGGATGAGTGTTATTAAACCCTTTGTAGGTTTGTATAATGATGGTCCCTCTGATGCAGCTGTTATTAAGCCCCTACATGACTCTTACAGAGGCGTAGTGGTATCTCACGGCATATGTCCTAAGTTTAGCGATTATGATACCTATAACATGTCAGCTCTTGCCTTAGATGAAGCCATAAGAAATGCCGTCTCTGTAGGTGGAAATATTGATAATATGGCATGTCTTGACAATTTTTGTTGGTGCGATCCTATAAAAAGTGATAAAAATCCTGATGGAGAGTTTAAACTAGCTCAACTTGTTAGAGCCAACAAGGCGCTCTATGACTATACAATCTCCTACGGCATACCATGCATCTCTGGTAAAGACTCTATGAAGAATGACTATATTATGGGAGATATCAAGATATCTATACCACCTACCCTCCTCTTCTCTCTTATTGGTGTAATTGATGATGTTAGAAAAACTCAGACAATGGATTTTAAAAATTCTAATGATATTATATACATAGTAGGTTTAACAAGAGATGAGCTTGCTGGCTCAGAGTTTTTAAATCTCATGAATATTAAAGGTAGCAATTTACCGGGAGTTAATTCATCTTTAAACTTAAAGATCTATAAAAAAATTTATAAGCTAATATCGGAAGGTCTAATTACTGCCTGTCATGACATATCCGATGGCGGTCTTGCTGTTGCCCTTGCTGAAATGGCCTTTTCTGGTGGTTTTGGAGCACAAATAAGGCTAGATGATATTCCTTACGAAGGAGTAGAAAACTATTATTATAGACTTTTCTCAGAATCTGCAGGAAGATTTATAATAACTGCCCCTGAGGTAAATCACAGGTATATAATGAACTTATTCAAAAATCTTCCCATATCCCCAATAGGTACCGTTACAAATGGAGCTATCCTAAAGATTAACTACAAAAACAGGACTATAATAAAAGAAGATATATATGTGTTAAAAGAGTTCTGGCAAAAGACCTTAAGGGAATTATAATATGGTAAAATGTTTAGTCTTAGCAGGTTTTGGCATTAATTGTGAGATAGAATCAAGCAATGCCCTTTACTTAGCAGGTGCGAAATCTGTCGATATTGTTCATATATCAGATCTAATTGAAGGCAACAGGAGTCTTAAAGATTATAGATTAATCTTGTTTCCTGGTGGTTTTCTTGACGGCGATGATTTAGGCTCTGCAAAGGTTCAAGTAAATAGATTTAAACACGCTAAAATAAGAGATACTCAAAGGAAGCTTGTTGATGAATTAATTGATTTTATTGCAAAAGACAACTTAGCCATTGGTATCTGTAATGGTTTTCAGTTTATGGTAAAGGCAGGGATTTTGCCAGTACCTAATTTTATTCAGCAATCAACTTTAACCTTTAATGACTCAGGCAAATTTGAAGATAGATGGGTCTATCTAAAGGTAAATAAAAAGAGTCCTTGCGTCTTTACCCAAGGACTTACAGAACTTTATTTACCAGTAAGACACGGTGAAGGAAAGTTTCTTTGTGCTAAGAATACCTTAAAAAGTATTATTGAAGAAAACTTGGTAGCTCTTCAATATGCAGACGAGACCTTTAATGTTTCAACAGAGTATCCTTTTAATCCTAACGGTTCTCTCGAATCTATTGCTGGGATCTGTGACAAAACAGGAAGACTTTTTGGTCTCATGCCCCATCCGGAGGCATTTATCTACCCTATTAATCATCCTCGTTGGACAAGAGATAAAATATACGAGCCTGATGGGTTGAAATTTTTTAAAAATGCAATAAACTATTTTAGGTAAGATATGACAGATTACTTAAAAGAAGAATGTGGTGTAATAGGAATTTTTGGTCACCCCGAAGCAGCAAATCTAACCTATTTAGGTCTCTACGCCCTTCAGCATAGAGGTCAAGAAAGTGCAGGCATAGCATCATTTGACGGTAAGTGTTTTCATAACTATAGACAGATGGGGCTTGTTGCGGATATCTTTAAACAACATATTTTAGAGACCCTAAAAGGTGAGATAGCCATAGGTCATGTTAGATACTCCACCGCTGGCTCCAGTAATATTAAAAACTGCCAGCCCTTTCTGATGGAGTATGCCCTTGGTGGCCTCTCTATAGCCCATAACGGCAATCTTATTAATGATGTTCCTATAAGAAAAAGACTTGTAGATAGCGGTGCTATCTTTCAGTCTAACTCTGATACCGAAGTTATTATGCATTTAATAGCCCGTTCACCTCTACCAACCATAGAGGACAGGATAATAGATGCATTAAAAGAGATTAAAGGTGCCTATAGTCTTGTTATCTTAACAGAAAATAAGCTTATCGCTGCTAGAGATCCTAACGGCTTTAGACCTCTGTGTTTAGGAAGATTAGGTAAAAGTTATATTGTAGCCTCTGAAACCTGTTCCTTCGATATTATGGAGGCAGAGTTTTTAAGAGAGATTGAGCCTGGCGAGTTACTTGTAATAGATAGCAAAGGGATAAAAAGTTATTATCCCTTCGATGCCCAACCTAAAAGGCAGTGTATATTTGAGTTTATCTATTTTGCAAGACCTGACAGCTTTATATTTGGGGAAAACGTATATAACGTTAGAAAGAAATTAGGAGAACTACTCTATGAATACTCTCCCTGTATAGCTGATATAGTAATACCAGTCCCTGACTCTGGCATACCAGCGGCTATAGGCTATTCTCAAAGATCAGGTATCCCCTTAGAGCTTGGTTTAATTAGGAACCATTATGTAGGAAGAACTTTCATAGAGCCTAAGCAGTCAATTAGACATTTTGGCGTAAAGATTAAACTGAATGCCAACGTAGCTGCCCTAAAAAATAAAAGAATTGTTGTAATAGATGATTCAATAGTAAGAGGCACAACAAGCAGAAAGATAATAAAGATGATTAGAAATGCTGGAGCAAAGGAGGTACATTTTAGAATTAGTTCTCCCCCAATAATATCACCTTGCTATTATGGGATTGACACACCAACCCACAGCGAGCTTATAGCTAATAGCCACACAATAGAAGAGATTAATAGATACGTTACCTCTGATAGCTTAGCATACCTATCAATTGATGCCTTGAGAAAGGCTGTGAAAAATCCAGATCATTTTTGCTATGCCTGTTTTACTGGAAAATATCCTATAAAATTCCCTAAAGAAGAGATTGAACAGCTTAAACTTTTCAGGAGAGAAGAAGAGTGAGACAAAGACTGTTAGAGATTATAAGAGATTTAGCCTATGAGAAGAAAAAAGTAATTCTTGCCTCTGGTAAAGAGAGCGATTTTTATGTAGACCTAAGAAATGTTACTCTCCACCCCGAAGGTTTATTTTTAACTTCAAAGATGATGTTCGACGTATTAAAAAAAGATTTTAGCGCTGTAGAAGCCGTGGGTGGACCAACCTTAGGGGCAGACCCAATCATCGCAGGTTTAATATTTGAAAGCTATCTAGCCAATTCCCCTCTTTTAGGATTTATAATTCGTAAAGAACCTAAAAAACATGGCCTTGCTAAGATGATAGAGGGCGATAGGAACTTAAAAAATATAAAGAAAGTAGTTATAATAGAAGATGTGGTAACAACAGGAGAGTCTTCTTACAAGGCTTATAATATAGCACAGTCATCAGGCTTTGAGGTACTGGGTATTCTCGCCATATTAGATAGAGATGAGGGGGCTAAAGAGTTTTTTCAAGAAAAGGGCATTAAGTTTGTATCTCTTTTTAAAAGGGATGATATCTTATAATGAGGACAACCCTATTGTTTATTCTCTTACTCAGTTTAGTAAGCTGCTCTACTAAGAGTTTAGTAGAGATGGGTGCGCTACCCAAGAAAGAATCTTCTGAATACACAGTTATTCAAAAAAAGTATACAAAAACTTACAAGTTATACGATCAGTTTGAGACAAAGGCTATTGTCACCGCAACCATTTTCTCAGAAGAGTTTGTTAAAAGCTATATTAAGGAAAAAGAAACTTACCTAAAAGATGAAGATTTTAAGCAATTCTCTGACAGAGAAACTTTTCTTGTTAGTAATTATATAAGATTTTTCGTATCTTTCTATACCCCTAAAGAAGACCTAATGGATATTGATAAGAAAAGTAATTACTGGGATATACACCTTGAGACAGCCGATGGAAAAAAGATTTATCCCTTCTCTATAAAAAAGGCTGAAGAGCCAAGAGATGTATTAAGCCATTATTTTCCTTTCTTAGATTACTGGGCAAAACCTTACTATATTAACTTCAAAAAAGATGAGATTGATTTTTCGAAGGGAAAAACGATAACCCTTAACTTTATAAGTATCTTAGGAAAAATCTCTCTTGAATACTCATTATAACAGGGGGAGAATATGGCAATTAGTTACAAAGATGCTGGCGTTAATATTGACGAAGGTAATGAGTTAGTCAAAAGAATAAAGCCTATATGTAAAGAAACTTTTAGATCAGAGGTAATTAGCGACATTGGTAGTTTTTCTGCCTTTTTTAACGTAAATCTTGATAAGTTCAAAAATCCTGTTCTTGTATCAAGTACTGATGGTGTGGGAACAAAGCTAAAACTTGCCTTTATGAGTGGCATTCACAATACCGTTGGGATTGATCTGGTAGCAATGGTGGTAAATGATATTGTAGTAAGCAACGCAGAGCCAGCTTTTTTCCTCGATTATTTTGCCTGCGGCAAGCTTTCTGTAGATACGGCACAAAAGGTTATTGAAGGCATAGCTAAGGGTTGCAAAGATGCAAATTGTGCCCTTATAGGGGGAGAGACAGCGGAACTACCAGGATTTTACTCAGAGGGAGAGTATGATTTGGCAGGCTTTGGTGTTGGTATAGTCGATAAGGACAATATTATAGATGGTAGCTCCATAACAGTAGGAGACGTAATTATAGGATTAAAATCTTCTGGCATTCATAGCAATGGCTACTCTCTTGTGAGAAAATTGGTCTTTGATATTCATAAATATAAGATTGACTCTTATATAGAAGACCTCTCAAAAACACTCATTGAAGAGCTTTTAACACCTACAAAGATTTACGTAAAAGCAGTTCTTAATACCACCAAAAATTTTGATGTAAAAGGTATTGCCCACATTACTGGTGGCGGTTTTATAGATAATATACCAAGAATACTACCTCAACATGCTAAGGCAATCATAAAAAAGCACAGTTTTGAATGGTTACCCATCTTTAAGTTCTTACAATGGCTTGGAAATATTGATGATATGGAGATGATGAGAACATTTAATTGTGGTGTTGGTATGATAATAGTGGTAAAAAATGACTGTGCCGAAGATATATTATCTTTCTTAAAACATAATGGTGTAGAATCTTATATAATCGGTGAGATTGTTAAGAGAGATAATAAAGATGCCATTGAGATAATATAGATTAAGGTTTAAATATCTACTGGCGGGTTTGTTAAAAAAAGCCTTTCATCCAACCTTAATGGTGGATCTATATACACCTTTCTTTCGGAAATCTTAATTCTCCCCTCTGCATATAACTGAATTGCCTTTGGATATATCTTGTGCTCCACCTTAAGTATCCTCTGACTTAAGGTCTCGTCGGTATCATCATCTAAAACTGGTACTATGCCCTGTATAATAATGGGGCCTGTATCCACTCCTTCGTCGGCAAAATGTACAGTACAACCTGCAAATTTAACGCCATAGTCTAAAGCCTTTTTTTGTACATGCAACCCAGGAAAGGCTGGAAGCAGAGCAGGATGAATGTTCATAACTCTCATAGGAAAGGCATCTAAAAAAACCCTTGTTATCACCCTAAGGAAACCAGCCATGACTACAAGCTCTACATCATATTTTTTTAAAAGTTCCACTAATTTTCTGTCAAAATCTTCCCTGCTTTTAAAGTCCCGATGGTTAATAACCTCTGTTTTAATATTGTATTTTTTTGCCCTTTCTAAAGCATAAACACCAGGGACATTGGATATAACAACAGATATCTCTGCATTAATCTTTCCTTCTTCAATACTATCAATAATAGCCTGCAGGTTAGATCCACTTCCTGATACAAGCACCCCAATCTTTAATGACATAGCCGCTCCCCTTTAAACTAACCTACTTTCAATTTTCCAATTGCTTCTACAAGTTTACCCTTTATACTTGCCACTGTTGTTTTCTGGAGTTTAGTCAGTAAAAAATCAAGAGATTCCGGACTTCCTATATTTGCAATAGCATCTATTAGAGCTAATGTGGCATCAGGGTCATCTTCTTGCTCAAGCTTTTTATTCAAAATAGGAGTAAGTTTTTCTATACCAAAAAGACCTAAGAATTCATAGACCAACTTTCTTACCATTGGCTCGCTATCATTTATCATTATTAAAACTTTCTCAATCATTCTCGGATCGTTAAACTCAATAAGTTGTTTGATAGTTAGAGCCCTTACATACTTATTCTCATCATTAAGACCAAGATTTATATACTCAAGATAGTTTTTTGGTGAGACAGCTTTAAGCTCATTTATAAGCTTGGTTTTTTTCTCTTCTGAAAGTTTAGAAAACTCAGGTAGCATTCTCTCAAAAAAGGCCTTTGCCTGAAGTCTATGTATGGCCTTTCCTGCTTTTTCTGCGACCTTTACATCAGAGTCCATAAGGAATGGTTTTAATTTTTTAATAAGTTCTGTTATCATATTTAAACTAAGCTACCAGATTATTTATTTACAGTCAATATGGAAAAGAAAAGAGGAAAAATAATGGCAATAGATTTGGGGACAAAAAGGATAGGTATCGCCATTTCAGATGAAAGCCTATTAATTGCTCAACCATACTGTGTCTTAAAAAGAGAGGGAAACAAAAGGGATATCCCTAAAATTATTAGGTTAATCAAGGAAAAAGATATTGATAAATTAGTTATTGGCATACCTATGGGAGAAAAAAAAAATCCAATAGCTGAATCCGTCAAGAGACTTTGCAATCAAATTAAAGAGCATATTGATATACCCGTTGATTATATAGATGAAACTATGACAACAGTTGAGGCTTGGGATATTTTAAGAAATGCTGGATATAGTGAGAAAAAAGGAAGAGAGATAATTGACATGATATCAGCCACAAAAATTTTAGAGAGCTACTTAAGAAGCTATGAGGTTAAGAAAAAATGAGGCCTCTTTTATACATAATAAGCTTTCTCATAATATTTTTTTTAGGTTTTTTAACACACTTCTATTTCTACATTAATAGACCTATTAATTTGAAAGAGGACAAGCTTTTCAAGGTTCAGAAAAACGACTCTACCACTAAGATTGTAGATAATTTAGTTAAAGAAGATGTAATAAAAAATAAAATTTTTTTTAAGGTTCTAATAAAAATTTTAGGTGGTGATAGAAATATATTATATGGTTACTATCTAATTCCAAAAGATATTACTCCCAAAGGTCTATGGGAAAAGATGGTAAGAGGCGAGATTGAACGGTATAAGCTCACTATTCCAGAAGGATACAATATTTATCAGATTGCCTATCTCGTTGAGAGTCAGAAATTAGGAGATAGAAAAAAATTTCTCTCCTATGTGAGAGATAAAAAGTTTATTAAGACTTTGGGCTTAGATTTGCCAACCCTTGAGGGTTATTTATATCCGGCTACATACTTTTTTAGCCCAGAAACAAAAGAAGAAGAGATAATTGCCACTATGGTTAATAAAACTTTCGAGATCTTAAAGGAGCTAAATATTGCAAATAAATCTCCCAAGGAGATACACAAAAATCTTACACTGGCATCGCTTGTAGAAAAAGAAGCAAAGGTAAAAGAGGAGATGCCTTACATAGCAGCAGTTTTTTTAAACAGGCTAAGTAAAAAAATGAAGCTTCAGTGTGATCCAACAGTCCAGTATGGTCTTATGAAGTTCGATTACAACCTCACTAAAAAAGACCTAATGACAAAAAATCCTTACAACACCTATGTTAACTACGGACTGCCACCAACTCCTATCGCAAACCCATCGAAAGATGCTATTTTTGCTGTCTTAAACCCTGCAAAAACAGACTATCTATACTTTGTAGCAAAAAATGACGGTACCCATTATTTCTCATCGGATTTAAAAACACATAACAAAGCGGTTTATCACTATCAGATAAAAGGCAAAAAGGGGGATCTATGAACAAAAAAGCTATGAGTTTTTTCGAAAACCTAATAGCATTACCAAGTCCATCGGGCTTTGAAGAAAACGCATCAAAGCTTTTCAAAAAATATACAGAAGAGTTTTGTGATGAGGTTTTTGTTGACACTATGGGCAATGTCTATGGTGAGATTAAATCACCAAATAAAAATACTTACAATGTAATGATCTCAGGTCATATTGATGAGATCGGGCTTATGGTAAAGTACATAAGCGAAAAGGGTTTTATATACTTCTCCTCTATAGGTGGGATAGATGTTAGATTACTTCCTGGTTTTAGGGTTTGGATACATTCAGAGAAGGGAAAGATTAAAGGCATAATCGGTCAAAAACCCATACATCTTTTAGAGGCAACTGAGAGAGAAAAGGTTTCAAAGATTCATGAGCTATTTATTGATATTGGTGCAAAAAGCAAGAAAGAGGCTCTACAACACATAAACATTGGTGATCCCATAACACTTGATTGCGGTTTAGAGAGACTTCTAAATGGTTATCTTATAGGAAGAGGTTTTGATGACAGAATGGGGGCCTTTTGCATAGCAGAAACATTGAGAGTTTTGGCAGAAGTAAAAGACGAGCTTGATGTCAATGTATATGGAGTTGCATCCGTTCAGGAAGAGCTAGGGCTTAGAGGTGCTACCATCTCGGCTTATAACATCAATCCCAAAGTTGGTATAGCCGTAGATGTTGGTTTTGCAACAGATTTTCCTTCTGTAGATGAAAAAATTGTTGGTGAGAGCAAATTAGAAGGAGGACCAATTATAACAAGAGGACCTAACATAAACCCTCACATCTTTGATATAATTGTGAAAACAGCTAAAAAAAATAAAATACCATACCAAATTGAGGGACATCCCAGGGCAACAGGAACAGATGCAAATGTAATGCAGCTTAGCCGTGGTGGAGTTGCAACAGGTCTTATATCAGTACCATTAAGATATATGCATACACCTGTTGAGATGCTCTCAGAAAAAGATTTAGACAATACCATTAAGTTGCTGACAAATGCTATCCTTGCATTAAAGGCTGACATGGACTTTAGACCATTCTAAGGGAGCTATCTGTGAGAAGAAAGATTAAAGATATTATTGAAAAAGAGTTAGTTAATATTAAAGAGATACTTAATATTGATGAATTACCCGATTTTGAGATAGAGATACCTCGCAAAAAAGAGTATGGTGATTTCTCAACCAATATAGCTATGCTTTTGGGGAGCAGGTTAAAGAAAAATCCTCGTGAGATTGCAAAAATAATAATAGAGAATCTATCGTCTCCCTTCTTTGAAAAGATTGAAATAGCAGGACCTGGATTTATAAACTTTTTTCTTAACTTTTCTTATATCCTTAAATATTTAGAGGAGCTTTCTTTAGATTTTACATCTTTTCTCTCACCTAAAACGTACTCACCAGAAAAGATATTAATTGAGTATGTTAGTGCTAACCCTACAGGACCGCTTCATATAGGTCATGGTAGGGGAGCAACAATCGGCTCAACTTTAGCCATAATTTTTAAGGAGCTTGGCAATATAGTTACAGAGGAGTTTTATATAAACGATGCAGGCGGTCAGATAAAAAATTTAGGTATCTCTATTCTTAGAAGATGCCGAGAGCTAAAGGGAGAAAAGGTTAATTTTGAAGATGGTCTCTATTGTGGCGAATATGTTATAGATTTAGCAAATAAATTTCTCGAAATAGAGAGCTCTCTCGATGAAACAGAAGAAAATATTAAGAAAGCTAGTAATTTTGGAAAAGATATTGTTCTTAGCTGGATTAAGAAAGATTTGGAGGACTTCCAAGTTTCCTTTGACAGCTATATCTCAGAAAAATCCCTCTTTGAGGATGGTGATGTAGATAAAACAATTGAAAAGCTTAAATCATCTAACTTTATATATGAGAAAGATGCTGCCCTATGGTTCAGGTCTACCGAGTTCGGTGATGATAAAGATAGAGTTCTTGTTAAAGAAAATGGTGAGAAAACATACTTTGCTTCTGATATTGCCTATCATAAAAATAAGTTTGAGAGGGCCTACGACCGATACATAAACATCTGGGGAGCAGACCATCATGGCTACGTAAAGAGAGTTCAATCTGCCATAAGGGCATTAGGGTATGATGATAAGAAACTAAAAATACTAATGGTTCAGATGGTAAGCCTCTATAGGGCGGGAAAACAGATAACTATGTCTAAAAGGGCGGGTGATTTTATTACCCTAAGAGAAGTACTAGATGAGGTAGGCCTCTCTGCTATGAGATTTATGTTCCTTACCCGTAAAAACGATAGCCCTCTTGACTTTGACATAGAGCTTGTAAAACAGAAGACTGCAGATAATCCGGTCTTCTACGTTCAGTACATGTATGCAAGAATTAATAGTGTCTTTAAAGTAGCAAGAGAAAGAGGTATAGACATTGATAATATTGAAAAGACTTTCTCTAAACTTAACCTCCCAGAAGAGCGAGAGCTGATATATCAGATTCTATCCTTTCCGGATTTGCTCTTTGATATATCAGAAAGATTAGAACCTCATCTACTCTCCTATTATCTTATTAATCTTGCTCAGATATTCCACAGCTATTACAACTCCCATAGATTCATAAATGAAGACGATAAAAAGTTAACAGAAAGTAGAATTAATCTCTTAAAACTATTAAAGTTAACCGTTGAAAGAGGATTAAACCTTTTAAAAATTGAGTCTCCGGAGCAGATGTAGGGATGTCAATTAATATAAATAAAGCTCAACTTTTTATATTTATAATCTGCATAATAATAACAAACCTTGTAGCTTTTTACACAGGTATGCATTTGGGAGAGTTTTTTAAAATTATGGAAATAGAGTCAAGGTCACTCCTTCCACCATCGGCAAACCTTAAAATATCGATACCTTTTCCTAACTTATCTAGCTTCAAAAACCTATCATCTGTTAGTGAAAAAGAAACACTATCAAAGAAAAATAAATTTTATATCCAGGTAGGGGCATTTAAAGATATCAATAATGCAAAAAAAATGGCAGAAAAATTAGAAAAAAATGGGTTTTCAACTGAGATAAAAGCAGGTAAACTAAATTTTTTACTTGTAGTAGGTGAGGGAGACGAAAAAGAAGAAAAAAAGGTAGTAGATAGATTAAAGAAAGAGGGAATTAAGTTTTGATGGAGTTTTTTGACGAGAAAAGATTAGCAATATTAAGAGATATTAGAAAAATTTTTATAAGAACTGCTATTATTTGTGGTGTTTTTTTTCTAATACTTCTCTATTTTGTTAAAGATATACTCCAAAAGCTTGTATCTATTATCAATATGAAACTTATTCTTTACTCCCTTCCTGAAGCCTTTATGTCTTATCTAAAGGTTACATTCTTGCTCTCTCTACTTATCATAGTACCCTATATAATTTTTGAAGTTGCTAAAATTATAGATAGATATACGAATCTCGGAAAAAAGTTTTTATATTTAATAATCATTGTAGGGACATTGCTTTTTTATTCAGGATTATATTTCTGTTACGTCTATGTATTGCCTTCAGGTATTAAGTTCCTCCTTCAGTATCAGACTGAGGATATTAAGCCTATGATAGCACTATCTTCATATATCTCCTTCGTTTTTACCTTCTTACTTATTTTTGGGATAATGTTTGAGCTTCCTCTTATTATGTTTGTTCTTGGAAGGTTAGGATTTGTAACCTCTAAATTTTTAAATAAACAGAGGAGATTCTTTATTCTTCTAAACTCTATCCTCTCAGCCCTTTTAACACCTACACCAGATGTTTTCAATCTTATGCTAATGATGGTTCCTATGCAAATTTTGTACGAGATGGGTGTATTAATTGTCTATTTTACTGGAAAGGAAAATTTGCAAAAAGAAGAAAGTGCGGTATAATTTAATTAAAAAGTAAGGAGAGAGTGATGTTAGAAATATTTATAGTTATACAGACTATAGTTGTCATTGGAATTTTCATAATTTTTTTACTTCTATTTTTTGGCATTAAAAAGGAAAGTGAGATTTTGAAAGAAAAAATTACAAAGTTTGAGGCAGATATAAAACCCATTTTAACAGAGACAAAAAGCCTTCTTGCTAACTTAAACAAAATTTCATCATCCATAAAGGATATAACTGATGACGCACGTCAGATATCCCATAAAATAAAAGAATCTGCCATAGCCATTGAGAGTGTAGTTAGTAACTTTAAATATTCTGTTGATAAAACAAAAACAAAGGTATCGGTTCTTAAATTAGGACTTCAAACAGGTGTGAGTACCTTTCTTGGTTATTATCTAAAAAAAATGCAGAAAAAGGAGGAATTATGAGTTGTGAAGAGAAATCTAATTTTGGTGCTTTTTTAGTTGGCCTAATATCCGGCGCAGCCATAGGAGCAGGTCTTGCTTTACTTTTTGCCCCTCAGTCAGGTAAAGAGACCAGAGAGAAGCTTAAAGACTCCGCAGAGGCTGTGAAAGATAAGATTGCTGATCTTGTAGATGACACTAAAGACTTCATTGCTGAACAAAAAAGGGCAATCTCTGAGGCTGTTACAGCAGGAAAAGAAGCTATTAAGAAGGCCTACGAGGGAGAATAAAGTTAGGCAGGGATAAGATTCCCTGCCTCTTTTTACTAATCTTTAAAGATGATCTCCTTCACATCATTAAGCTTTATGCTAAAGATACCGAAACTTGATCTACCCTTTATTTTTTGTTGCCCCTGAAGGATAATCTGTATTTTTTCACCATTCTTTAAGAATAGGTCAGCCTTAACTTCCTTTTCTGAGAGAGCTTTTAGCTCAATCTTCCTTATCTGGGTTAACTCAACTATCTGTTTTCCTCTACTCAATCTCCCCGATAGATAGGGCAAATCAGAAACTGACACATTATCAATTACAACCTTATATCCCTCAAGATCAGTTAACTCAACCTTAATATTTTCCTTTAACTTTGGCAGTTTAGTTTCGTCCTCACCTACCCCACCTAATCCCATAAAAAGAAGTGTTAAAATAGCTATTAAAATGATCTTTCTCATCTCACTACCCCTTTTTTGAAAGGTTATATCTCTCATAGGCTCTAATTATATCTTGTACAAGAGGATGTCTTACTACATCCTTTTCAGTAAAATATACAAACTCAATGCCATCTATATCCTTCAAAATATTTTGAACCTCCACAAGTCCTGATTTTTGTTCCTTAGGTATATCTATCTGAGTTATGTCTCCTGTAACGACAGCTTTAGAGTTAAACCCCAACCTTGTAAGAAACATCTTCATCTGCTCGGAGGTAGTATTTTGTGCCTCATCCATAATAACAAAAGAATCATTTAAGGTTCTACCTCTCATAAAGGCTATCGGTGCTATCTCGATAATCCCTTTATCAAGAAATCTTATGACCTTATCATAATCAAGCATATCATAGAGAGCATCATAGAGAGGTCTTAGATAGGGATCTACCTTCTCTGCTAACCCTCCTGGTAAAAATCCTAACTTTTCTCCAGCCTCTACAGCTGGTCTCGTAAGGATTATCCTCTGAACTTTATGACTAAGTAACTCTGAGACAGCCACAGCTACAGCAAGATAGGTCTTTCCTGTCCCTGCTGGACCTATAGCAAAGACCATATCTTTTTTTCTAATGGCATCAACATATTTTTTTTGAGAAGGGTTTTTAGGTGCTATGGGTTTTTTACAGGGGGTTATTACAATAACATCTTCCAGTAACTCGTTAATCTCTTTATCATCGGCAAATAAGTTCTTTATTAAATAATCGATCTCAAAAAAATTTAGCTCTCTCTTTTTCTCGATTAAACCAATCATCCTATCAAGGAGAAGCTTTGTATTGTCAACATAACTTTCTTCACCAATAATCTTTATAATATTACCTTTGTGATGAAGGTGAACAGGAAGCTTTTTTTCTATATAATTAAGGTACTCATTTCTATGACCTATGATCTTTCTTAAAGTATCTATGTTATTAATGGTAAAGGAAAGCTCCGTATCTTCTCGTTTTTTTGTTCTCATTATTCTCCAATCACTTTAATTATCAATCTTTTGGGCCTCTGACCATCAAACTCGGCATAAAAAATCTCTTGCCATGGTCCGAGATCTAACCTTCCCGCAGTAACAGGCACTATTACTTGATGATGACAGAGAATACTTTTAAGATGGGCATCACCATTTATCTCACCTGTTCTGTGATGGTGATAGTTGATGTCAAAGGGTGCTATTTTTTCAAGCCAGTTCCAGATATCTTTATGTAAACCTGTCTCATCATCGTTTACAATAACAGCTGCTGTAATATGCATAGCCGAGATAAGTATCATCCCCTCTTTTATATTAGATTTTTTAAGAACACCATCCACTAAATCAGTAATATTTATAAGCTCTCTCTTATCCTTTGTATTGAAGGTTATGTATTCTGTATAAAACTTCATATTAGAAATCATAAAATAACTGCACCTATAAAGCAAGAACTTTGAAACACTTATTTTTTATTATTAGAAAAAATTATCTATAAAAAAAGATTAATAAATGTTAGACTTAAATTAAAATAAAATTAGGTAAAGTTTTTTTATGAAAAATCTTACAATTAAGGGTAAAAAAATTAGGTTTCCACTTATACAAGGTGGGATGGGCATTGGTGTATCATTACATCAACTTGCTGGTGCCGTAGCAAGAGAAGGTGGCATGGGGGTTATATCCAGTGCTGCTCTCGACAGAATACTTTCTAAAAGGTACGGCAAAAAATTCACAGTCTATGAAGCTGTTAGAAAAGAGGTCGAGTTAGCAAAAGAATACGGCGGTGCTATTGGTGTTAATATAATGGTAGCGGTATCAAAGGATTATGAAGACTCTGTGAAAGCCGCCATAGAAGCTGGAGCAGACGCTATAATATCAGGTGGTGGTTTACCACTGACTTTGCCCTCTATTACTAAATCCAGAGACACAGCTTTAATTCCTATAGTATCTTCTGCAAGGTCCTTAGAGGTTATATGTAAAAAATGGGAAAAACAGGGATATAGACCTGATGCCTGTATATTAGAAGGTCCTTTAGCTGGTGGACATTTAGGTTTTAGATTAGAAGATATTGATAAGGAAGAACATAAGTTAGAATATTTACTTCCTCAGGTAAAAGAAGTGGCACAAAGATACGGAGATTTTCCTGTAATTGCCGCCGGTGGTATTATAACAGCAGAAGATATCAATAAAATAATATTGTTAAGTGCCGATGGAGTACAGATGGGAACAAGGTTTTTAGTAGCAGAAGAAAGTGGAGCTACTTTAGATTACAAGCTGGCAGTAATAAATCTTAGAAAGGAAGATATAATTGTAGCACATAAACCTGGCTCTCCCTGTGGCTTACCCTTTAGGATTATAAAAAGCTCCCCTATGTATAAAAGTCTCTTGGAAAGAAAGAGAAAACCAAGATGTAATATGGGTTATGTGCTCGGCAGAGATCCTCAGGGCAAGTTTTCTATCTGTGAGGCTAAAGAAAACTACAATGCCTTCTGCATATGCAACGGTCTTCTAAGTTCTGGTGGTTATAATAATGATATAGAAGAGCCACTATACACGGTAGGCGCAATGGCCTATAAGGTAAGAGCAATTCAATCCGTATCGGAAATATTTAAAGAACTTTTTTCATAAAAAATATTCCAATAATCTTACTTGATCAAGATAAGACTTTATTTCTGATTGCATAGAGTAGATACTCTTTATTACCCTTCTGACCTAATATAGGTGAGACCATTATACCGACCATCTCTAAGCCTAAAGTTCTTGAAAAATCAGTTATCTTAGATACGGCTTTCTCTCTAAAAGACTCTTCTCTTACCACTCCTCCTTTGCCAATCTCCTTAGGAGAAAGCTCAAACTGGGGTTTGATAAGAGCCACCACCCCCCCTTCTTCCTTCAAGAACATTATTGCCTTGGGTAAAATTAAGGTCAACGATATAAAAGATACATCAATTGTTACAAAATCCACCTTCTCAGGGATAAAATCATCCTCCACATAACGAAAGTTAACCTTTTCTATATTAACTACCCTATCAGATTTCCTTAATTTGTCATCAATCAATCCATATCCAACATCTACAGCATAAACTTTCTTCGCTCCAAACCTAAGCAGACAATCAGTAAACCCACCAGTTGAGGCACCAATATCAAGTGCAATCTTATCCTTCACATCTATAGTAAAGTTTTTTATTGCTGCCTCTAACTTTAAACCACCTCTGCTAACATAGGGCATATCTTCTCTTATCTCTATCTGACAATCTACGGCAATACTTTCACCTGCCTTCTCAATCTTATTACCATTTGCATAGACCTTACCCATCATAATGAGAGTTTTTGCCTTACTTCTTGAATCTACAAAGCCTCTCTGAAAAATTAGCTCATCTGCCCTGATTTTTTTCATTTGAAAAACTAAAGGAGGTGATTCTTTACATAAGAATAAATGCTTTGGGAAGTTAAAGAATATTTTTCTTTTAAGATACTTAAAGGACCTTGCTCAACAAATTTGTCAGGCAACCCTAAAATTTTTATATTACTATTTATCCCCCTTTTACTTGCCAGTTCAAGGACGGCACTTCCTAACCCACCTACAACTGTATTTTCTTCAATAGTAACAATTAATCTATGAGTTCTTAATATCTTATCAATTTTTTCTTCATCTAAGGGCTTTATAAATCTTGCGTTAAAAATTGTAATATCAATACCTTCTTTATCAAACATTTCCCTTACTTTTAATAGCTCATATAAAACTGGTCCCACACTAATAAAGGCTATATCACTTCCTTCTCTCAAAAACTTACCTCTGCCTATCTCAATATCCTCAATAGGCTCATCTGATATTACAGCAGCTCCTCGAGGGTATCTAATACAACAAGGTTTATCCCATTTTAGTGATGATCTCATTAAAGAGATTAGCTCCTTATCATCCTTTGGTGCTGCTATTACTATATTAGGGATGCATCTTAGATAGGAGAGATCAAACTGTCCGTGATGAGTTGGTCCATCCTCTCCTACTAATCCTGCCCTATCTATGGCAAAACAAACTGGTAAGTTTTGAAGAGCTACATCGTGGACAATCATATCAAAACTTCTTTGAAGAAAGGTAGAATAAATAGCTACAAAGGGCCTATATCCTTCCAGGGCAAGACCTGCAGCAAAGGTGACAGCATGTTGCTCTGCAATACCAACATCAAAAAATTTTTCTTTATGTTTATCTGCAAAAGTTTTTAAGCCTGTTCCTGACCTCATTGCTGCCGTAATAGCAACTATTTTGTCATTTTCTTCAGCCAGTTGCGACAGCGTCTCCCCAAAGATATCAGTGAAACTTATCTCTTTTGGCTTTAAAACTCTACCAGACTCTTTGTCAAAAGGTGGAACCCCATGAAAAAACTCAGCTTCATCCTCTGCTGGCTTATATCCCTTTCCCTTCTTTGTATAGGTATGAACAAGTATGGGACCATCGAGATTTTTCAAATTTTTAAAAGTTTCTATAAGATTATTTATATCGTGACCATTTATAGGTCCTACATACTTAAGACCTAACTCCTCAAAAATTATTCCTGGTGTAATGATACTTTTTAACATCTCCTCAGCTCTTTTGGCAATCTTAAGTAGAGACGAACCAATTCGAGGTATTGATAAAAGGAGTTGCTCAATATCTTTTCTAAATCTTGTATAAAACTCACCAGTGAGTATCCTTGATAGATAGGACGATAAAGCTCCTACGTTCTCAGAGATAGACATTTCATTATCATTTAGGATGATTATGAGATTTTTATCTAAGTGACCTGCATTATTAATACCTTCAAGGGCAAGACCTGCTGTTAGAGAACCATCACCTATCACTGATATGACTTTATTATATTTACCCTTTAAATCTCTCGCACAGGCAAGACCCAAAGCCAGAGAGATGGAAGTTGAGCTATGTCCACAGGTTGCCACATCATAGATACTCTCTTCTCTCTTGGGAAAACCTGATATACCTCCATAGGTGCGTAAAGTATGAAATACTTCCTTCCTACCTGTAAGTATCTTATGGGCGTAAGATTGATGTCCCACATCCCAGATTATCTTATCTTCAGGTGCATTGAAGACGGTGTGAATTGCTATAGCAAGCTCTACAGCACCCAAACTGGAAGCTAAATGCCCTCCATTCTTAGAGACTGTATTAACAATAATATCTCTAATCTCTTTAGCTAGCTCTTTTAATTCATCAATAGCTAAATCTTTTAAGTCTGAAGGATAATTAACCTTTGATAAAACTGACATTAGCTCTGTCTATCCCTTAAATATTTTGCAAAATCCTCTAATATCTTAGCCTTTTTACCATAATAAGTTATCACCTCTATGGCATCATTAGTTAAATTATTAAGTAATTCCTTTGATTCTTTAATACCTATTATAGATGGATAGGTATTCTTTTTCTTCTCAATATCTGCACCTATCTTCTTCCCTAATTTCTCAAAGGAACCTTCTATATCAAGGATATCATCCATAATCTGAAAGGCTAAACCAATCTTCTTACCATAAGTTGTAAGTCTCTGGAGGTCTTTTTTTGTAATCTTAGATAAGAGGGCTCCGACCCTTATAGAAGCAAGAATTAAGGCACCAGTTTTGTGAGTATGGATATACTCTATTGTAGCAAAGTCAATCTCTTTGTTTTCAGAAATTATATCCATAACCTGACCACCTACAACACCTTTTATCCCACATCTATAGGCTACCTCATAAATAGCTAATAGTGCCTTCTTAGGACTTACAAGATTAGATAGACTATGCTCTGACATAATTCTAAATGCCTCTGTAAGCAGCGCATCACCGGCAAGTATTGCTATAGCATCTCCATAGACCTTATGGTTTGTCAACTTGCCTCTCCTGTAATCATCATTATCCATCGCAGGTAGGTCATCGTGAATTAAGGTGTAGGTGTGAATCATCTCAATGGCACAGGCGAAAGGTAAAACCTTCTCATAGGGCGTATCAAATAGGTCTGCTACAGCAAGCACAAGAATAGGTCTTATCCTCTTACCACCATCAAGAAGACTATATCTTATTGATTTTGTAAGTATCTCTGGATGGAAATCATTAGGAAAATATTTTTTTAACTCTTCTTCAATAATCTCTCTTCTTGTATTAAGATAGTTATTTAATCTCATCTATTACGATTCCTCAATATCATCTTTTTTCTCTTCTACAAAATCTACTAACTTAAATTTTTCTTCCGATTCTTTTATAAGTATCTCAACTTTTCTCTCAACCTCGTTAAGCTTTTCTTGCAGAAATTTAACAAGTTTAACTCCCTCTTCAAAAAGCTCCATTGATTCATCAAGGGAGATATCCTCGTTCTCCAGTTTTCTTGTAATGGTCTCCAACTTTTTTAAGGAGTTCTCAAAACTTTTTGTCTCTTTCATAATGTTAAACTATAAATTAACAGAAAATAAACAGATAAAAAAGAAAAATTTATTCTCAGCTTATAGGTAACCAGACTTTAAAAGTTGTACCTATTCCATAGTGACTATCAACTGATATATAACCATTATGCCCTTCAATAATCCACTTACAAATACTAAGACCGAGCCCTGCACCCCCGATCTCTCTCTTTCTAGATTTATCGGCTCTAAAAAACCTATCAAAGATATGGGGAATGTCTTCTTCCTTAATGCCAATACCTGTATCTTCTACATATATGCACAAGCCATTATTCTCTCTTCTTGTGTAAACAGAAACTTTGCCATTCTCCTTATTATATTTAATTGCGTTATCGATGAGATTAGTAAACACCTGTCTTAATCTCAAGGCATCTGCCATTATAGTAATATCTTCAATATCACAACAGTTTAGGATAATATTTTTCTCATTAGCAAAAAGAGAAAGATGTTCACAGAGCTCCGTAAGAAGAGTTTTTATATTAATCTCTTTCTTTTCAATTAAGACCTCCCCTGCCTCGCTCTTTGATATTAATAGAAGGTCTTCTACAATTCTTACCATTCTTTCTATCTCTTCAAGTATGCTTACAAGGATATCTTGATACTCCTCAACAGTTCTCTCACTTCTTAAGGCAACCTCAATTAAACCTTTAATAATTGTAAGAGGCGTCCTAAGCTCATGGGAGGCATCGGCACTAAACTGGGCAGTCTGCATACAGGCCTTATTAAACCTATCAAGCATATCATTAATAGACTGAAAGAGCTCTCTAAACTCATCGTCTTTATCCCACTGAGGAAACTTCTTGGGATCTTTAGCTGATATATTCTTAAGCTCTTTACTTAATATGGATAATGGTTTTAAGCCTCTATTAAAAATAATAACTCCACCAATGTTTAGCATAGCAATAGTTACGGGAATTATTATAAGTAGAATCTGTAATATTGAGTTTTGTATATTCTCTAACCTAGCTAACGAAGAGGCTACCTCAATATAGGCTAAAAGCTTGTTATCAACTACTATAGGGTAGAAAATAACTCTTACTCTCTTTTCGTTGGCACCCTCTGGAGCAGGATAATCTCTCAAAATTTCCCTATTATTGGCTAAAACTTTTAGATCTTCATAATCTAATTTTAGATCTTGAAAAAAGACATTTTGCGTTGAAGATATAACCTTACCATCGTATCTTACTATCCTTACATAACCCTCTGCACCGCTAAAACCTAAAAAGGCTCTTAAGATATTCTCAAAATCTCTTGATGCAATAACAAGATTACCGCTGCTGATAGGCTTCTCTACTATATAATAGGTTGCCTCTGCAGTTGAATAAAGTCTATTATTGATGCCTTCGTCAACACTGTGGGTTATACCTAAATACATTCCCCCAGCAAAAAAAAGCAAAACGCTTATATTAAAGACATTAGACCATATGGCAATACGTGTTCTAAGATTCATTAACCTTCAGTTATTAATCTTTTAACATATATCCTACACCACGAACGGTGTGGATCAGTTTTTTTGAGCTATCTTTATCTATCTTTCGTCTTAGATAGTTAATGTATACATCTATTATATTAGTAAGACTGTCAAACTGATACTCCCATACATTCTCAGCTATCATAGTTCTTGTAAGTATTCTATTCTTGTTCCTTGCCATGTACTCTAAAAGACCATACTCCTTAGAGGTAAGCTCAATCTCTTTACCCCCTCTTGTTACCTTTCTCGTTACAGGGTCGATAACAAGATCGTGAATCTGTATAGGCAAAGCCTTTTCTATAGCATGTCCTCTTCTTAAAAGTGCCCTTACCCTTGCAAGGAGCTCCTCAAAGGCAAAAGGTTTTGTCATATAATCGTCGGCCCCAGCATCAAGCCCAATCACTTTATCTTGAGTTGTATCTTTTGCTGTTAACATCATTATAGGTTTAACAATCCCTCTTTTTTTTATTTCTTTTAAAACCTCTATACCATCTTTACCAGGAAGCATAACATCAAGTATTATAAGCTCATAGTCTACAGAAGAGACCATCTCTAAGGCCTTATTACCATCTTCAGCGACATCAACAGAAAGTCCTTCTTCTTCAAAACCTTTTTTTATAAAATTAGCAACCTTTTTTTCATCTTCTACCAACAATATTTTCATCATATTACCTCCCTGTTTTTAATCTAATTGTGATATTGTATCACAATTAAATTAAAAAGATAAGTATCTTATTTATCTAAAAGAGATTTTTTAGATTTATCAAGATAAGTGAATATATCATTTTCATCTAAATTTTCAATCATTTTTTTAAGTTCTTCCAAACTTCTTTGGAAATCTTCTATGGCCTTTACAATATTTTTTTTATTTGAGATAAAGATATCCGTCCACATCCTTGCATCGCTCTTTGCAATCCGAGTAAAGTCTCTAAAACCGCCACCGGCATACTTGATTAGCCTCTTGCCATTATACAATTTGTCCTTGACGGAGTAAGACAAACTAAAAGATATAGTATGGGGCATGTGACTTACGTAAGCCATAATCTCATCGTGTATATCAGGAGAGGTAATCTCAACCAACATTCCTAAGCTTTCCCATACCTTAACAACTCTCTCTAAGTTGGTCTTCGAAGTGTTTTTGGTTTCAACTACTATACATAAGCTACCATCAAAGAGACTTGAGAAACCTGCTTCTGGTCCTGACTTTTCTGTCCCTGCGATTGGATGGGCACCAATATAGTTTTTATAGGGGAAAAATTTTTCTGCCTCATAAACAAAATTTTTGACACTTCCACCATCTGTAACTATAGTATTCTCTGAAACATATGTGGACAGCTCTTTTAAGATATCAGGTATAGTTAAAACTGGGGTGGATACAACAATAATATCGCACCCCTTGCCTATCTCTTCAATAGAATCAATCTTTCTATCAATAATCCCAAGTTCCAAAGCCTTTAATGCCGAATTACCAGATAGAGAGTATCCCCAAATCTCTTTACAAAGATTTCTCTCTCTATAGGCTAAGGCAAAAGAGGCACCAATAAGCCCAACCCCTATAACTCCAAGACGATTAAAATAAGACTTATTCACAGGTTCTCTCCACTAACTTAGCTATTTCTCTTATCTTTTTCATTAGATCTGAAAACTTTTTTGGTTTTAGTGATTGAGAACCATCACTAAGAGCTTTATCTGGTTGGGGATGAACCTCTATCATAAGACCATCGGCACCACAAGCTATCGCCGATAAAGACATAGGTGCCACTAAATCCCAATGTCCTGTACCGTGACTTGGATCAACAAAAACAGGTAAATGACTCAATTTTTTAATCAAGGGTATAGCGGAAAGGTCTAAGGTATTTCTTGTGGCTGTCTCAAATGTTCTTATCCCTCTCTCACAGAGGATTATCTTTTTATTTCCCTCTGAAGCTATATACTCAGCTGCCATAAGAAGCTCATTTATAGTAGAGCTAAGACCCCTTTTTAAGATAACTGGTTTGTCTATCTTACCTACTTCTAAAAGCAATCTAAAATTTTGCATATTTCTCGCACCAATCTGTATTATATCGGCATATTTACATAGAAGATCTGTATCTCTTGGATCCATAAGCTCTGTAATTATTGGAAGCCCGAACTCCTTTTTGGCTTCATGCAATAACTTTAAGCCCTCTTCTCCTAATCCCTGAAAGGTATAGGGAGATGTTCTCGGTTTATAGGCTCCACCTCTTAAAAATTTTGCTCCACCCTCTTTGACCTCCTTGGCTGTCTCAAAAAGCAGCTCCTTACTCTCAACGGCACAGGGACCAGCTACAACTACAATATTTTTTCCACCAATAGAAATCCCATCTACCTCTATAATAGTATCTTCTTTCTGAAAATCTCTACTTACAAGTTTATAGGGCTTTAATATAGGTACTGCATTTTCAATACCAGGAAAAGACTCAAAGGGAAGATTGCGTATCTTTGACTCATCTCCTATAGCACCTATTATTGTCCTTTCTTCTCCCTTTGAGAGATGGGGTTTTAGTCCGTATTTTTGTATTAACTCAATTACATCTTGTATCTCCTTATCTGTAGCATCTTTTTTCATTACAAATATCATAAAGGTTTCCTCCTATAATCAGCTTTTTAATACTTTCTTAATGGCTTTTATAAATTTCTTGTTCTCTTCCATTAAACCTACCGAGACTCTTAGGTAGTCTGGCAAGCCATAACCACCTACAGGTCTTACTATCACACCTTCTTTTAGAAGTTTATTGTAAAGATCCATCGCCTTAATAGGTGATTTTATAAGTACAAAGTTACCATAGGATTTCTCATATTCAATCTTTAACTTCTTAAACTCTTCGTAGAGATATGATAGACCTGCTTTAGTAAGCTCTTTTGTTTTATTAATATGCTCTACATCATCAAGAGCACCTAAGGCAGCAAATTGTGCAAGGGTATTCACATTAAAGGGTTCTCTCACCCTATTCATATAGTTAATAATTTCTTTATCCGCAACTGCATATCCAACCCTTAACCCTGCAAGACCGTAGATCTTAGAGAAGGTTCTTACTACGATAAGGTTTTTATATTTCTTAAGATACTTCAAACCATCAGGATAACTTTTTTCTTCTACGTACTCCCTATAGGCCTCATCAAGAACCACAATAACATTATCAGGAACAGTGCTCATAAAATCTTCAAACTCTTTTTTGTTAAACATTGTACCTGTTGGATTATTTGGATTAGCAAGGTAAATCATCTTCGTATTCTTATTAATGTAATCTTTCATCTTTGAAAGGTCATGGGAAAGCCCCTTTGCTGGCACTTCATGGTATTTTGCTCCTAATGCCTGAGCAACAAGCTTATATACAATAAAGGCATATTGAGAAAATATTATTTCATCATTAGCCTCATAAAAAGTTCTGCCGATAATCTCAAGTACTTCGTTTGAACCATTCCCAAAAATAATATTTTCCATGGGGACATTTATCTTTTCAGAGAGCTTATTGGCTAAATAATAGCAACCCCCTTCGGGGTATCGATGAAGGCTACCTATATATTTTTTCATCATAGCAATACCCTTCTTAGATGGACCTAAGGGGTTCTCATTACTGGCAAGTTTAACGGCAGATTTTATACCCAACTCTCTCTCTAACTCTTCTACTGGCTTACCAGGTACATAGGGTATAAGCTTTTCAATATGACTTCCAACTTTCATCTTTATTCCTCCCTTTTAAATTTTGGATAAGAACCTATCATTTTCAAAAAAACTGACTTCCTTCTTAACTCTTCTATAGCATCTGATACATTTTTCTCATCAATATGCCCATCAAGGTCAACAAAAAAGACATACTCCCACGCTTTAGTCTTTACAGGCCTTGATTCTATTTTGGTAAGATTTATATGCCTTTTTGCAAAGGGTGATAGCATATTATATAGCGCTCCAGGCTCATCTTTTATCGAAAAAAGAATACTTGTCTTATCATTACCAGTCCTTTTATGTTTAATCTTCCCTACAATTAAAAATCTTGTTGAGTTTTCATTAATATCCTGTATGTTTCTCTCAATAACATTAAGGTCATAAATCTTTGCAGCAGACTCACCTGCAATAGCAGCCGATGCTTCTTCATCTTTCTTAGCCATCTCAGCAGCCTCTGCAGTGCTGTTAACTTCTATCAAGACACAGTGGGGCAAATTTTTTTCTAACCATTGTCTACATTGGGCAAAGGCCTGTGGATGGGAGTATATCTTTCTTAGCTCCTCTCTTCTAGTAAGCCTTGAAACAAGGCAGTGAGTTATAGGCAAAATTATCTCTCCGCTTATTAGCAAGTCATATTTTAGAAACATATCTAAGGTATAAGATACCACGCCTTCTGTAGAGTTCTCAACAGGCACAACCCCTAAATCTGACCTGCCTTTAGCTACCTCATCAAATATATCCGATATAGATCTAAGGGCAACATACTGGGCATTTTGTCCAAAATATCTAAGTGCCGCATCATGGGTAAAGGTTGCGGTAGGCCCTAAAAAGGCTACTTTAAGGGGTTTCTCAAGAGATAAACAGGCAGATATAATCTCTCTAAAAACAGGTTTTATGGCATTTTTAGGAAACTCTCCCTTACTTCTGCTTATTAATCTTTTAATTATCTCCTCTTCACGGTGGGGTACATAAAAGCCTGACTTTATCTTTTTCTTTATTTTAGCTACCTTTTTAACCAGCTGTGCCCTCTTCTCAAGCAAATCAAGGATATTATCATCTATCTCATCTATCTCATCTCTAACTTGTTTTAATTCATTACTTACCTTATCAGTCATTTAAAAAACCTCTTCTTTAGTAAAAATTACTTTTGCTGATTTAAAAAAGCTTATAAAATTTTCATAAAAACTTATTGAAGGTTCTACCCAATACTCCTCAGGGATCAATATATCCATCTCTTTATTTTCTTTTATGGGGATAGATAAGATAACAGGAACATTTTTAAAACCTTTGTAGGTCTTCAAAAAAGTTTTCATCTCTTTAATCATCTTTTCATCAATCTCATCCTTCAAAATATTTAATCTTACGCCTCTTATCTCTTTAGCCCAGGCATCTTCAATAGTCATAATTACATTTGCAATTATCTTTACTTTATCATCTTCCTTACTTACTACACCTTTTAAATATATAGGTCTATCGCTGAACAAGACATTTTTGTACTTCTCATAGGGTTCGGAGTATACTACGACTTCTATATTTCCTGTAAGGTCCTCAAAGCTTATTATTGCCATCTTTTTATTGTTCTTCTTAATCTTTTTCTCTGAAATATTTATAATAGAGCCAACAATTGAGACAGCTCTGTTATTTTCATAACTATGTATTTTTGACACTGAGGTATCTGAAAGACTATCTATCTGCTCCTTATAATCAAGAAGCGGATGACCAGATAGGTAAAAACCTAACACATCTTTCTCAAAGGAAAGTATCTGAGACCTTGAGAGCTCCGGTGCATCAGGAAGTACTAACTTCTCCTCCAAAAGATCATCAGAGAAGATGTTTAACATATTTGTTTGGTTTTTTCCCTTTTTCTGTGAAAACTTATCTAGAATAGCCTCATAATGTTCCAAAAATTGTCCTCTATGGCCACCCAAGACATCCATAGCACCGCTTTTTATAAGACTTTCAATAACACTTTTGTTAATCTTCCTCACCGATACTCTCTTAAGAAAGTCCAAAAAGTCTTTGAAATCTCCCTTCTTTCTTTCTTCTAAAATATCTAAAACGGCTGCTCTGCCAACGTTTTTAATGGCTGTTAGCCCAAAGATAATCTTACCATCTTTATCAACGGTAAATTTTTCACCACTTTTATTAATATCTGGTGGCAATACCTCTATACTCTTCTTTTTGCATTCATTTATATAAATAACTATCCTTTCACTCTTATCAATCTCTATATTCATTAGTGAACAGATAAACTCGGCAGGATAATAAGCCTTTAGATAGGCCGTCTGATAGGCTACAAGCGCATAAGCTGCTGAATGAGACTTGTTAAAACCATACTCACCAAACTTTTCTATTTTCTCAAATAGTTTCTCTGCCTTAGTACCATCAAAACCTTTGGCTAAGGCCCTTTTTATAAACTCCTCTTTAATCTTTGGAAGCTCAGATACCTTTTTTTTACTGATAATCTTCCTTAGATTGTCAGCCTCGCCCTTTGAAAAACCTCCAATGCGAGAGGCTATTTGCATTGCCTGTTCCTGATAGACTATGACTCCATAAGTATCGGCTAAGATATCCTCCAACTCTGGAAAATCATAATCCACCTTTTCTTTTCCGTGTTTTCTTAATATAAAACTTTCTACCATACCGCTTCCTAATGGTCCAGGACGATAAAGTGCGTTCATAGCTATAATCTCATCAAAGACTGTGGGTCTTAATTTTCTTAAATACTCTTTCATACCACTACTTTCAAGCTGGAATACACCAGTTGTATCCCCCTGAGATAGCAGTTCATAAACTTTTGGATCTTTTAAGTCAAGCTCATCGAGGTCAATCTTAATCCCCCTGTTTTGATAGACCATCTCAATAGTGTTTTTTATAGCTGTAAGAGTCTTAATACCCAATATATCAAACTTAATAAGACCTAAATTTTCTATATATTTCATAGGGAACTGGGTTAATCGCTCATCATCATTCTTACCCCTATGTAAAGGCATATACTCAACCAATGGTTTATCGGCTATAACGATACCTGCTGCATGAACAGAGGTGTGTCTTGGCAGTTTCTCTAAAGCCATTGCAAAATCAATAAGCTCTTTATTTTCAGTGCTGGCTTCATAGACCTTTTTAAAGTTTTCTTCATTCTCTAAGGCCAATTGAATAGTTGGGGCATTGCCCATCATCTTGGTAATAAGGTTTGTCTCTTGGAAAGATCTGTTCATAGCCCTCGCTACATCTTTAATTACCTGTTTTGCCTTCATAGCGCCAAAGGTAATTATCTGAGCCACCATGTCTTTACCATATTTGTTCTTAATATAGTTGATTACCTCTTCCCTTCTATCATGACAAAAATCCACATCTACATCAGGCATAGAGGCTCTGTCAACATTAAGAAATCTCTCAAAGAGAAGATTATATTTCAAAGGGTCAAGGTTAGTAATACCTAAAAAATAGGCTACAAGACTACCTGCAGCAGACCCTCTACCTGGTCCTACGGGGATACCATTCTCTTTAGCATATCTTATAAAGTCATAGACTATTATAAAATAACTGGAAAAGCCCATTTTTTTTATAATATTTATCTCATAGTCAAGTCTTTCTTCATAATCTTTGACACCATACTTACCACCATTCTCTTTCAATAACTTATCTATCTTTTTATTGAAACCCTCTCTTACAAGCTCGGTAAATTTTTTGTCTATCTCTTCATTAGGTATCCCTATATTGGGAAAATGATAACCCGTATCCTCAAACTGAAAATAACATTTATCAGCTATCTTTAGGGTATTCTCAATAGCTTCAGGAGCATAGGAAAAGTTTTTCTTCATCTCCTCAGGAGACTTAAAATAGAGTTCCTCAGTCTCCATTTTCAATCTATTAGGATCATCAATGGTTTTTTGTGTCTGAATACAAAGCAACACATCATGAAACTTGGCATCTTCTTTACGCAAATAATGACAATCGTTAGTTGCTACAAGAGGAATATTTAGCTCCCTTGCGAGCTTTATTATTCCTTCATTGGCAATCTTCTGTTCCTTAAGTCCATTTTCTTGAATCTCTAAATAATAATCATCACCAAAAATTTCTTTATACTCTAAAGCCCTCTTTTTAGCCTCATCATATCTACCTTTAACTACATTAAACCCAATCTCTCCCTTTAAGCACGCTGAGAGGGCAATTAAACCACTTGAGTATTTTGAAAGTATCTCCTTATCAACCCTTGGTCTATAAAAGAACCCTTCGAAATTTGCTAAGGTAAGGAGTTTACATAAATTGGCGTATCCTTCCTTATTTTTTACAAGCAAAACTAAATGGAAAGAGCTTCCCTCTCCCTCAGTGCCTTGCTGTTTCTTAAACCTACTCTCAGGGGCTACATAAACCTCGCATCCAAGAATTGCCTTTATACCAACATTAGCAGCTGTTTGAAAAAACTCATAGGAACCAAAGATATTCGAGTGGTCTGTTATAGCAAGAGCAGGCATCTTAAACTCTACTGCCCTTTTTATTACATCCTCAATCCTAATAGCACCATCTAATAGACTATACTCTGTATGTAAATGTAAATGTACAAAATCAGAGAAAACCATCTTACTCCCACTCTATCGTGCTTGGTGGTTTTGAGCTTATATCATAGGCAACTCTGTTGACACCCTTTACCTCATTTATAATTCTGCGGGAAATTTCTCCAAGTAGTTCATAGGGTAGTTTAGCCCAGTCTGCCGTCATCCCATCCATACTCTCAACAACCCTCAGGGCTATAACATAATCATAAGTTCTCTCATCGCCCATGACACCAACAGTCCTTACGGGCAACAATACGGGAAAAGATTGCCAAACTTTCCAGTAAAAGCCACTCTTTTTCATCTCTTCTTCAACTATCTCATCAACTTCCTGCAATATAGCCACCTTCTCTTCAGTTATCTCGCCTAAAATTCTTACTGCAAGCCCAGGACCAGGAAAGGGCTGTCTCAAAATTATATCATCACTAATACTAAGCTCCCTTCCTACCTCTCTCACCTCATCTTTAAAAAGTTCTCTCAGGGGCTCTATAAGTTTCAAATTCATCTTATCTGGAAGCCCTCCCACATTATGGTGGCTCTTAATAACTGCTGAAGGACCTTTAAAAGACACACTCTCAATTACATCGGGGTATAAGGTCCCTTGAGCAAGATAATCAACCTTACCTATCTTTTTTGCTTCTTTCTCAAAAACTTCGATGAAAGTATGACCGATGATCTTTCTTTTTTGCTCAGGATCGACTACCCCCTCTAATCTTTTCAAAAAAAGTTTCTTTCCATCTACTACCTTAAGATTCATATCAAAATTATCTCTAAACATCCTCTCAACATTGTGAGCCTCATTTTTTCTTAAGAGACCATTATCAACGAAGATGCAGAAAAGATTTTTACCTATGGCTTTATTAATTAACACGGCAGTGACAGAAGAATCCACACCTCCGCTTAAGGCACAAAGCACTTTTTTATCTCCAACAGTCTTCTTAATCTCCTCTATGCTTTTCTCTACAAAGGAGTGCATATTCCAGAAACCCTTAAGCCCACAGACTTTATAAAGAAAAGCCCTTATAATATCCTTACCTAAAGGTGTATGATAAACCTCAGGATGAAACTGAACACCAAATACATCTGCCCTGTCACTTTTAATAGCTGCATAGGGAGAGTTTGAGGTTTTAGCTATACTTACGAAACCTTCGGGTAACTTCTCAATCCTATCTCCATGACTCATCCAGACAGGTATCTCGTCCTCAATGATATAAGAAAAAAGGTCTTCCTTTTCTCTAATCTTTAAGTTTGCAAAGCCATACTCACGCTCTTTTGCCCTTGCTACCTTACCACCAAGTAGATGAGTCATAAGCTGCATACCATAACAAATACCCAGTATAGGGATGTTTAATTTAAATATCTCCTTTGAAATCAATGGTGCATCGGCATCATAAACACTTTTAGGTCCCCCTGATAAAATAATACCCTTAGGGGCAAATTTTTTTATCTCCTCAATAGTCAGGGAGTAAGGAAAAATCTCACAATAAACTTTTGACTCTCTTACCCTTCTTGCTATTAGCTGGGTGTACTGTGAGCCAAAATCAAGTATTATCACTCTTTCTTGATGAAGTTTATCTCTCTTCATAGGCTAATCCAACCTATAGTTTGGAGCTTCTTTAGTAATTATCACATCATGGACATGGCTTTCTCTCAACCCCGAAGAAGTTATCTTAATAAACTTAGTTTTAGTCTTTAGCTCTTCAACATTTTTACATCCCAAATAACCCATTCCAGACCTTAACCCACCTATTAACTGAAATATTGTATCTGAAAGGGGACCTCTGTATGGAACTCTTCCCTCTATGCCTTCTGGAACCAACTTTATATCCTCTCTTTCTTCCTGAAAATATCTATCCTTACTACCCATCTTCATTGCCTCTAAAGAACCCATGCCTCTATAAACCTTATATGTTCTTCCTTGATATAGGATGCTTTCACCAGGGCTTTCTAAAGTCCCTGCAAATAGTCCTCCTACCATAACAGAGCTAGCACCTGCAGCTAAAGCCTTTGTGATATCTCCAGAAAACTTAACACCACCATCTGCAATTAAGGGAATTTCATGTTTTTTAGCCACTTCATAGCTTTCCATAATAGCTGTTATTTGAGGAACACCGATACCAGCAATTATTCTTGTTGTACAAATCGATCCAGGTCCTACACCAATCTTTACGGCATCAACTCCTGCCTTTATTAGACACTCTGTCGCATCAGCGGTAGCCACATTACCTGCAACTAATTGAACATTTTTAAAATTTTTCTTAATCTCTTTTACAGACTCGATAACTGCCTTAGAATGCCCATGGGCTGTATCAATAAATATAACATCACAACCAGCTTTAAGTAGTGCTTCTACCCTCTCATCCCTATCTGCTCCTACTCCTACAGCAGCTCCAACTCTAAGTCTGCCTAATCCATCTTTGCAGGAGTTTGGGTATTTTCTCGCCTTCTCAATGTCTTTTATAGTTATTAGACCCTTTAATTTAAAGTTTTTATCAACAACAGGTAGCTTCTCGATTCTATATTTCTGCAAAAGCTCCTTTGCATCTTCAAGAGTAGTACCTTCAGGAGCAGTAACAAGCCCTTCCTTTGTCATTACTTCAGATACATTCTTATCAAGATTCCTTTCAAATCTCAAATCTCTATTAGTTAAAATTCCGACAAGTTTTCCGTTTTTAGTAATAGGAATACCTGAAATTTTGTAGCTTCTCATAACCTCCAGAGCTTGAAATATCTTATGTTCTGGAGAGAGTGTGATTGGGTCAACTATCATACCGCTTTCAGACTTTTTTACCTTATCTACCTCTATGGCTTGAGCACTAATGGACATGTTTTTATGTATAACTCCAAGTCCACCTTCCCTTGCCATTGTTATAGCTGTTGCTGCCTCTGTTACTGTATCCATAGCAGCACTTAATAGGGGGATATTTAATTTTATAATTTTTGTGAGATAAGTTGAGACATCTACATCTTTAGGTAAAACCTCAGAGTACTGGGGAACTAATAATACATCATCAAAAGTTAAAGCTTCTCCTACTATTTTATTTTTCATAAAAAAACTCCTTAAAAGAATTTTAACGATAAGAGGGGAAATCTAACTTAAAGTCTCTAAAAAAACCATCTTTTTTTAAAATGAACCGTGCCTCTTTAGTAACATCTATGTCCTTATAAGCAAAATTAGCAAGAATCCTAAAGAAATAGGCAGGTGTGTTGGGCCAAAGATTAGTTCTATCTCCTAATTCTGGCACTTTAAAGTTAAAGGGTTCTATAATCCTTCCATCTTGCTCAATATAAACCTTTGCACCCTTTAAAAAATCAACAGTATCTGCTGTTATTACAAAAAAAACAAGTAAATAGGGATCTTGTAATATATTATGTATATCTGTTGTTACAACATTTCTTTTCTTTAATACCTTTTCAGTCCCATAAAGTATAAGCCTTAACCTTTTTGTATATACGATAGAAGGAAGATAATCATAAAAAAATGTATAGGGTTTTAAAATATCATCAACTCTATCGGCATATTTTTCGCCAATCCCAATAAGCTTCATTATCTCATCATCGGTAAACTGATTTTGCATCCCCCTCTTTTCAAAAACAAAAATCTCAAGCTCTGCTAAATCCTTTTTGGGTTTTTCACTCTCTTCCAACTGCCTCTTTTTTTCTAAATATTCCTGTTCTTTCCTTCTTCTCTCCTCATAGTCTGCTATAGACCTATTTGTTTTTTCAAGATCTATATCTTCTAAAGGTATCCCCACCTCATAGCCAGACCTAAGCTTTACGATTAAAAGACCTCTCTCCTTTCGGTGTTCAATGACGTCAAAAACCCTTCCATTTTTTAAATAGATGTCGTAGGCTCCACATTCATTATTAAATATCAATAATAATGAGAAGATTATAAAAATTATACCTTTTCGAGCCATTCTTTATATTTCTTCACCTTACCTTTGACTATATCAAAAAAGAGTTTTTGTATCTTTTGAGTTATTGGTCCTGGCTTACCTTTGCCTATTTTTCTATCATCAACCTCTCTTACAGGAGTAACCTCAGCAGCTGTCCCCGAGAAAAAGACCTCATCTGCTAAATATAACTCATCTCTGGTAAATCTCTCTTCAATAACCTGCAGTTTTAAATCTCTTGCTATACTAATGATTGTATCCCTTGTGATACCGGGTAATATGGTAGTTAATGGAGTTGTTTTGATAGCATCTTTCTTTACAATAAAAATATTTTCACCGCTTGCTTCAGAAACATATCCTTCGGGATCAAGCATAATTGCTTCATCATAACCAGCCTTCTTAACCTCTTTTTTTGCTAATATAGAGTTAACATAGTTACCAACTGATTTGGACTTTGTCATCATTACATTGGGATGATGTCTTGTAAAAGAAGAAACCTTTGCTCTGATACCATTTTTGAGACCCTCTTCACCCAAATAGGCACCCCACTCCCAACAGGCAATGGCAACCCTAACAGGATACTTCTCTACATATAAACCCATAGGACCATCTCCTACATAAACCAATGGTCTTACGTATCCTTCCTCTAACTTGTTTTTTTTAAGACACTCTTTAGTTGCTTTAATAATCTCCTCTTTTGTAAAAGGTATCTCAAGCTGACATATATGGGCTGAATCAAAAAGTCTATCTGTATGCTCTTTCATTCTAAAGATATAGGAGTTACCATCAACACCTTTGTAACATCTAATACCCTCAAAAACGCCAAGCCCATAATGAAGAGTATGCGTAAGTATATGCACTTTAGCATCTTCCCATTTTACAAACTTACCATCCATCCAAATGAAATGACCTGTTGGCATAAAATATCTCCTTTTTATGAATATAACAATGAATATTAGATTTTATATAAAAACCTCTCATTAAATCAATTAAAATAATTGTTTTAGCCACAAATAGGTATTGAGATGGTTAAATTAGTGCAGAACTCGAAGATATTAGATTAATTATTAGATTAATTAATATTAAGCCTGTAATATTATATTACCTTTCTCTATTCTTAAATGATGTATCTTGAATATTTATCCCTTAGTATTTGAGATAGCTCTCTCAACCAATTATAGGCAGACTCTACTGTCTTAAACTCATCGGGGTTCAACAAGGCACAGGTAGCAGGCATAAGAATAGATTTAGCGATTATCTCTTCCATCTCAAAGCCTTCTTTTATAAGTTCTTGCCAAAGCTTTTCTATATGATGTACCAATCTGTCTTGAGATTCTTTTTCAAACTCATCATAGTTTGCAGGAACGAGTCCCCAACCGATTACCCCTCCCTTATTAAGGAACTTTTTTATACTATCTCTATATCTTATAAAGATCTCACCGCAATTATAGGCATTGAAGGAAAGAATATCTATATCGAGATTAAGCAAAAAATCCCAGTCTGGATTTCCACAGAGATGTATGCCTCTTGGATGCTCTATCTGATTGAAAAATATCTCAAAATCAGACTTAGCCATATCATTAGTATATCCCGAGACACTACTAAAGATATATTGTAGCCCTGGCTCATCTATAAATAAAAAGGCTCTTTCGTTCTTTTCCTTTAACTCTCTTAGCTGAATATTTGCTTTCCTTGCCATAAAGTCGAAAAGTATAGACCTTACTTCTTCGTTAAATATTATGGGTTTTCTGTTCTCGTCAAGCACCTTAAGACCAAAGCTTACAGGTCCTTCTATCTGTCCCCTTATGGATATGTAATCTTTCAACTCCTTTGATAAAAATCTGTGATAAGTTGCTGAATATTTTTCAGACATTCTAAAAAACTCTAAATTTTCCATATTAATGAGAGCCCCTTCAAGCTCATTATAAAACTTCTCGGTATTAAAATAGATATTCAGTTGGTCAGGCTCCAATATTATACCTGGAAAGTTTTCCGAAACCTGAACATACATATCCTCAAAAAAACTCATCTTAGGTAACTGAGGCCAAAAGGGGATATCAACTGACATAGACACTAAAAGAGCAGAATCAATGTCTCTATGGGGGAGTATCCCCATACCAGTTGTTATAAGATTACCTTTGAAAGGCATTAGCGATCTCATTTTTGAATCACCTTTTGTTATTCAAGGAGTAGTTTTCTCTCAAAGTCTGTAGAGCGAGACAATCTTTTGGCATCTTCAAGGGTAATCAAGTTATTTCTATGTAGTTCTAAGAGATGTTGATCCATCGTCTGCATCCTATACATTAGCTGGCCATTTTCTATATGCTTTTCTATCTCATCCAAACGTCCTTCTCTTATACATGCTTGAATTGTAGTAGTAGCTCTCATAATCTCTACAACAGGCAAGATGTTTTCACCGCTCTTGTCTTTTATTAATCTTAGGGATATTGTTGCCACCAAAATATCAGCAAGTCTCTGCCTTATTATCTCCTGTGACTCAGGTGGGAAATGCCCTACAAGTCTATTTATAGTAGAGACAGCTCCTTGAGTATGTAATGTAGATAAAACAAGATGTCCTGTCTCAGCTGCTTTAATGCAGGCATCAATGGCTTCTCTGTCCCTTAACTCTCCTACCATAATTACATCAGGATCCATTCTTAGGGCAGATTTTAAGGCACTATTAAAACTTTCTGTATCAAAGCCAACCTCTCTCTGTATAATACAGCTTTGCTTAGATTTAAAAAGAAACTCTATGGGATCTTCAATAGTAACAATATTATAACTAAAATTCTCGTTTAGATAGTTTATCATAGCCGCAAGGGTTGTTGATTTACCATTGCCAGTAGGCCCTGTAACAAGAATTAAGCCATTGGGAGCCTGTGCTATTTCTGCAAGAACAGGAGGAAGATGTAGTTCTTCAAAGTTGCCTATCTGAGGTGGTATCACCCTCATCACAACACCTATATTCCCTCTTTGTTTAAAAAGACTCACTCTAAACCTACCACCGTTAGGTAGAGAATAAGTTGAGTCCATATCATTTTTGAAGGCCTCAAGAGTAAGACTATGTTGTTCTAAAACTCTCTCTGCAATAAACTGGGCATCTTGAGGGCTTAAATTAGGAAGTTTTGACTTAATTAGCTGACCCTTTACCCTGAAAAATGGGGGGTTATCAACCTCAAAATGTATATCAGAGACCTTTTTTTGAAACGCTATCTCAAGAATCTGATTAAAGGTTTTTAAATCCATAATTACAGTTAAGTTTATTCTGTTTTTTTGCTTTTATCAAACATTTTTCTAAAAAGCATTAAATCAATAGCATACCCAATAAGACTTTGTAGGACTTGGTAGGTCTCTTTATAGTTAAAACCCTGAGGACTATCGGCATATATTATTGCTATTAACTTACCACCACCTTTCAATGCTAATATAAGTATATCTTCATCTTCAGGCTTCCCTAAAAGAGAAAAGAAATTTTCAGCCATTTCTCTATCAATCTTGCCTTTGATAACATTTTCATCTTGTAGTTTTGTAATAAAGGATTGGGATAGAATAATTTTTTTAGGCAAAGTATCAATTTTAATACCTTTTACTTTCTCTAAAAAAAACTCATCCCTATGGTTTACAAGAAGGCCACAACGATTATAATCTTTCGATATTAAATCTAAATAAATATCAATTACCTCAGCAATTTTTTGGACATTAGCGAGTTTATTTGTCAGACTTGCTAAGGCATTTAACTCTTCCTTTTCAGAAAAATTCAACTTTTCTATATAACTAACAAGGGCTTCATAAAAATTAATAATCTTATCAACATTTTCACCAATAGGTAATGGTTTTGGAAAGACAGCCAAGGTCCCTTCCTTAAGCAACGTAAGCACCCTTTCTTCATTATTCCACTCAACAAAATGAATAAATCTAACAATAGGACATTTGTTTATTAAATCTTTTTTAAAAGAATTAACCCTATCATAATAAGAAGTATCATCAACAGAGGAACAGTCAACAATAATAATTGGTATCAACTGTTTTGAAAGAGATTGTCTCATTATAATAGAGAGATTCTCCTCACTATCTGTCGTAAAGATAAAAATTTTCATTGAATTTGCTATTGTATTAATTACATAGGAAGTAAACTCATCCTTTGTATACAAAATTATGGCTACCCTTCTTGCCATATCTATATTTCTGTTATTTTGGCTATACCTCAAAAGATAGTTTACGATTAAGTCTTCCTGAACCCTATTTATATCTGGAAAGGTTGACAAAACCTTTTTTCTATGAGGTTCTGCAAAATCCTGAGCGTCTATGCATTTAAAGACAGAAGGTATCCTTCTTTCAATCTTATCAACATTATCAAGACCTAAAATATCTTCAGTTATTTCTATTTCCTCTACTGTTGAGTCAACAGCTTTATGAAACAAATTTTTAAAAATTCCGTTAGACAGTAGATTATCCCTTCTCATCTCATCGAATATTCTTAAGGCCTCCATCAAGGTGTTCTGTATGCTTATATAGAAGTTTCCTTTTAAGATATTTGATAAATATTGAAAATTTGGTTCAAGCTCTACTATATCCACAAAAAGTTGAAAATTGCCCTTATCCCAAGTCAAGATATCCACTACCGTTAGCTCAACAAGACTCTGCAAAACAGCTAAAGCAGTCTTTGAGTCTATAACATTTTTTTCTAATAGCTCCACTATTAGAGGTCTTGAAAAATCCTTTATATTTTCAAGAACGGTATCTATAGTGATATCATCAATAATCTTTTTCTCTTTAATAACTTTTATAAGGGACATATTGGTATCAGGGTGTGTTACGCTAACTATATGTCCATCATTAAAACCAATCTTATACTCTAAAATATCTGTATTTACCAAAAGAGTCCCTGTTTTCTTAGTTGAGTTAAGAAGCTGGATGACATCAACTATGGGGAGATGTTCTAAGTTTCCGCTAAATGACATAACAGAGCTCCTTTTTCGGATTGAGAATTATTTAATATATTAATCATTTTAATCATAAATTTGAATTGAAATTTTTTAAAGTATATAATTATTTAGAAATGTTTGATACAAGAAGGTTACGAATATTAAAAAACATTAAAATCAAAGATCGCAAGCCTGTCGCATACTGGATGAGCAGGGATCAGCGAGTTGATGACAACTGGGCACTTATCTTTGCACAAAATTTGGCAATTGAACAAAAAAGCCCGCTAATTGTAGTCTTTTGTCTTGTTGACTTCTTTTTAGGTGCCACTTATAGACACTTTCACTTTATGTTAAAAGGTTTAAAGGAAACCTCTGAAAATCTTAAAAGATTTAAAATCCCTTTTGTTTTACTTAAGGGCGCTCCAGAAGAAGAGTTGCCAAGATTTATCGATGAAAATAATGTCTCAGCGATAATATCAGACTTTGACCCTTTAAAGATTAAGTTAGATTGGAAAAAAAAGATTTTAGATAAGATAAAAATCCCCTTCTATGAGGTTGATGCCCATAATATAATACCTTGTTGGGTTGTATCTGATAAAAAAGAGTTTTCCGCCTTTACTTTTAGAAATAGATATAGAAAGCTTATTGACGATTTTTTAACTGATTTTCCTGCCATTATTTCTCACCCCTTTAACAATGGAACTATAAAAAATAGCTTTGATTTAGAAGAAACACTAAAAAATCTAAAGGTTGACAAGAAGGTTGATAAAGTAGGCTGGATTGACTCTGGAGAGAGTGGTGCCAAGAAGATTTTAAAAAAATTCTTAGATGAAAAAATTGATAGGTATGTCTTAGAAAGAAATGACCCTTCAAAAGATGCCCTATCCAATCTATCGCCCTATCTCCACTTTGGTCAGATATCACCTCAAAGAGTTGCTTTAGAAGTTCTAAAATCTCAAGGTGATAAAAAAAGTAAGGATGCTTTTTTAGAAGAGCTAATAATTAGAAGAGAGTTAGCCGATAATTTCTGTTATCATGAAAAAAACTATGATAATTTCGAAGGATTTCCAGAATGGGCAAAAAAAACTCTAAACAAACATAAGCTTGATAAAAGACCCATCATTTATTCCCTTGAAGACCTTGAAGGAGCAAATACTCATGATGAACTTTGGAACTCAGCCCAGTTAGAAATGGTTATAACCGGCAAAATGCATGGTTACTTAAGGATGTACTGGGCAAAAAAGATACTCCAATGGAGTGAAACACCTGAAGAGGCATTAAAAATCGCAATATATTTAAATGACAAATACGAGATCGATGGAAGAGACCCAAACGGCTATACTGGAATAGCCTGGAGCATAGGGGGTGTACATGACAGACCTTGGAAAGAAAGAGATTTTTTTGGTATGATAAGGTATATGAGTTATGAAGGTTGTACAAGAAAATTTAATGTGGCTAAATATATTGAAAAGATAAAAAAATTAACTTAGTAAAGGGAAGTGTCAAGAGTTAAGTGTAAAATTTTTTAAGGGTTTATTTCTACAACGATTATTAAGGTTATATATAACAGCAAAGACAATTCTTTCAATAATTTGGGTATTACTAAAGCAACTTATAGGTCTGGTGCGTCTTCTAACTTACCTAAAAGCCTTTTAAGTAGGAGACTGATAATCTAAAAAAACTTCAATAGGGACTTCTTCTACCTTTTCTCCCCTGATATTGAATGCTTTGATTTTGGGATTTTTTTCTTGTAAAGAAACAATGATGTAAGATACATCTTCATAAAATGCCATACCTATATCCTTTTTAGATGGTCTTGCGGGGGAAGATGGGTGACTATGAAAAATAGCAAGCATCATAAGCTCTTTTTTTCTTAAATCTTTTGTGACCTGCAACTGCTCTTTTGGGTTCATAAGAAAGCTTTCTGGACTTTTTTCTATGTTTTCCATACAATAAATTTCAGTTACCAAGTTATCTTTTCCACCCAATATGCCGCAAGCCTCATTGGGAAGTTCTGATTGACAATGTTTAATCATTTTATCATAGATAACTCTGGGTATTTTCAGCATATTTATTCTCCTATTTTAAACTCACAAACGGGCTGTTCGTAGTCTCTTAGTTCTAAAATCTCCCTATTTTCTCCACAGAGAGGACATTTTTTATTTTTTCTTAAGTCTATTACTCTAAACTCAAGATTTAAAAGATCTACAAAAAGTAGCTTGCTTGTTAATAGCTCTCCAGCAGAAAGTAAGTATTTTATAGCCTCTGACGCCTGAATTGTTCCCAAAAGTCCAGCCATTGAACCAATTATTCCTGCCTCACTACAGCTTGGCACTGCTCCCTTTGGTGGTGGTGAATTGAAAATGCATCTATAACAGGTTGAGCCCGGGACAAAGGTCATAGTCTGCCCCTGAAATCTTAATATTCCTCCGTGTGAATAGGGCTTGTTTTCAAAAAAACAGGCATCATTGATAAGAAACTTGGCAGGGAAGTTGTCTGTTCCATCTATAATAAAATCATAGTCTCTAATAATCTCTCTTATATTCTCTGAATTAACCCTTGTCTTATATGTAATAACCTTGACATC
>FMJZ01008787.1_pt1 | contig 83257 bp, 81 predicted proteins | sample 1987881 | NCBI WGS metagenome assembly FMJZ01 (sample SAMEA4378227, study PRJEB15110) | soil metagenome | biome: soil; feature: Field; material: Soil | place: India | collected 2015-03-11 | depth 0 m
AAAAAAAACATGGCGTATGACCGCCGTCAAAGCGTCGTCCTCGGAAGCGCACCGACGGATAGACAAACAGGGCCGGCTTCCCCATTCCCTTTGGCGGTATAGATAGATTGCATCGCACCTTGTCACGGAATCCATTCCGTGTTACCTCCCCTTCTCTGCGAAAATCAACACGATACGGCTGACGTCCATTTCGACAAACTCGCAGCGTCCTGTAAAGCCCTGCATCTCCAGACGCGCCGCGACCTCGGGCCAGAATCGCTCCAACCTCTGACTCTCGCCCGTCGTCTGGAATAGCCAGCGAAGCAAACGGTGCGCCGGCTGCGCTCCCGTAAACCAAACCATCGCGACGACCACCAGTTTCCCGCGAGCAGTCAGGACGCGATGGATTTCGCGCAATGTCGCCTGTTCCAGGATGTACTCCGACGGAAACGTGGCTACTACTGTATCAAAGGTCAGCGCCGGATAAGGCAATGCTTGCGCACGTGCACGAGCCAACCGGGCCGGCAAGCCATGCTGCTTCAAACGCCGGGCAGCCAGGGCGACCATCGGACGGCTTTCATCTAAACCAAAGACATCCTCGGCGCGTTGATACATTTCCACCAATAGATGACCGGGGCCGCAACCTACTTCCAGCGTTCTGCCGCGTACGTGGGGCAAGGCCGTGCGCGTCCAATCTTGCCAGCGACCCAGCGAGACAAGCCAAGCAACAGCGTCATAGGCCCAAGCGAACGGCCCATAAAGCAGAGTAAAGAAAAAGCGAAGCAAGGGAATAAGCCACATGGCAACAACAAAACAGGGATTCGGCCTTCCCCGGCCCAATCCCTGCCAGATGACAATTTTCTAACTATGCTCGCGCAAGGTTGTCTACGCGAGCCGTAACCATAGACACAGGTTTTCGTCGTGTATGTAACGCCGCGTTATCCACCGGCTTCGACTTCAGGCGGCGTCTTCCGCCCTACTGCCTTGCGCACACTTTCCACGGCTTGTTGGCTGCGCTCCTTCGCCTCCGCCGCTATTTTCTCGGCCTTTGTCTTTAGATCCTGCGCCCCGGCCACCGCGCGGTCGCGCAGTTCAATGCCCTTCTCCTGCAACCGGGCGCGCGTTTCTGCTCCCGATTGCGGCGCAAACAGTAACGCAACAATTGCTCCGGTAACTCCCCCAACAAGGAAACCGGCCAGAAAAGCTCCAAAATCATCTCGGTCCGACATGATGCTCTCCTTTTTTGAAAATCGAGTTTATTTTCCACCACCGAACAAGTGGAAAAGACGGCGTAAACCGGCCAGATAACTATTCAGCCGGATAACCGGTTCCACAACGTTCTCGCTCAGGAACTCGGTTGTTCCACGCAACGTGTTGACCGTTTCGCTCGTCGCCTGCAAAATAGGCCTTACCTCGTTACGCAGCAAGTTGATGAGACTGGCAACCTGGACAATCAGAATAATCAGCGCCAGACCAATGATTACCGATTCCAGGGCTAAAAAGATGATAACAATATCGCGGATAGTGGCTGTCGTGGCAGGATCCTGGAGCAAGGCATACCCCACCAAACCAATCATCGCGAGAAGAAAAACCACACCGCCGACAACGGCGACAACCAGCCACCGGCGGCGTTGTCCAGATATCTCTTCGGAAACGGGAACAGAGGTTTCTGCAAGGGGTTCGCTCATGGGGCACCAACGGCTATATAAATTGTCGCGCACAAGGGAAAAAGCACTCCTGTTTAACAACACACTCCGCCTGAAAGCACGCCGACCATCTTGCTCCCATTATAGCACAGTCTGGTCTGTTGATGACGATATGATCACGCCGACACAAGTAATTCTACCCTATTATGAACGTCCGCACATCAGGCGCGTAACACCCCGGTCAACAAATACCAATGACGGTTGGCGTACTCACCGGGGCAACGGTAGGCGCTAACGGCATCGCCCGCGCCGATAAGCACTTCGCCTGAGACAGTGGATGGTGGACAATGGACGGGGACGACGATAAAGCGGTTGGCATGGTCGCAGGCAAGGCTATTTTTGGCGCCCAAGAGGGAGGAAATCCGCATGTTGGCTTGCAAAAACTGCCCTTGGTGGAAAAAATGTAGGACCGCCCACCGTGTATGTCACAAACACCATTTCCACTTCCACTTGTCAAAACCCAGCATTTGCAGTATAGTCGCCCCTAAAAACTATTTTGCGTAGGTGACCTTATGGAGAGAGAGAGCAGAAATTCTTCGCTTCTCGATCGTCCCTTCTTTGCCGGCCTCCCGGCCCTCACGCTAGAAAAAGCCCTGTTTGGGCTACTCCTCATCCTGGCTATTGCCACGCGCTTCTACAATCTTGGCCAACGCGTGATGAGCCACGATGAGAGTCTGCACACCTACTTTTCATGGGAACTCTACCAAGGGCGTGGCTACAGACACGACCCAATGATGCACGGCCCGCTCCAGTTCCATTTGCTGGCGCTGACGTATTTCCTGTTCGGTGTCAACGACTTCACCGCCCGTTTGCCGCATGCGATCGCTAGCATCCTGACCGTACTGGCAATCTGGAACTGGCGGCGCTACTTGGGGAAAGCCGGCGCGTTGATAGCAGCCTTTCTGATGGTGATCTCCCCTTACATGCTCTACTATGGCCGATACGCGCGCAACGAGGCGTTCGCCGCGCTCTTCGGCGTGTCCATGCTATATGCGATCTTGCGTTATCTGGAAAGCGGCCACTCGCGTTACCTGTACCTACTGACAGCAGCCACCGTCCTGCACTTCACCGCGAAAGAGACAGCGTTCATCTACACGGCGCAGGCCTTACTCTTCCTAGCAATGTACTTCATCAACCGTCTCACGCGCCGCGCGTGGGCATCCCCTTTGGAATGCAAGATCTTTCTTCTCCTGCTTGTCTTAAGCGTTGCGCTCCTGGGTAGCGCAGTTGGATGGGCGCTGTACCCAAAACAGAATCCCGCCGCAATGGAATCACCCCTGGCCAACGTACAAACTTCCTCGTGGACCTTGAAAGTTCTCCTCATAGCGGCTGCACTGACGCTGGGAAGCGCGGCTATCGTCCTGGTGCGAGGATTAGGCTGGAGCGCCATTCGCGCGGAGCGTTCGTTCGACTTGCTTATGCTGCTGGGCACGCTCGTATTGCCGCAATTGACCGCCTTTTTAGTGAAAGCCCTCGGTTGGGATCCGCTCAACTATACTTTTTTCTGGCCCGGTTGGGATTGGAAGGCGATCTTTTCACAAGGCCTGGTGCGCCTGGCAGTTTGTCTAATCCCCACACTCATTGTTTCTATTCTGCTTGGCCTGTGGTGGAACAAATCACTCTGGCTTAAAAATGCTGCTCTGTTCTACGCTATCTTCGTTCCTCTCTACACTACTCTCTTCACGAACGGCGACGGCTTCTTCAGCGGCATGCTAGGCTCGCTAGGATACTGGCTGGCACAGCACGGGGTAAATCGCGGCAGTCAGCCCTGGTACTACTACATTCTCGTCCAGATTCCCATCTACGAGTTTCTGCCGGCGCTCGGCATCTGGCTAGCAGCATACCTGGGATTGCGCGGCCGACGTCCACGCACCTTATCCGATGAAAAGCCATCCAACGAGGAAGTGACCGGCGAGGGCGATCATACCTTCAGCCTGCTATTCTGGTGGTCGCTAAGCAGCGTCATCGCCTTCACCATTGCCGGCGAAAAGATGCCCTGGCTGACTGTTCACATTACCTGGCCCACGATCCTCTTAACCGGCTGGGGGCTAGGACAACTGGTCGAACATATAGAATGGGAGCAACTGCGAAAAGGACGCGGCTGGCTCACGTTGGGTCTGCTCCTCACCCTTCTCAGCAGCGCGTTCGGAATGTTGCTCGCTTGGTGCGGCCCGACCCGGCCCTTTGGCGGCAAAGACCTGAACAGCCTGCGGGCTACCGCCACATTCCTCCTGGCCTTATTGGCAACAATAGGCAGCGCCGCCGGCCTGACTTATCTGCTCAAAGACTGGGGGGAGCGTCAACTCGCACGCCTGGGCGCGTTAACGTTCTTCGGTCTCCTGGCCATTCTAACCGCGCGCGCGGCTTTCCGCGCCTCCTACATCGAATATGACAACGCCACAGAATATCTGGTTTACGCGCACGGCGCGCGCGGCGTCAAGGACGTCATGGAACAGGCCGAGGAAATCTCCAAACGCACGACCGGCGGTTACGAGCTGCGCATCGCCTACGATGCCAGCGCGCCGGATACGGGCGTTTCCTGGCCTTTCGTCTGGTATCTTCGCGACTACACGAATACCATCCCCTTCGATCAGCCCAGCCGCGCCCTGCGCGATTCTCCTTTCATCATCGTAGATGAAAAGAACTTCCTCAAAATCGAACCCGTAGTCGCAGACAACTATTATCGTTTTGACTATCTCCGCATGGTCTGGCCGAATCAGGATTATTTCAACCTGATCGCGCGCCGCGACCCCAGCCAACCGTTCCGGCCGGACTACCCCTGCAACGGTGTTCTGGCCGTCTTCCGCCTGTGGAAAAATCGCGATTTCTCGCGCCTTTGCAATTACCTAGGAGATGCTCGCCTGCGCGCCGCGCTCTTCCAGATATGGCTCAATCGCGATTATCGCCTATATGCCAAAGTTACCGGTCAGACCGGCCTGACCCTTTCTACCTGGGAGCCATCGGATAAAATGCGGCTCTACATCCGCAAGGACGTGGCCGCACAGATCTGGAATTATGGCGTCACAGCCCCTCGCACAACGACCGAGCCTATTGCCTATCCCTACGAGGAAGGACTCATTACCGTAGAGGCCGACCTGGTTTTCGGCAGCCAGGGAAGCGAGGCCGGTCAGTTCAACGCCCCGCGCGGCATCGCACTCGCTCCCGACGGCAGTCTATACATTGCCGATTCGCGCAACCACCGCATCCAGCACTTTAGCGCCGATGGCCAATTTCTCAGGGCATGGGGATCGTTCTCTGGCTATGAAATGGGGCAAGCAGCATTCGATCGATTCAACGAACCCTGGGGCGTCGCTGTTTCGCCAGATGGGAAGTGGGTCTACGTGGCCGACACCTGGAATCACCGCATTGTCAAATTTACCGCCGAAGGACGACCCATCCACAGCTGGGGCTACCCGAACTTCGGGCAAACGAGCGATCCCTATGGTTTCTGGGGGCCACGTGGCCTGGCCGTTGACCAACAAGGACGCGTCTACGTTACCGATACCGGCAACAAACGCGTCGTCATCTTCGACGCGAACGGCCAATACCTGACCCAATTCGGGCAGCTCGGCATGGAGCCAGGTCAGTTCGATGAACCGGTCGGGATTGCCCTGGACGCGCAGGGCAATGTCTATGTGGCCGATACCTGGAACAGCCGCGTGCAGGCCCTCTCACCCTTGCCCGACGGCCTGACCTTCCTGCCCTTGACGCAATGGCCGATTGCCGGCTGGTACGGGCAATCGCTCGACAACAAGCCCTATCTGGCAATCGGTCCAGACGGAGATGTCTTTGTCACCGACCCGGAGATGTATCGCGTGCTGGAATTTTCGCCACAAGGGGTGTTCGTCCGCGGCTGGGGTGAATATGGTTCTGGCCCGGCGAATATTGGCCTGGCGGCGGCGGTTGCCGTCGACGCACAAGGACGCGTCTGGGTCAGCGACGCCGGCAACCACCGCATCATGCGCTTCACCTTGCCGCCTAAGGCAACGCCCACCCCTACCCCCACACCGACTACAATCCCGCTCGCAACCTGCCAGATTCCGGTCTCCGTCCTCCAGGCAGACTTGCACGTTTGCCCCGATGCGACCTGCGCCAGCATTGCTCAGATTCCAAGCGGTGAAACCCTCACACTCTTGCCGTTCCCTGCACTCCATGGCTGGTTGCCCATCCGTTGGAATGACATACTTGGCTGGCTCCCTGCCGAATCCTGCTTGCCGTGACCACTGCTGTAGCCCCTACTCCTTCTCCCACCACCTTTCTTCGACCCAGTCGTTCAACTTTCGAGTCAGCCGCTATCATGCGAATTTTCTAGAGAGAGTTCTACTATGTCATTCGCCGTATTGGCAAAACAAGGTATTCCCGGCCTTTATCTTCATCGTTACACAATCGCCTTCGCGCAAGGAGCGTAGCAGGCTGTAGGAGAGAGTGATAAAAGTAGCGGCGAGATTCTTTAGCCGCGCGAAAGCATCCAGCCCATGGAAAATGAAAGCGAGCAGCCTGGGCTGCTCGCTTTTTCCGGCCGGTCGAGGTAAGATAGGGCGATTTTCTTCCTACTCGACCTATGTACAATGACAGATGACCTTTTCGCCCAGGGTGGTATAATCGTTCTGGCAGGTTCGTGAACTTTCAACAAGGATTTGCCCATGAAATTACATGAGTACCAGTCAAAGCAGATTTTCGCCAAATATGGCATCCCTATCCCCGGGGGTCGGGTAGCGTCCACCGCGACAGAGGCAAGGCAAATTGCCGAAGAATTAGGCGGTCGTGTGGTTATCAAAGCCCAGGTGTTAGTAGGAGGGCGAGGAAAGGCCGGCGGAGTACGATTGGCCAAGACACCCAAAGAAGCCGAGGAGTTCGCTACGCAAATACTGGCTATGGAAATCAAAGGGTTGCCGGTGCGCAAAGTACTAGTCGATCCGGCCGCGCAGATCGAACAGGAAATTTACCTCGCCATCACGAACGATCGCGCCGCGCGCCGCCCCGTTGTAATGGCCTCCGCAGCCGGCGGCGTGGACATCGAAGAAGCGGCCCGCCTTACCCCGGAGAAGATCATCAAAATCCACATTGATCCTTTGTTAGGCTTGCGCGACTATCAAGCGCGCGATATCGCCATTGGAATTGACCTGCCCAAAGAGCACTGGAAATCCTTTGTGGAAATCACGCGTGCTCTCTGGCGCGCCTACGTAGAATGCGATGCCACGCTGGCGGAAATCAACCCGCTGGTCATCACGAAGGAACAACGTCTGCTGGCGCTGGACGGAAAAATGTTGCTAGACGACAACGCCCTCTTCCGGCACCCCGATTTGGCCGAGATGCGCGATGTGGATGAAGAAGCCCCCGCCGAGATCGAAGCGCGCAAGTATGGCCTATCCTTCATCAAATTAGACGGAAACATCGGTTGTATGGTCAACGGCGCCGGCCTGGCAATGACCACGATGGATATTGTGAAACTCTTCGGCGGCGAGCCGGCGAATTTCCTGGACATTGGTGGTGGAGCCAGCGCGGAAAAAGTCGCTGCTGCGCTGCGCATCATTCTGTCCGATGTCAATGTCAAAGCGGTCCTGTTCAACGTATTCGGCGGAATCACCCGCTGCGACGAGGTAGCCAAGGGCATTCTGACGGCCTTGACCGAAGTGAAACCCCAAGTGCCAATGGTAATTCGACTGGTAGGCACCAATGCCGAAGAAGGTCGCCGTCTGTTGGCCAATGCCAACATGAGTACTGCCGAGACCCTCGTCGAGGCGGCGCAAAAAGCCATCGCAGCGGCCCAGAGGTAGAAACGATGAGCATCCTTGTCAGCAAAGATACCCGTCTCCTAGTACAAGGCATTACCGGCCACGAAGGCCTGTTCCATACCCAGCAAATGCTGACCTATGGTACGAACGTGGTTGCCGGTGTTCGACCTGGCAAGGGCGGCGAATGGGTCCTGGATGGGAAAGTTCCCGTCTTCGATTCCTGCCGCGCAGCAGTGGAGGCTACCGGCGCGAACGCCAGTATTATCTTCGTCTCCGCCGCGTTCGCCCCCGATGCCATCTACGAAGCCGCCGACGCCGGCATTCCGTTCATTGTCTGCATTACGGAAGGCATCCCCGTCCAGGACATGATGCGCGTCCGCGCCTACTTGGATTTGAAACATGTACGGCTGCTCGGCCCCAACTGTCCCGGCGTGCTGACCCCCAGCGAGGCCAAGGTTGGAATCATCCCAGGCGACATTGCCATTCCAGGCAACGTAGGGATCGTCTCGCGCTCCGGCACGCTGACCTATGAGGTGCTCTATGCCCTCAAACTTGCCGGCATGGGCGCGACGACATGCGTCGGTATCGGCGGCGATCCCATCAACGGCACGGATTTCATTGACTGTCTGGATATGTTCGAAGCCGATCCCAGCACCGAGAAAGTGGTGCTCATTGGGGAAATCGGCGGCGCCGATGAGGAAAAGGCCGCTCAGTTCATTGCCAGACGCATGACCAAACCGGTAGTGGCTTTCATTGCCGGCCAAACCGCGCCCCCCGGCAAACGTATGGGCCACGCCGGCGCAATCATTGAAGGCGGTTCCGGAACGGCCGCCGACAAAATTCGCGCCTTGGAGGCCGCCGGCGTGCGCGTGGCGCGACACCCCGAAGAAATCCCCGATTTGCTAAAATAACCACTCTCCAGCAACACACAAAAAAATCCCGGTCGCCAGCGCCGGGATTTGTATCCTCTGCCCTCTTTCTTACTTGGCGCGGTGCGCTTCCACGAAGGCCACCGCCTGACCCACCGTCTGGATTTTCTGCGCTTCCTCGTCAGAAATCTGGCTGCCGAATTCATCTTCCAGCCGCATAATCAGCTCGACAAGGTCAAGCGAATCCGCTTCCAAATCTTCGCGAAAGCGCGCCTCTGGCGTAACCTTTTCCGGCTCAACCCCCAATAAATCTACTATAATTGCCTTAACTTTAGCAAAGACTTCCGACATGACTGCCTCCTGTAAGGTTGTTTTTGTATATTGTAACCTTTCCGGCATGTCTGTCAACCCTCCCACTCCTCCGCATTTCGCTCTCTCCAACCACATCGAAGGAGACCCCGCCCTATGCCCCCCGACCCAATAGACAAGCGCAAAGCCGACCACCTTCGCATCACTCTGGAACAAGATGTACGCTCGGCGCAAACAACCGGCCTGGATCGCTACCGCTTTGTGCACGAGGCGCTGCCCGAATTGAGTCTGGAACAGGTGGACATTTCTTTAACTTTGTTCAAGAAACGGCTGGCCGCGCCAATTCTCATCTCCCCGATGACCGGGGGAACCAACGAGGCCACTGTTATCAATCAACGTCTGGCCGAAGCCGCGCAGGAATGCCAAATCGCGATGGGCGTCGGCAGTCAACGCGCTGCGCTGGAAGATGCTTCTCTTGTCCCTACCTATGCAATTGCTCGTCGCGTGGCGCCCGACATCCTCCTCTTTGCCAATCTGGGCGCGGTTCAATTAAACTACGGCTACGGTGTGGATGAGTGCCACCGCGCGGTAGAGATGATCGCCGCCGACGCTCTCATCCTCCACTTGAATCCCTTGCAAGAAGCCCTGCAAGGAGGCGGTAACGCCAACTTCAGCAACTTGGCAAACAAGATTGCAGCCGTCTGTAGTCGCCTTGAGGTCCCGGTCATCGTGAAAGAAGTGGGATGGGGGCTTTCGGCGCGATCCGCGAAAATCCTGGCCGAGTGTGGAGTGGCCGCGATTGATGTGGCCGGCGCCGGCGGCACATCCTGGTCACAAGTCGAAATGCACCGTGCCGCGAGCGATTTTGACCGTCAACTGGCCGCTGCGTTTGTCGGCTGGGGCATCCCTACTGCCGAATCCATTCTAGCCGTCAGGCAAACCGCGCCAGGCCTGATCGTCTTCGCCAGCGGCGGCCTACGCGATGGGTTAGACATCGCCAAGTGCCTCGCTCTGGGAGCGACCCTAGGAGGCATGGCCGCGCCATTCCTCGCGGCAGCAGCCGTTTCTACAGAAAAGGTAATCGAGCGTATTGGGTTAACCGCGCGTCAGATTCAAGTTGCCATGTTCGCGGTCGGTGCCGCTCGGTTGAATGAACTAACGATGGAAAAAGTAGAACCCGTTTCCCGATGCTTTGGAGAACAACCACGAATCGGCGAACAAGCCTCCTAGCCAAGCGGCGTCCCTTGCTTTCTCACTCTTCATGCCTGTAACATACACGGCAGGTGGGTTATTAAGGGCGGCGCTGTTCAAGTCAAGAGGCAGATTTCTTCCCACCTAGGCGCCAAACATAGCTCCGGTGGCGCCTTGTGTCCCCCACCATGTCAAAAACCTGCGGTTTCCATCACGGTCCTCTTAGGACTCTGACGCATTTCCTCCCTAAGGGATGGCTACAGCCGCCGAACTTCTGCAAAAGCGAGGGTCGTTTTTCTTTGAGAAGCGCACCGATCTTTTCGTCCCGCTCAAAGCCCATTGCCCTGGCTACATCATGCCCGCCTACCCTAGCAGGGTCATCTTGTCCTCCTGATCGGGCGCCAAGCACAAGAACTCAAAATCCTCTGCCCCTTCATTCCGATACCAATGGGGAATGCCCGCTGGAATAAGGACCACATTCCCCGCGCTGACCTCATAGGTCTGCTCACCAATACCAAGCCTTGCCCGTCCGCGCAGCACATACTGTTCGTGCTCAACCGTATTGGTATGCATCGGTATCCAGCCACCTGGCGCGAGGATAAAGCGCCGCATGGCAAAATGGGGAGCCTCTGCCGAGGAAATAAGCACTTGAAACCTGGCCTTCTCACCAACCTTAACCGTGTTGAAGAGGGACCTCGCTGCTGGACTTAATAGACATTGCCCATCTCCTCAAACGGACGGTAAACTGCGCCGAAGCACAGAGTACATTCCCACCGCGCGCGCGGCGCCAATAGCGACACAATTCGGCGGGTCATCCACAAGGTAAACCGGCAGACCTAACGCCTCGGTGAATAATTTATCCACCCCGCGCAAAAGCGCTCCACCCCCACACAGAGCAACTCCCCGGTCAATGATGTCGGAGATTAACTCCGGCGGGGTTCTCTCTAGAACGCGACGGGCAGTCTCGACGACACAGCTGAGCGGCTCCTCTAATGCCTCGACAATCTCGCCCGTCGTCAACGTGACCAGGCGCGGCATTCCACTGACCTGGTCTTGTCCTTGCACTTCCAGACTTTCTTCTTTCTCCTGGGGAACAGCAGCGCCAATTTTCATCTTCAATTGCTCCGCTGTCGCCGGCCCAAGCAGAACGCCGTATTTCTTGCGCACATAGTTAACAATGGCTTCATCCATCTGAAAGCCGCCCTCGCGCAGCGACTCGGCAGAGACAATACTGTACATGGTAATTACCGCGGCCTGGCTGACCCCAGCGCCCAGGCAAATCACCATGTTACCCGACGGTGAGGCCACCGGAAGATCAGCCCCAAGAGCAGCCGCCAGCGGCTGTTGAATCAAATACGCCTCACGGCTTCCCGCCTCGAGCGCCGCTTCGTGCACCGCGCGCGCCTCCACGCTGGTCACGCCGTAAGGCACGGAAATCATCACACGCGGCCGCGAGAAGCGAAAGGGTCCACTGATACCTCGCAAGAGGTAGGCCAACAAAGCCTCCGCCACCTCGTAATCGGCCACCACGCCGTTCTGCAAGGGACGGACGACCTCAATGTTTTCCGGCACACGTCCTTCCATCGCACGCGCGGCCCGGCCGAATTCGACGACTTTCGGTTCCAACGCATCGAGCGCCGCTACCGTCGGCTCCTCTACCAGCAAACCGGAAGAATCGGCGATACGGGTATAGAGGGTCCCCAAATCAATTCCCAAGTCTCTGGAAAACACAGGCATACATTGTCCTCACGATTTCGAAATTCTCCCTGGTCGGGTCGGATCACGTCGGTGCCGTTTCACCGCCTCCAGGCGCAAATTGGCGCGCCGCAGAGCCGCTTCCACGACGAGATAGGAATCTTGATCCGTTGGTTGGAGTTCGAGCAAATGCTTCTGCGCGCGTTGGCGCGCCGCTTCCGCACGCGCAACGTCAATCTCTTCCACGTTCTCCGCCGCATCGGCAAACACGGTCACTGCATCGGGCAGCACCTCCGCGAAACCGCCGGTCACGGTAAAGTACTCTTCGTCATCCTGCCGTTTTAGCTTAAGGATTCCAGGATTCAATCTCGTCAACAACGGCTCATGGCGAGGCAAGATGCCCATCTCTCCTTCCACGCCGGGCAGGAGGATGCTTTCCACTTCCCCTTGGTAGACCAGACGATCTTGCGAGATGATTTCGCAGTAGAGAAACATTGCAGGAAACAACCCAGAACGCGATAAGGCCGAGAGAGCATCACGCGCGCGCGAGCCGCTCGGCCTGCTCACGCGCTTCTTCTATCGTACCAACCATCATAAACGCCGATTCGGGCAAATCGTCGCATTTTCCATCGAGAATCTCGCGAAAACCCCGTACGGTTTCACGCAACGGAACATACTTACCGGCTCGGCCGGTAAATCGTTCCGCAACAAAGAAAGGTTGCGAAAAGAAACGCTCGATTTTACGGGCGCGTTCCACAATCAGACGATCTTCTTCGCTCAACTCATCCATGCCCAAAATAGCGATAATGTCCTGTAAATCCTTATACCGCTGCAAGAGGCGTTGGCACTCGCGCGCGGTCTGATAGTGTTCCCAGCCGACAATATTGGGGTCAAGAATGCGCGAAGTGGAGGCCAACGGATCCACCGCCGGGTAGATTCCTTTTTCCGCAATCGAACGTTCCAGTGCAATCGTAGCATCCAGATGAGCGAACGTAGTCACAGGAGCAGGGTCAGAATAGTCGTCCGCGGGGACGTATACAGCCTGCATGGAAGTAATTGAACCTTTCCGTGTAGAGGTAATTCGCTCCTGCAATGCACCCATCTCTGTCGCCAGAGTCGGCTGATACCCTACCGCGGAAGGCATACGTCCCAGGAGCGCCGAGACTTCGGAGCCGGACATCGTGAAGCGAAAGATGTTGTCAATGAAAAGGAGCACATCGTTGCCCTGATCGCGGAAGTATTCAGCCATCGAAAGAGCAGTCAGCCCAACGCGTAACCGCACCCCAGGAGGTTCGTTCATTTGGCCGAAGACCATCACCGTGTCCTTCATGACGCCTGATTCGAGCATCTCGCGATACAGTTGTGTGCCTTCGCGCGTGCGCTCGCCCACGCCTGCAAACACCGATTTGCCCCGATGCACCGTGGCCACAGAGCGAATGAGTTCCTGGATGATCACCGTCTTGCCCACGCCGGCCCCGCCAAAGATGCCTGTTTTTCCGCCCTTTGTGAATGGCGCAATCAGGTCAATCACCTTAATACCTGTTTCAAAGATTTCGATGCGCGTCGCTTGCTCGGCAAACGCCGGCGCCGGACGGTGAATAGGATAGTACATATCGGTTTGCACTTCGCCAAGACCATCAATGGGTTGCCCAAGGACATTGAAGATTCGCCCGAGCGTGGCCGGGCCAACCGGCACGCGAATGGGCGCGCCCGTGGCAATGGCCGGAGCGCCACGCTGCAAGCCATCCGTCGAATCCATGGCTATACAACGCACCTCATTATCGCCCAGATGCTTTTCCACCTCCAGTACAAGAGGCGGCTGCCCATCGCGCAACACCTCGAGCGCTTCAAAGAGTGCAGGCAACCTACTATTAGGAAACGCTACGTCCACAACACTGCCACGAATCTGAGTTACAAAACCTTCCGTCATGATCGTTCCTCGCCACCTCCGAGAGCAGGCCCTATCCGCCGCGCATCAAGGCCTCGGAGCCCGCTGCAATATCGAGCAACTCACTGGTAATCGCCTGTTGACGCGCCTTATTGTACTCCAGGCGCAAGGAGGACAGGAGAGCAAGGGCGTTGTCAGTAGCATTGCGCATGGTCGCCATACGAGCCGCGTGCTCCGAAGCCAGCGAGGACAGAATAGCTTGATGAATTTGCAATTCCACAAGGCGCGGTACGATGGAGGCTAAAATCGCTTCTGCGCCCGGCTCATAGGTATAAACAACTTTCCTTTTGTCCTCCATAGAGTCAGAGTCTTCCTTCTTCCATTGAAGTGGGAGAAGGAGACGCGTGGCTGGCTGCTGTTTCAACAACGTAATAAATTCCGTATAGACCAACCAGACCTCATCCACCTCGCCTCGGAGAAAAGCATCCACAACCAATTGACCGACCAGGACAGTATCCCGAAAGGCGGGAGGAGAAGCAAAGGATGGAAACTCATGTCGAACGTCTTTTCCCATACGGTGGAGCAGGTATGCTCCCTTGCTTCCAATCGCCAGATAACGCACATTTGCCGGATAGGTATCGAAAGATTGTCGCGCGGCACGCACCACTCCGGCGTGATATGCACCAGCCAAGCCGCGGTCGCCACTAATCAGCACAACGAGAACATGATGGATTGCCGGTCGTCTATCCAGCAACGGATGCAATGTTTTGGCGCCCGGTTGAGCCGCCAGACGCATCAGCACCTCCCAAGCCCTCGTCGAATAGGGGCGCGTGGCCTGCAAAGTCGCCATCGCCTTTCGCACCTTACTGGCAGAAACCGCTTCCAACGCCCGCGTGATCTGAGCAATGCTCTGCACGCTGCGAATCCGCGAACGCATCTCACGAACCGAAGCCATATCTCATCCTCGCCGGTCGAACTCGCGTTTCCTAACGCCAAACCGCCTGAAACGCGGTCAACGCCTCGTGCAAGGCGCTCTCCGTCTGGGGGGTGATTTCTTTCTGTAGCGCAATATCCTGACCAATCTGCGGATAGGCTGTAGTCAAGTAGCGAATCAATTCCCTCTCCCACTCCTGCATACGCGACACTGCCACTTCATCGGCATAACCGCGTGTGGCCGCGAACAGAACGATTACCTGATACTCCAGCGGCATGGGAGCGTATTGTGGTTGCTTGAGGATTTCCTGCATCCGCTGACCGCGCGCGAGTTGTCGCCGCGTTCCAGGGTCAAGCTCGGTGCTCATCAAGGCGAAGGCAGCCAGTTCGCGATAGGTCGCCATGTCCAGACGCAATTGCGTGGCAACTTGTCGCATGGCCTTTGTCTGCGCATCGCCGCCCACGCGCGAAACGGAAAGCCCCACATTAATCGCCGGGCGAATACCGGCATTGAACAAATCGCTCTCCAGATAGATTTGCCCGTCCGTAATTGAAATAATGTTCGTCGGGATATAAGCGGAGACGTCGCCCAATAGAGTTTCCACAATAGGGAGAGCCGTCAGGGAGCCGCCGGAACCTCTCACCTTAACAATCTTCAAGTCCTGAGCATTCATCATCGCTCGAAGCGCTGTCTCCACATCGTGGCGGCCGCGTGGTCCACCATAGACACGTCCATCCACCGCGTCCTCGACTCTTCCTTCGGCATGAGGAAAATCCTTAGGAACAATGACATACTTGTTCGCCAAACGCGCGGCGCGCTCAAGCAAACGCGAGTGTAGGTAAAAAATATCGCCAGGATACGCCTCGCGCCCAGGCGGCCGGCGCAATAGCAAAGAAAGTTGGCGGTAAGCCCAGGCATGTTTGGAGAGATCATCATACACGATCAGCACATCGCGCCCACTTTCCATAAATTCTTCACCGATGGCGCAGCCAGCATAGGGAGCAAGGTACTGCAAGGCAGCCGGCTCATCCGCCGCGGCAACAACCACAACCGTATGTTCCATTGCGCCATATTGCCGCAACAACGCCACCGTGCGGGCTATCGCCGCTTTCTTCTGACCAATCGCAACGTAGATGCAAAGGAGGTCTTTGCCTTTCTGATTGATGATAGTGTCAATGGCAATCGCTGTCTTTCCTGTCTGCCGGTCGCCAATGATAAGTTCACGCTGGCCGCGCCCAATCGGAATCATGGCGTCAATGGCCTTGATGCCCGTTTGCACCGGCGTATCCACGTCCTGACGCTCGATTACACCCGGCGCGATGCGCTCCACCGGCCGGTAGACCGTAGACGGAATCGGGCCACGACCGTCAATCGGTTCCCCTAAGGCATTGACCACGCGCCCGATGATGCCATCCCCAACCGGCACCGAAGCAATGCGTCCAGTTGAACGAACTGCCATCCCCGCCACAATGCCCGAGGAATCGCCCAGGATAATCACACCAACGTTATCTTTTTCTAGATTAAGAGCAATTCCCTGAATGCCATGAGCAAACTCAACTAACTCTTGCGAACGAACACCGGGCAAGCCGGCGACGCGCGCAATCCCATCGCCGGCCTCCAGCACGACGCCGACCTCGGCAACTTTGACTTGGGGACGGTAGACCTCCAGCCGCTTCTGCAAATCCAGAACGATTTGTTGCCCAATCTCTGCCATGAGTTCCCTGTAAATAAGAATTTTCGCCCGGCCTGAAACCGCCGGGGAAGCCAGTAGCAGAGCGTAATCATACTTGAAAGAAAGGAGATTGTCCAGTTCTACGAGTCCACCGCTGGATAAAAAGTTTCACGCCAGGTCGCCAAAAACGCAAAGAACACAGGTGGATGACCGTAAATTCTCACTTAGCCCTTTTCGCATAACCGGTCTCCCACTTTGCCTGAACAAATGCTGGGACAGGCCGGCAACCCTCTCTTACAGACCTGTAACAGCCTTTCGAGGCTATCGCAGAAGAATCTCTGCATTATGAGAGAATCGCCGGGTAAGCTAAAGGGCCCACTTGGCAGCCCTGGCAAGACGATGTGATTTTCTGCAGGAGAACTTTAAGGCAAACGACCAAAGCCCCTCACTATCTCTTTCGTTGCGCAGCGTTGGCCGTCAACGTCCTTCCCACACCACAGAGACGAGAGGCACAGTCCAACCGAGTTCCTTCGGCGCCATTATACCTCGCAAAAATCTCCCTTTTCCTAGAACCAACCCATTCGTGACAGCCGCACTTTTCTAGCCTCTCAGGAAGTGTCGGCAGTCGGATCCTCTGCTTGTACCCACCAGGCTACCCCTAGCAAGCCGGGGCCAGCATGAGCGCCAATCACAGGGGTTAATTCGGTGAGAAACCACTCCGTTGGCCGGAAAAGAGCAACCAGATCCTGCGCCAGTTCTTGTATCTCCTTCGGCGCGTCGGTATGACAAAAGGCCAAAACAACCTTACCAGCAGAGAGCACATTTCTCAACCAGTGAATCATTCGCTGTACCGCGCGGGATTTTGTCCTGGCCATACCAATCAACCGAATGCGCCCCTGCACGATTGTCAGGATCGGGTAGATGTGCAACGCAGATTTTACCCACCGTTGCGTCTCCACCACCCGTCCGCCCTCTGCTAGAAACTTAAGGGTAGTCAATACACCGACAAATCCGACCCGCTGACGAATCTTCTCCACAGCATCCAACATGACGGCGAAAGGAACACCGCGCTTTGCCATACGCGCCAGCGCCAGGGCCACAAAACCCTGCGCCGGCCCTGCCACATGGCTGTCAACGACATGCACCGGGAACGATTCGCCCATCATCTCGCCGGCCAGACGGGCAGCCCCCCAGCTTTGGGTCAAGCTGGCAGGCGGCGTCACCACGATTGCCGCATCGTATTCCTTTGCCAGTCGCTGGTACAAAGAGAGATATTCACCAGGTGATGGCGCAGAGGTGCGCGGCCGGCATCGCTCCTCATGCAACATGCGGTAGTAGAGACGAGAGTCGATACCTATCCCATCCCGATACACCCCATCCGGCAGAATCAGACTCAAAGGGACAACATGAATCCCCTCACGCGCGTACACTTCGCTCGGCAAGGAAGCAATGCTGTCAGTCACAATGGCTACCGGACGCGATGGAAGTGGCGTATCCTTTGGCGCAAGCCAGTGCAGGAAGAGTTTTCCGGCGTTAGGACGCCGCGCCCAATCATACAAAATCTGCGGGATGGTACAGAAGCCCATCGTGACCAGTAAAACTGCCGGCGCAAGCACTACGACCGGGGAGTATCCCTGCCAGTAATTCAATCCCATCAGAAGCAAGAAGCTGGCCAGCGCCCCCGTGACGGCGCTACCGGTGATGACCAGATAAACAACCCCCAGAATTGGCAAGATCAGCAGGGTTTCTAGCGGAGCCAACGCCAACAGCGCCCCGAGCGATGTCGCCAGACCCTTGCCGCCGCGGAAACGAAAGTAAACGGGGTAACTATGCCCTATCACCGCAGCGACCGCGCCGGCCAGCGACCAGAATTCGCCCAGTTCCAGCCAGCGCGCGACCAGCACCGGCAAAGCCCCCTTGGAAAAGTCCACCAGACCCACACAAACCGCCGCCCAGATTCCTACGCTACGCGCCACATTGGCCGCCCCAGCGTTACGATTCCCAAGCGCGCGAATATCTTTCCCCGTCCACAGGCGCGTCACCAAAATAGCGGAGGAGATAGAGCCAAGAAGATAGGAACCGATAAGCAAGAAAAGGTGAGGCAATAATGAAGCCATTACTGCTACTCAGGAAATTCTCGCCTTTCCTTTCCTTTGGAACTGCATAGGGGGTCACGCCTGTCCACAAGGCTTATCCCTGTGGACCGAGTTGCGCCAGCAGATCGGCCACTTCGCGCAGCTCGAGCCACCATTGCTCCTTCGGCCGTTGGAAACGAAAATCCACCATGCGCTCGAAGTCGCGCATATCATGGAATTTGATCTGGCCATCCTGCATTCCGATAAAAGCGCTGCCTGATCCATTCCTCTCGCACTGGTCAATCAGGTATTCCAAACACAAGCGCGCCAGACGGGTCGCCTGGATGCGATCGAAGGGTGATGGGTCGCCGCCCTGTTGGAGATGGCCGAGGATGGCAGGACGCACATCGAAGACATCGCGCCCTTCCTCCTCAAACAGCGCGCACATGAATTGCGTGTTATAGATAGGGTTAGCGTACTCGTTGCGAATCATGAGACCGAGCCGTCGTCCGGCCTCGAAGCCGCGCATGAGACGCTCCACATCCGCTTGCAAATCTTTGAGCGTTACGCCTTCCTCATGAATATAGACGCGTTCGGCGCCGGTCGCCAACCCGCTCATCAGCGCCAGATAACCGCACCAGTGACCCATGACTTCCACCACAAAGCAGCGACGTGTGGCTACCGCGGACTGCTTGATTTTATCTACCGCCTCCACGATGCTGTTCAACGCCGTATCGGCGCCAATACTGAACTCTGAGCCGGGTAGGTTGTTGTTAATGGAAGCCGGCAGACAGATTGTCGGAATATTGAATGCGGGGAAATTCGCGCGGTTGAGGAGCATGTTGTACGCCGCCTCATAGCCGCTCCAGCCGCCAACAATCAACAAAGCGTCTATCCGATGGTCCTCAATGGAACGCGCGATGGCGTATAGGTCGCTTCCCTTTGGCACGAGACGACTCGTGCCAAGTTCCGAGCCGCCGCGCGAGACCCATCCACTCACGCTCATCCAGGTCATTTCTTCGATTTCGCCGCGCGCCAGGCCTTCAAAGCCATTGCGGATGCCAAGCAGGATATGGCCTCTATCTAGTCCCAGGCGGACGGCCGCGCGCACGGCGGTATTCATCCCCGGCGCGGGCGCGCCGGCGTTCATCACAGCAATCCGAAAACGCATTTGTCCGCTCACAAGCGGATGCGGCAACGCGCGCACCATCGTCTTCAACGTATTGAAGGCATCCTTGAAACTCGACGTGCGCAGTTCCATGGCCTTCTCATAGTCTTTCGCGGCAATGACCTTGGCTACTTTCTGTGTCTTTTCCACGCACTCCATGAGCGGCATGTGCGTCAGGCGATTGCTACGAATCCCGATGACCAGTGGTTCTTGATCTGCTTTCGCCTGCAACAGGGTCTCCACCGCCTCATAGCCCAGCAACGTGCCCAATACCCGGTCATAGGCGCTTGGCCGCCCACCGCGTTGCACATGCCCCAACACCGTCACCCGCACTTCCTCGCCGAGGCGTTCCTCAAGCGCTTTTTGCACGTCCGCGCTCCCAATGTAATTCCCGTCACGGTCGCGCGCGCCCTCGGCAAGGATGACAATGCTATCACGTCGACCGGCCTTACGTCCGGCGCGCAGCCGCTCGGCCATCACATCCTGCCAGTTGTCCACATCCGGCGGCGACTCTGGAATGAGCACCCAGTCGGCGCCACAGGCCAGAGCACTCATCAAAGCCAGATAGCCACAGTTGCGCCCCATTACTTTGACAACAAAGGTGCGCTGATGGCTGGCCGCCGTGCTGGTGATCGCATCTACCGCCTCTGTAATCCGATGCAGGGCAGTATCCGCGCCGATCGTCATGTCGCTGCCATAGAAATCGTTATCAATAGAACCGACCAACCCGACGATGAGCAGGTAGGGATGCTCGGCAGCAAGTTCAGTGGAAATTTCCCCTCGCTCGACCAGTTCGTTCAGGAGCGAGGGCCATTCCTGACGAAAAAGGTTCGCGCCGGTCAACGAGCCATCGCCGCCGATAACGACCAAACCATCTATGCCGTGCTCAAGTAGGTTTTTCGCCGCCAGACGACGTCCCTCGCGCGTCATGAACGCTTCACAGCGCGCAGTCCCAATAATCGTTCCGCCCTGATGGAGAATTCCACCGACCGAATCCCAGTCCATCTTCCGGATTCGCTCGCCACCATCCACCATACCCTGATAACCCTCGTAAATGGCGAAGACCTCCGCGCCGCGATAGAGAGCAGTACGCACAACCGCCCGCACCGCCGCATTCATCCCCTGCGCATCTCCGCCACTGGTGAGAACCGCTATTCGCCTGGTGGTACCCATTGTTTGCTTCCTCCTGAGGAACAAGAAAGTCGCCGCGTGGAATGTTTATATTGTACCGCGATTACCTCAACGCAGATGGTTGACGATCAATCCTTCTTGTTGTCTTTTCCCCCAATCCACCTCCCTATCAACCATAAAGAGAAATCAACCCGTTGGTAATCGGCCGTAGCCCAAAACAGGTCAAGGGACATACCCGCCGTGAAGAACCAACTCGGCTCCCCATCATCACGATTTACGAATCTCATGAGCCAGAACGAGGTCTCCGGCAAGAGAGCATCTCTCCCTCATCCGCTGACCATCCATTCTCACGCCGTCCCTCTGGTCAGAACAGCGGCGATCCTGTCCTCGATCACGGCTGTATCTTCTGGGGCTGGAAGCAAGGCTGGTAATCGGCCCCAAGAATCAAGACGTAGGAGACGCCTTGCCGATACCCTGGCGCGGCAACCAAGGCCGATTGCGGCAATCCCAACACACTCAGCAAGTGGGCTGCGCGCCTAGCATCCTGTTCAGAAGTCACATCATATAACCAGCTTTGCTCATAGTTACGACGATCGGCGCGGGCTAAGCGCGTCTCATAGCCTGCATAATTCAGCCGCTCCGCTGCCAAACGATCCCAGCCGTCGTTCGGCGTGCCATTCCAGATTTCGACCACAATGTCTTCGTCCGTCTGGTTTCGACGCTGCGGCGATAACGCCATCTCGAGCATAGCGCGAATCGCCGCGCCATCAGGCACAGCCACCCAGGCTCCACTAGACGTCGTCCAGGAAGTAACCAGCGGCGGCGCGATATAGTAACTGCGGATGTCCGCATTCGTCACATGCCAGGCCAGGGGAGCCAACGCCAAGAGCGTGGACAAATCTACATCGGTGCGTACAGAGTTGCGCAACGTACTGTAAAGTTGAGGAATTCTCACCACCGCGCCCATCTGCAACCCTTTCGCGTACATCGCCCGCAACACCTCCTGTTGTCGGCGGTTGCGGTCATAGTCGCTCGACTTCTTGCGCGCCCGCGCGTACCACAACGCCAGATCGCCGTCCATGTGTACCACGCCGGGGTTGACTGTGTACAGTTCCCAATTCTCCTCCACCTGTGGATCGAGTTCCGGCGATTTCAAGCGCCAATCGGTATAGGGGCAGGCAACCGGCACATCAATCCCACCCAGTGTATTGACAATCCGGCGAAAGCCGTCGAAATCAACCAAGACCGTGTGATCTACACGCAAGCCTAAATTATAGAGTACGGTGTTTTTGAGCAAGGATTCCCCACCATCTAGACCATTTGCCGCACCATGGACATAGGCCGTGTTAATTCGTTGCATTTCCCAGCCCGGAATATACACCCATAAATCGCGCGGAATTGAGATGAGTGTAACCTGTCCCAGTTTTGGGCGAATGGCGACGAAAACAATCGTATCGGTGCGAAATGGCGCGCCGAGTCTCACGTCCGAGCCAAGCAGAAGGAAGGTCACCATTTCATTATCCGTCAGCAGCGGCATCGGCGTCGGGGCACCTTCCGGAACGTAGAACGCGGGCGGAGTCCAGGCCGTGGGCAAGAGAACGGTAAAATCAGGGGTGGACGAAGGGGTCGCTTCGACCACCTGAGGAGAAGCAGGAATAGGAGTGAGGGATGGCGGCGGGGTATCCGTCCCGGGCAATGGCCGGAACGGCGTCGGTGTTGCCGTCGCATTCGCTGGAAGCGTCACATAGAGGGGAAACGTAGCGGTTGGCGTAGGAACAACCGCCTCAGACAGCGTCGCCGTATGGCAAGCAGTTAATAGGAGAGGAAGCACAATACGTTGCCAACGCGATAGATAACGGCGACCACGACATACCTTCATGGGATAGACGTATCTGCGGGGGGAGTAGGTGTGCACGTGTTGGAGGGAAACGGCGTCGCAGAAGGAATGAGCGTCTCCGTCGGGACGAACATGGAAGGCGTCGGCGTGATCGTGAAGCCAAACAAAGGCGTGCGCGTGGGCATGTTGGGAACGTAAATAACGCGCCCGGCAAGGATGAGCGTAGAATCACCGAGACAATTCGCCTGCTGCAACTGCGCCACAGTCACCCCATAATACTTTGCCAGGCTATAGAGTGTATCGCCGGGTTGAACTGTATACAGAATCCAGCCAAACGGCGGACCACAAGGAGGACGCGTCGCCGTCGGCGCGGGCGGCAGGTATAACACCGCGCCGGGGACCAGGCTCCGGCTCAGCAGACAATTCGCCTGCATCAAAGCTTGAACGCTGATGTGATAGGTCTGCGCAAGTGATTCGAGCGTTTGTCCAGACTGAATCACCAGCGGCACCCACCCTGCCGGGGGCGGACAGGAGGCCGGCGATGGCACGACCGGCGAGGGCGAGGGTGATGGGGGCTGTGTTGCAGGCATTTGCGCCGGTGATGGGAAAGAAGGTTGTGTCAGCGTAGACGTCACATAGGGAGATGGCAAAACCAGCGAACGCGCTCCCTCCGCCAGCGACAGCGAAAAACCTCCCAAGATGAAAAGGAAACAAAGGAGCGCCGTGAGCAAACCGGCCAGCAACGGTTTTGGGTCGCGCAGCATATCATTTCCTTTCCTCACTCGCCTTCTGAACTTCTACCGGCAGCAGAACGCTAAATGTGGAACCAACACCAGCCTCTGTCTCCACCCAAATCCGTCCCTGTTGCGCTTCCGTCAAGGTTTTGGCAAGCGAAAGGCCAACACCGGTATCCCCGAGGCCGGGAATGAGCGCATTATCAGCGCGGTAACGTCGCGCGAAAACATGCGGCAGGTTCTCGGATGGGATGCCTCCGCCCGTATCCGAGACCTGAAGAAGCAGGTAATCTTGTTCCCCTTCCTGCTGAATCTGAAGACGCAAGGTAATTGTCCCGTCCGCCGGCGTGGCTCCGCTGGCATTCTGTAAGAGGTGGATGAGAATCTGCTGCAATGCTTCGCGATCCGTTTGAACTTGCGTCTGTGGATCCGGCAAGTCCAGGCGCAAGGTAATATTCTTTTCGCGAATCTGATTGCCGACATAGGTCATCGCGTTATCCACCACAAGAGTCAAGTCAATGGGTTCGGGCTTGATATTCACGCGCACAGCCTCAACAGCAGTGATTTGTATCAAATCCTCGATTAAGGACGCAATGCGTTCCGTCGCGGCTTTGATTCGCTCGAGGAACTTGCGCTGTAATGTGCCAAGAATGCCGACCGATTCGCCCAATAGCAAATCCGTATAGCCAACGATGGAAGACATTGGTTGGCGTAGTTCTTGTGCAATCGAGGCGATGACATCCACCTGTTCTTCGCTAATCGGGCCTCCGGCGCGCTTTTCCAACTCGAGGATTTTGATATTGGCTTCGGCCAGCGCGTTTTGCAGGCGAGCCACATCTTCCAGCGCCGCGCGCAAATCCTTCTCCAACTGAGCCGCCTCTGCATACTGAGGCATCAATCCTTCGCGCAGTTGCTCATTTTCGGCGCGCAGCGCCTCGATGAGTTGCTGCGCCTCCTCCTGCGCCGCGAGCAACGCCGCCACATTCTCAACTTGCATCTGTTGCTCCACCACCTGCTGACGAGCGGCGTCAAATTGACTCAAGAGGGTTTCGTACTTCTTCTCAGCTTCCTCGGCGCGATCGAGTGCTTTCTTAATCTGAGCCAGCGCCGCTTCGCGCTCTTGCTCCAACGCCGCGACGCGCTGGCCGCGCTGAAGAATTGGAGCAAACAGCGAGGCAACATTGGTCAGGAAGGCTTGATCCTCTGCATTCCACAAACGATTGGAATAGGGTGCAAGGAGAAGCAACGCCCCCAGAGGAGCTCGCTCACCCAAAATCGGGACGCTTAAGAGATGCCCAGGACTGGAAAGACCGAGAACCTGCCCAAGACCCTTTAAATCTGCCGAAGTACTACTGGCCGGCAAGCGCAATGGTCGGCCGCGTTGCACAGCGCTGACCAGCAAAGGAACTGCCTCCGCATCTATCGTCGTTCCGCCAAGCCCTTCCTCCCGAATCAAATCATAGCCACAAGCGATGATCAGATCCTGATTTCCACCCGGGGTGACCAAGAAACATAGGTCAGCTAGCATGGCCTGGGCGACCGCGCGCGTCAGAGATTCTGCAATCTTCTTTTCTTCGAGTTCGGCTGCCAGCACCAGAAGGGCATGGAAAGCTTTCGGATCCGCACTATAACGGCGCCGCTCAACACGCGGCATCTCCGCAGGTACTGCGGATTTTGCTTGCTCGGCTTGTCCCGACGGTGGTCTGGTCACAGGACGCGCGAGCGGCATTGGGAAACGCTGCGGCAAGGTCAACAGAATCGGATAAGCAGCCAGTTGCATCAGACGAACCACGCCGGGGAAGTTGCTCTGAGGAACGGGGGGAATCAGGTAAATCAGGTGACCGGCAAACAACAACCCCATCAAGCCAAGCCCTTGCCCCCAACCATTGGGTTGACGGATAATGAGCAGGGAAATGCCCAACACGACAACGCCGATCGAAGCCAGTTGCCAGAGCATATCCAGCAGCGACTGGCTAAAGACCATCGCGCCGCTATTCGGCGCCCATAAAAGTAAGGTAACTCCGAATACCGGCGCGACCACCAGGCTAAGCAGCGCCGCCGCCATGTCGGCCAAGCGCACCGGCTCAGGGAAAGCCCACAACCAGACTATCCAAATGAGACTCCACAGGGTGATCGCGCGGTCGAGGGGCGGGAGAATCACCTGCGACGAGAATACTCCCTGCCACACCAGCGCGCCCACCAGAAATTCCAGCAATTGCAATCCGAGCAAGATGGTCAGCCCAACGACCATGCGCCTGGCCTGAGGGAACTCACTCGAACGCCAGAGCGTGACGGCCTCCAGCAATGCCCCCGCGATCAAGAACCCCAGCGTCAGATGGTATACCAGATTGCCGGGCGCGACGGTGAGGAAAGAGAATATCTGACCAAAGAGCTGACTCATAGAAAAGATTATACTGCGCTTTCGCTGGAACGGTTACTCTTCCAACGCGGCTTCTATTGCCGCGACCACCGCTTCAAAGGAAAGGAACATCGCCAGGAGTAACGATGACTTCGTTGACAAAGACCGAAGGGGGTTCCCTTTACTCCCCCACTGTAAGCCAAGTTCATAGTCTGTCTGAATCCCTTCCGCGTACCGTTGCGCACGGAAACAAACGCCAAATTCCTCCTCATCCAAACCAAGGAAGCAAGCGAAGTCGAATAGCCGCGCGTTGCGGAACGCGCCTTGATTCTCGCCACTCCAGTTTGCCGGCAACACATCATGGTACTCCCAGAACTTACCCTGCTCTGCGGCGCACAGAGCAGCCTTGGCCGCCTGATGTGATTCGCCGTTCGGATGTCCACCATCCAGAAAAGCGAAGAAATGATTAAGTTTAAGTATAGAAAGACCGGCCAGTTTCCACATACGTTCGGATAATTTGCGGCCCTATCTCGAGAGGGGAATAGGCGCAGGCCGGGCGCTGGAAATCCTCCCACACGTCCATGGGTACAGGCGCAGCCGGATCCCCTAGGGAATTCCCGTCCGCCTGCACGGAATAGGGAGCATAAGGGGAGGAATGAATCGTCTCTGTTGGCGTCACGGGCAGAAAAGTGGCTGTAGGTGGCGCCAGGAAGGCTAGGGAAGGCAGGAGACAAGCCCACCCCGCAAAGAGAAGCGGAACGGCAAAAACAAGCAGGCGATCGTCTTTTCCTATCCTAGAAAGGAGGGACACCATAACAACCTCTACGAATTACCGACCCATTTCCGCCAGAATGGCATCCAGCCTCTGACTGAACTGATCAAACGGCAGAAGACCAGGAATCAATTGGGTTTTCTGTTCGCCATTCACCTGGTAACTGATGACGAACGAAGGTGTGCCGCGCACGCCCGCCGCCCATCCATCCTTCGCATCCTGTTCGGCCTGCTGACGGTATTTTCCGCTATCGAGGCACTCCTTAAACTCCTTAACATCAAGACCGGCTTCCTCTGCGATAGCAAGCAAGCGCGCACGTGTAAATGAGCCGACATCTTCGCCTAGCATGTTGGCAAACAGCCCATCGTGCATATCCCAGAATTTCTCTTGATCCGCGGCGCAATACGCCGACATTGCTGCGTCAATCGACTCGGTTTTAGCCGGCCGGTTATAGTACTTCGCAAGATTCTCGCTGACAAAGTTGCCCATGGAACGATAAACGAAATACACCTTGCCTGTTGCCACATAATGCTCAACCAGCAAGGGTTCAACCTCTTTGGCAAATTGGACACAATAGGGGCACTGAAAATCGGAGTATTCCACAATTTTTATCGGCGCATTCGGATCGCCGGTGGCGTTGCGCTCTGCCTGAGGACGTTCCACCCTGGGCCAATCCATAAGATTTTCGCGCGCAGAGCGGTTTGCAGATTGAAGCGCAAAGATCAGGAGCCCGCCGACTAGAATCGCCCCAAGAGCAACAAAGCCGATCAGGACCGCCATGCGAATCTGACGCTGACGATGACGGCGTTCGCGAAGAATTTGACGTTTCGATTTTGACATAGACAACTCCCTGTTCAGGTAAGATGAGTATTCAGCCAGTCAAGTAACGTTTGCAAGACCTCTTCCTTTTCCGGTTCATTGTGGATTTCATGGTATAACCCTGGCCATAGGCGCAAGGTGCATCGCTTCTGTGGAACAGCGGCGGCAAAACGACGACTAGCCTCCGCGGAGGTGATCCGATCCGCTTCGCCATGCATCAGGAGCAGAGGCAAGGGAAATTCCGGGGCGTGCTGCATTGCCCACAAACCAGCCTCATACATCAACACAAACAAACGGGCAGAAATCTTGCCGTGCACCAGGGGATCGTTCTCGTATGCCCTCACCACGCTCTCGTCGCGCGATAAAGCCTTGGTCTCAAGACCGCTCTCTTGCGTAAAGGCGGGGAACACACGATTCATGATTTTTCCCAGGGCCACTCGAACAAGCGGTGGCTGGAAGGCAAGTTCAAGCCAGGGTCCTGTAGCCACTACGCCTCGCAAATCAGAACGGCAACGTAAGGCATAGTTGATCACCAGGTTACCACCCATGCTGTGCCCGTAGAGGAAGCGCGGCAGGGCTGGATAACGCTCGTCCATTTGTCCTAAAAATAGATCGATGTCAACAAGGAGAGCCTCATAGGAAGGAACGTGCCCGCGCGGACCGCCAGACTTACCATGACCGCGCAAATCAAAGCCTAACAACGCGTATCCGGCTTGATTCAAGGCAGCGGCAACACGGGCATAGCGCCCCACATGCTCGCCGTGCCCGTGCACCAGGCAAACTACCGCCTTTGGCCGCGCCGGGGCCCAGCCGCGTGCACACAGAGATAAGCCATCGGACGCATTCCACACCCATTCCAACGATTCCATGTTGGCTCCTTTCACGCGCAGGATGCGTTTCATCAAGACCGCGAAGCAAAATAGCAAGCAAGGCACATGAACAGATTACTTCCACCACTATGGTCTTTCACACGATACGGGGCATACCAGCGGGAACGGTCATGTCCGCGGCGCGCCGATCTCGAAACGACAATAGGGATCGCAGCGCGCCAGGCAGTGAGTCTCCACAACTTCGTGCTCCAGGCCGGTCACCCAACGCACTGCCTCGTCAATAGAACCAACGTAGAGATGACAGATGGGCGATTCGCTGTACCGTCCGTGGCAGATGGCGCAGGTGGATTCGACATAAGCGATTCGGTCGCCCTCCTCTTCCACCCACGCTTCCACCTGGGGGTTGGTCTTCTTTAAAGCATTTACCATCCCGTTCAAGACGAAACGGATACGCTGACGATGCGGCAAAAGTTTCAATGCTGCGCCGGCCACGCCAAGCAAAGCGGCCTGTTCGCGCGCGCCGTATTGGAAGGAAAGCCTTCCAATACGGCGCAACATTCCACGCCCACCTCGTCCGTAGAACTCCTCAATCGCCGCATTGAACTGGGCGTAGGTATGCGCCGGGATCGCCGGTTGCAGATCATCCGGCGGGAAGTTGCCCATATATCGTTCCAACCCGCACTCACGCAAGACAGCATTCAGGCCATTGGCGCCCATCACCTCCTCCGCCGCGATAAGCGCCTGTCGAACAAGTGTATTGACAATTACAGCATCTTCAAGCCAGGCCATGTTCTCTCCTCTCTCCAAAGCGATACTCATATACCGGATAACGCTCGCCATTGAAACGAAAGTGAAGCCGCTGATACAAACGAAGCGAAGCCAAATTATTATCTTGTGTGTTCACTGTCAGACGGCCAACGCCGCGCGCCGAGGCGCGGCGCAAGAGATCTGCGACCAAGCGGAATCCAAGCCCTTGTCGTTGCCTGTCGGGCCGCACCGCCAGACGCGCCAGATGCAGGCCATACGGATTCCGAGTGCTTATCTGATAACCGATAATTCGTCCGGCATCCTCCATCACCGTAGCAATGCCGGCTTGTTGCAAGGCGCGCCGTAACGTATCCACCGAGTTTTGCCAGATTGACTCGAAGGCAAGGGCATCTAATTCTGCTACTTCCTCTAAATCGGCCGGCGTCATGATGCGAATCCGATTGTCTATCGGCTCAAACGTGACAGGAAACGGCGCCTCACACGCAAGAGTGACGATATGTTGGCGAAGCCGGAAGTTACTGGCCTGCAAAACCTCCACCAACCAGTCTTGCAGCGCAATGGCCACTACCACGCTGTTTTCTCCAGCGCGCTCCACCTCGCGATAGACTGCCTCCCACAAGATCTGCCAAGCCGCGTTCAGGGAAAGCGACTCGTCATGGACGAAAAGGCGCAGCCAGTACACATGCGGCGGGTCAGGCGGACAGGCCAACGCCGCAACCAACCGCCCCGCCTGTTCCACAACCAGGAAAGGGGGAAACCCCAACCAATCTAACGGCGTATGCCAATCAAGATGGCGGTGAAAGCGAGCCGGCGCATGAATGAGGGCCGCAATCTGTCTGGCATCGGCCTGAATGGCAGGGCGAAGATGCAACTCTAGCGGCGTCTTTTCCATAACACATGAAGCATGAGCGTTCTAAGCAGACGTTGTTTGAATGTGGGCTTCCGGATGCCCAGCAGGGCATCCTGTTCATCGTAAATCATCTCCGTCAGCCTGCCCAATCGGGCATTGATCTCTGCTACAGAACGCAATACATCAGCGCGCGCCTGATCCTCGCCAACCTGTTCCAGCAGGTCCGCTGCTTGCCGGTACAGTGCGAGCGATTCCTCGTACCGTTTGAGGGCTTCCAGCACACTCGCCTGATTGGCCAGCGCAAATGCCTGACGGCGCGCGTCGCCGACTGCAGCAAAGATCTCTGCAGTTCCTTCCACTGCGACCAATGCTTCCTGCGGTCGTTTGGCCTTGAGTAGCGCGACGCATTGATTGTTCCTGGCCTCCGCGGCACTCAGGGAATCTCCCTGGGAGAGATAGCCCTCCGCCGTCTCGGCAAAGAGGTTCGCCGCCTCCAGATAACGACGACACTGATACTGTTGTTTGGCCATCTCAGAGATCTGCAACGGATTAAGATCGCCCATCGTTAGACCACCATCACAGGGTAATCTCCAACAACCCTTCTGCGACCGAACGCAATTGTTCTACAGACATAGAACTCAACCGCAACGCTAGCTCAAGATAAGGACGGTTCACCGGTTTACAAACGAACTCGCGCAATTCCGGCGGTAATTGCAGGAATTCGCGCAAGGTTTTCTGTTCACTGATCCATTGTCCAACCGGTCCACTTTGATCCAACAAAGCACCCTCATCGCCCTCCAGCACAGTCATGAGGGCTTCCAATTCCGGAAGAGGAATCGCCCGTTCGCCTAATTCATACGCCCGCAAACGACCGCTCGGAAGGCCGGTTCGCGCGGCGAGGGCTTGGAGCGAAAGGCCCGCCTTCATCCGCTGCTGACGCAACCGCGCCCCAATCAAGCGGTGACGAACACTCATGAGACGCTCCAGATTCAGCGACTCGGCAGGGTCGGCATCATCTGAGATCGCCTCGTTACTCCAGAAATGCTCCACCGGCAGCCGCATGGTATAGGCGAACACTTCCACTTCCGGCAAAGAGGGCGACTTTCTGCCCGACTCATAGGCGCGCCAGACGGCAGGCGTCACACCGATCATACGAGCGCACTCTGCCACACTCTTCCGCGCCTTCAAGCGCGCGTCGCGCAGCAAGACGCCAAGTTTGCGGGCGCGAATGCTGATTTGAATCGAAGTACTCACGACCGACTCCTTGTGCACTGCTCCGGTTTAACCAACAAAAGTAGCAGCCAAACGCAAACGACAGGTAATAATCGCTCTACCATCTCCTGTTCTATTTTACACCACCTGCGTATTTTCGATATTCCCCTCCCGTTACGAGAGGCCGCAGAAAAGCCTCGCGGCGCGCTCTGCGCGGCAGAGGACTTGGCCGGACTCATGGCAAAATACGGTATAATACCCTGTCGTTCGACGAAATATCCCCCGGCCTGTGGTCGTTGGAAATAACGAGGTGCTTTCATGTCTCCAAAGCGTACGTATCAACCCAAAATCCGCCGTCGTGTGCGTGTCCATGGTTTTCGCGCGCGCATGGCTAGCGCCGATGGTCGTCAGGTTCTCAAACGTCGTCGGTTAGCAGGCCGTCATAGACTGACCGTGCGGAGTAATGCTCACGTTAAACGCATACGGTGGTGAACAAAGATAGCGGCCAGAGTTCCTCGATGCAACGCCGGCAACCCGGCAGGCGAGGTTTGCGTGCAGCGTCGTTTTCGCCTGACGCGCTCAACGGATTTTCAGCGGGTACGGCGCGCCGGAAAGTCATATGTCCACCCGCTCGTTGTGTTGCTCGTGGCGGGTTCTGATCAACCGCATCCGCGAGTCGGTTTCGTCGTCGGGCGCTCGTTAGGGAGAGCCGTGCGACGGAATCGGGCTAAACGCCGTCTGCGCGCGGCGCTGCGCCCTTTGCTCCCCAGCATCGCGCCGGGGCACGACTTAATTCTGATTGCTCGCGCTGGTTTGCTCGAAGCCACGTTCACCGAGACACAGGCAGCTTTGCAGGCTCTCGTGCGCCGCGCTGGGCTTCTTCTGCCGGAAAATCATGACGTACTTGCCCACTGACTATCCCAAAGAACCACGCCTGAGCGATCTACCGCGTCGGCTCGAGTACTGGCCGCGCTGGTTCATCCTCGCTCTCATTCGCCTCTATCAGGCGACCCTCTCCAAAGCGCTTCCACCCAATACCTGCCGTTTCTATCCCTCGTGCTCCCACTATAGTTATCAGGCGATCTACAAATACGGTATTCTCAAAGGTGGGACCATGGCTCTCTGGCGCATCCTGCGCTGTAATCCGTTCCATCCGGGCGGGTACGATCCCGTTCACTAGGAGTCAGCCTGCATGATGATGAAACCAAAATCGTCCTTATTTGTCCTCTCCCTTACCGTGATTGGCTTGTTCATGAGCGGTTGCGCTCAAGGATTGATGCCGGCCTCTTGGCCGGGCATCACCGTTAGCGGGAACGTTGCGTATGTGGCTGCCGGGCCTCAGATCTTCGCCGTCAACTTGGCCAACGGCGCGGCAAAATGGCGCTTCCCCGAACGAGCGAAAGCCACTCAATTCTTTTACGCCGCTCCCGCGCTCACAGAGGACGGTCAGCTCATCGTCGCCGGCTACGACCACGTTCTGTATAGCATTGACCCTGCTAACGGCAAAACGAAGTGGATGTTCAAGGGCGCGCGTGACCGCTACATCGCCGCCCCTCTCGTGACAAAGGACAGAATCTACGCCCCCAACGCTGACTACCGCCTGTACGCCCTCGACACGGAAGGTAACCTACAATGGGCGTTCGAGAGCGGTCAATCGTTCTGGGGGTCGCCTCTGCTGGAAGGCGAGACTCTCTACATTGGTTCGCTAGACCGAAAAGTCTATGCCCTGCGCGCCTCGGATGGCAAGAAACTCTGGGAACGCAGTTTGAGCGCGGCCATTCTCAGCGCGCCTGCTACCGCGGAAGGTCGGCCGCTTTTCGTCTCTACCTTCGACGGCATCCTCTACGCTCTGGAGAAAAACAACGGCGAGGTTCTCTGGCAAAAGTCCCTTGACGCCCGCTTGTGGTCTACACCGCTCATCGTCAACGACCGCCTATATATAGGCGACGAGGCCGGCCGGCTCCACGCGCTGGATATCGCTACGGCAGACGAACTCTGGCAGGCGGATGCCGGCAGCGCCATCTTGCACGCTCCTATCCTGCTCTCCGATTCGCTACTTGCCTTCGGAAGCGAGGATGGCCGTCTCCAAGTAATCACACTGGATGGCGCCCCGGAGTGGCAGCAAACCATTCGCGGCAAACTGTACGGCGCGCCAGCCAAAGCCGGTGATCTGATTTTGGTCGCGCCAGTGGAAGGCGATTCTGTGCTCATCGCGCTGACCTCTTCCGGCGCGCAAAAGTGGGCCTTCAAGCCCAACCAGTGATAGCAGTTGCCTGTTGAAACACTGTGCTTGAGAACCTTTCAGGCCATGGAAGCACTTCCTTTCACAACCCGAAGTCTTGCGCCACAGGCAAAAACCACTCTCTGAGCTACCGTTTGCCACACAACCTACGATACTCGGCCCTTCGCTGCCGCAAATGATAGAACCAATTATGAAACACACCTCGCCTTCGGGTGACACCCATTGCACGCTAACCTATGAACGAATAACCCTCCAGGAGCTTTCATCATGTGGGAATTTATCGTGAACATTCTGGCAAACCTGCTGATCTGGATTTACAAACTGGTCGGCGAAAACTTTGGCATAGCAATCATTCTCTTCACCGTGCTCGTCAAAGTAGCCACTCACCCTCTACAGGCCAAACAAATTCGCTCCGCCAGAGCCATGCAACAATTGCAACAATCCAAAGAATGGCAGGCCATGCTCAAAAAATATAAGGACGACAAGGAAAAACTGGCACAGGAACAGATGCGCCTTTACCGCGAGAAAGGCATTAGCCCATTCGACTCGTGCCTGCCGATGCTCATTCAGTTGCCCATTCTCTTCGCCCTCTACCAAAGCATTGTGCGCGCTTTGGCCTCCTCGCCGCTTCAGTTAATTTACCTGGCGCGCGGGGTCTTCCCTATTTTCGGCGCAGAGGAACTCATCCCCCTCAACAGCAAATTCTTATGGATGAACTTGGGACAACCGGAGCGGATATACGTTTTCGGCGTAGCAGTTCCCTTGTTGGCGATCCTTGTCGCCCTGACCACGTACATCCAATCGAAACTGACCATACCGCCACCGTCCACAGATAATCCGGCCGATCCAAGCGCCCAGATGGGGCGAACCATGTCCTACATGATGCCTTTGATGATGGGTTGGATTACCTACAGTCTGGCTTCCGGCTTGGCTGTGTACTTCATCGTGAGCAACATCCTAGGCGTGGTACAACAGGCATTGATGGGACAGGTGTATTGGAGCAATCTCTTCCCGAGAAAACAGGGAGGGAAAAATGAGCAGCAAAACCCGCGCGACTCTTGAAATCATTGCCCCCACCGTTGACGAGGCCATCGAGCGCGGCTTGGCAGACTTGAATCTACCGCGCCAAGCCGTTGAGGTGGAAGTGCTGGATGTAGGCAGCAAAGGATTGTTGGGAATCGGCGGGCGCCAGGCGCGCGTGCGTCTCACGATGATCCAGGCTGGCGCCTCCTCAGAAGTCGCGCCGCCCCCTACCCATAGCGAATCGGACCTGCTCGCGCGGACCCAGCACGTTGTCGCCGAATTGCTACAAAAAATGCACATTGCCGCCTCCCCGCAGGTAGAATGGAAAGCGATAGGGGAAAACGGCGAACAAGCCATCTACGTCAATCTCCGCGGCAACGATCTGGGAATTCTCATCGGTCGCCGCGCGGAAATTCTGAACGCCTTTCAGTATATCGTCAACCTTATCGTGGGCAGGGAGGCCGAACGCTGGGTCCAGATCATTGTGGACGTGGAAGGTTACCGCTCGCGCCGCGAACGTCAGCTGCGTCAACTGGCGCGCCGTATGGCTGACCAGGCAGTCAGGACCGGCCGCCGTCAGGTGCTCGAACCCATGTCCGCCGCCGAACGACGTATCATTCATCTGGAGTTGCGCGATCACCCCGACGTGACCACCCAATCGATCGGCGAGGAACCTAGCCGCAAGGTAACGATCATTCCCAAAATGAACCGTTCCTCTTCGTCGAACAGTCTTCAAGTATAATTCGCCATGCCTGTACGTCCCCTGGCCGGACCGGTGGATTACGTAGTCATGGGTCACCTGGCCTGCGACCGCACGTCGCAAGGAGCGCAACTGGGCGGCACTGCCGCCTACGCAGCGCTGACGGCCAAAGCGCTGGGGCTGCGCGTGGGCATTGTCACCGCTTGGGGTGACGAGTTTCCTCTCGATGCCCTGCAGGGCATTTCGATTCAGAGCAAACCGGCGCCCCACAGCACTACGTTCGAGAACATTTACACCCCAAAAGGCCGTGTCCAGCGCATCCATCATACCGCTCCTACGCTTACTTACCAAGACATCCCGGTCCACTGGCATAAAGCGCCTATCCTCCATCTTGGCCCCATTGCACAGGAAGTCCCGCGGATGCTTCACGAGACCATAAAGCCGGGGTGGTTAGGGATGACGCTGCAAGGATGGCTCAGAGCCTGGGACGAAAGCGGTCGCGTCTACCCATGCGCCTGGTCGGACGCCGCGGCCATGCTCCCTCGCGCCGATGCCGCCATTCTCAGTGGCGAGGACGTGAACGGAGACGAAACACGCATCCGAGAGTTCGCCTCTTACTGTCGCTTGCTGGTCGTTACAGAAGGAGCCAACGGCGCGCGGCTCTATTGGAACGGCCGCGAATACCACTTCGACGCCCCGCGGCAACACGAGGTGGACGCGACCGGCGCAGGCGACATTTTCGCCGCCGCCTTCTTCTATCGCCTCGCGCAAACCCATGACCCGCGCAAGGCGGCATCTTTTGCCACACATCTGGCTTCCTTTTCGGTGACCCGGCCGGGACTGGCCGGTATCCCCACGCCTCAGGAAATCGAAGCTTGTCTGGAGGTATCCTAAAGTGGGACGCGTGTACACGCTTGTCAACCAAAAAGGCGGCGTGGGAAAGACAACCACCGCCATCAACCTGGGCGCTTACCTGGCGCAGTTCGGTCAGCGTGTCTTAATTGTGGACATAGACCCTCAGGCCAATGCAACTTCCTGCTTGGGGATAGATAAACACAGCGTCAAAGGGGGCGCCTACGAGGTCGTTCTTGGCAACGCACCTGCCGCTGCCCTTATCCTGCATAACCCGCGCCTGAAACTATCCCTCTTGCCGTCCAGCCCGGCGCTAGCAGGGGCGGAGGTGGAATTGGTCAACGCCCATGGACGCGAATCCCGCCTTCGCAATGCGCTGGCGCCATTAATTGACCGCTATGATTACCTTCTGGTAGACTGCCCGCCATCCCTTGGCCTCTTAACCGTCAACGGTCTGATGGCTGCCAAAGACGGCCTTCTGATTCCCGTACAATGCGAGTATCTCGCGCTCGAAGGATTGGGCGAACTGACGCGCACGCTACAGCGGATACGAGCCTCGCTCTATCCTTCGCTGCAGATTCGCGGCGTCCTGCTGACGATGTATGATGGACGCACGCACCTCTCCGCCGATGTCGTGAACGAAGTGCGCAAATACTTCCCTCACCAAGTCTTCCAGGCAATCATCCCGCGCAGCGTGCGCCTGGCCGAGGCCCCTTCCTACGGCTTGCCTATCTCGGCATACGCGCCCTCGTGCAGCGCGGCAAAGGCCTATGAATCGCTGGCGCGCGAAGTGCTGGCCAGCGATGGCGTCGCTGTTCCGACTACTGCCTAGGAGGTGACCATATGCCGTCAAAAGCGGGTCTGGGTCGTGGATTGGGGGCGCTCATCCCCGGCGGCGAGGAAGAACAACCCACCGCAGGCAGCGGCGTTCTCATGGTCGCGGTTGACTCGATTTCCCCCAACCCGCGTCAGCCGCGCAGCCATCTGGTTCCCGAAGAACTTGCCGAATTGACCGCCTCCATCCGGGAGCACGGCGTTCTACAGCCTCTCATTGTGACGCCAGGAGAAGGAGAAGGACGCTACACACTCATCGCCGGTGAACGTCGTCTGGAGGCTGCCCGGCTGGCCGGCCTGAACAGCGTGCCGGTCATCGTCCGCGAGGCGACCGACCAACAACGTCTCGAATTGGCTATTATCGAAAACGTCCAGCGCGCGGACCTGAATCCACTGGAAGAGGCGGAAGCCTATCGCCAACTGGCAGAGGACTTCCATCTTTCCCATGAAGAAATTGCAGCGCGCGTGGGAAAGAGCCGCGTGACGATTACCAACACCCTGCGCCTGATGAAACTACCCGACGCAGTCAAAAACGCCCTGATCGAGGGGAAAATCAGCGAAGGCCACGCGCGCGCCATGCTTGCCCTGCCTACGACGGAAGCACAAAGCGCCGCCCTGCGCACGATTCTGGCGCAAGACTTGAACGTTCGCCAGACCGAGGAACTGGTTCGTAAGATGAGCGGCGAAAAGCCGCCGCGTAAACCATCGCCGGCCCCGCCTCCCGAAATCACGGAACTGGAAGAACGCCTGCGCGCCAATCTGGGGACAAAAGTGATATTGCGCGCCGGGCGCAAGGGCGGCACGGTAACCATATACTACTATTCTGAGGAAGAACTCGAAGCCTTGCTGAGCCGATTGCTGCAGGATTGAGACAAAAAGCGATTGTCGGCTCAAATTTGACAATTTAACTCCACGATGGTATACTCCATCAACAATTCAGCAGCGCAAGCCGCTCATCGCGAGAGGTGGAGGGACCGGCCCTGTGAAACCTCGGCAACCGCTTGACAAGGTAAGCAAGGTGCCAAATCCGGCAGAGATAAGGGCAGGAAACTGCCCTCGCTCTGGAAGATGAGGAAACAGCAAGGACGCCTCTCTCTTTCCAGAGAGGCTTTTTGTTCACTTCAGCCGCCGAGAGGATGCTCCATGAACGAATGGCCTTACACCAACCGCCGCTATCTCGACGCTCTTCGGCAACGTGTGCTGATCTTCGACGGCGCCATGGGCACCAATTTACAGAAAATGAATCTCACCGCCGAGCATTTCGGCGGCGAGCAATACATCGGTTGCAACGACTATCTCGTCGTTTCCTATCCGCAGGCCGTGGAGCAAGTCCATCGCTCCTTCCTCGATGTGGGCGTGGACGTCATCGAAACCGATACTTTTCGCTCCAATCGTATCACACTGGCCGAATACGGGCTTGCCACGCGCGTGGTAGAAATCAACCAGGTTGCCGCGAGGCTAGCGCGCCGCCTCGCCGATGAATACACGCAGCATACAGGGCAGGAGCGATTCGTAGCCGGCTCGATCGGCCCCTCCGGCAAACTCCCCTCCGCCGATGACCCGGAACTTTCGAATATTACCTTCGACGACCTTGCCGATGTCTTTCGCGAACAAGCAAGTGGTCTCCTGCGCGGCGGCGTGGATGTGATTCTCATCGAAACCTCACAGGATATCCTCGAAGTCAAAGCTACCATCGCCGGCGTGCAGCGCGCGTTCACAGAAACAGGCATTCGCGTCCCCTTACAAGTACAGGTCACGCTCGATACAAACGGCCGTATGTTGTTGGGGACAGATATTGCCGCGGCTTTGGCCATCCTGGAAGGGTTGCCCATTGACGTGATCGGCCTCAACTGCTCGACCGGCCCCGATCTCATGCGCGACCCGATCCGCTACCTCGGCGAGAACGCCACGCTGCCCGTCTCCTGCATTCCCAACGCCGGCTTGCCGCTCAATGTGGATGGCATAGCCGTCTATCCGCTCGAACCGGAGCCGTTCGCGGAGACGTTAGTCGAATTCGTCACCCGCCACAATATCAGCGTGGTAGGTGGATGCTGCGGCACGACCCCCGCGCACCTAAAAGTGCTGGTAGACCGGCTGCGCGGTCATCCCCATCCGCCACGACCGAGCGGCCGCGTCCCACATTTGGCATCGGCAACACAAGCAGTGTCTCTCCTTCAGGATCCGCCCCCGTTCCTCATCGGCGAACGCTGCAACGCCCAGGGCAGCCGCAAGTTCAAAGAACTCCTGCTCGCAGAAAGTTATGATGCCATCCTGGAAATCGCCCGCCAACAGGTCTCCTTCGGCGCGCACGCCCTGGATATTTCGACCGCGGTCACCGAACGACCCGATGAAGACGCGTTAATGCGCAAAGTGGTTAAGAAACTTTCTGCCGGCGTGGAGGCGCCGCTGGTCATTGACACGACCGAGCCACACGTGCTGGAGGCGGCCTTAAAAACAGCCCCCGGACGTTGCCTCATCAATTCCACCCACCTGGAGGGCGGACGCGCCAAAGCCGAGCGTGTCTTCCAACTGGCCAAGGAGTTTAACGCCGCCGTCATCTGCTTAACCATTGACAAGCAGGGTATGGCAAAAACGCGCCAACGAAAACTGGAAATCGCCCGCCGTTTGTACGATATGGCAGTCCACGAATTCGGCCTGCCGCCCCAAGCCCTGCTCTTCGATACGCTCACCTTCACCCTCGCCACCGGAGATGCCGAATACGCCGACTCGGCCATCGAAACCCTCGAAGGCATTCGCCTCATCAAGCAGGAGTTGCCGGGCGCGCTTTGTTCGCTGGGCGTGAGCAATGTTTCGTTCGGCTTGGCCCCACACGCGCGTCCAACCCTGAATTCCGTCATGCTCTACCATGCCGTGCGCGCCGGTCTGGACGCGGCTATCGTCAATCCACAGCACATCATCCCCTATGCCGATATTCCGCCGGAAGCCCGCGACCTGGCCGAAGACCTGCTCTTCAACCGCCGCGCCGACGCTTTGCAACGTTACATTGCCCACTTCGAGTCTATGCAACCAGGCGCTGCCGACAGAGCAACCGTCGCCGACCCAACTGCCGGCATGACCGCTGCCGAACGCTTGCACTGGCGCATCGTCCATCGCCGCAAGGAAGGCATCGAAGCCGACATTGATGAATTGATCGCTCTCTTCTCTGCACAGGGCAGGAACACCTCACAGCACACTGCCGCCGTTCGCATCCTGAATGAAATCCTCCTGCCGGCAATGAAAGAAGTGGGAGACAAATTCGCAACCGGCGAACTTATTTTGCCCTTTGTCTTGCAATCTGCCGAAGCAATGAAACAAGCCGTCGCCCATCTCGAAAACTATCTCGAAAAACAGGAAGGCGTCAGCAAGGGAACGGTCGTGCTGGCTACTGTCTATGGCGATGTGCACGATATCGGCAAGAATCTAGTCAAGACGATTCTGGCCAACAACGGCTATACCGTGATTGACCTAGGCAAACAGGTCCCGGTGGAGACCATTATCGCGAAGGCTGTGGAGGTGAATTCCACCGCGATCGGCCTGAGCGCGCTATTGGTAAGCACCTCCCGCCAAATGCCGCTCATTGTCAACGAATTGCACCGGCGGGGATTGCACTTCCCGGTTCTTATCGGCGGCGCAGCCATCAATCGGCGCTTTGGGCGTCGTATTCTGTTCACCGAAGACGGCGCGCCGTACGCGGCCGGTGTGTTCTACTGCAAAGACGCATTCGAAGGTCTGACCGTTATGGATTCACTCACCGACCCGCAAGCCCGGCCGCTCATCCTGGAACGCATCCGCCGCGAAGCCGAAATGGAACTCGGACGTCTTCCTGCCGGCGCGCGCGCCGGCCCCGTGCGCCGATCCAATATCCAGCCTCAGCCTATCTCCTTCCCCCAACGCTGGGGTGTGCGTGTTGTGCGCCGGATGCCGCTCGAACTCGTCCTCCAACACTTACCCAAGAACGACCTGTTCCGTCTCTCTTGGGGCGCGAAAAACGCCCACGGCGAAGCCTGGGAACGTTTGCGCGCCGAGTTCGAGGCGCGCTTGGAACACATGAGCAAAGATGCCCTACGCAACGGCTGGCTCAAACCCCAGGGAATCTATGGCTTCTGGCCCTGCCAAGCAGAAGGGAATGACCTCATCCTCTACGACCCCGAGACACTAGAATCCGCCTCGCCACGAGCGCTGCTACGTTTCACGTTTCCTCGCCAAGCCGAGGGCGATTTCCTGTGCCTAGCCGATTATTTCGCCTCTGTGGATTCGGGACAAATGGATGTGGTGGCTCTGCAGGTCGTTACCGTCGGCGCCGAGGCAACGGAGAAATGCGAGCAATTGCAGGCCGCCGGTGCATACAGCGAAATGTATTTCGTCCACGGACTGGCAGTCCAGACCGCCGAAGCAGCAGCGGAATACCTACATCGCCACATCCGTCGTGAACTCGGTCTGGCCGAGAACCAAGGGAAGCGGTACTCCTGGGGTTACCCTGCCATCCCCGATTTGGGCGACCATCGTAAGGTCTTTGACCTTTTGCCGGCCGAACAAGAACTGGGCATGTCCCTGACGCCGGCCTATCAACTGGTACCAGAACAATCCACCGCAGCGATTATCGTGCACCACCGCGAGGCGCGTTATTTCAACGTTGGCGAGAATCGCGCGGAACAACGGCAGACAGAACAGGAACACTGACCTATGCCCAACAACGCCTTAAGGCATCTACAAGCCATCCTATCTGAACTTGGCCGCGTCGTCATTGCTTTTTCCGGCGGAACCGATAGCACCCTTGTCCTCCAAGTAGCGCATGATGTGCTGGGGGAGGAAAACGTCGTCGCCCTGACTGCCGTCTCCCCTAGCCTGCCGGAAGCCGAGCGGCAGGAAGCAGAGGCTCTCGCCCGGCAAATCGGCGTCAGGCATATCCTCATCGAGAGCGCAGAGTTTGCCAACCCAAACTATCTGGCAAACACTCCCAATCGTTGCTTTTTCTGCAAAGAGGAGGTATATGGCAAGTTCGTCGCCTACGCCAGGGAACATGATTACCATGCCGTGGTGGATGGCAGCAACGCGGACGATCGGCGCGATCACCGACCCGGCCGTCAGGCTGCGAAGCGCTACGGCATCCGCAGCCCCTTGCAAGAGGTCGGTCTGACAAAAGCGGAAGTGCGCCAACTCGCGCGCGATCTGGGCCTGCCGAACTGGGATAAACCGTCCGCCGCCTGCCTGGCCTCACGCATCCCCTATGGAACTCCCATCACCATCGAAACGCTGAAGCGCATCGAACAGGCAGAATCCATCCTGCGCGACCTAGGGTTGCGCCAATTGCGCGTTCGACACCACGGCGCGCTGGCGCGGATCGAGGTCGATCCGTCGGACTTCCATCTCCTGGTAGAACGACGCCAGGAGATCATTCCTCTCTTCAATGCTCTCGGCTACACCTACGTCACCCTCGACCTGAACGGTTTCCGCAGCGGCAGCATGAACGAAGTTCTCTCCACTCTCTCCTCTTGACCATCATGGACACCCACCTCCTCCAGCAACTGCTCGAAGCGGTAGCCAAAGGCGAACTGACGCCCGACGCGGCTCTCGAACGGTTGCGTCTCCTACCCTACGAAAATCTTGGCTACGCCAGCCTCGACTTGCATCGCGCCCTGCGCAGTGGATTGCCAGAGGTAGTCTTTTGCCAGGGAAAAACAGCCGCGCAAATCATTACCATTCTCAAGCGGCTCTGGGAACATCACGAACGCGTCTTGGGTACCCGTCTTGCGCCCGAACCAGCCAAGATCGTGCAAAAGGCGATTCCGGAAGCGCATTACGATCCGGTCTCCCGTCTGATTACCCTGACGCGCGGCGAACCGCCCCGCCTCGACGACGCGCGCTACGTCGTAATCGCTGCCGCCGGGACCGCCGATCTGCCCATCGCCGAAGAGGCGGCACAGACGCTCGAATTCCTCGGCCGGCGCGCGGAGCGCGCGTACGATGTGGGCGTAGCCGGCATCCACCGTCTGTTCGACCGATTGCCCAGCCTGAGCGAGGCCGCTGTTGTCATCAGCGTGGCCGGCATGGAAGGCGCGCTGACAAGCGTTATCGCCGGCCTGGTGCGCGGCCCAGTGATCGGCGTGCCTACCAGTGTAGGCTATGGCGCCAGTTTCCAGGGGTTGGCGGCTTTGCTTACCATGCTCAACTCCTGCACCAGCGGCGTCGCCGTGGTCAACATTGACAACGGTTTCGGCGCAGCGATCCTCGCCCATCGCATCTTGCAAGTTCGCGCCGGGCCTCGAACAGGAGAGAAATCGCCGTGAAAATCGCCTATTTCGATTGCATCGCCGGCGCCTCCGGCGATATGATTCTGGGCGCGCTGATTGACAGCGGATTACCGCTGGAGACCTTGCGTCCACACCTTATCGCCCTAAAACTGGAGCAGGAATTCGAGATACAGGCCCGCCGTGTCACAAAAAATGGCTTCCAGGCCACAAAAGTAGATGTGATTCTCTCCCCCCAGACGCAACAAGTCCCTCCAGCGCATGGCCGCCGCCTGGCCGACATGCAGGCACTTCTTGCGCAAAGCGCGCTGCCCGGCGCAATCCGAGAACAGGCTAACCGCATGTTCCAGCGATTGGCAGAGGTGGAGGCGGAAATCCACAATGTTTCGCCGCAAGCGGTGCACTTCCACGAAGTGGGCGGCGTTGACGCCATTGTAGATATTGTCGGCGCCTTGCTTTGCCTGGACTTGCTCGGCATTCAAGAAGTGCGGGCCTCGCCGTTGCCGCTCGGACGAGGATTCGTGCAAGGCGCGCACGGGCTGATCCCACTGCCTGCGCCGGCTACGCTGGCACTACTCCGGGGCGCGCCGATCTACGGCCTCGATGTGGAAGCCGAACTGGTGACGCCGACCGGCGCCCTGCTCCTGACGACTTTGTGCCGTGCGTTTGGCCCGATTCCGCCCATGAGGCTACAGGCAATTGGCTACGGCGCGGGTGGACGCGACTTGCCCATACCCAACCTGTTGCGGCTTCTGATCGGTGAGCAAGAAGAAGGCATCGAACACCTCCTTCTGCTGGAAACTAACGTGGACGACGCCAGCCCAGAACTTCTCGGTTACACTATGGAGAAATTGCTGGCGGCCGGCGCGCTGGATGTCTTTTTCACTCCAATTCAGATGAAGAAGAATCGCCCGGCGGTTATGCTCTCTGTGCTGGGTCCACCACAGAACGCCCAGCTCCTCGAGACGATTCTCTTTCGCGAGACGAGCACGCTGGGGATTCGCCGTCAGATGATCGAACGCCGCGCCCTAGAGCGATACGAGCAGACTGTCGAAACACCCTACGGCGCGATTCGGGTGAAAGCAGCGCGTCTTCCCGATGGCAACCTCAAACACGCCCCGGAGTACGAAGATTGCAAGCGCGCCGCCGAGATGCATGGTGTCCCTCTGCGAATCGTGTACGAAGCGGCGCATAAAGCGGTAGAATAGGAAAGATGGTTGGTTTGCAGAACCTGCTAGACACTCTCACTGCTCCCGGCGAACTGTTCGTCGCACAGGAGGATGGCGCGGTCCGCTGCACCGCCTGCGGGCATCGTTGCCTGATTCGTCCGGGACGGCGCGGCATCTGTCAGGTGCGATTCAACGACGCGGGTGCCTTGCGCGTCCCCTGGGGATACGTAGCCGGGTTATATCCCGATCCAATCGAGAAAAAGCCGTTCTATCACTTTCTGCCCGGCGCGGTGGCCCTGACATTCGGGATGTTAGGTTGCAATTTTCATTGCCCTTATTGCCAGAACTGGTTTTCCTCCCAAACGCTACGCGATCCGGCGGCAGATGAATCGGGGTACTACATCCGACGCATATCGCCGGAGCAAGTGGTTGGTCATGCGAAAAGCACCGGCGCAGCGATTATTGCTTCTTCCTACAACGAGCCGCTCATCACCAGCGAATGGGCAGCGGCCATCTTCCAACTCGCCGTCGCCGAGGGCATGAAGTGCGTATATGTCTCTAACGGCAACGCTACCCCCGAAGCGCTAGAATACCTGCGCCCCTGGCTGAGCGGGCTGAAGATTGACTTGAAGTCCATGCGTCAGCAGAACTACCGCGTCTTGGGCGGGGTATTGAAAAACGTTCTGGATACGATTCAACGGGCAAAAAGCATGGGGATATGGGTAGAAGTAGTAACCCTGGTCGTGCCTGGCTTCAACGACAGCAATGAGGAACTCTGGGAGGCGGCGCGTTTCCTGGCCTCGGTTTCGGTAGATATTCCCTGGCACGTCACTGCCTTCCACAGCGACTACAAAATGACGGATGTGGAGAACACACCGGCGCGGACGCTTCTACGCGCGGCGGAAATCGGGCGCGAAGCCGGCTTACGCTATGTGTACGCCGGCAATCTGCCCGGTCAGGTGGAAGAATATGAAACGACCTTTTGCCCTGGTTGTGCGCGTCCCCTGATCCGCCGATGGGCATATGTCATCTCCGAGTATCGCATCACGCCCCGAGGAACTTGCCCCTACTGTAACACACCCATCGCCGGCATCTGGTCGGAACGCCCTGCAGATCGATCCTGAACCGACGGCTCGCGCGACCACAAGCGGCTGCGTGCACTATCGCAAGATCACGCGCACATCCATCTCCCGCTTCCCTGAGGGTGGGAAAGGCACAAGGTTCCCCTCTATTCGTTTTCCGTCCGCTTCGAGTTCCACCGTATTGCCTTTCCCTTCCCGTTCCACGCGAATATGATACATCACGCCGCGAAACTCGCGACGTGCGCGGTAGCCGCGCCAGTGTGACGGAATCATCGGCGCGATCTGTAGCCCCCGGAAAGTAGGGCGAATGCCGAGAATCCACTGCGTCGCGGCTACGAACATCCAGGAGGCCGTGCCGGAAAGCCAGGCATTTCTTCCAAGGCCGAACTGGGGATGAGCCGGGCCGGCAATGTTCCCACAGTACACATACGGCTCCACTTTGAAATGGTCGTTATCCTTGCGCGTCAAGGGAAGCATCTGGCGATAGTACTCATAGGCGCGGTCGTTCCAACCCAACTTTGCCGCCGCTATCACCGCCCACGTATTGGCATGGCTGAAAATGCCGCCGTTCTCCTTAGCGCCGGGCGGATAGGTAGAAGTGCCGCGCACACGCGGATCGCTCCCCTCATAGGGGGGCCACAAAAGCGCAATGCCAAAGGGTGTATTCAGTTTTTCGTGCACGCTGCGCATGGCCTGCTCCGCGCGTTCGCGCGCGGCGCACTCGCCAATCACCGCCCAGGTCTGCGTGTTTAGATTAATCTTGTGGTACTGTTCCCTTTGCACTCCCACCGGCCTGCCTTCATCGTCGAAGGCGCGGGCATACCATTTCCCATCCCAGGCCACTTGCTCGATAATGTCCGTCATCTCTCGCTTGAGAGCCAAGAAGTGTTGCGCCTCTTCCTCCTTGCCCAACGCCTCGCACAAATCGGCTAAATCAAGCATCACACGACAAAATTGCTGTGCAGCCATCACCGATTCTGCTTTGCCGGAGCCATGATCGAGATTCATGGTGTCATCCCAATCCGAGAAGCCCAGGCGCGGCAAGCCATGGGGGCCGCGATGATTCAGGGTAAAGTCCACGGCGCGCAACATATGCCCCCAGACCGTATCCTCGCCGCCGTCCTGATAAGGCAAGCGCGTATCGAGATACGCCATATCACCCGTCTCACGCAAGTAGGCAACGGTAGCCAGGACAAGCCAGAGATGGTCGTCGCAGAACCATTGCGGCCACTCCGGGAACTCTGCCGCCAGGCCGGGGCCGCCCTCTCCCGTTAGCGGATAGACCTGATGCCAGGTATGACCATCCTGGAATTGCAATTTCCAGAGCATAGAGAGTGTCGCGCGCGCGCGCTGCGGCGCGTTGTGAACGGTCGCCAGGGTGTCCTGCGCTGAATCGCGCGTGCCCATACCGCGCCCGAGGCCGGTCTCGTACGCGGAAACAAAGCGTGACCAGAACAGGGTCGCGCGGCACTGAATCTGATTCCAGACGTTGAGCATGGCGTTCATTTCGTGGTCCGGCGTTTCGACCTGGAACCGATTGAGGTAATCGCGCCAGTCTGCTTGCAACGCGTCGAATGCCGCGAGGACATTCGCCGGACGCCGGTATGTTTCCACCAGCGAGGCGATCGTGGCTGGCTCATCGGTGACGCCAAGCATATAGAGGATCGTTTGCTCTTCACCCGGCTGGAGGGTAAACTCGTGGCAGAGTGAACCGATAATGTTGCCGCGCGGCGCCTGGGAATTGCGCGGTTTCCCCTCCTCTACCACGATGGGATTGGCAAGATCGCGATACGGACCGACGAAGACCTCCCGTTCGGTATCGAAACCAAGCGGCTTGAGGTTACTGGCGAAGAACGTGGTCGTCGGACGGAACCAGGTTGAGACGCGAATTACGCCATCTTCCACCTGGCTGCGCACAATATGCTGTCCCCAATCCAGATTGTGCAGGTCTATCTCCGCGCTCCAGTACGAAAATTCCACATACGAGAACGAACGCAAACGACGCGGTCGCTCGCCTCGATTCGTTACCTTCAATACCCAAAGCTCACCGGGAAAGGGGGAAAACGCCGCCGGCGGCACAAAGTACAGTATTTCGGCGCCAATCTCCCGGTATTCGCCGGAAATACGCGTGTAACCGGTGCCATGGCGGCACTCATAGCGGTCCAGCCTGCGCTGAGGAATAGGTTGCCAGGTAGGACTCCAGTACTCGCCTGTTTCCATATCTCGCAGGTAAATGTAGCGCCCCGGCTGGTCCACCGGGATCGCATTGTAGCGATAGCGGGTGACACGACGATTCTTGGGATCGCGATCGAAGGAATAACCGCCGCCCGTGTTCGAGACGATGCCTCCGTATTGCCCCTCGCCAATATAATTCATCCATGGCGTTGGGGTATCAGGCCGGGTAATCACAAATTCGCCGCTTTCCTCATCAAAGTAACCATAAGCGTTCTGGATACGATGACCTGTGGACATGAAGCTCTCCTTCCGCGCAAGGATTTGATGGCTTAAGGCAAGGCAAGACTACAGATCGGCTCCATTCGTCTGGATGACCTCACGATACCAATACGCCGAATCCTTGAGAATACGCCTTTGGGTGGTGAAATCCACATAAATCAGACCGAAGCGTTGACGGTATCCCTCTTGCCACTCGAAATTATCCATGAGCGACCAGTGGAAGTATCCCTGCACCGATACGCCTTCTCCGATCGCCCGCTTCAGGCCGGCTAGATGGCGAGCCGTATAATCCACACGTTGGGGGTCGTGCACTTGTCCATCACGATGAATCCAATCCATACCGCCAAGGCCATTCTCGGTAATGACGATCGGCTTCCGATAGCGTTCATACAGGAAACGCGCCGCCCAATACAGTGCGTCAAAGTGGATGTGCCAGTAGTAGAGATTGACCGGTGAACCCGGCGGCCAGGGCGCAAGCTCGGGGCTGCCATCCTGACCAGCGCGTGTCGGGAAACCAAAGTAGCAATTCGCGCCGTAGAAGTCAATCGGCGTCGCGATGATATCCATGTCGGAGGCCGGGAAATCCGGCGCGGCCGCGCCGAACACGCGGAGACCATCCTCGGGATAACGGCCAAAGATAATCGGGTCTGCCCACCAAGTGTTATTCCATGTTCCGGGCTGTGTGATCGAGAACATAGCCTGTCGCGCGGCCTGAACATCCACCTCCAGTTCGCTGGCAGGGATGCACGTCAAGCCGACCGGCGCCCAGCCTATCTGCGCCGGCTGCCTGCTGAAAGCGCGAATGCTCTGTACCGCGCGTCCATGCGCCAACAAGGCATGATGCGCCGCCAGGAGCACCTCCGGCCAGTCGAGCTGCAGGCCGGGCGCGTGACGACCCTCTTTTAGTCCCATGCCGATGAAAACCTGGACCTCGTTCAACGTCATCCAATGCGTCACACGATCCGAAAGTTTCTCGACCACTACGCGCGCGTAATCGGCAAACCAATTTGGCATCTCTGGATTGAGCCAGCCTCCGCGCAGGTAGAGAGCATAGGGTAAATCCCAATGATACAACGTCACCCAGGGTTGCACGCCAGCGGCTAACAATTCATCCACCAGTGCATCATAGAAGGCGAGGCCCTCCGGATTGATTGCGCCTATACCTTCCGGTAGAATACGCGGCCAGGAGATCGAGAAACGGTATCCCCTCAAACCTATCACCTTCATCAGGGCTACATCCTCACGAAAACGATGGTAATGATCGCAGGCAATTTCCCCAGTATGCCCCTCGTGGATCGCTCCCGGCCGGCGGCAGAACACATCCCAAATCGAGGGACCTTTACCGCCCTCATAGGCCGCGCCTTCAATCTGGTAGGAGGCAGTGGCAGCACCCCAGACGAAATTCTCGGGAAAAGGCAGTGTCATATCCTCTCCATAGTAAACAAATTTGCGGCGTGAACTCTTGCAAACGTCTGTTATCCAGACTTATCGAAAGCAACCTTCCTGCGATGCGAACTCCGAGGCGCAAAGCCAGCTCGGAGACTTGTCCAGATCCACCATCCAGGCAAAGGCGACGGCCAGAAGTCGCTAACCGAAGAGGCTTACTCACAGAACACGGCAAACGAGGCATTGTGAACACAGAGTAGTTATTTTACCATCACGGGGCTATTGCGAGGGGGCCAAAGAACACAAACGGCCCTACGGTCCCCAGCGATAGACCGCCATGTTCGTGCCGCCTTGAGCCGGCGCGTAGGGAGCATTCGTGACAAAAACAGGTTCGCGGTTTGCAACCAGAGAAGGATACCAATCTGGAAAGACAACGAGATAGTCCGCGCCCTGCGCATCCAGGTAGGCCGCCAGGCGTGTTTCATCGCGCAGGAAAGGAATCACTTGCGGGGAGACCAGGCCTGCTAAATCGAGCAAGGGATGCGAATCAAAGTAACCCAAGGCCCCAATATCGTGCGCGGCGATCAAAACGTCGTCAGGAAGTTTTTCGTTCACCCAGCGCGCGGTCGCAACCATTTCGCTCTCGATGAAAGCCACATCCCGCGCATAGGCCATGCCTCCCTGAATCCAAAACAGCAAGGCAAGCAGATATATGCCTGCCCGCCAGCCTACCAGCAGCGAGCGCACCAAACGAGGCGAGGCAGGCGTGGTAGCCAGCCGCCATAGGCCAAGCAACCCCCATACGAAGAAGATTCCCATGGCCGGCATGACATAACGCCCATGCTGGTAGGTAACCGGCAAAAGCCAGGCGTACAGTCCCAGGTAAGCCGCGAACCATACCATAGCCGCTAGAGTATGCCAGTCACGTCTACGCCAGACAACAACCAGCCAGAGCACCGCGCCCGGCAACAGGAACGCGCCGACCCCCACCAACGGCTGCAACCACTGTTCCGCATACCGCTCGAGCAGAGGAGCCTGTCGCAAGATAGCATATTCCGCCTGTTTGGCGTAAAAGGTGTTAGGCCACGGTGCGCCGTTCAATCTCACATTGAAGAGGAGATAGAAGAGAAACGGAGTCCCGCTACCGATAAACAAGTCAAGCAGAGCACGGAATCGTTTGCGCCACACATGCTCCGCAAGCAGGGCGGTAAGCGCTGCCGGACCGAGCAGGGTGATCCCATCCGGCCGAACCCAGATGCCGATGCCAATCAAAAGACCAGTAGTAACATAACTGCGCTTATCCTTCATCAGACTCAACAGAGTCCAGGTAACCAGAGCGCCATAAAAGATCGTTTCCATGCCCGAAGCCGCCGCCCAGACGAAATGCCATTCCAGCGCAATCAACGCGCCGGCCCAGGGGAAACGGGGGCGATAAGAGGGGATTGCCTGCCGGATCCCTGCCTCCACTGCCAGCACTACCCCCCACAGGAGGACAGTTCCCAGCAGATACGCCCAGGGATAAGGCGCCATGTCCAGCCAAAACCCAATTGCCAGCACAGCCGACCACAACGGCGAGGTCGAGCCAGCAGAAGGTTGCCCAGGACGGAACGCCCATTCGCCGCGTTCCGCCAGATTGCGCGCGTAGGTTTGATGAATCCATGCATCGTCCAGGGGAAAACCAATACAGCAATATTCCCGGCTCATCAACAGGTAACCGCCTACAGCACATAGGACAAGAATAGCCAAGACGAAGCGATCGCGAATACTCAACAGGGGAGACCGTTCAGGGTTGGATAGCAAAGACACGAGCGCCCTCCATCTCGCCAAGATAACACACTTCCTGAAAAGCGGTTGGTGCTTCGTAAAGCGGCCGGAAACCAGCCGTAATGGCTCCTGCTTCAAGGATAAGGTAGCGGGCATGATAACGTTCCGCCAACTTTCGCAGAGTCGTCATATCCCCTTCGGGCAAGGCAATAGAGGGGTGACCGGTCGTCAGATAGAAAGCAGGCGGGTCCGCCACGATGACGACATCCTCCGCTTGCGCGCCGGCTGTCTTCAGCAGGTCGCCGATTTGCGCATATCGCGCCTCATCCCTGCCCCAGGCGCGTTGAGGGTCAAGCCCCCCAAGCACACGCTCCCAAATCAAAAGAGCGGTCAGGAGAAAAGCGAGGCTCACCACTCCAGCGCGAAAGATCACCTGCGCTTCCTGTTCTCGTCTCCATTTTCTCCAACGGGCAAGGGAACGCACGATCTTCTCTAGACCTATCAGCGCCAACGACCACCACAGCGCCTGAAACGCGGCGCCCGAGTGCAAGAAACCGCCTCGCGCCCCGGCAAAAGGAAAGACGAACGTCATTGTCAGCAAGGTCAGCAGCCAGGCAAACAGGGCCAGTCGCACCCGCGCGTCACGTCGAAAATGCCAGATTCCCGCCAGAATGCAAGGGAATAAGAAGACTTCTCCCTGCACTCCGAATGCGGATTGGAGATTGAGACGCAAGGCCCAAAGGCGCGCCGCTGCTATACTCTTTATGCCAGATGCCCACCAGGAAGCCAAGGTTAAATCGTTAGCGGGGTAAGAGAACAACTGATTGTAGGAGGTCAACCACAACATGCGGCTGTTGCCTGTTCCCAACGGTGCGCCAAAGACGAACCAATTGCGCACAAACCAAGGAGTCATCACTAGGAAATAGCCCGCCCATGTCGCCACGATGCCGCGCCAGCGTGCAGCACGCTCCTTTGCCAGAAGCCAAACCGCCGCCCACGCCACAGCCAGCCAGAGCAAACCATCGGCGCGCGCCAGGTGCATCAGACCGGCCAGTAAACCGAGCGCAAGAAAACGCAAAGAGCCTTTCAGAACACGCCCCGCCGATTCGGCAACACAGAGAAAGAACAAACCGCCGAAAAGCAAATAGGGGACAAAGGTGTCTGTAGCAGGCAAATAGAGAACATAGAAAGCGGGGAAGACCGCCAGCAAAGCAGCTATCACAGCATGTTCACGACGCGATGAAAGCGACCAGCTCAACGCCGCCGTCAGCGGCGGGATGCATGCCGCCAATCCCACAAACACGACTCGGGCCGCCAAGCAAGATTCTTTTCCAAATAATGCCGCGCCCGCCGCGGCGAGCAGCGAGGCCAACGGCATCCAGTAAGCATGGGAGGGATGGGGCAAGCCTTGCGGATCGTCTAGATAGTTCCACAAGAACGGCTCGGTAAATCCCCGGCCGGAGGCAAGTTGCAAGCCGGTTGCACAATAGTAGGAGGCATCCAGGTAACCGGGCGTTGGCTCCAGAACAGACACCAACACAGCCATGCCCAGCCCTAAGAGGCCTAAGAGAAGATAGCGCCCAAGCGTCATAGTTCTTCCTCCAGCCAAGTTGGCGGCAGACAAAACGCATACCAGCGCAGCCAGTACAGACCGATCGACAGGACAACCGGCAGGAACCAGAAAAGCAAAGTTTGCAGCGCGTTCCACCGACCTGCATCCACCAGCCAAACGCTCCATATCCAGAAACTAAGAAACACGAGCATTAGCAACGAGTAAGGAAGCCATCGCTGGCGCGAACGTCCCCAGCGCCGACCGGCCAGAAAGAGAACCAGCGTCAGAGGGAAGAGTAAGGCAACCTGACCGGCCAATACAGTTCGCGCCCCAAGCAAAGGAGTAAGCGCCAAAGTCAGGCCAGCCGTCCAGAGGAAATGACGCGCGTCTTGCCGACGCGAGAGAAGCCATTCGATGATCAAGAGAAGACCCAGGCCGCCTGTTAACAACCAGCCAAGTCGTTGTCCAGGGCCAGGAAGCCAGGTCTGAAAGAAATCTGCCGGGCTCCAAGCAGGGTTATACGGTCGTTCGGCCAGAACATTGCGCGCCCAGGGCCAGAACCAGTCCGGCAAGAGGAAAAAGGCCAGTAGGATCCAAAGGCACAACAGCATCGAGAATCCCCCTACCATCCCCCATCGGCGATGAGCCGATGCCCAGATAAAAAGGTACAACACCAGGAGACCGGTCACCGATGGCTGGAGTAAAGCCAGCGCCGCCAACACGCCCGCCCACTCGTCCTTCCCACCAGCTTTCAAAACAAACAGCGCGCCGACGGCGCCAAGAACGGCAAGAACGGCTGTTCCACCGCTTAACAGAGCAAGCAAGGCATGGGGCCAGCATAGTACACACAGAAAGAACACAGGGAGGAACCAACGCGCCGGTCGCCAAGCCGGCAGGCGTAGCAAGAGACAAGCCAGAATGCCAAGTGCTATTTCGTTCAAGAGCATCCATAGGTTGAAAGCAAGCGCATAATCTGAAAGTAGAGCATATGGAGAATACAGGAGAAGAACAAAGAAAGGCGTGGCGACGCGCAGTGGGTCTTCCCCCGTCCGGGCCAGGCGGCCATAATACCAGCGTTGGATGTGCTGCGCAGTTGCATCGCTATAGGGAGAATGGCCGTCGCGCAGGAATGCCTGCAGCCCAAGCCAGGGAACAAGAAATTCCCGCGCGATGGGAGCATGACGAAGGTACATCGCGTTTGCCCACAACAAGCCGCCCACAATTGCCAAGGCTAGGCAGACCAGTGAAATCAACAGCAAGACTTCAAAACGAGCACGCGTGGAGGAAAACATCAGGGAAATTCTACCCTACAAGCGAAAAAGAAGCCAATCCGACAAACGAGGCAGATGCTATTGCCGCGCTCCATGCTACAATAACCATGCCAGCCCGCAACGCAACATCGCGGCAGCGAAAGAAGTGGAGGAAGGTCTTGGAAGTCCTTCACGACTGGAATCTACCCCCGGAAGAAGCAACCCGTCTGCAAGAGACTCTTGCCACGCGGCTCTGCCTACAATGGGACGGGCGACCGGTGACTACCGTCGCCGGCGTGGATGTCAGCGCGCGCGAACCCAAGGCGCGTTGCGCGATCGTCGTGCTGGAATACCCATCGCTCACGCCCCTAGAGGGGGTCGTCGCAGAAACCCATCTGGTGTTCCCATACATCCCCGGGCTGCTTGCTTTTCGTGAGGGACCGGCCGTTCTAGCGGCCTGGGAAAAGCTTGCCCGCGCCCCGGATGTGGTCATGTTCGACGGACAGGGCATCGCGCATCCGCGCCGCATGGGAATTGCCGCGCACATGGGCTTATGGCTAGCGTGCCCTACAATAGGAGTGGCAAAATCGCGACTATATGGGTATCACGGCGAGGTAGGTCCGCGATGCGGCGATTCCCTGGATTTGCTGGACGAACGGGGAAACATCATCGGAGCCGTTCTGCGCACACGGGAGGGAACAAAGCCTCTCTATATTTCCCCCGGCCACCTCACAGACTTAGCACACGCGCTTGCGTTCGTGATGGCTTGCCTGCGCGGCCATCGCCTGCCCGAGCCAACACGTTGGGCGCATCACCTGGCAAGCGGTGGCAAATTATCTCCAGAAGTGGAGCGACCAATGCGATTGTTCTAGCCTTCAGTGACAGCTGCCGCTTCCACAATGGCAGGCAGGGAGGGCATTCGGATTGTTCACCACGAAGCCCTGCCCGCGCTCATCGTCCACGAAGTCAACCACGGCGCCGCGCAGATAGGAAAGCGAGATGTCGTCAATCACTACTTTCAACCCCTCGCTTTCGCAAATTCTATCGTTTTCCGAAGCGGTGTTATCCAGCGCCAGACCATATTGCAGGCCAGAACAGGTGCGCCCTGCGACATAGACGCGCAGGGCATAGGTAGAATCGAGATTGCGCTCGGTCAGCAATGCGCGCACTATACGCGCAGCGGCCGGCGTCAGCGCAACCGCAGCAATGGATGTTGTTTCAACAGCCACAATCGTTCTCCAGGATAGGTTTTAGCTATCTTATCAGGGTTAGAGGAAGATGTCAACCCAATTTCGCCACAAGTGGACGTGCAAGAGTTGTCGGCTGTACGATCTGTAGTCTAACTCCTAGGAGTTGGACTACAACCTTTCCGTGATACCCCAACAAGAATGCAGGCCGCTTCAAGAAATAACAGGGCAGTAGCAAGCAGAAATTCGGCCTTTAATGCGGTATTGCCAGAATCTCCGACAACGACTATAATATCGCCCGACATCGCGACGGGGCGTGGCGCAGTCCGGCTAGCGCGCTTGCATGGGGTGCAAGAGGTCCCGGGTTCAACTCCCGGCGCCCCGACTAGGATCTCCCTTTGCGGGAGATTTTCTATTCCCCCCATCGCAGACAGAACTACCATTCCGGTCGCCAGGTCAGAATAAACTGTCTCTGGTCATTCGTCTCCGGAGAGAAGGGATACAGTCGGCTTTGGGCTGCCCCTTGATACAACGTCTGTAAGCGGCTCAGGGCTCGTAAGTTGCTCCATCCATCATGACGAATGAGATAACAACCAACCACCGTTCCAGTGCGCCCAACGCCAGCGCGGCAGTGCACGTATATTTTATAACCGGCCTCGAGCGATTCGTCTATGTAATCCAGAATAGCCTTCATTTCTTCCCGAGTCGGAACGCCGGCATCTCCTATCGAGAAACGCCTGTAGCGAACCTGCACAGCATATTCCGCTGCCTCTCGATGCAACAGTTCGTCATAGGGCGGCAATTCATCCGGCTGCGTCAGATCCAGGAAAGCATTAACCCCCTGCCGCAGGAAGCCTTGCAGCCGGCGGAGCGTTTCTCGCGGCAAAAGCCATCCCGGATATTCGCCCGCCAGGAATCGGTCGGGAATCACCCAGTAACTTTCGGGCAGGGGAGTGGGGACAAATTTGGAGGCGTGTTCTCGTTCCATCTTGTTGGTCATCACTCTTTCTCTGTCAGCAGGTCGGCGGCAATTTGGGCAGCGTCGCGCACAACAAACGGGCAGACTTCCTTGAAGCGCCCGCGCGCGGCAGCACGGCCTTCTTGCGCGCTGATGTCGCAGCCGGTCAGGACGTTGCATAGAATCGTCCCGTGCTCTTCCTGAAAGCGGCGGATGAATGCTTCGGCTGTCCAATAGGCCGGCTCCTTGCCTTCGGGCGTAGAGTCGTCGCGCCCCAGCCCGAGGGCCATCAAGGCGCCGGTCGCTGCCCCGCAGACGTTTCCGCTGCGTCCCATGCTGCCGCCTAGGGGCGAGGCGATGCGCAGGGCAACCGTTTCGTCCAGGCCGAGGACGGGGGGAAAGGCCGAAAAGACCGCTAGGGCGCAGTTGAAGCCTGCGGCGAAACAGGCGGCATGTTCGACGGGATTATCCATGGGCGATTATCCGAAAGAAAAGAGAACGTGAACGTGATGGTTGTTTTCGCCATCCACTCACGATTGGGCAGAGTCGGGCGGAAGGACACTTTCTCCGACCCAATTCAAGTAGGTCTCCAGCCCGGCGACAACCGGCAAGGCGATGATTTCCGGCACCTGATAAGGGTGAACGTCCTGGATTTCTCGCTGGAGCGCCGCCAGGCAGGCGCGGCGGGTCTTACAAATGAGCAACGTCTCAGCGTCTTCTTGCACCTGGCCTTCCCAGCGGTAAATCGAGGTCACACCCGACAGCAAGTTGACGCAGGCCGCCAGCCGTTTTTCGACCAGGGCGCGGGCAATCTGCTGGGCGCTTTCTGGGTTTGGGGCGGTGATCAGGACAACGATGGTATTGCTGTCCATCAGAAGTACTCCTGGTTGTGGATGATAGACGAAAAGCCTATTCGACTGTTCGACAGGCTAAAAGCCCATTCTACGGGTTCAGCGCGGCGAAAGCCAGGCGCGGCGTGCAGCAGTCCGAGCAGGACGAACAGCCCGGCCAGCAGAAAAAGCCAGGCGAGCAGGTCGGGCTGGAAGATATAGAAAACCTTCCACATCGGGAAGCCCACTCCTTGAGGCAGGAACACCCAGGCCACGTAGGGCAGGATAAATTCGCTCAGGACGGGTAAGCATGACCTTGCCGGTCCAACCTCTGAAGCCGCGCGGCCGCTCAGCGCGCAGTTTGTCCTTTCGGCGCGGCAGACGGACGAGGGAGAAGACCATCAACGCGGCGAGCGCCAGCATGACGGCATCCACGATATGTAGGTTAGGCCGAAGCGGCGCGAGACACCAGCGGAGTCCTGTCGGCAAGATGAAAGAATAATTTTTCACACAGAATTCTCCTCTGATCGCCACTGTGAACACAAACAACCACGTAATCGCTCCTCTCCGACAGGGAGGGAAACCTCCCGCCTCAGCATCTGAAAACCGGACGGAAACCGAGTCACACGCCACCCCGCGCAAACTCCTCCACCTGAAGCATGGGTTGTCAGTCCTGACAGGCCGGTTAGGGGAGCACATTGCGGCAAGAGTTTCTTCGAAATCCCTTATCCCACCTCCTGCCTCTACGGACATGAGACCAGATTGGGGAACACTTGCCTGGCCATGGTTTCCAGCTCGGCCTGCCTTTCACGCGGATAGACCAGCATGAAGATCAGCACACGGGTCCTCGACTGTTGATTGACCCAATACCGAACCACGTACGGTGCTCCCTGGAAGACCGCATCGAATTCATACAAGGAAAGTTTTTTCTCCTGGCAAGATTTGTTCATCGTGTACCCATCATAGTTGGAAAACACAACGTCGAAATATCCCTGACTGAAATAGTTATCCAGATCGCTCTCGGTATACCCACAATTCCACAGGAGGTATTCGGTATGCGCAATCGCCCCAATGCTTTGGTCCTCGCGAAGGACGACCGTCTTATAGGGTTCAACCGTGTAACTTCGCTCCCATTGATTCGGGTCAAAGAGTTTTGCGGCGAATCCTACGGCAAAACGGACATCGCTCTGGGATGGCTGAATCGGCCCACACTGGTCGCGTGGACTATCCTCCGCCGGCCATGCTGCGCTGCAAGCAGCAAGCAACAAGGGTAGCAAAACGGTCAGGAGAAAGGGGAAGCGAGTGCGAGCAAGCGGAACAAAGTATCGGAACATAAAGCGACCTCCTTACCAGAGAAGTGGTTTAAGCAATAAACGATTTCAGTTTACCCGAGTACTTTAAACCAAGGCAAAACAGAATCTCTACAACTTTCGCTCAACGACCCGGGGGAGACGACGCGACGATGTGAGGCTGCCTTGCTACATCAGGAAGCAAAGGGATTCGCGTTACGGCTCCTGCTTGTTCCCACAGGGAGCGGAACACATCCCGGCCTCTCACGAGACTTTGTCGCGAGCGCGCGGGTAAATCTTCTCCCACGAATCGCGCAGGAAGTTGCCCAGAATTTTATCGGATTCGCCTTGAGCAGGGAGGACATCGCCATCAGGTTCAACATAGAGCCAGACTTTGCTTGCGCCTTCGGGTAGTTCCTCGTCCACTATTTCGAGGGTGGCGGGATTTTGTGCCGAGTAGGGCACAGGCAGGTTCCAGCGCAAGGTCAGGCCGAGTTCGGCGGCGCGGTTGCGCAAGGCAAGCAGGTCATTTTTGAGCGAGGCATCGGAGGCGCTAAGCGAGAGGCTTTTGACATCAAGTCCGGCCACCCGCTCCAGTACTTCGCCTGCCTTGCGGACATTCTGCGGCGTCACGGTGAGATGCACGGTGACGAAGATATCTTCGGGCATGACCGTCTCGAGGGCTTTCCAAGAGGCTTTGTTCTCCGGCTGGAGCAAGAAGAGGATGTGGTCAAGACCAGTCAGGAGCAAGGTGTGGAGGTAGTCCTTGTCGGCCAGTTTGAGGCCATCGGTGAGCAAGCCGCTGACCTGGCCGTTCTTCTCGGCGTGGGCAATGAGCGCAGGCAGATCGTCGCGCAAGGTAGGCTCGCCGCCAGTGAAAGTGACATGCGGAATGCCATGCATCCAGGCTTTATCCAGGATGGTTTTCCATTCATCGGTGGAGAGTTCACGAGCGACTCGCTTCGTGGGAGCGTAGTCGGCTTTCGTACCAGGCGGCAGCCGATAAGTCAAGGCGCAGTCGAGGCGCAGCGGAGCGGTCAATTCTGCCGAATGGGGCGCGACGCGTTCGAAGTTGAGGAAAGCGACCGGATCCAGGTCTAGGGTACGGACGAGAGTTTGAATGCGGTCGCGGAAGTCCGAGTAATCGCGCAGGGCGATCTCGCGGCCAACGCGGTAGCGGCGGGAAATTTCCTTTGCCACTTCCTCAGGTGGCGTGCCTTTCATCAGGTGATAGGCGTATTCGGCGGCGGTAGGATTGAGATGCAGAACGGTCGCCGCGTTGACGATGAGCAGGCCGGAGCCATCCTTGTTGAGACGCAGATGCAGGCGGTAGGCAGGTTCGTCGCCGGGCGGGGACTGGCAGTGTAAGGTGGTTGGCGGAAACGGCTGAACTTTGGTGAAGCATTCACGAATCCAGGAAACGGGTGCGCTCATCGGGAACTCCTTGAAAGTCAAAGGTCGGAAGTCGAAAGCCGCAGGTCAGGAGCGAACGACATGTGGCATATCGAAAGGAATTTCCACCATCAGTTCAAGAAAGCCGGCATACTGACCATCGCGATACCAGGAAGACTGATATACAAGATGCTTCTTGCCCTCTTTCTCCACGGTGTAAACGTTCCTTTTCTCGCGCGCCATCAATTCTCTGAGTTTGCGACGCGCCGGTTCGGGGTGGCAATCGAATACATTGCGGCCAAGGAGAGCGCGGCCACCATCGGCGCGGAAGAGCTCTTCGGCGGCGCGATTCATCGCCAGGATGACGCCCTCTGTATCACAAATGGTAATGGCAAAGGGAAGTTCTTGGAACCAGGGAGTTTCCGTCATCGATCTCCAGAATTTTAAGAGGTTTGCACGTTGGCGCGTGGATCCATCAGCACGTTTTCTATGTTTGTATGCTCGCGTGTTAAAACGTTATCAAACCGGAGCGGACACCCGCCGCCGCATTCCACCAGCAAAAGGCAATCGCGACATTTTTCCGGTAAATCCCGACGCTCACGCAAGCGAATCGCGAGAGGATGATTCCAGATCGTCTCCCAGGCATCGGTCAGGAAGTTACCAAGTGGATGATAGTACGATTGGCAAGGCAAAACGCCGCCGTCGGGTTCTACGCACATCGTGTACAGGGCAGCGGTGCAACCCTTGACGCCCAAATCCATCCGCACGGGATCGAAATCGCAGTATTGCGTCGGCGTGTACCAGATAAGACGCTGGCCGCGGGCTTCGGTTTTGGCGCGGGCGGTTTCGAGCAGGGGAGCGAGTTCGGCCTCCAAGAGACCCGTCCCGACCGTCGCGCCGCGCCCGGAGTAGATGAGCGCGTTCAGGCCGACAGTCGGGACGCCGAGGTCAGCCAGAAAGTCAAGCGTGGCCGGGAGAGTATGGGCGTTCGTCTGTAATAGAGTGGTATTCGTCATGACGAACAGCCGCGTGGCTAGGGCATTCTTCAGGCCATGCACTGTCTGCTCAAAGGCGCGCGCGCCGACCATGTGGTTATGGACTTCAGGGTCGCAGGATTCGAGAGTTATCTGGACGTGATCGAGACCCGCTTGTACCAAGCAGTCCACGTAGGCAGGGTCAGCAAGGCGGCGCGCATTCGTGTTGAGGCCGGTAATCTGCCCTTTGCGCTCGGCATGGGCGATAAGTTCAGGAAGATCGTCGCGCAGAGTCGGCTCGCCACCGGTGAAAACGATGTGAGGGATGCCCAGTTCCCAGGCGCGGTCGAGGACGCGTTTCCAACCTTCTGCGTCCAATTCGACGGGCTTCGCGCCCAATGCCGGATGTTGGACGTTGTAACAGTGCGCGCAGTCGTTATTACAGCGATAGGTCAGGGCCAGATCGAGGCGATAAGGCGCCATAGGACGCACAGAAAAAGGGGCTACTGTTTCCAATTCGAGATCGTGAACGGGACAAGCGCCACCGGGACGAAGGAGCTCTTCGAGTTGTAACTTGAATGCCCGCAGGTCGGCCAGCGCTTGTCCAGCAGCGACGCGGTACTTTTTGCAGATGAGACGCACCGCCGCGGCCTCGTCTACGTTTTCAAGAATAAGATAGGCCATGAGGGCCGCGGTCGGGTTGAGATGCATGATGCGGCCAGCATTGACGACGAGCGCCCCATGACCATCGGCATCAAGACGCAGGTGAACGCGTGTCTGCTCCTGACCATTCTGACGCAAATAGTGATGCACCCGCGTAGGAGAAAACTCATTCTCCTTCCGACGCGGCAGGAAAAACGTTCGAGAGGCCGGCATTGGGAGTCGCAAAATTCAAAAGACGGAAGATGAAATCGCTTCAGGGAGTAGGAGCACTTTCCACTCCGGGCTTTTCTCTCGTGAGTTTACCATAGATACCTGCCAAGCTTTCTCCTTCCCGATTCAGCCCTATGAGGCCAGGGATGCCCGAATAGAGCAGATGCGCAACGTGATGGGTGATGGCATAGGCCAGTGCCAGACCATCCGGGATACCGAAGACCGCCAACGCGACGACGATCGCTCCCTCGTAAACGCCTAAGCCGGAAGGAGCCGAGGGAATCGCGCCGCCGAAAGAGGAAATTCCAAGCGCGAAGGTGGAATGCAACGGCAACGCCCGCGAGAAGAATCCTCGCAAGAGAAAGAATTGACAGGCGGCAATCGCCAACCAGGAAAGTGTCATCCAGAGCAGGCTGAGAGAAAAACGGCGGAAATCGGTCAGGACGGCGAGACCGGTAAGCAAGGAGTCTAGGCGCGGTACGAACAGCCTGGAAACACGAGGGAAACGCGCCAGAAGGCGTTCGAGCCGGGCGCGCAGCGAATTCCGCGCGCGCGCCAATAGATAGAGCGAGAGCAGACCAACAATCACCAGGCCCAGAGTCCAGAACGCTGTCAGCCGCGCCCAGGAGACATCGGCCAGGACAAAAGGCAACGTGCCCATGACCAGAATCGCGGCAAAAGCCAGGTCATAGGCTCTCTCAATGACAATCGCAGGCAGCGTATAGAACATGCTCGACCGGATTCTTTTGCCAAGCAAGTAGGCGCGTCCCAGCTCCCCAAGCCGAAAGGGGAAGATGTTGTTGATAAGATAGCCTTCCATCAAAGCCAGGAACGAATCGCCTAGGGTGGGGCGACCGGCCAGAAGAACGCGCGAGGCAGCGGACCGGGCGGTCACCGAAGCAAAGTAGAAGAGCGCGTGAAGTAGGAGAAAACGCCCATCCACGCTCAGAAACGCTCGTCCAACCACAAGCCAATCCACCGTCAAAACAAGAGCGACGACGACGAGCAGGCTGATGAAGACGCCCGGCAACCAGCGGGGAAAGGAAACGTGAGATCGGTTCACACGCGCCTCCTATTCCTCTTCGAGGCGTAATACGGCCATAAATGCTTCCTGCGGCACTTCCACATTGCCTATCCTTTTCATACGCTTTTTCCCTCGCTTCTGTTTCTCGAGCAGTTTCTTTTTGCGGGTAATATCCCCGCCGTAACATTTCGCGAGGACATCCTTGCGCAGCGGCTTGACATTGGCACGACTGATGACGCGCCCACCGGCCGACGCCTGAATGGCCACCTCAAACAGCTGGCGCGGAATCAGTTCCTTGAGTTTGGTGATCATGCGTTGCCCCTTATGGTAAGCGTCTTTCCGATGCACAATGGTTGCCAGCGCATCAACCGGTTCGCCGTTGACAAGAATCTCCAGTTTTTGCAAATCGTCCGGTCGGTATTCCGCGAACTGATAATCCAGCGAGGCGTAGCCGCGCGTGCGCGACTTCAGTTCATCGAAGAAATCAACCATGATTTCAGAAAGAGGAATTTGGTAATGCAGTTGCACACGGTGCGGCGCCGGATAATCCTGGCCCTTGAACTCACCACGTCGTTTGGTGACCAGGTCCATGATGGCGCCATAATATTCGAGGGGGGTGATGATTTCAATGTTTACCCAGGGTTCGCGAATCTCCACGATGTCACTTTCCTCAGGCAACTCCGCCGGCGAACTGACCATCTGCGCCGTTCCATCGCGCCATAAGACTTCGTAGGCCACAGTCGGCGCGGTGAAGACCACATCCAGATCATATTCGCGTTCCAACCGCTCCTGGATAATCTCCATGTGAAAGAGACCTAAAAAGCCGGCGCGGAACCCATAGCCTAGCGCCTGTGATGTCTCCGGTTGATAGACAAGCGAGGCATCGTTCAACTGCAATTTCTCCAACGCCTCGCGCAGGTCTTGATAATCATCGGCTTCGGAAGGATAGATTCCGGCAAAAACCATAGGCTTGGGATGGCGGAAGCCGGGCAAGGGCTCTGTGGCAGGACACAAGGTATTCGTAATGGTATCCCCTACGCGCGCCTCACGCACCGTCTTCAGGCCAGTGGCAATATACCCCACTTCTCCTGCAGAAAGTGAACCGGTCGGTTGCAAGGCTGGAGCAAAAATACCCACTTCCACCGGTTTCACGTCCACGCCGCTTGACATCAAGTGCAAGCTATCGCTCACGCGCAACTCGCCGTCTACCACGCGCACATAGGCGATAACGCCCTTGTAGGAATCGTAATGCGAGTCGAAGACCAGAGCGCGCAACGGCGCCTCACGATTGCCGCGCGGCGACGGGACGTTCGCGACAATCGCCTCCAGCACAGCCTGGATGTTCACTCCCTCCTTCGCCGAAATGCGAATCACCTCCTGCGGCGGAACACCGAGTAAACTGCCAATATCTTCCGCTACCTCATCTGGACGCGCAGAGACCAAGTCAATCTTGTTAATGACCGGGACAATGACCAAGTCGGCCTCCAGCGCAGCATATAGATTAGCCAGGGTTTGGGCTTCAATGCCCTGACTAGCATCCACCACCAGCAACGCCCCTTCACAGGCCTGAAGCGCACGCGAGACCTCGTAACTGAAGTCTACATGACCGGGTGTATCAATCAAATTCAACTCATACGTCTGTCCATCTCTGGCCGTGTAATGCATACGAACCGCCGAAGCCTTAATCGTCACGCCTTTCTCGCGTTCTAAATCCATGCTATCGAGCACCTGATCGGTCATCTCGCGCTCGGAAAGCGTGCCGGTCAACTGAAGCAGACGGTCGGCAAGTGTGGATTTCCCGTGATCCACATGAGCAATGATACAGAAGTTGCGTATGTTAGCAGTCATCACACGTTCCCGGTCGGCGAATTTCTAGCCCAGCGAAAGTATATCATAACGAGTACGGCTGAAAGCGCGATCGGCCAGAACTTGGTGAAGTCTTGATAGGGGCGGCGCTCCCTTTTGCCTGTCGGCAAGCCGAGAGTACGGTCAGGGAAAGTTAACCGAACTCGCCTAGCGTTTGTGTCACAAACACGGGAGCCTCTCTCTCTTGACAATTGGAAAAAGTATTATATAATAAACATGAAAATAATCATAAATATCTTGGAGCAAGTATGTCTCTTTGCACATGTCTGAGGCGGGGTTCGTAGCCTCCGCCTCGGTCAAGTAGAATTCAGCCGATAACCGCAGGACGGCAGGCTCAACCCCGCGAACCCATTCTCTGTTCGCATGGCGTGTTGCGCGCCGTCCTTTTGTTTTCCTATCGGCTGGATCGTTGTCGTAATTCCGGAGGAACAATATGGGAGACCTACGACCCGTTGACCATGCAGCCCTCAAAGTCAATCAAGCCATGATCGTGTCATTGAGCGTGTTGGCTTTTGTCTTCAATCAGCCATGGCTAGTGATCGCAACAGCCGTTTTCATGCTAATCGGCACACTTTTTGGCAAACCTGCTTTTGGCTTCCTCTACCATTCCTTGTTGCATAAGGTTATCAGGCCACAAGTCATCGCAGATCACGCGGAGCCGCATCGCTTTGCCCAAGGACTCGGTGGAACGATGTTGTTGATTGGAGGCATACTATCCTCCCGGTTTGCGCCAACGGCGGGTTGGATATTGGTCTGGTTGGTCATTCTGTTGGCCTTGTTGAATCTCGCCGTTGGCTTTTGCGCCGGTTGTTTCGTCTATTACTGGTTGGCGCGCTGGAACGTGCCTGGCTTTCATCGCCAGCCGCCGCCAGGCGTCTCGCCCGGCTTCCGTCCACGGAGGGAATGAAGGATGATTGACCCAGAGATGGTTCTTTTGCGTCTTACCGTTGGCTTCGTCGTGTTTAGCCTGAGTTGGCTGGCATACTTGTTAACCAGCCGCTTGCTCATCAAGCGCGCTGGCCGGCAAACCGGAAATCTACCGGGTTATCAGAAAGGCCAAGTTGCCTTGGTCTACTTCACAGCTCCCGGCTGTAAGCCGTGTCATTCCTTCCAAAGGCCAGCCATTGAGCAACTGAAAGCAACCTTGATGGAAAAGATACAAGTGCTAGAGATCGATGTCAATCACCACCCGGCCATTGCCAAAGCCTGGGGAGTTTTGAGCCTGCCCACTATTTTCGTGCTTGATTCAACCGGACGTCCCCGTCGGGTCAATCACGGCTTGACTAGCGCCAAAAAACTACACTTACAAGTCGAGGAGCTGCTGTAATGAAAATCGCCTCTGATATAACGGAACTGATCGGCAATACCCCTCTTGTCCGCCTCAACCGGTTGACAGCCGGACTCCAAGCAGAAGTCGTTGCCAAACTGGAATTTTTCAACCCAGCCCATAGTGTAAAGGATCGCATTGGGTTTTCCATGATCAAGGCCGCGGAGGAGGCTGGTCTCATTGGCCCAGATACAATTATCCTAGAGCCAACCAGCGGTAACACAGGCATTGCCCTGGCGATGGTCTGCGCGGCGCGCGGCTATCGCTGCGTATTGACCATGCCCGATACCATGAGCCGCGAGCGACGGATGCTTCTGCGCGCCTATGGCGCAGAATTAATACTCACGCCGGGTAGCGAAGGCATGTCCGGCGCAATCCGCAAGGCTGAAGAGTTAGCCGCCTCAGACCCGCGCTACTTTATGCCCCAGCAATTCAAGAATCCTGCCAATCCAGAAATCCATCGCCGCACGACCGCCGAGGAGATCTGGCGCGATACCGACGGCAAAGTGGATATTTTGGTCGCTGGCGTGGGAACAGGCGGCACGATCACCGGTGTTGGGGAAGTGATCAAAGCGCGCAAGCCATCCTTCCGCGCCATTGCGGTGGAACCGGATGCCTCGCCTGTGCTCTCCGGCGGTCAGAAGGGAACACACAAAATTCAAGGCATTGGCGCCGGCTTTGTCCCAGACATTCTCAATACGAGCATCTACGATGAGGTGATTCGCGTGACCGACGAGGACGCCATGGAAATCGCCCGCCGCCTGGCGCGCGAGGAAGGGCTGCTGGCCGGCATCTCGTCCGGCGCGGCGACCTGGGCCGCGCTGCAAGTAGCCGCCCGGCCGGAAAACGCCGGCAAGTTGATCGTGGTCATCATCCCATCCTTCGGCGAGCGCTACCTGAGCACTGCCCTGTACCAGGACTTGGCAGACTGAGAAAAGGAGTTTCCTACTATGACAACCGATGCACTTCTGGGCGAAACGACAAAAACCAGAGCGAGGAAAGGGTTATTTTACACGCTACGACGCGATATTCGCGCCGCGCTCGAACGCGACCCGGCTGCCCGCAACGCTCTGGAAGTGCTATTATGCTACCCAGGCCTGCACGCTCTCTGGGGCTATCGAGCGGCACACTGGCTCTGGACACACGACCTGAAATTGTTGGGACGTTGGGTATCCCATCTTGTGCGCGCTCTGACCGGCATCGAGATTCACCCCGGAGCAACGATCGGCCCTGGCCTGTTCATTGACCATGGCATGGGCGTCGTCATTGGCGAAACGACCGAAATCGGCGAGAACGTGACGCTCTACCACGGCGTGACGCTGGGTGGAACCAGCCTGAACAAAGGCAAGCGTCACCCAACCATCGGCGACCGGGTGGTTATCGGCGCAGGCGCCAAGGTGCTCGGCGCCATTACCATCGGCGCCGATACACGCATTGGGGCAAACGCTGTCGTGGTCAAGCCCGTGCCGCCAAATGCGGTCGTCGTAGGAGTACCGGGACAAAACATCGCCCGCAGCCAACCGCATCGCCCCACCGACGCGCCAGACTTGAACCATACCGCCTTGCCTGACCCCGTCGGCGTATCGCTGAGTTCGCTCCTGAAACGTGTGGAGGCCCTGGAAGAACGCCTCAACGCGCGCTTGGAGGCAGTGCCACGCATTCGCCCGCCCGAGGCGGGTATTTGGCACGAAGAAGACTTTTCCATATAGAAACATATCCTACCCTGCGCCCTGTGCAAGGATCGGAAAAAACCCACCTTCCTGCACCCTTGTGGGCCAGCAGAAACAGCAAAGCACCAGCATCTCTAGGAAGAGTCCCTGCCGTTCCCCTGAGGGGGAACGGCAGGGACTGAAGTCATTGGCAGACAGCAGACGCATGAAGAGCGCCTTTAGAATTGCCCCTCCAAATATGCCCGCGTCCTTTCCTGACGAGGGTTTGTGAAGACTTCTGCCGCAGGCCCAACCTCCACAACCTCGCCCATATACATAAAGATCACGTAATCGGCCAGGCGTTTGGCTTGACGTAGAATGTGCGTCACGAGCACGATGGTATAGTTCTGCTTGAGTTCCAGCAAGCGTCTCTCGATGTGCTGGGCAGAGATGGGATCCAGCGCAGAGGTAACTTCATCCCCCAGCAGAATTTCCGGCTCCACCGCCAGTCCACGTGCCAGGCAAAGCCGTTGTTGCTGGCCAATGGATAGACGGCTGGCAGGTTGATGCAGGCGGTTTTTGACTTCCTCCCACAGGCCGGCTGCTTCCAGATAATGGCGAACAGCCCTGTCTAGCTCGCGTCCTGTCCTCAAGCGATGAATACGCAATCCATAGGCCACATTCTCGTAAATGGACATAGGCAGAGGATAGGGATGCTGCGCCAGAAGCCCGACTTTCTTGCGGATTTCCGTCACATCTACGCCGGGAGCGTAAATATCCTCCCCGTCAATCAGCACCTGCCCAGAAATATGCGTTCCATCGCTCAATTCCAGAAAACGGTTCAAACTCTTGAGCAGGGTGGTCTTGCCGCAACCAGAAGGACCGATAATGACGGTAATCTGATTGCGCGGAATATCGAGCGTTACCTCGCGCAACGCCGGCTGGTTCCCCTCATACCAGACGCTTAAATTGCGAATGCGAATGTGGGGCGTCATGCCAAATACCCTTTAGCGGATGATGTATTTGCTCAATTTGCCGGCCATCCAGCGCGAACCCAGGCTAATGAGCAGCACGATAAGTGTGAGGATCAGAGCCGCCGCATAGGCTCGCTGTTGAACTTGCGGGAACGGCGTGCTCAACTGAAAAAAAACCGCCAGTGGGAGCGAGGCCGCCGGACGTAGCAGGGAGGTCGGCAGGCGATCCGTATAACCGGCAGTGAACAACACCGAGGCCGCATCACCGATCCCGCGGCCGAAGGCCAGCAAGATGGCTGTCAGAATACCGGGAAGCATCTGACGGGTGGTTACACGCAAGGCTGTCTCGAAACGGGTTGCGCCCAAGGCGAAAGAAGCCTGTTCCAGTTCCTCCGGCATCATTTGTAGCACCTCGCCCATAGCGCGGGCCATGATAGGCATTTCGAGCAATGCCAAGACGAGAATCCCTCCCAACAGCGAAGCGCGTAGACCAACTGCTACCATAACCATGAATCCGAAAGCACCGTACACAATGGAAGGAATGCCCCAGAGCACATCCAGCCCCAGGTGGACAAATTGCCCCCACGACGACCGGCGCACGTATGTTTGCAGGTAGAGCGAGAGCGGCAAACTGACAAGAAGAGCCAACAATGTCCCGCCGCCAGCCATGTACAACGATCCGAGAATGGCGTTCAAGATGCCGCCTTCTTTACCCAGATAGTAGCCGCCCTGAGGAACCTGTGTCAGCATTGCCCAATTAAGAGCCGGCAAGCCTTTGACGAGCACTGTCCAGAGAATCAACCCTAGGCTCCCGACCACAAGGGTAAAGGAACCCAACATCAACCCTTGAAACAAGGTCTCTTCCACATGACGCCAATGCCAGCGTTTCTTCACAGCGCCCTCACTTGGATGCGACGCAAAACAAGATTGGAGGCCACATTAAACGTCAAGACGACCGCCAAAAGAATCAGCGCGGCGGTCATCAAGGCCGAATCATAGAGCGGGATGGACATCATCTCGCCGTAATTGTTGGCAATCAGTGCTGGCAACGGATACGCGGGATCGAACAGGGAACGCGGCACGCGAACTACATTTCCCACCACCATGAGAACAGCCATTGTCTCGCCTAAGGCGCGCGAGAGGCCGAGTACGATACCGGCCAGAACACCCGCTCTCGCCTTGGGCAACACAACATGGCGCACCGTCTGCCACCGCGTTGCGCCCACCGCCAACGAGGCTTGACGCATCCCATCGGGAACAGCACGGAAGACCTCGTAAGTCACCGCGATCATGAAAGGGGTAATCATAACGGCCAGTACCAGCGCGCCGGCCATAATGCTGAAACCGGTCGGGTTGTCGGAACGAAAGAGGGAAAAGAATCCCAACACCCTCTCGCAGAATGGAGCCAGCGTGTTCTGCACCCAGGGCACGATTGCGACCACGCCCCACACCCCATAGACCACGGAGGGAATCGCGGCCAGCAGATCCAGCAGAGGTTTCATTAAAGCACGTGTGACCGGGCGGGCATATTCCGCGAGGTAAATCGCTGTCAACAGACTGGGAGGAACGGCGAACACCAACGCCGCCGCCGTCACCCATAGTGTGCCGGCCAGGAACGGTAAAAACCCGAACTGACCCGCCATGGGCTTCCAAACGCGTCCGCCTAACAATTCCCAGAGTGAGCTCTGCGCCAGAATCGGCCAGGCGCGCACTGCCAACACAACGGCAATGATTACCACCAGCAAAGGAGGGAGCCCCGTCAGAGCAAACAAGCCGTCGCGGGCTACCCGTTCCCAACGCTGGCGCGCCGCTTGAATCGCACCTCTCGCAGGTCTCACTCTCGCCTTGTTCATCGTACCTTATCCAGTGCTTCCGACAACACGTCGGCCGGCAATCGAATGTAGCCGGCCTCGCTCACGAACTGCTGGCCGTCCGTCAGAATCCACTCCAGAAAAGCCTGGACCAATCCCCGTGGTTTTCCTTTTGTGACCAGGTGGAGAGGGCGCGCCGGGGGTGAGGGGTACTTGCCACTGGCAACAGCCTCTTGCGCCTCACTCCGAGTCTCCAGGCGCTCGCCCTCGTCAGCAATATTGTTCCCATCCCGGTCAATCGGCACAATGACTACGCCCGCCGCCGGCTTCCCGCTTTCCATATCATAAGCGTAACCTAAATTATTGTAACCGATGCCAAGCGGATCTTTGATGACCGCGTCTAGCAGGCCCGGATCGCCCGAAACAGCGATGCCCAGCAAATCCTCCTGTTTCTTGCCCCCGAGATACTTCGCCCAAACATCGGCCGCACCGCAGGCATCGGCGCGCGTAAAGGGATGAATCTCGTCGGTAACCTCCGGCCTGCCGACCACCTCGCCCCATGTCTTGATCTCGCCGGTGATGAAAATCTTGATAAACGTGTCCTGCGTGATCCCTCTCGCCAGCACGTCGCCCAGAACCAGGTTCTTATCTGATATGGTTGGGAAAACGGCGTCGATCACGACCGGTACCCAGTAAGCGCCCCGCGCTTCCTCTTCTGGCGTCACCTCGCGGGAAACCATGCCGATATCCACCGCCCCGGTCAGGACATCGGTCATTCCTTTTCCTGCGCCTCCGGCTGAAATATCGAATTCGACGCCGGGATGCACTCTGTGAAACTCCTCCGCCCACCGCTGCATCATTGGGTACAGGGCAAACGCGCCGGAAACCGTGATAACGCCTCGTAGCTCTTCCCCCGAAACGGTTGGCGACGGTTTCCTACAAGCGCTCGCGAGGAGAACCACCAACATCGGAAGGACAATCAACATATGTCGGGTCTTCATTTGTCAACTCCTCGAAAAGTATATAATATCTACTGGAATAATAGATTTTTGTCGGTTAAAAAACACCTTTCCCTGGAGGCGAGAGTGATTACGTCCGGGTCTGATTTCGCCCTGCCGCGCGCGCCTGTTGTACGCGTGCAGCTACATCGGCAAGGGTCGTATTGTCAAGAATGCCGGCAATGGCATCGCGCACATCGCCCATCACCATCCGCAGGCCGCAGGTTGCCTCGTCCGGACAACCGCAGGGTTCATACGCCATCTGGCTAACACAACGAAGAGGGGCCACCGGCCCATCCAACGTGCGAAAGATTTGCCCCAGGGTAATCCTGTCGGCAGGGCGACCCAGATAATAGCCGCCGCCGACACCCACTTTGCTGCGTAGGATACCTGCATTCTTCAACGTAAGCAAAATCTGCTCCAAAAATTTAACGGGGATTCGCTCCCCCTGTGCAATATCTCGAATCGCTACCACCCCCCTGGGAGAATCTTGCAGGGCAAGAGCGATATAAATGGCCGCTCGCAAGCCATATTCGCCGCGTTTCGAGAGACGCATAGATTAATTCTCTATCATTTCTGTAGAATTTACAGATATTATAACAATTCTACACGGAATCGTCAACGGCTGCTACGACCAGTACCGTGGAGAAGTTGTCAGGTTGGGATAACCCGTGCACGTCGCCTCGTCTATGATTCCTGAGAGAAATGGTAAGCAACGGGATAGCGAGACCCTAACGCACGCGAGCCCTGCCACGCTTTACCCCCGCCAGAATTCGAAGACATGCCCATGCCCGGAAGCGCGCCTCTATCGTTCCTCGGCTATAGAACGCAGATCGATTTCCTCCTTCCCGCCCAATTTCTCCTGCATGCGTTGCACGACTACCTCCAACGCCATAGGGTGGTGGACATAGTCCAAACTATCGCTGCGCAGGGTTAGAACCGGGCAAATGTCAAAGGAACGCAACCACTCCTCGTAGAAAGTATCCAGCAGATTCAAGTATTCTTCCGAGATTCCACTTTCCATACGCCGCCCGCGACGGCGAATGCGTTCCATCAACACAGGAACCGGGCATTTCAGGTAAATCAGCAAATTGGGCGGCGGCAGGTTGTTAACGACGAGATCAAAGAGTTGGCGGTAAGCCAGATAATCGCGCTCTGCTAGATTGCCCATGTGGTGAAGGGCGCGAGCAAAGATGTAAGCATCTTCGTAAATGCTGCGATCGAGAATCGCCGGCCGAGGATCGCGTGCAGCAGCGAGGTATTGCTCGGCGCGATGCCCCAGGAAGTAGATTTGCAGGTGAAAAGCCCAGGCACGCATGTCTGCGTAAAAGTCGGGAAGATAGGGATTATCGGCAACCGACTCGTAATCTGTACGCCAGCCAAGTCGTGCACCTAACCGCTCGGTAAGGGAGGTCTTCCCGGCGCCAATATTGCCGGCCACGACAACCAATCGCTTTGTCATTATATGTTGCTCCTTTCTCTGCCCCATTGTATTCGCTTTTGCAACAGCACGCCTCCCGTTTTTTATGAATTTGGTACAATTAGCATATGACGCTCTCTACAGACTTTCTCACCGCACTTCGATCTATTCTGCCCGCTTCGTCTTTCAGTCTCGAGGAGGGGGTATTGGAAAGCTACGCACGAGACGAATCATCGCAACCCCCGCGTCGCCCTCTGGCGGTCCTCTGGCCCGAAAGCACTGAGCAAGTTTCGGCCATTATGACGCTTTGTAACCGTCACCGAGTGCCCGTAACCGCGCGCGGCGGCGGCTCCAGTCTGGAGGGCAATGCTATTCCCTCTCCTGACGGCGTGGTGCTTTCCCTGGAAAGGATGAATAAAGTGTTGGAAATCCTGCCGCAGGATTTTCAGGCGCGTGTCCAGCCGGGCGTTGTCTATGACGATCTCAATCGCCAACTTGCGCCCTACAGCCTTTTCTTCGCTCCGGCTCCATCTTCGGGAGATGTAGCGACGATCGGCGGAATGATCGGCAACAATGCCGGTGGAGTGAACGCCGTACGGTATGGCGTGACGCGTAACCACGTGCTACGATTGCAAGTCGTCCTGGCCGATGGCTCTGCCATCTGGCTAGGCACGCGCGCGATGAAAACTTCCTCCGGTTTCGATCTCGTGCAACTCATGGTCGGATCCGAGGGCACACTCGGCATTGTGACAGAGATCGTGCTACGGCTACATGCCTTGCCGGAGCGGCGCCTTGCCATGGCGCTCTTCCCCAGCCTAGAATCGGCAGCACGTGCAGCGTACGCCATTATCAATGCCGGCATCGTTCCCGGCGCGCTAGAAATGATGGACGCGCGTAGCGTCACGCATGTCAACCGCTACAAAGGATGGGCCTGGCCGGAGAAGCCGGCCCTGATCTTCGAGTTTCACGGAACGCCAGCTGGCGTTCAGGAAGAGGTCGAAGTGGCACGGCAACTTTGCAAAGAGGCCGGCGCCGTGCGTTACCAATATGCGGACACCCCGGAACTGCGCGAACAGTTCCAGCGAGGTCGCAAAGAGGTTACCAACGCGGAGAAAGCCCTGTACCCGGAGCATATCATGATTAAAGGGGATATTGCCGTGCCCCTCTCCCAATTCGTCCCCGCGGTGCGGTACGCCGAAGGTCTCGGCGAAAAGTACGGCTTGCTGACCAGTTTGTTCGGCCACGCCGGCGATGGCAACATCCACTGGCATACTCTTGTCCCTCCCAACGACGCACAGGCATTGGCAAGAGGCGAGAAAGCCGCCGAGGAACTCATTCGCTTTGCGCTCTCCGTCGGCGGCACGGCATCGGCGGAACACGGCATCGGTCTTGCGAAAAAACGCTTCCTGCTCGAGGAACACGGCCCGGCAGTAGAGATCATGAGGAGAATCAAGCAAGCACTTGACCCAAACAACATTTTGAATCCGGATAAGATGTTCCCATGACCGCCGTCCCGGCGGCGAGGTGGCCACACCATTCCCTAGGAGTCGCTATGCCCAAAGAGAAGTTCGCCCTTATTTCTCCCGAGAAAGCAGGCTTGATCCAGGAACTGGTCCTGCGCATCAAGTTAATCTTGCGCCTCATGGCAGATCGGCGGGTAAATTTCTTTCTCAAGTTCTTGCCCATCGCCGCGCTGGTATATTTGTTCTCACCCGTTGACCTGGCGCCGGGACTCACGCTGCCGGTCATCGGCGCGCTCGATGACGCTGCCGTGCTGTGGATGGGAGCATCGCTCTTCGTCGCGTTGTGCCCGGATAACGTTGTCCAAGAACATCTGGACAAACTCCGCAAAGCAACCCCAGGCTTGTGGCGCGAGGCCAAAAGAGAGTCAGAGATCATTGAGATTCGGCCGCAAGAGGAAGAGTAACTTGGTTCCATAACACAGGAGCTGTTCCGCGAGTAGAGGCAGGCCAGAAAGATTACATTGCAAAATCGCATCCGGTATGAATGTACGAAGAATCGGGCAGCAATATCCAATGCCAGAAGCGCCGAAAGCAACGATCCTGATTGTGGATGACATTCCAGAGAACATCGTCCTCTTAAGTCGCGTGTTACAAAGCAGCGGCTATGCGGTGCAAACGGCCGAGAACGGAACCAGGGCGTTGGAGATGGCGCGTCGCGCCTTGCCGGATCTGATTCTGCTCGACATCAACCTCCCCGATAAAGACGGCTTTGACGTATGCGCTCACCTTAAATCCAGCGAACAGACAAGCCAGATTCCGGTGATGTTCATCAGCGCGCTCGACGATGTAGAGGGGAAAGTGCGCGCGTTCGAATTGGGCGGCGTGGACTATATCACCAAACCCTTCAATTTCGAGGAAGTCATCGCGCGCGTCGAGACTCACCTATCCATCCAGGCGCTGCGTCGTTCGTTGGAAGAAACGAATCAGAAACTGGCGCGGCATGTAGAAGAACTGACGCGTTCTCAGCAACGTTTGCGCGAGGAACAAAGCAAGTTGAGCGCTTTCATCAACGCCTTGCCCAATTTGCCGTTTATCTGCAATGAAGAAGGCCGCTTTCTGGATGTGTTAACCAATCAGGAGGATTTTCTGCCTCTCGAGGCCGAGCAGATGAAAGGCCGCCTTGTTCGCGAAGTTTTCCCGGAAAACGAGGCGGAACGTATGATGGGCGCAATCCGCCGCGCGATCGAATCGGGACAAACGCAAGTCTTCGAGTACAAAGCGCCGGTGCTCGCAGGCGGCGAACGCTGGTTCGAGGGTAGAGTCGCTTTGATGGAAAAAGGCGAGCGTGAGCCGGCCAAGGTTGTGTTCGTCGCTACAGAGATTACAAAACGTGTTCAGCTCTATCAGGAAGTGCAACGACTGGCCAATCACGACGCCTTAACGGGGTGTTACAACCGCCGCTACTTTATGAATCTCGCCGAACAAGAATTCCAGCGCGCCGTGCGCTATAAACACGCCCTGGCCCTTCTCATGTTCGATATTGACCACTTTAAGAAATTCAACGATCGCTATGGACATCCAGCCGGCGATCAGTTGCTGTGCGCGCTGGTAAACCTCTGTCAGTCCTCGTTGCGCGCGGTGGATAGTCTGGGCCGCTATGGGGGAGAAGAGTTCGCGATTCTTATGCCGGAAACTTCGCGCGAAGCTGCATTGCAAGCCGCGGAGAGATTGCGCCATAACGTTGCGGCCATGCCGCTCGATTTTTTGCCGGAGGAAGCGTACGTGACCATCAGCCTGGGGGTTGCGGGCTATAATCCCGACACTCACTCTCCTGCCTCGCTAGACCTGCTCATCAAGCAAGCCGACGATGCACTTTACGCCGCCAAAGCGGCTGGCCGCAATTGCGTCCGCGCAGGATGACAATTTTCCTTGTCCATCTCTTTCCCATAGGCGTCCCATCGTCTACCGGAATTCCGAACGCCGTTGGGGGCGCGAAGCGCATTTCGCGTTACGCTTTTCCAAAAATATGGGTGATAACGGTCGCGCCGGAACCACCGATGTTCTGCGTCATGCCGACTCGCGCATTGGCAACCTGCGTACGTCCGGCCTCGCCACGCAGTTGTTGGACCACCTCCGCCACCTGATAGAGTCCTGTCGCGCCGACCGGATGGCCGCGCGCTTTCAAGCCGCCACGCGTGCAAATCGGAATACGCCCCTGGGGCGTGATCTCACCATCCAAAGCCAGGCGCACACCCTGTCCACGTTCCGCAAATCCGCACGCCTCCAGTGAAAGCGCCGACATAATCGTAAACGCATCGTGCAATTCGAAGAGATCAATATCTTGCGGCTCCAGGCCGGCCTGGCGATATGCCTCGCGCGCGGATCGATAGGCGGCTGTGAGAAAGAGAGCATCCTGACGGTGATGCACCGCCATCGTATCGGTCGCCGCCGCGGAGGCTAGTACACGTACATAACCGTTACCACGCAAGGAATCCACAGGAACGAGGTAGACCGCTGCCGCGCCATCCCCCACCGGCGAGGCATCAAGCAAATTAATCGGCGTGGCAACCATCGGCGACCGTTCGAATTCCTCCGCCGTAATGGGATGTTGCAGGCGGGCATATGGATTCTCAACAGCGTTCGCATGCGCGTTAACCGCAAAGGGAGCGAAATCCTCATGTTTCCAACCATACTCATGCATGTACCGTCGCATGATCAGCGCGTTCAGGCCAACAAATGAGAGCCCCATATCCACCTCGTAATCGGCGTCGGCTGCCGTCGCGAGGGCAGCAGTCACTTCCGGCATGGGGCGGTCGGTCATCTTTTCGACTCCTACCGCCAGCGCCGAATCCAGTTCGCCGGAGGCGATGGCCATCAGCGCGGAGCGTAGAGCCGCCGCGCCTGAGGCGCAGGCTGCCTCCACGCGTACCGCGTCCTTCACCTTCTTTAAACCCGCCCAATCCGCCACCAATGGACCGAGATTGTTCTGAGCGCTAAGGATGCCTGCCATCATATTGCCGAGAAAGAGACCGTCCACGTCCAGACGACCAGCATCGCGCATAGCCTGGAGGATCGCTTCCACCGCTAGATCACGCAGGGAACGATCCCAATGCTCATCAACTTTCGTCTGCCCAATTCCAAGAATCGCTACCGCTCGCATAGGAAAACCTTCCCACAAAGCAAATTTCTCCTATTGTATTCCCTTCCCCTCTCACAGACTATCAACCTCCACAATGCAACCTTTTCCCCCGTTCCGCATCAAAAGGATAACTATATTCTCTAACGAATGAGCAAAAGGAGGCTCCCCATGAAAGTAAACGAAGGCACGCTGGACCGCACCATTCGGGCAATTGCAGGCGCCGTCTTGCTTGCCCTCGGATTGATTCAAGCCGTGAGCGGAATCTGGTTATGGATCGTCGTCATCGTGGGGGCGCTTCTGCTGATTACAGGCCTGGTTGGCTTCTGCCCCCTGTACACCCTCCTAAAGATCAACACCCTCAAGAAATAACCCATGCCGCCATAGCGCCGTCAGTTCACCGCCAGAAAGGGGTTTTTCCCCCTCAAGACTGGCGGTGATCGTTTATTTTCTCCAAAGCCGAGCTATCAGGTTTATCAAAGCCGTCAACACAAGCGAGAGCAACAAGGAGGTCGCCAAGGGAACATAGAACGAGAAATGCTTGCCTTCCAGACGGATATCACCGGGCAGCCTTCCTAACGGCCAGCCAACGCGTGCGAGAACGATCAGGCTCCCACCCACGATCAGCAAAAGAAGACCAACGAGCAGCAACAAACGTCCAAATGCTTCCATAGGTTTGCGCAAATAGCCTTCACAATAATTTCATTTGCTTTTCCTCTTCATATGCCAGACCCAAGTGCTCATACGCAGCCCTGGTTGCCACACGACCCTGCGGCGTGCGATCAAGGAAACCCAATTGGAGCAGATAAGGTTCCACCACTTCCATGATTGTATCGGGTTCCTCGCTGATGGCAGCGGCAATGGTTGCCAGGCCCACCGGGCCGCCATTGTATTTGAGGATTATCGTGTTCAAAACGCGACGATCCACCTCATCCAACCCCAGCGGATCCACTTGGAGCAAATCGAGGGCCTGACAGGCAACCTGTCGGGTAATCGCGCCGTCGGCGCGCACCTGGGCATAATCGCGCACGCGGCGAAGCAAACGCAACGCCACGCGCGGTGTGCCCCGCGCCCGACGCGCAACCTCCTCCACGCCACCCTCGTCCGCCCGGACATGCAGCAAATCCGCCGCCCGGCGGACGATCGTTCGCATCGCGGCCAGCTCGTAGTAATCCAGCCGGTACACGGCCCCAAAGCGCGCCCGCAACGGCGAGGCCATCAGCGCCAGGCGGGTCGTCGCGCCGATGACGGTAAAGCGCGGCAACTTTAAACGAATGGAGCGCGCGGAGGGTCCCTTGCCAATGACAATATCGAGCGAATAATCCTCCATAGCCGGGTAGAGCACCTCCTCCACAGCCTTGCCCAGGCGATGCACCTCATCAATGAACAGGATATCGCCGGCGCGCAGATTGGTTAAGATAGCCGCCAGGTCGCCGGCCCGTTCAATGGCCGGTCCGGACGTAACCTTGATGTCCACCCCCATTTCGTTTGCGACGACATGCGCCAGCGTTGTCTTGCCCAGGCCAGGCGGCCCGTAGAAGAGAATGTGGTCAAGGGCTTCGCCGCGTTGACGCGCCGCCGCAATGAGAATCGCCAGATTCTCTTTCACCTGCTCCTGCCCAATGAGTTCGGCTAACGTCTTAGGGCGCAAGGCGGTATCCAAACGGTCATCCGGTTTGCGCACCGGGTCAAGCAGGCATTTTGCGTCAGGAGGCATGAGGTAAATTATATCAGGCTTTCGACAAGCAGCGCTTCCTCGCCTCGTTCAGAAACTTCCCTGCCATAGCGACGGTCGCCAGGTGTGGGCACTAAGAACGACCACCAGGCAAAGCAAGCCACAGAAAACCGCTGCGCGCGGCACACCTTGCCATTGCGCCAGCCAACCCACAAAGAGACTACCGAACGGCGACACTCCCTGCAACGCCCAAAAGTAAAAGCTAAATACCCGGCCGCGCAAAGGATCGGGTACCTCCAGTTGAATAATGGTATTCATCATGGTCATCTGCGTAATGACCGCCCACCCGAGCACGACCATCAACGCCAGAGCCGCCGGCACTGTGCGAATCAGAATTAGAGCGAGCAACGCCAGCGCATAGATGCTTTCGGCTACTATCAATACTACCCCTTTACGGCGCAGGTTACTGAAGAAGGTCAGGAAAAGCGAGGCGAACAGCGCCCCCACTCCCTGCGCCAGATAGAGCGCGCTAGTGCGCGCTTTGACCAGCGTTTCTGTATCCCCTATCTGACTCAACACGGCGCGCGCAATTGCCGGTATCTGTTGACTGAATGGAAAGCCAAAGAACCCGACCAATGTCGCCAGAAGCACAATCAGCGATACGATTGCACTATGACGTACATACGTCCACCCTTCGCGAAACGCGGCAGAGATAGAATCCCGGCGCGTTTCTTCGTAGGCAACCCGATACGGCCGACGAACGAACAACAATCCTACCAGAACGAAGAGGAAACTCACGCCGTTCGCGAAAAAAGCCCAGCCTTCCCCCCGGTCTTGGATCAGCACGAGAATCAGTCCGGCCACCGATGGCCACACTACCCGTCCAAGATTGAAGATCGTAGATTGCAAAGCGATAGCGTTGGGCAGCGCTGCCCTGCCCACCAATTCAATCAACATGGCTTGGCGCGCGGTGACCTCTCCACGGCGCTCGTCATCCCTGCCGCCAGGGCCAGGACTATCAGATGCCAACGTTGAATCCTACCGCTCAAAGTCAGAAAAGCCAGCAGGAAAGCCTGCAACATCAGGATTGCTTGCATCGCCATCACGGTCTTGCGCTTGTCCCAGCGTTCGACCAAGACGCCGGCTGGCAACGCCAAAAACAAGGTGGGCACCGTAGCTGCAAACCCCAATAATCCCAAATCAAAAGGGCGACCGGTCAGGCGATAGGCCAAATAGGGTTGCGTGGTGTTCTGTATCCAGGTGCCGATGAGGGAGATAAATTGACCGACCCAGAAAATGACAAAATCGCGCGAGGCAAGAGCCGGCAGACGACGTAAGATTTCTTTTCGCCAGAGGGAGAACATGTCGCTTTAACTTTATGAAGGAAGCGGTCAGGCGACAGGGACTGCCGCCAGGCCCAAAGCGTTTGGCCCCACATGGGTACCTATAGCCGTCGTAACGTTCACCAGAAGCGGCAGCACAGGCACTCGGGCCCGTACTTCTTCCAGCAGCTGCCGGGCAGCCGTTTCCGCGTTGGTATGGAGAACGGCTAATCGCTCCAGCGGCCCCCACGAGACCAAAGCCTCTTTCAGATGTTCCAACCCTTGCGAACGCGTCCGCGCCTGTCCCAAGCGTTGCACTCGGCCAAAACGCAATTCAACCAGCGGCTGAAGGCGCAGTAAGGTACCAATCGCAGCTTTCGCCCACGAGACACGCCCGCTGCGGCGCACGTACTCCAGCGAATCCAGCAAAGCAATCAGCCGCACGCGCCGACGCACGCTCTCTATCGCCGCCAACACGTCCTCCAACAGCCCTCTTTGCTGAGCGACTTCGGCGCCCGCCAGCACCTGGAATCCCAGCCCCAGGCTCAGCTGTTCACTATCCAACACCTTCACCCGTTCACGAAATTCCTGCGCCGCGACGCGCGCGGCGTTAAAGATGCCGCTCAAACGAGACGCCGCGTGAATGGAAAGAACCCATTCACTGCCGGCTGCAAGAAGCTTTTCGTACACCTTTTGAAAACTACCCACAGAAGGCGCGGAGGTAGTCGGCGGAGGGTTTAGGCGGGGCAAGATGCGATAAAACTCCTCACGAGTAATATCAATTCCATCCGCATAGCTCTTCCCTTGGATATTAACCAGCGCAGGGACAACTTCAACACTATACCGGCTGGCCAGGGCTGCCGGCAGATCGGCAGTGCTATCGGTGACAAAAGCGATTCTCATAGGGCGGTATCCAGCCGCAGAATCTCTCGTCCGCAGGTCCTTACGCGCGCGCCTTCTCGCCTCCGCGCTTTCCCTTGCTCCCTCCCCGTTCCATGACCGCCAGGGCTAGCGTTTGCTCTCCCAACAGAGCAGTCACTACAGACTCCAGCATCTGCTCGTCGAAGGCGGAGCGCGGAAACGTCATCCGGACGAACTCGCGTATCGGTCGCGTATAACAGCTCTGATGTCGTTGACTGTATAGGAAACCGATTCGTTGCGGATCCTCGAACTCGCCCAGATACTCCTGCAAGGACTCCAACAAATAGCGCGCAACGCGCACTTTTTGCAAGGGAATGAGGTGGCCCTCTTCCAAAGCGAAGAGGGGGAGCCAGCCCAGGATTTCTCCCACGACCGCTTGCGACTGGGTAAGACAACCATACCGCACAATGCGCTCCAATGTTGGAATGCAGAAAAGCATGTACACACTATGAATGGATTGCCGCACCAGCCGCTCTATCGCCGCTAGGGATTCGCCTGCACTGATAGCCGCCGCGGCCAACTGCACCAACATACCCAAGCCAAGCGAGACATTCTGCGAATCCACCACTTGAACTGTCAGGTGATTGCCGCCACACTGTCGAGCAGCTTGTTGCGCGATAGAGGCAAGAGGATAAAAGAACGAGGTCAGGGTGATGACAAGGATCGCATCATAGCGTTCGCCCAAACGGCTATAGAGATCAACAAAATCCTCCACCCGAGGCGGAATCAGTTCCTTCTCCTGGGCGCTCGGTAGAATCCGAAACGGAACAACATGGACGCGTTCATGCCCTACAAACTTTGGACGTGTGAACTGCGCTGTACTGTCGGTCACGATACAAATCTCAGCCATACCTAACAACGGATCAATGTTGGAGAGCCTCGCTGTCGTCAGGTTTTACTCAATCGAGAGGATGAACGGATAGTGAGGTTGGCCACCTTCTTGCAGCTCCACCTCCTGGGCAGGGTACCGGGCACGGATCACATCGGCGATGCGATTGGCCTCAGCCCTCGAGAGGTCCTTTCCATAGAACAAGGTGATTAACTCGTACTTATCTGCTTCTGCTTTCTCCAACAAACCAAGGCAAGCCTCCTCCACAGACAAGGCAGCCAACGCCAATTTGCCGTCCAGAAGCGCGATGACTTGCCCTTCAGTTACCGCTACGCCGTCAATTTCCACGGAACGTGTCGCGATGGTCACCTCGCCGCTGATGACATCCTGCATCGCGCGCGTCATTTTCTCTACCACGCTCTCTATATCGCCCTCGGGATTCAGAGGCAACATCGCAGCCAGACCCTGAGGAATGGTGCGCGAGGGAACAATACGAACGTCCTTGACCGTGACCTCTTGCGCCTGCTGTGCGGCCAGGATAATGTTTTTGTTATTGGGCAGAATAATGATTTTATCTGTAGGTAGATTTTCAAAGGCGGAAACAATATCACGTGTAGAGGGATTCATCGTCTGGCCGCCTTCGACAATCGCGGCCACGCCAAGGCTGGCAAACACGCGCGAGATTCCCCGACCAGGTGACACGGCAACCACAGCGACTTGCCCCGGTTCCACTGCCGTGAATTCGATGTGTTCACCCTTGTCTGCCCGCTCGGTCTGCTCCATCTGCGCCAACAGGTTCTCCATGGCCACCTTGGTAACCGTTCCCACTCCCATAACATAATCGATCGGCGCATAACGTTTATCCAGCGGGACATGAATGTGCATTCGATACAGACCTTCCCCTTCCCCAACCTGAATCGAGGTCCCTATCCGCTCCAGTTCACGGTAAAACGTCTGCAAGTCAAACGCCGCGGAGGGGATGAAATCCACGACTACCTCGTAATCTTGACCGGGTTCAATCGTTTCCATGGTGTGCTCCAGTTTCATCGCCGAGAGCGGTTGCACAGTAGCCAGGGGTGAATCCAGTTGCTCGCCCCGGATCAGGCGTACCATCCCCTCCAGGATAAAGAAAAAGCCGAGACCACCGGAATCAACCACGCCGGCTTGTTTCAGAATCGGGAGAAGTTCCGGCGTGCGTTTGACCGAGGCGTCAGCGGCAGGAACAACACGAGCTAGTATCTCGTAAGGATCGTCGATCTCGCGTAACGCCTGTTCGGCCGCGGTGGCCACGTCCTTGATAACCGTCAGAATCGTTCCTTCTACAGGACGCACCACCCCTCGATAGGCCGTATCGCGCCCTTCCACAAGGGCTTTCACCAGGGCCGAGCCATCCAGGATCTCCTGGTCGTGCAGCGCACGAGCAAAGCCGCGCCAAATTTGCGAAAGGATAACGCCGGAGTTGCCACGCGCTCCCATCAAGGCGCCTTGCGCCACCGCCGCGGCCATCTGGCCAACATGACGCTGGCCAAGATTTTCCACCTCGGCGTAGGCAGACTGCATCGTCAATACCATGTTTGTCCCCGTGTCGCCATCCGGCACCGGGAACACGTTCAGCGCATTGACTGTTTGTTGATTGGTTCGCAACCAGGTCAGACCAGCCTCAATCAGTTGTTTCCACGCCTGACCGTCCAGAGGCGCGTTCTGCCAATGGCCGGCCCGGCTCAAATTCCTGTTATCCATTAAGGATCTCTCCTAAAGAATGTTTCAAACACCGTCGCTTACGCGTAAGCCGCGAATATGTACATTCACAGCATGAACGGGCATGCCGAGAGCCTTCTCGACATGATAACGGACGCTGTTGGCAACGCTCTCCGCAACCGAGGTGAGACGCATCCCATACTCGACAATGATGTACACATCAATGTCCAATTCGTCGCCGTCATAGTGAACCGAAATGCCCTTCGCCGGCTCGCGCGTGACCGTTACCACCAAGCCCTCTGCCAGATTCTTCGGCGCAAGGCCGACCACACCGTAGGTCTCCAGCGTGGCGCGGTGAGCAATCGTCGCCACTGCTGTCGGCGAAATATGAATAACGCCCAAAACCGTTGTTTCTTTGCCCATATGATCCTCCACATCTCCTTGGTCTGAGACGAGTTCGGCATTTGTCCATTAAGATCACGTCACCGCGCCCGTCTTGCTGACGGCTATCTTCTGTGGTAAAATACATTGACTATACTCACAGGTGAATTA
>FMJZ01000434.1_pt1 | contig 83031 bp, 70 predicted proteins | sample 1987881 | NCBI WGS metagenome assembly FMJZ01 (sample SAMEA4378227, study PRJEB15110) | soil metagenome | biome: soil; feature: Field; material: Soil | place: India | collected 2015-03-11 | depth 0 m
ACCTTACCGTCAGGTTGGAACAACTCACCGCACGGGTGGACGATATTGCCGCCCAGCTGAACAGGCTGATAGAACGTGTTGACAACATGCAGAAGGACATTGGCGAACTGAAAGGATTTCATCTGGAGCACTATTATCGTAACAACGCTACCGCAATCCTGGGGCTTTTCTTCCGCAAGCTTCGCGTAGTGGACAAGGGGAGGCTGATTGACTCGCTGTATGAACAGCATCCTCTGAGCCGTGAGGAGTGGGAGCAGATTCTGGCGGTAGACCTGCTGGTCACCGGCCGCCATCGCGCTACCGACGAAGAGTATCTGATGGTGTGGGAGATTTCGTGGACTGTGGACGAAAGCGATGTGCTTCGCGCCCTTGAGCGGGCGGATCTTTTGCGCCGACGAGGGATGAGCACCCTGCCGGTAGTGGCGGGAAAAGGCGTTACCGGTAACGCTCGCTCTCTGGCAGAAGCACGCCAAGTGCTGGTCGTTCTGGACTCGTTTCCTGTGGATGGCACAGGGATAATGAGATAGCCCTACTCTACCACAATCAACCCCGGCTCCGCCTCTAACACCTCACCAATGACCTGCGCACAGGGGGTCTGGTGTTTGTGCAGTGCCGTCAGCAGGGCATCCGCTCGCTCGGGTGCTACCGCAATCACCAGCCCTCCTGAAGTCTGCGGGTCCAGCAAGACATGCTGAATCGACAGGGGAACGCTGTCGCTTGTTTGCAGAAACTCTCCAACGTACTCGCGGTTCAGGCTTCCGCCTCGTGTGGTGTTACCCTGCATTGCCAGGCGTTCGGCGTCGGGCAGAAACGGTATCCTCTGCCAGTTCAGGCGAATCGCCACCCCACTTACCCGCGCCATCTGGTGCAGATGCCCAATCAGCCCGAAGCCGGTTACGTCCGTTGCCGCGTGCACGCCTACCTCCTGCATTGCCTCAGCTGCTCCAGCGTTCAGCGTCGCCATCACCTGTATCGCCTCGTCCAGAACTTCGGGGGGACACTCGTCGAACTTCGCTGCGGTGGTGATGATGCCCACCCCCAGCGGCTTGGTCAACACCAGCAGGTCGCCGGGCACCGCTCCGGCGTTGGTAACCACCTTCTGCGGGTGCACCAAGCCCGTTACCGCCATGCCGTATTTGGGTTCGGGGTCGTCCACGCTGTGCCCGCCGACGATGACCACGCCTGCCTCCTGTGCCTTGTCGTAACCACCGCGCAGGATGTCTGCCAGCATCTCGGCGGGAGCGTTTTCAATGGGGAAGCAGACCAGATTCAACGCGGTCAGCGGTCTGCCCCCCATCGCGTACACGTCGCTGAAGCTGTTTGCGGCGGCGATGGCGCCGTACCAGTAGGGGTCATCCACCACCGGAGTGAAGAAATCCACCGTCTGCACGAGCGCGAGGTCCTCGCGGACGCGAAACACTCCTGCATCGTCACGGGTGTCGATCCCTACCAGCAGGTCTGGGTGAGCGATATGTGGGAACTGACGCAGCACCTGCGCCAGCTGGGTGGGTCCCAGTTTGCTCGCTCAACCCGCGCAGCGCACCAGCTGGGTCAGCCTCAGGCGTTTGTCCTGCAATTTATCCTCCCTGCAGTTTCCGGTTCTTCTCACGCGACTGCTCGGCTATCTGCTGTTTAAACTCCACCAGCTTCGCGTGAAGTTCGGGGTCTGCTGTTGCCAGTATCTGCACCGCCAGAATGCCCGCATTGCGTCCCCCTCCGATGGCTACTGTTGCTACAGGCACGCCGGGCGGCATCTGCACGATGGAGAGCAGGGAATCCAGCCCCTGCAGTTTGCTCTCGATGGGCACGCCGATAACGGGCAGAGTGGTCACCCCGGCGACAACGCCAGGCAGGTGTGCTGCCCCTCCTGCACCTGCGATAATCACCCGCAAGCCGCGCTCGTGTGCCGTGCGGGCATACTCTATGGTGTCAAACGGTGTGCGATGCGCAGAGGAAACCTTCATCTCGTAGGGCACGCCGAACTGCTCCAGCACTTCCGCCGCCTGTTTCATCACCGGCAGGTCGGAATCACTGCCCATCAGAATCCCCACTAGCGGTTGTGACATCTCCTACCTCCATCTGTTTTTTCCGAATGATACCCTATTCTGCCGTCACCTTCGCAATAGCCTCGCGCAGGGCGAACAGGGTCACCGGCTTAATCAGCACATAGTCCACCAGATGCGAATAGGCGTTTTGCGACACGCGCTGGTCGCCGAACCCGGTGAGCAGAATAATGGGCTTGTTGGGGGCAATCTTCTTGATTTCCGCCGCCAGTTGCTCCCCGCTCATAACCGGCATCGCCAGGTCGGTAATCACCAGGTCATAGCGTGAGGATAGAAACCGCTCCAGCCCTTGCTTGCCATCCGATGCCACGTCCACCGTATGCCCCTGCCGGAGCAGGTGCTCGACCACCACCTCGCGCACCAGGGACTTGTCCTCCACAAACAGGATACGCAGAGGGCGCAGGGGCGTAGCATCCTCCCGCACAAGCGTGTCCTCCGCCGGGGCAGAATCTACCGGCAGATACACCCGCATCACCGTGCCCCTGCCTATCGCGCTTTCCACCTCTATCCTGCCCTCATGCCTCTGCACGATGCCATATACCATCGCCAGCCCCAGCCCCGAGCCCTGCTCGCCTTTGGTGCTGAAGAACGGTTCGAAACAGCGGGCGCGGGTCTCTTCGTCCATGCCGATGCCGTTATCCTCCACCTCTATCAGCACCCATGTGCGCGCAGACTCGCTCACCGTGCGCGTGCGCAAGATAATGTCTCCACCGCGAGGAAGGGCATCTACTGCGTTGAAGATGAGATTCTGCAACACCTCGCGCAGTTCGCTGCCGTTGGCACGAAGGGGAGGAACCGGCTGAAGGTCGGTATGCACCTGAATGAACACGCCTTTCGCCTCCGCCTGTTCGCGCCAGCGGGGAGCGGTCATCTGAACGGCTTCCTCTACCAGCGCGTTCACGTCTACCGGCTGGCGCAGCTCGGCGCGCCCGCGTGGGCGATAGAACTCACGCAGGCGGCTGACTGTTTGCGCCGCATCCTGTGCCGCGGTGTGAATCATCTCCAGATAACGGCGCACCTGAGGGTCGGCGGTGACAGTCGGGTTGTCCAGCAGAAGCTCGGTCAGCCCCAGAATGGGCGTGAGGGCGTTATTGAAGTCGTGGGCGATGCCGCTTGCCATCTCGCCAAGGGCGCGCAGGCGTTGTTGCTGGATAATCTGCTGCTGGGTCTCCTGCAACTGCCTCAACGCTTCCTGAAGCGACTGGTGCGACCGCTGAAGCTCCTGCATCGCCTGCGCATGGGATTGCTTCAGCCGTTCGCGTTCTATCGCCTCCAGGATGGCATCGGGCAGGCGAGCCAGATGTCCTTTCAGCACATAATCACTCAGACCTTCGCGCATGCCGCGAGCAGCAATCTCCTCGCTACCCGAGTCGGTAACCATAATGACGGGAACATGAGGACACCGAAGTTTGACCGCCTGCAGCACCGCCAGCCCATCCGACCAGTGCAGATGGTAGTCGGTCAGTACGACGTCAAAACCACCTTCTTGCAGGGCTTGCTTGAAGCCTTCATGATGCCACACTTCTACCACTTGCAGGTCTGGCAGGCGCTTGCACAGTTGCCTTTTTATCAGCGTACGGTCGTTTGGGTTATCATCTATCAGCAGTACTTTCATCGTTATCACCCTCTACCAGCGGCAGCTCAACCCAGAATATGCTTCCCTCACCTGCTTGCGATACGGCTCCATATCGCCCGTTCATGCAGGTTACCGCTTTTTTCACGATGCTCAAGCCCAACCCCACGCCCGGATACTCTTCCACACCGTGCAGGCGGACGAAGGGGGCAAAAACGCGCTCGGTATCCTCCGGCGTGATACCAACGCCGTTATCCTGTACATCGATTCGGCAGAACTCCCCTCGGGGATAGGTGCGTATACCAATGCAGAGCGCCCGATGCTTCAGCCGAAACTTCAGCGCGTTAGAAATTAGATTCCGCATTACCAGCTTGAGTAATAAGGGGTCAGCCTCCACCGTTTCGCACTGCAGGGAACACTCTATTTGCGCGTTCGCTGCGGCGATTTCCTGTGCCAGTTCCCCCAGACAGTCGTCAATCAGCGGCTTGAGCCACACCGTTTGAATCTCCACCTCGCGCCCCAGCCGCGCAAAGGTCAGCAGGGAGTCCAGCACGTTTTTCATCTCCTGCGCCGAATCGGCGATACGCTTCAGGTAATCGGCTGTCTCGCTGTCCGGCGGCACACCAGAGTCCTCAAGAACCGCCTGCGCGAAACCCGCCATCGCCCGCAGAGGGGCGCGCAGTTCGTGTGTCACGGCGTGCACGAACGCCTCCATGTCCTGATTGCGCTGATACAGCTCTAATGAGAGGCGCCTTGCCCGAAGCATTACCTCCACCCGTGCCTGAAGCTCCACTCGCTGAATCGGAGTGAGAATCACTTCATCCACAGACTTCCAAAGATTGCGTGTTGCCAGACCCACACCCTGTCTGGAAGTGACCAGCAGGACGGGCAGAAAGGTTGGCAGGGCGTCCTGTTTCGCCTGCAGGATAGCGTCCATATACCGTTCCAGCATGACTCCGTCCACCACGATCAGGTCACACGCACGCTGGGAGCCCCGGTAGCGTGCTTCATCGTGCAGCAGCACTGCATGACGGTCTGCCAGAGCCTCTTCCAGCAAACGCAGGTTTGTCCTGTTTGAAAGCATCACGAGCAGGCGATTCATTGCTCTTCTTCCCACACCGGTGTATCCGCCACAATATGGCGCAGGGTGGGAACGGGGTGTCCTATCCAGATACCCTGCGAGGTGATTCGGAACTCGCGAAGGGTGTGGTCAAAGTCGCCGAGCCTCTTCTTTAACACCCCAATCACCCGCGTGAGCTCCGCCCGCGTGGGCGTGTACTTTTCGGCATAGCGCAGGAACAGCACCGTATCCGCCAGATAGCTCAGCCCCACCTCGCTGATCAGCAGGGGTCCAGACACGGTGTGCGTCTCGTTTATCAGAAGCGTCACCACCCCGCGGCTCTGCAGCCATTTGCACAGCGCATGTAACTGCCCTACCAGGTCCTCGCCGTGCAGTGCCAGCCGATACCCTGCCACGCTGTCGATCATCACGATGCGCGTCCCCCGCTTCTCCACCTCTTCGCGCACCATGTAGGCAAACTCGATGGCGGAATGCTGGAGCGGTTCCACCTTCACCAGTGAGAGCGTACCCTGTTCCATCATCTCCGCCGCGGGGATGCCTGCCGAAGCACACCGGCTCAAGATGAGGGGGACCTCTTCCTCGAAGGTATATACCACTGAGCGTTCGCCCCGTGTCGCTGCTTCCTTCATGAACTGCATTCCCAGCGTGGTTTTACCCACTCCGCTTGCGCCCGTTATCAGCACGATGGTGCCCCGCTCCAGCCCGCCATGCAACAGTTGGTCCAGCGCAGGCACACCCGACGAAATCTGCTCCTGAACGGCGGTGAACGGCTCTGGTTCGGGCACCAGCTGAGGATACACATGCACCCCCTGAGCGTTGATGCGCACGGCATGTACCCCGGTACGAAACCCGCTCCCTCGCATTTTGGTCACGCTCACGCGCCGATGTCCGCCGTTCATCTCCAGATGGATAATGCCGTCGCTCAGCGACTGAAGGTCGTCATCCGGGGCAAGAATGCTGCTCTCAGAAGTGAACATCACCGTTGCGCCCTGCTCGGTGAGGAAGCGCAGAAACGACAGCACCTGCTTGCGGTATTCAAACTCATTGGGGGTAAGATACCGGAAGTGCGTCAACGAGTCCACAAACACGCGGCGCGGCTGTAATCGGGACACTTCTTGCACCAGCATCTGCGTGAGTGGGGAACGCTCCACCTCCGCGGGGGCAAACAGGTCGTACGTCTGCGCCTGAGCAAAAAACTCCGACGAAGGGCTGAGGTCCAAAAAGTGTACCCAGCGCAGGTTCAACCCCACGCTGGCGGCGTTCTGGCGGATTTTGTGCTCCGGCTCATCCAGTGCGACGAACAGGCTGTTTTCCCGTCGCGTTCCCGCCGCCAAGAAGTGTAATCCAATCAGCGTCTTGCCCGTGCCCGGCGCACCGCGCAGAAGATAGGCTCTCTGAGGGATGAGACCACCCCCCAGTATCTCATCCAGCCCTGAAATACCTGTGGATATTCGCCCAGCGGTCGCGCGACTCATGTCATCACCACGTTCTGAACGCAGTTTTATCCTGTTTTTCTTGCAAACACGGAGAAGTTCCTGCTTCCTGGCAGACAATGCGCCTAACTTTCAGCCATCGGCGTCTGTTTCATGAACTCCAGCGTCTCTTCCAGGGAGCGCACGCCGGTGGTAGCGCCCAGAGCGGTCACGCACAGAGCGCCCACCGCGTTGGCGAACCGTCCGGTCTGCTCCAGGTCCCATCCTTTCACCACGCCCGTCAGGAACCCCGCGGCGAAGGCATCGCCCGCGCCCAGCGCGTCCACCGCCTGCACCTGATAGCGCGGGATAGCCAGCTTCATGTCGCGGGTGCGGATATAGCATCCCCGCTCGCCCATCTTCAGACCGACCACCTTCACGCCGTGCTCCAGAAACACCTGCGCGATGTCCTCCGGGTCTTCTTTACCTGTGAGCATCTTCGCTTCCTCGATGCTGGGTATCATGTAGTCCACGTAGGGCAGGCAGGGCTTGACCGTTTGCATCCATCCACTGCTGGTGTTCCACACGGTATCAAAGCTGGTGATAACGCCCATCTCCTTTGCGCGGCGCAGAAGCTCCGCCGTCGGTTCGCCGTCAATGCCGGGCATCACCAGCGCGCCCGCCACATGCAGAACCTTGCTCTGACGCACAATGTCCATATCCACATCTTCCAGACGCAGGGCGGCGTTCGCGCCGATGTAGTGCAGGAAGGAGCGCTCGCCGTCGCTGTGCACCATCACCATCGTGGCGCTGGTGGCTTCCTTTTCGTCGCGCTTCACGCCGCGCGTGTCAATACCGTGCTTTTGCAGTACCTGCACCAGAAAGTCGCCGAAGCCGTCGTTGCCCACCTTACCGATAACCGCCGTCTTGATGCCAATCTTCGCCAGCGACACTCCGGTGTTCGCCGCACAGCCGCCGCTGTGCAGTTCCATCCGTTCCACCAGATTCAGCCGACCGCGCTCGGGATAGGTGTCAATCGGCTTCCCAACGACATCGGCAACCAGAATGCCCAGACAGGTTACCTCGTACATACGCTTTGCACCCTCCTTTGACTTTTGACCTTACTCATCGGGCAGGCGAAACTGCTCATCGGGGATAATCTCCGGCTCTGGCGGAAGCACAATCACGCCGTAGTTTATCAACAGCGCGCGCGTCCAGTACACCACCGCCAGCGATGCGAAGCCAGAGTACATCAGCGCAAGCCCCACCACGCTGATAAAGCAGAAAGTGCCCCACACAGCGATGATGGCGAACATCCCCGCGCTGAACGGCAGGTTGCCAATGGTCAACAGCAGTGACCGCCGAAGTACCCGCCTCAGCCAGCTCGCTTTGCTCTGCTCACCGCTGTACGCGCCAAAGATGTGCTCCACCAGAAGCGGATACTGATACAGCATCGCGGTTATCCACAACAGCAACAGATACAGAATCACCACTCCAAAGATGCGCATGAACACCAGCGGACTCTGCAGATACAACGCCATGTTTATGAATATCACAAGGGTCACGAAGGTCTGAATCACCGACAGCCCCAGCGTCTTCCAGCCCAGTCCCCGCCATGCCTCTACAAAGCACAGCAGGGAAGGCTCATCGCGGGTGGCGATGCGATAGGCGAGGTACACACAAGCCGTCCATACCTCAGCAAGCAGGATAGCGCCCACAAAGATACCTGCCAGAACCACCAGTACCTGCTGAGTGCGCACCAGTGAACCAACTGCCATTGCCGCTACCCCCAGCATGGCAAACCACAGCAGACTGCTGGCAAGGGTCAAGCCCAAACGGTCGTAGGCGTCGCCTGTTGCCTGGCGCAGGGCTTTGAAGAACGTCACGGTGGGAGAAGCAGGCTTTTCCATGTGATGAACCTACCTGACCGGCGGTTTGACCGTGCCCTGTGGGATGATGTTCTCGGCGGTGAGGAGCACCACATCACACCACTGCACGTACGGTGTACTGCTGTCGCCCACACGATTCACCACTCTCAGCTCCAGCGTATGAAATCCGGGCGACAACCTGACCGTTCCCAGGCGCGTCCACCCGAACCGTTCTCCGTACTCGCCGACCACCACGTTGCTTTCAGGAGGCTGGGGCGCGTTGTCGTCGATGCTCCAAAGCAGGGGTGAAACGCCTTCGGTGCGCCGCGCCACCCACATGGTGTAGTTGCCCTCTTCCTTCACCGCGAACCGGTAGCGCAGGAAGTAGCCGCGCGCCGGCGGGTCATTGTAATTCTCCAGGCGAACAACCTTGCCGTCGCTTGCCCAGGTGCGTTCCAGCACCTCGTCGAAGTTGCTCTCGTCCGCCGTTTCCGCCTCCATCCACAGATACTGCGCCAGACGCTGAATCAGCTCGTTCAGCGCTTCGCTGGCAAGCAGATAGGCGGTGTACACCTGCCCCGCCCGCAGGTTATCGCGAGCCTGCTGCCAGCGGAAGCGTGCCGTGCCCACATCCGTACGGCGCGACTCGCCCAGCTTGATCAATCGCGCCAGCTCGTTGACGGCGTCTTCCGCCGCCTCCACCGGGAACAGGCTGCCGCTGTTGGTGAATACGACGGGCACAGGGGGCAGGTTCATGGAAAAGTTGCGCCCTTTGCCGCTGACTTTGACCGGCGTGCCATCGGGCAGTTGCGCGGTGAACACACGCGGCTCGGTAAGGCGGAAGCTGGTTTTGCGCTCCCTGTCCACCGCCCACATCACGTACTGCTGACCGCCAAGCGTGCTGATTTGATAGGCGCGATAGTTCTGCCCCACGTTGACGATGGCTCCCGAGCGCACGGAAGGAAGCCACCACACGTCGCCCGGCAGCTTCTTTACCTCGCAGATGCCCGAAGCGGACTGGGGGAAGAACAGCACCTTCGGCGGTTTCTGCCACTCGGCGTTCGCCTGCGCGGACTGCTGGAAAGAGCGGAGCCACTGCAGAACCGCCGCGTCTACCGTGTTCGCACTGACGCGGAAGAACCAACCCCGACTTCCCGCCTGAGCCAGCGTTTCGGCTTCGCTGTGCAGGGTCTGGCTATCGGCGTAGTCCTGTTTGATGTCGCGCGTGACCAGGGCGACCAGCCACGTCGGGCGCACGCTTTCGGTCGCCTGTCCCATCGCCAGAGCCATTGATTTCGTGGCGAGGTTGAAACCGCGCTCCGACGTCACCACCAGCAAGCCGTCCACGCCCGGCTGGTTCTGAGTGCTGACATACACCGGGTGGAACTTCTGCCAGCCCAGCAGCACCGGCACATCCGCCACGTGCATGCGCAGAACCGATGCCATCCGGTCCGCCGCGTTCTGCAGAGACTCGCGCAGATACTGGCTGACATCTGTCCAGTAGGCGCATCTTGCGGATTCCACCCGTCGCAGGTTGCCCGTTTTGAGGTCGTAGAGCAATGGGAGCCCCTTCAGACCGCGCCAGAGCGCCAGCTGGCGTGCCGCGTCGGCGAACGACTCCAGATTGCGCTCGGAGAGCGCCCACGCGCTCATCAGGTTCTCCAGCGTCTGGTACTTGCGTGCCAGAAACGCTTCGAAGCCCAGCCGAAACATCTGCGACGACGGCACGATGCCCTGGTCATCCGAAGGCAGGGTCCATCGTCCGAGCGGGTCGGCGAAGAAGCGAAGCCCCTTGCCAAAGCGCACTTTGCCCAGCGTCTGCAGGATGCTGTCGCGCCAGGCGTCGTAGCCGTCCCACACGTCGGGCACGAACCCCGCCGAATCCGCCAGCGGACGGTGCGGATAAGCCACCATCACCGCGCGCACGCCCTCCGATATCTGCAGGGGCAGGCGACCGATACCCTGCTCCACGCTGGCACGCGAGTGGCTCAGCACGCTGTTATCATGGGTATCCACGACAAAGGTGAGTGCATGATCGGCGTACGGCGTGCGAAAGACGACCACCCCGCTCTGGATGATGTTGGCGATACGGTTGGATGCGGGCGCGACCACATAGCCCTGAGCGATGGGCAGACCCGCCTCGCCCAGCGAGATGCCGTAGCGGAGGTTGCGCGACTCCAGCGCGTCCACGAACCTCTGCCACCGCTCGGGGGGCACGGTGCTTCCCGCTTCGCGCGGCACCACGCACACGTCCGTTATCCCCGCCTGAGCGAGCGCATCCAGCACCTGCTCGTCGCGCTGGAAATCGGCTTCGGTGGCATCCGCCCGCAGAGACTGTGGGCTGAACCACACGCCCGCCGGCAGATAGACCGCCCCGTCCCATTGCAGGCTGTGTGCGGGGGTTATCTGCCAGCGATGTGTTCCCCCGTCACGGTCGGTAAAAATACCCTGCCCTGCTACCAGCCCCTGGGCGTTCACCCCTGGAGCAGTAACCAGCAGGACCGCCCACGCCACCAGCGCCGCGACTCCCCTTCTCACCTGCTACTCACCTCTGCTAATACATTGACATATACGCTTTCGCCTTCGGGGCGGGATGTTCCTGCCGAAAGGGTTTTCGCGCCCGGGTTGCGAATCATACGCCAGCAGGTACTGTGACATGATAGAGATTCAGGAAGCGTCGGTGACATACCCCAACGGCGTGCACGCGCTCAGGAACATCAACCTGCGCGTGGAAAAGGGGGAGTTTGTGTTTCTGGTGGGGGCGACGGGAGCGGGCAAGTCCACCCTTCTGAAGCTCATCACGCGCGAAGTCGTGCCAACGACCGGCAAAGTGATCGTCGCCGGGCGCAACGTTGCCGAAATCCCACCGCACGAAGTGCCCTACTATCGCCGGACGATGGGCGTGGTGTTTCAGGATTTCGGACTTCTGCCCAACAAGACGGTGTGGGAGAACGTGGCGTTCGCCCTGCGCGTGCTGGGACTGCCCCGCAAGGAGATTCGCAAGCGCACCGCCCACGCTCTTGAACTGGTCGGTCTGCTTAAACGGTGCCAGAGCTTCCCTGCTCAGTTATCGGGCGGGGAGGCACAGCGAGTGGCTATCGCCCGCGCCATCGCCAACGACCCACCCCTGCTTCTGGCGGATGAACCGACGGGCAACCTGGACCCCGATACTTCGTGGGACATTATGCAACTGCTCAGCCATATCAATATTCGCGGCACCACGGTGCTGGTCGCCAGTCACGATAAGTACGTGATTGACCGGATGCGCAAGCGCGTGGTGATGTTAGAACGCGGTACTATCATCAGCGATGTGCCCTGTGGGGTGTATGCGCATGAACCTTAGCCACGTGGAGTTTCTGGTTGAAGAGGCTCTGGTAAACCTGCGTCGCAACGGCTTGATGACCTTAGCGGCAATCGGCACGGTGGCGCTGGCGCTGGCGGTGTTCGGCGGGTTCGGGCTGATTGTGTGGCGGTTAGAGAACCTGGCGAACAGCCTGCCCCCCAAGTTCGCCATTGACGTGTTCCTGAAGGATAGCGTTTCGCGCGAGCGGGCGTTGGAACTGCAAAAGCAGATTCAGAACCACCCCGACATCGCACAGGTCACTTTCAAGCCCAAGGAGCAGGCGTGGCCCGAGTTCCAGAAGGAGCTCCAGCAGGAGATTACCGCCGCCCTGCCGTATAACCCCCTGCCCGACAGTTTCATCATTCAGGTCAAAGACCCATCGCGCACGGGGGCGGTCAGCGCGTGGCTGAAGAGCCTGCCGGAGGTGGACGCCGTGCGCGACGCCAAAGAAGAGGTGGACATCATCCTGTCGGTGGCGGCGGTGGTGCGCTGGATTGGCATCGGTGGAACGCTCCTTCTGCTGATTGCCACCAGCGTGATCATCTACAACGCGATTCGGTTGACGGTCTTCGCCCGGCGGCGCGAGATACGTATCATGCAGCTTATCGGCGCCACGTCGGGCACGATTCGCACGCCGTTTGTGCTGGAAGGAGTGGTGCAGGGCGTGCTGGGCGCGTGGATTGCCTGCGGGTTAATCCTGGGTGTGTCGCAGCTGGTCTCGCACTTCGTGATGCGCAAGCTGGTGTTCATCGACAGCCTGGGAGGGGCGCCCTTACCGTTCTGGGTGGTGTTCCTGTCGCTGACCCTGTTGGGTGCGGCGATAGGGGGTGCGGTCAGCGTGCTCTCCGTCCGAAAATACCTGCAGGCAGTATAAGGCGGAAGAAGGGGGTGTATCATGGGGTTACGCAAGGGATGGCTGGTTAGTCTTGCCGTTGTTCTTTCCGTTTTGTGTGCGGCGCTGGCGACGCCGCCTCAGCAAGCTTCCAAACCGTCCACCGCCAAAAAAGCCGAACTGCAGGCGAAACTGGAACGGGTGAAAAAGCAGATCCGGCAGGCTCGAGCAGAGGTTCGACAAATCCGCAGGCGCGAGCGTGCCGTGACCGCCGACCTCCTGGCGACCGAGCAGAACCTGGATGCCACTCGCAAACGCCTACACACCGTGCGTGCGCGATTGAGCGCCGTACGCTCCCTTCAGCGCAAAACTGCCGCTCGTCTGAAAGAGCTGGAAGGGCGTCTGCAACAGCGTCAGCAGCTGCTGGCGCGTCGGGTGCGTGTGGCATACCAGCAGGGCAACGCCAGCACGGTGCGCGTATTGCTTGGCTCGCGCGATGTGCATGACCTCATCAGCCGGTCGTATGTGCTGGGGCGCATCGCCCGGGCGGACTCGCGGCTGGTGCTCGCCATCCAGCAGGACCGGCAGGAGGTGGCTCAGGCGAAGGCGCAGCTGGACCGGCAGGCGCAGGAAATCGCCCAGCTGGAGGCAGAACTGGCACAGCAAACGCGCCTTCTGCAGGAGCAGACCGAAGCGAAGCGCGAGATTCTGCAGGACATCGCCCGCGACCGCGCCCTGAAAGAGCAGGCGCTGGACGAGTGGGAAGAGGAGTCGCGCCAGATTGCGGCCATGCTCCGCGCCATGGAGCAGACCCCACGTGGTCAGGCGCGGCTGGCGAAACCGTTCCGCGGAGGGTTCATCCGCCCCGTCAACGGCGCGATTGTTTCCGGATTCGGGATGCGCTACCACCCCATCCTGAAGGTCAACCGGATGCATAACGGCGTGGACATCGCCGCACCGTACGGCACACCCATCAAGGCGGCTGCGGCTGGCGAGGTGATTTTCGCCGGTTACCGGCGCGGCTACGGCAACACGGTCATCATCGACCACGGCGGGGGAGTGGCTACCCTGTATGCCCACTGTTCTGCCTTAGCGGTTGGCGAAGGAGCGGTGGTCAAGCAGGGCCAGGTGATTGGCTACGTGGGCGCAACGGGTCTGGCAACGGGGCCGCACCTGCATTTCGAGGTGCGCCACAACGGCGAGCCGGTGAACCCGTTGTAAGAGGGCTGCCGCCTTGCCGATGAGCACCTAACCCCCAGTACGACGGTTGGGCAACCACAGGGGGTTGCCCCTACAACAGCCTTTGGAGGGCGAGGCTCCCGCCGAGCCGATGTCCACCTAACCCCCAGCCCCTTCCCTGCAAGGGAAGGGGAGGTTCTCCTCTCCCCGTGTCGGGGAGAGGCTGGGAGAGGGTCAGGGTGAGGGCTTCTTTCCACAGTCCTCTCCCCGCGTCGGGGAGAGGTCGGGAGAGGGGTTCACAAGACGCCACCTCAGCGCCACATATCCCACACCAGCCGCGCCAGTATCGCCGCCACCGCCCACAGGAAAAACCGCCGGATGAAGGGACTGCCCTGTCGCATCGCCAGGCGACTGCCCAGCCACCCTCCCAGCACGTTCGCCAGCAGGAAGGGAACGGCAAAAAGCCACTCCACATGTCCCTGCCAGCCAAAGGTAATCAACGCAGCCAGATTGGTGGTGCAGTTCAGCACTTTGGTATGAGCGGTTGCGCTGAGGAAGTCCATCCCTAACAGAGCGGTCATGCCGAACATCATAAAACTGCCCGTGCCCGGACCGAAGAAACCATCGTACACCCCGCAAAGCAGGGCAATCAGAGTGAGGATCCGCACCGGATGCTTCGCGGTGGCGGGCTGATGTGCGGTCACCCCCAGCGACCTGCGCCGCCAGGTATACAGCCACACCGCCACCAGCATCACCACCACCAAGGGGCGCATAACGGCGGAACTGAGATAAGTTGCCAGCCGCGCCCCCAGTGCGGAGCCGACAAACGCTGCCACAATGGGCACATACAGCCTGCGCCATTGTACGTGTCCACCGCGGGTGTACTGCCACGCCGCCATCGTGGTGCCGCTGATGGCGATAAGCTTGTTTGTGCCCAGAACCGTTGCCGGGGCGAACTGGGGAAACAGCAGAAGCAGAGCGGGTATCTGAATCAGCCCGCCACCGCCCACAATGGCGTCAAAAAAGCCCGCGCCCAGCGAGGCAAAGCACATCAAAAGCGTGTTGGGCGATAGCAGGCTCATGAGGCGGAGTTACTCTCCTTCGGTTGCGGGCAGGTATCAGGAAACACCACACCAAAGCGACTGCCCACGTTCATCTCGCTTTCCACCCACACCCGCCCTCCGTGTGCCTCCACCAGATGCTTCACAATCGACAAACCCAGTCCGGTACCCCCCCTGGCGCGACTGCGTGCCTTGTCCACGCGATAGAAGCGTTCAAACACCCGTTCCAGATGCTCATGCGGGATGCCGATACCGGTGTCCTCGATAATGATTTCACTGCTGTCCGGGTGTTTGACCGCACGGACGAACACCTGCCCGCCCGGACGATTGTATTTGATGGCGTTATCTATCAGGTTCCACAGTATCTGCTCGAGATGGTCACGTTGAGCGCAGATGGTGAAGTCCGCCGGCACATCCACGTTGAGGCTCACTTTTGCCTCCTCTGCCTGGGGGCGAACCTGATCGAGCAGGGGACGAAGCACGCTGTGCAGTTTTACCTTCTGTACCTGGGGCACGGGGCGTGCCTCTGCCTTCGCCAGCACCAGCAGGTCCTCCGTCATGCGGGTCAGGCGTTCGGTCTGATGCACGATGGTGTTCAGGAACCTCTGCTGGATGGCGGGGTCATCGGGGGGTGACTCCAGCAGAGCCTCTGCGTTCGCCCGAATCGAAGCCAGCGGAGTGCGCAGCTCGTGCGAGACGTTCGCCACGAAATCACTGCGGATTTGTTCCAGACGACGCAGTTCGCTGATGTCGGTCAGCACCACCAGATAGGTCGATTCCGCGGCATCGGGAGCGGTGGGCAGCGGCAGGATGCGCACGAAAACGGTTCGCGTCTGCGGATGGCTGATTTGCAGCTCGGCATGTTGTGGACGCTGTGTCTGGACGCATCGGGTCAGAAGCAGGTTCAGGTCATAGCACAGCGTGCGCTGGAGCAGGGTTCGCCCCAGAAGCCCTTCACCGAGCAGGCGGATAGCGGCAGGGTTGGCGGAGGTAATCACGCCCTCTGCCGTTACCAGCATCACCGCGTCCTGCAGAGATTCCATCACATGCTGGAGCAGGGAGCGATAGTGCTGAAGTTCCGCCGAGGTCTGCTCATATCGCTGTTCTAACGGGGCAACCTGCTCCTCCGTACGACGCAGTTTAATCGCCAGCACCATGACCGCCACACCGAGCACCAGCACCAGCAGCCATGGCAATAGTGCAATCATTCTTCATCCCCGAAACTTGTAGCCCACTCCCCGCACCGTCAGCAGATACTTCGGTTTGCGTGGGTTTGGCTCGATCTTCTCGCGAAGCCAGTGGATGTGTACGTCCACCGTGCGCTCTTCGATGTACTTATCTTCACCCCACACACGGTCCAGCAGGGTCTGACGCGAAAAGACCTGCCCGGGGTGCTCCATCAGGAAGCGCAGCAGTTCGAACTCTTTAGGTGAGAGGTTCAACAGCCTGTCGCCCAGCCGGGCTTCATACTGATTGACATCCACCGTGAGGTCTCCCGCTTTCAACACGGGACCGGCGGGAGCGGAGGAGGCTGAAGCCCGCCTCATCACCGACCGGATGCGCGCCATCAGCTCGCGCATGCTGAACGGCTTGGTGATGTAGTCGTCCGCGCCGATTTCCAGCCCCACCACGCGGTCGCCCTCTGCCCCTCTGGCGGTTAACATGATGATGGGCACGTTACTCTGTTTGCGCAGAATCTGGCAGACCTCAAAGCCGCTTCGCGTGGGCAGCATCACGTCCAGAATGACCAGGTCGGGGTTCTGCTCGTTGAAGAGCTGGATTGCCTGTTCGGAGTCGGTTGCAGTGATGACCTCGAACCCCTCGCGCTGGAGCGCATACTGCAGGGCGTCCAGCAACGGTTGTTCGTCGTCCACGACCAGGGCTTTCATCGCATTTCCCTGCTCACTCCGCGATAATCTCTACGTTGGCGCGGGGAACCACCACGCGCTCGCCGTCCTCCAGCTGCGCCTCCAGCACGCGCACCATCGCGCCGGTAGGTATCTCCACCAGCTGCGGCGGCAGGGCGGTCACCGTCGCCAGCTTGCCGAAGTACGGCTCGCGGATGATGCGGATATGACTGCCGACCTCCAGTACCTGCGCCTCGAACGCGGCGCGCGGCAGAGGCTCGTTCGCCAGCTCAGGACGGGGTACTATCACCTCGGGGCGGATGACGCCGGCGCGAATCTGCGTGGCGCCGTTGATGGATGCCATCCTGCCCTCCAGACTGCGAAGCAGGTTGAAGGTGCGCTGTGCCATCCGAATCTCCCCGAAACCTTCGGTGAGAATAAGCGTCAGCGGGATGTCTTCATGCCCGGTGATAGCCACGCCGATATCGTAGCCCAGAAACTCCACCAGGTCGGTGTCCAGCGTGCCGCCCACCACGATACCCACAACGCCCATCTCTCCCGCTTTGCGCAGAGCGGAACCCGAGATGAAACTGCCCCCCACAATCACCTTGCCTGCGAGGTCGGGAGTTATCATTCCATCGGTGATCGGCTCATCGGGGCTGTTCACCAGCATTTTGATTTCGCCCAGTCGCTCGCCGCCCACGCCAAAGATGCCCTGCACCAGCGAGCCGTGCGTCTCGATCACCACGCCTTCCTGCGGGATAACCTCCACCACTTTGCCCGCGATGTATGCCCTCACCTCTAAGGGGGTGGGTTTCTCCCGGATGCCCACGTGTCCCGACACTTCGGAGATAAGCTCCACCGTGCCCTCAATGGGCGATTTGACCTCACTGCGGAACAAACCGAACAGCCCGCGCGACTCGGCGATCACCGTGCCCACCTGCACCTCGTCGCCTACTTTTACCTTCAGCATCCGGGGCAGCTCGTCCGGTTGCACACCCAGCTGTTCCGCCACTCGAACCGTCTGCATAATGCCCGGTATCTCCGCCCGGGCGACAACCGTATCTGGTGTGACCTCCTGCCCCTCCTGCACCGTCACCGTTCCCTTCAGGGGAAGGCGTCGCGTTTTGCGGATCAGGGCATGAGCACTTACCGCCAGACCGGGAGTATATGCCGTTCCCAATGAGCAGTAACCTCCAGAATCCTTACTTTTTAATCCTTTGCTAGTGTATCGTGAGAGAGGCGGTGTGTCAAGTCACGCGCAAAGGAGCGATTGTTAAGGGAGTGTTATGTGGGAATGGTGTTGTATATTATGACCGTATAGGTCATCCCCTGTCACGCTGAAAAGAAGTGAAGCATCTCACCTTTGAGATTCTTGGCTTCGTGCAGGGGAGCAGTAATCAGACAGACCGATAGTATCGCTCTACTCTCTCCTGAAGTAGCTTGCCAACTTCTTGGTACTCGCTTTCCTGTCGCGCGAGAAAATATTCTGCCAGTCGCGTCAGGGTGGCGCCACGTCTGAATAGTACCTTGATAATCCCCTGTTCCCACAGCTCATCTTTCTGTAGTATCTTCTGCCATCGGCTAACAGGCAGGTCCTTGATTTCCCAGAAGCTTTTCTCCGGATTTGAATCGAAGTCTATCTCAGGTATCATGGGAATATCTTCCTTCCACCGCTTTAACCAATCAATCATCATGTCCCAGTACTCTGGCTTACCAAGAAATGCAAAAATGTCCTTGCCATAGAACAGGTGAAGAGGAACTCCATACGACTCTTCAAGCTGCTTCAGCTCGCTTTCGTAATAAACCCTGTTCTTTGCAAGGGAAGGATCGACGAAGTACATTATTCCGGTCAGGGGGCTATAATGAACGGAAAGGTACGCCAGTTTCTTTCGGAAATTGTCTATTTGCCCACGCTTTTTCGAGGAGTCATGGTCGTCCCGTATTTTTTGCTCAATAAAGAAGCAGGTTGAACCGTCTGTAAAGAACTGGTCTAAAGACAGTTTCTCCTCGCCGACATGAATGATCTTGGGTAGGTTCGAGAACCCCATGTCTTCTACCAGATTCTCAATGAATTGCTCTAACGCGCGTCCGAACCTTATCTCGTGAGACTGGAGCAAGTTTTGCAGTATCTTCGTTTCGGGCTTTGATGGCCTGAACAACCCGAGGAATCTTTCTGGACTCTCGGCAATCTTCTCAAGAAGGTCTCTTTTGCCGTGTTCGAAAATGCAAACGTTCATTATTTCACAAAATCTCGAGTAGTCCATCCTCGGTTTCCTCTACATTTAGGTGTTGGCTGGCTATCATTTCAATGGACGGGCGAAGGTCTATGGTTTTCAGAGGATGGTTGAACCTTTTTTGGATCCACTCCACGTACTTTGGGTTGATTTCAATCAACACAAAGTTCCTGTTGAGTGCCCTAGCAACATATCCCGTTGTACCTACCCCAGCAACAGGGTCCAGGATTAGAGAACCTTCATGGGTGGAAGTAAGAATCACTCGCTTCAACAGCTCAATGGGTTTCTGCGTGGAATGTACCTTCCTGCCCATCTCATCCTTCAGTCGCTCTTTGCCGTTGCACAGCGGAAGCACCCACACATTCGCCCCTACCTTGCCAATGCCGAGCTGCTTTGCCTGTTCCTTGTTGAACACGTACTTCTTGGCGTTTTTGTCTTTCACAGCCCATATCAGGGTCTCGGTGGCATTGGTGAAGCGAACGCTCAGCCAGTTGGGCATCGGATTGGTTTTGACCCAGATGACATCGTTTAATATCCAGTATCCGAGGTCCTGCATGATCTTGCCTATCCTAAAAATACTGTGATACGTTGCTATTACCCAGATGGTTGCGTTGGGCTTCATGACCCTTTTTACTTGGGTCAGCAGTTCACTGATAAACCTATCGTAAGCCTCAAAAGAGGGAAACTTATCCCACTCGTCGTCAACGCCCTCTACAACGGTCTTAACCGTCCACCTTTTGAGCTCTTTCTTCGGAAGCTGCAGGAAGTAGGGAGGATCGATGAATACCATATCAAACACTTCTTCAGGCAGTTTCTTCAACACTTTCAGTGCGTCACCCAGGATAACGCCATTCATCACCTCTTCAATGGTGTAGGTTTGCCTCTGCTCGCAATCGGAAATGGACTTTATCTGGTCGGCTTGACCAGCATCCTCCATTGCAAACAAAGTGTTTGTCTCACTCACCTTTTCATTCTTGGTAGTGTATGCCATGCTCTCTCCCTCATCCTGCGCTCAAGTGCAGGCTATCTCTTACAGCCAGTTGAAAGAAGCCGAGACGACTTATGCCGGCAGCAGCTCGCTCTATCATCCGGGCACTGTCAACCTCGCAAGTAGTAAGTTATCAGAAGGCAAAGGCTTTGTCAAGACAAGCAGCGTCTCATGTCATAGCTCAGAGCACGCATTCACGATACAGAATCGCTTCCTTCAGCGAAACAGCAATTCAGACGTCGCAGGCAGGAAAGGGCGCCGACGCTACGAAGAGTGGTGTACAGAGTGCATCGCTGACAGGAGGCTGAAGATGGGTCGGGCAATGGCGGCTCTGCTCGTTTTTTGCTGTGCGCTCTGCCTGGCGCAAAACCCCCTCACCAACGGCGGGTTTGAACTGCTGGACACACAGGGCAGACCGATAGACTGGCAACTGCTGGGCGAAACCGTTACGGTAACCACCGATGCGCACTCCGGCAGATACGCCCTGCGCTTTGAACGCGGCACCGGGCGCAACGTGCCACCCGAAATCGGCTTGAACCGGGACTGGCAACCCGATAGCGGACAGCAGGGCAGGATGCTTGCCGAACGCAAAGGGGGCATCGTGTTCTGGTATAAACTGCTCTCCGCTTCGCCGGGCGCGTCGGTCAGCATTCAGGTCATCCCCATGAGCGCACGTCCCTTTGAGGACACCGGCTCTTCGCGCGCGATTTACCAGATACCGCTTCGCCATGCGGGCGATGGACGGTGGCACCAGGGCAAGCTCGTATACGACTTCACCGATAACCCAAAGGTCAAATGGGTGCATGTGGGCGTGCGATTGACGGGCGGAGCCGCCGTGCTGATTGTGGACGACATGGAGTACGTGGCGCAGGTGGGCGCGGTGTTGCAGTTTGAAAAGATGCACTTCTATCCCGACCGGTCTACTCCGCATCGCGCAGGGATGTTCACCGCCAGCGTGACCAACAACGGCGACGCGCCCGCCCAGCCCGTGCAGGTGCAGATTCGCGTCCCTGAAGGATGGCAGGTAGAGCCTTTGCGCGTTCCGCAGGCGCGTGCCATCGCCCCGGGCGACGGAATCGTGTACCGATGGCTGGTGAAAGGCGTGCTGAAACCCGCCACCCTGCGATTGACCGCTACCGACGGCACGGATACCGTGCAGGACGAGTTTGCGCTGTCGCCCCGCGTGGATCTGGAGAGCGTGCTGATGAAGCCCGCCATGGTGGCGCCCGGGGGGACGGCAGAGGTTATTGCGACATTACATAACCGTGGGAGCGCGATAGCGGAGGGAATTGCTCTGTCCGCTCAGGTGGTGACGGGGCGCACGCTGAGCCTGCTCTCGCCAGCCACACAGCGAGTGCCCGCCATTGCGCCCGGCAGAAAGGCGCAGGTACGCTGGAAGATACGCGCGGGCAGGTCGCTGGGCGAGTGGCAGGTAGTCTGCCATCTGCCGACCAAAGGAGAATCCACGCAGAAGGCGAACGCCTCGCTTATCGTGACGGATGCCCTGAATAGACCAGCGGAGCATGTGGCAGGCACGTTGTGGATACGACGCGGCTCTGACCGAATCGTTGGCGAACTGCGCGTCGGCAACCGACTGATGGCGCGAATGCCTCACTTAGGCAGTGTGGTGGTGCGTCTGCCGGATGGTTCGGTGCAGCGGCTCTTCCCGCGCTACGGGATACCGATTTCCCGTGGTCGAAAGGAGCATCGGCTACTCACCGGGAGCGCTCGCGACCGCGCCGGCGCACGCTGGACGTTCACCCTGTCGGTTAGCGTTTTGGACAGGTATGCGCTGAGGTTGGAATATGCCTGTGCACCCGATAGACCGCGACAGGTGCTGGCGTTCGAGGGACCTATTCTGCTGGCAGGCGATGGAAGCACCGCCGACGCCAAGAGCGAAGCCCTCTTCCCCGGGTTGGAGTGGTTGGTCGCCGACGAAGTGAGCAGCAGCGACCTCGATATCGCCGCCGACCACCCTGACCGCATCCGCTTCGTACCCCATCCGCATAAGGTGACCATTCCCGCGATGGGCGTAAGGACACCAGTGGGCGTGGTGGGGCTGTTGTGGAACGTGCACGACCGCTGGAGTAGAGAACATGCTCTGCCTCAGCCCGTGTTTGCCGTGCCCGACCGGCTGAAAGGAACCGCCACCCACCGGCTGGGACTGATAGCGCCCAATGTGCCCACAGGTCTCGGAGAGAACCGTCTGACCGCCCAAAAGCCCTTCGTGGTAACGCATGGCGACTCTCTACGCCTGAACGCAGTGGTGGTCACCGACCCGCAGGCGAAAGATGCGCTGAGCGTGATAGACCGCTGGTTCGCCCTGTTCACCGCCGACCCGCCTCTGCCCGCCCCGCAGGGGAGCGACCTCCAGCAGATAGCGTGGAGCATGACCGCATACACCGATCCGCTGTGGGTCTCCGACGAGCAGGGCTGGCTGCCGTTTCAGGGCGGTCCCGCTATCTGGTCGCACCCGGCTTTCCGTGCGGACTATGTGTATGACCTGCTGAAAGCGCTGACCCTGCTCCCGCAACATGCCGACGCCCCGAAGTGGCGTGCGCTGGTGGACCGCACAGTGAGTCGGATAAGCACGCCCCAGGCGGAGGACATGCAGTTCGAGCATGGCGACCCGGCAAACAGCCTCGCCTTTTTGCGTGCTCGCGCGCTGGAACTGATACAGTCACAAAACCCCGATGGCTCGTGGGGCTTTGATGCCGACCGGCGCGACCAGGGCGTGTTCAAGGGCTATGACTATCATCTGTTAGGACCTCCAGACGCGGTGGAGCTGGGAACCTGCGCCCGCAACGCCTATGAAATCCTGCGCTATGCACGCCTCTCCGGCAGTGAGGAGGCTTATCGCGCGGGCGCGAAGACGCTGGAGTTCATGCGGCGTTTCACGGTGCCGCGCGCCGCGCAGGTCTGGGAGGTTCCGGTGCACACGCCCGACATCCTCGCGGCGGCAGACGCCGTGGACGCTTACTTAGAAGGCTACTGGTTCAGTGGCGACAGGCGATGGCTGGCGGAGGCGCGCCGCTGGGCGCGAGCGGGATTGCCGTTCGTGTACGTCTGGAACGCGCCAGGCAAGCCGTGGATGCGCTATGGCTCCATCCCGGTGTTCGGAGCGAGTCTGTATATGGTCAGCTGGTTTGGCAACATCGTGCAGTGGAACGGCTTACGCTATGCTTACGCGCTGTTGAAGCTGTGCGAAACCGATAAGAACGCGCCCCCGCTGTGGCGACAGATGGCTCTGGGCATCACCCGCTGTGCCATGTACCAGCAGTCTGCCTCTGGGCAGAACCTCACCCTCTGGCCCGACAGCTACCACACCATTACCGACGTGCGCGCCGCGTGGGATTTCCCGCCTCGCCAGATACTGAAGAACGTTTACCACTTCATTGGGCATGAGGAGGAACCTCGTACCGTTCGCCTGTCCAGTGGAGTGCGCATCACCAGCCGGGCGGCAAAGATGCAGGTTCGCGAGACAGCTGATACTCTGCATATCGTCCTGCGCCATCCGACGGGCGAAGCGGGCAGCGTGCTGGTGAGTGGGGTGACACGTCCAGCCTCGGTTACATTGAACGGCCAGGCTCTGCCGGAGGCTCAGCGCGCTTTTACCCGCGAGCCCAGCTGGAGATACTCGCCTCAGCACCACGCGCTTATCATTCGCGTGAACACTGATGCCGAGGTCACTATAGAGATACGCGGCGTGCGCAGGGCGGCTGTGCCCGCATTGCCCGGTCCGGTAACTGTCCTGCGCTTCGAGTTCGACGAGCACACAGAGGGCTGGGACGCCGCCAACGACCTGCAGCCGCTGGAGGTGGACGAAGGGGTGCTGAAGGTGCGCTCCACCGGCGGTGACCCCTATATGATACGCCCCATGTGCCGCTTCGACGGCGACGCCATAAGGCGCATCCGCATTCGCCTGCGGGGAACCGGAGGCAGAGGCGGTCAGTTCTACTGGACGACAGCCAGCTCTCCCGGTTATGACGAGACAAAGGTAATCCGTTTTGAACTGCCTCTGGACGGCGCGTGGCATGAGTTGGTGCTTCCGGTGGGCGAGCATCCCCTGTGGCGCGGACAGACCATTACCGCCATCCGCCTGGACCCGGGTTCCGCACCAAACACCGTCGTGGAGATAGACTGGATACGGGGCGAGTAGGCATCACTCACAGTGCGGGCACTTTCGCGGGGCTGTGCAGGAACCCGGCGCGCTGTCTCAGTGTTTGCACATACTGAACCTGCTCGGGGGTGACTCCCACCTCGTGGGCGGTGGTCTGGATGTCCATTCCCCGCTCCAGTCGCCACAGGATGCGGTCCAGCGTAGTGTAGTCCATGCCGATTGCGCTCTCATCGCTCAGCCCCGGCAGGACATCCGGCGAGGGGGGACGCGCGATAATCTCTTGAGGGACGTTCAGGTACTCCGCCAGCGCACGCACCTGTGTTTTGTACAGCGGCGCCAGCGGAGCCACGTCCGCCGCCACATCGCCGTACTTCACGAAGAAGCCGATAGCCAGCTCCGTGCGGTTATCGGTGCCGAGCACGAGCAGGTTGCGCCTCTCGGCGTAGTAGTACAACAGCACCATGCGCAGGCGCACCTTGCACCGATGGTACGCCACGCCCTCGTTCAGCCACGGTGACTCCAACCCCTGCGTGCCGACCATTACGGCGGAGAAGAGCGTTTCCCCCTCGCCCGGCGGGCTGCCGAACCGGGAATAGTAGTATCTTACCATCGTCTCACGCAGGCGGCGGAAAGGAATCCACCGAAGCGGCAGAAGGCGATAAACCCCTATCCCTTCCAGCAGAGGCGTCAGGTTGAAGGTTTCGCAGGCGATTCCCAAGGTATCGGCGAGGTGGCGTGCGAGGCGCGCGCTGTCGGGATGGCTGTCTCTTTCGGGCAGTATCAGCCCAAGCACTTTATCCACCCCCAGCGCGCGCACCGCCAGCGTCGCCACCACCGCCGAGTCGATACCTCCGCTCAGCCCGACAATCGCGCCGTCGCGACGAAACTCCTGCACGGCATCGCGGATAAACTGCTGTAGCGTGCTCGCGACTTGTGGCGCATTGATGCTCAGTTCAGACATGTTGCACCGGTGCATGGCTTTCCGCCTGCAGATATTCGCGCCGCCACACCGGCTCAAAGACCCGCCGGAGCGCCTCGTTATACTCCACCATGCCCCGGTAGTATTCAGGGTCCTGCAGGATAGCGGAAGCCGCTTCATCCTCCGGCTCAGGGCGATAGCGGTCAATCAGACTGCGCCCCATCGCGTAGTGGTCTCGCAGGGAACAGGGGATCAGCCAGTTTCCGCGCTCACAGGAACACCCCTTGCCGTGTGCGTAATCCTTCTGCCACTGCCGTATCGCGCGGAAGTAGGGCAGGTCATAGATGTCGTCCAGCGTGCCCCCGCGGCGATACACCTCCATGATGTTGGCGGGCGAGTAGGGCACGAACACGCAGGGCATCACCTTGCCATTCCAGTCAATGTACAGATACCCTTCTGGTCTGCCCGCGGCGATACAGCCGTCGCTCAACGTCCCGCAGTTCCAGAAGTCCAACAGCATCATCTTCTTCTCCCGGATGAGATACCATGTGCGCTGCCACATCCACAGTCTCTGCTCAGGCGTGACCAGCATGTCCAGCGTGTAGCCCCGCCCGATGGGCATATACTGGAACAGCCACCCGAACAACGCTTGCTGTTGCTCGAAGAAGAAATCCAGAAACTCATCCGAGAGCAGTTCCTCGGCGTTCTGGCGGGTGGCGGTAAGTGAAATGCCGAACGGCACGCCTGCCTGCCTCAGATTCGCCATCGCCTGCAGGATGCGCTGGAACACCCCCTTGCCGCGCCGCTCATCGGTACGCGCTTCAAAGCCTTCCACCGAGATAGCAGGTATCAGGTTGCCCAGCTCCGCCATGCGTTGAGCCATCTTTTCATCAATCAGGGTGCCGTTCGTGTACATCATGAAGAAGCAGTCGTCGTTTTGCGCCACCAGGTCCAGTAGAGTTTTGCCGTCAGAGCGATATACCAGCGGCTCCCCACCCGAGATGGTGAAGAACCGCAAGCCCCACAACTGTTTCGCCTCCGTCACGATACGCTCCATTACCTCCCAGGGAAGATACTCTCGCGAGGTATCGGAGCTGGCATAACAGCCTTTACAGTGCAGGTTGCATGTCTTCGTTGGACTGATGACCATTGTAACGGGAGGGTAGCCGCCGTCGTGACGCTGAGCGAAACGCTGGCGTGCCTCTCGCGCCGATTGCCCACCTCCCAGCAACACCTCGCTGACCAGCGTGCGCAATAACCGGCGGAGCACATGACGGGAGATCTGTCTGCGTTCTATAGCGCGATTGATGGCGTGCGTCATCGCGCGAGCTGCATCCATCTTATCACGCACAACCTGCCATGGTCGGTGCGGGTCATCGTTGACCTGCGTCTCCATGCGCTTTAGCAGGTAATCCATAATGAGGCGACGGGTTCCGTCGTTCCACAACGCTCGTTCTACAAGGGAGGACGTGAGGTCGATACTACCTTCTTTCAACCGCTGAGTAAGTAGCTCCATACCCACACTCATCGCGGCACACCTCCTGATAGTGCGAGAGGAATTATTACCCTATTACAGTATACGACAGTGTGTCCAGAGAAGGCAAGAAAGGCTTTTTCGACTTACCCGTTTATCACTTCACTTCCCGCAACAGGCGAACACACAAACATCTCGGGAGGCAGGTGACGGGGGGCGTAATAGCGAGTCGTGAGAGCATGTCGCACTGCCTCGCAGGCGTCCTCGCGCACCAGCACCAGAATACATCCGCCCAGCCCCGCGCCCAGTATCTGTGCGCCCAGCACGCCGGGCACGCTCAGCGCGGTATCCACCATGCAGTCGATTTCGGGGGTGCTGCAGGCGTACGCGCCCCTCTGCAGAGCAAGGTCGGCATCGCCGTCGCCCCATTGCGCCCGCTCTACCAGCTCTTGCAGAGCGCTGTCAGAGCAGTCTTCGGTGAACACCTCGTAATCGGTGCCGTCGGCGTTCCAACGTGCCACCCGATCTCCGTCGTGTGAGCGGTTCATCCACAGCCCGAAGGTCTCTACGTCTCCTTCAGCCAGCAGCTGGGCGGTTCGGCGGCTCCGTTCGCATTCCGCCAGCCCGAACAGCACCACCGGGCGCAGAGGGTAGCGATTCAGCTTTTCGTCGTGCGTGCGCAGGTAAGCCATCACCTTCTCGGAGGGCAGGCGTTCCAGCAGGTGCTCGCGCTCGATGTTTTCCGGCAGATGCGAAAGCAGGGAGTACAGTTCGGCGAGGGAGATGCCCAGCCCTTCGGTGTTCACGTCGCGCAGGTGCTGGATTCGCGGGGCAAGGTGTGGGTACGTGTGCTTGAGCCACTCCCTGCCGAGGTGATAGCACGCCACGCGGTGATTGAACTGGTCCCGTGCGCCAGCCGTCTTCTTTGCCTGCTGATGCGAATGGCACACGAGCAGGCGATACCCTGCCGGAAACGCAGTTGTTCCCACCACGCGAAAGGGAAAGAAACTCATGGTGACCACCGAATCGCGCCGGGCGAACTTCATCGCGGCGTGGTCCCCAGAGCCTCCTCGCGTGCCCACGTACCACTCCGCTTCGCCACAAAGCTCCACAAACTGCTCGGGCGGCAACTCGTAGCGATTCAGGTGAAGCAGAGCCTCCATCGTCGCCACGACCACCGCGGAGGAGGAGCTCAATCCCGAACCAACGGGCACGTTTCCGTCGGCGGTCAGGTTGAAGCCGGGCAGGACGTAGTCCGCCAGATGCGCCTGCAGGCGCGCGCACGCCGCCTTCACATACTGCGACCAGTCGCCCCGCGCCGACGCCACCGCCTCCAGTACCGGCGCACTGTTGACGAACTCCACCCATGCGCCCGGCTGATAACCGGGCAGAAGGTCATCCATCCCGAACTCGCGGGGCGGAAAGCTTTCGGGGCGCAGGTTCTGCAGATACACCCGGCGGTCAGAGCGCAAGCCCACTACCACATGCAGGTCTCGGTCAATAGCTATCATGTTCACGTGCCCGCCCTGGTGGTCAATGTGCCTGCCCATGATGTTTACACGCCCGGGCGCACGCGCGATAACTACCGGCTGGTCCCCAAACCGCTGAAGGTGCAGGCTCAGCAGGGACAGGATACGCTGACGTTTGCTCTCTATCAGTGCAGGGTCGCTGCCGTAGGTCTGATAAAGGTGGTTCATCAGTGCGGTGTCGCGCATCTCGAAGGCACGTAACCACTCGCTGACCGGGCGCGTGCCGCGCGCAGGCTCCTGAACGCTTATCCGGCGTTTGGAAAGCAGATACTGTTCAATTGCCTGAAGCTCTTCGGGGGTGTTGAACGCCATCGTCTCCTCGGGGTAGGCGACAGGCACGGTGTGGATGGTGGCTCCTGCCTCTGCCAGAATGGCGATGATGTCGGTGAGATACTCCTCGCCCTGCGCGTTCTCGGCGTTTAGGCGTGTTAATGCGTGGTACAGCAGGGGCGCACGGAACAGGTATACCGACAGGTTGACTTCGCGTGCCTGCTCCACGCTGTCCACAGACAGCAGAGCGTTGCCCGCCCGGATGCCCTCGCACGGGGGGATGCGTTCTGCCGTCAGCGTCTCGCCTCGCCCTATCGTCTCCCACAGGTCGCCCAGCGCACGCGCCGCCTTTCTCTCCTGCGGGAAGAACCGCTCGACAAGGCGTTTCGCTTGTTTGGCGGGTAGGGGTGCATTCTCGCGAAGAGTGTTCAGCAGCTGCGCCCGCGCCATGTCAAACACCTCCACGATGGCGCGTACTCTGCCCTCCGCATCGCGCACCACACGCCCCGACGAGGGAAAATCGTCCACGTCCCCTGTGGCAAAAGCGAGGTCGCTCTGGGTAGTGTAGAAGGTGTCTATCAGTCGGGCGAGGAAAGGTTCCTCAATCACCTTATCGCCCGCCACCACCAGCACATCGCCCGTGTAGCCCAGCGACTGCAACAGGTCCACCGCCACGCGCGTGGCGTGCCCGGTGCCGCGTGGTTCCGGCTGGTGCGCGTACAGGCGATGACCGGGCAGGTCTTTCAACACCTGCATGATGGATTCTGCTCCTGCGCCCACCACCACGCAGTGCATGAGGATACCGCACCGCACGTACGATTCCACCGCCCGCGCGATAGCAGGCACGCCCGCGATGGGAAAGCACACTTTGGGCAGGTGGGTGGCTCCCATGCGCGTGCCCCGACCTGCCGCCAGAATCACCGCAACAATAGGCTTTGAACGCGAGATGCTCATCCTTGCCGACTCTTTCGGGCGATTGCTGTGCAGAACAATTTCGCTTCCGATGTGCCGATTCCTTTTGGGGAAGCTGGGGTCTGACCACTCCACACTGTTCAGTACGATGAGAGACGCGCTCTGTAACTCTCACGCCCGCAGAAACAGGAACCCGTCCCCCCGAAAGAGTATCTATAAGTAAAATCACCCATCCCGTGGAGGTGCGCCGATGCCTGCCACTCCCTTTTGCGAGCCGCCGCAGGGCGCTCGTTTTCAGTTGGGCGACTGGATTGGTGAACGCCTGCAGGCAAATCTGGAAGGATGGCTGTTAACCGCGCCCACAGCAAACCCGGCGATGCTCCAGATGTTTCGCGACCGCGACCGCCAGCCCCGCCGTGCGCTGGTGCCCTGGGCGGGCGAGTTCCCCGGCAAGTATCTCATCTCCGCCGTGCAGGGCTACCGCCTCAGCCGTGACCGTCGCCTGCGCCTTCTGCTCCAGCAATTTGTCAGGGAACTCATCTCGGTACAGGATGCGGACGGCTACCTGGGTCCGCACCCGAAATCGGAAAGGCTGACCGGCAGGACGCACGACGGACAGAGTCCTCTCTGGGACCTGTGGGGACATTACCACTGTATGCTGGGCCTGCTCTACTGGTGGCAGGAGACGCGGGATAGAGCTGCACTGGATGCGGCGTGCAAAACGGCTGAGCTGATTTGCCGGCGCTTTCTGGATACCGGAACGCGCGTGCTCAGCGCAGGCGCAGAGGAGATGAACATGGCGATCAGCCATGCGCTCTGCCTGCTGTACAAGGCGACGGGCAATCCGCGTTATCTGCAGATGGTGCGGGAGATAGAGAAGGATTGGGAGACGCCGCCCGCCGGCGATTACGTGCGCACCGCTCTGCGCGGCGTGGAGTTCTACCAGACGCCAAAACCGCGCTGGGAAAGCCTGCCCAACGTGCAGGCGATTGCCGAGCTGTACCTCATCACCGGCGACGACCGTTACCGCAGGGCGGTCCTGCATATCTACCGCAGTATCCGCAAGACCGACCGCCACAACACCGGAGCCTTCTCCTCGGCGGAGCAGGCGGTAGGCAACCCCTACGACACCCGCGCCATAGAGACCTGCTGTGTGATTGCCTGGATGGCGCTGTGTATTGACGTCCTGCGCCTGACGGGCGACCCCACCGTCGCCGATGAGCTGGAGCTGGCAACATATAACGCCGTGCTGGGAGCTCAGCATCCTTCAGGCAGGTGGTGGACATACAACACGCCCATGGACGGAGTAAGGCGGGCTTCGGCACATGATATTGTATTTCAAGCACACCAGGGAGCGCCCGAACTGAACTGCTGTTCGGTGAACGCGCCGCGCGGGCTGGGAATGCTTTCCGAGTGGGCGGTGATGCGCACCCCCGAAGGCGTCAACCTGAACTACTACGGCGCAGGTAGAATACAGTTGCCCCTGAAACGCGGCAGCTCTCTGTCGCTGAACATACAGGGCAGCTATCCGCGCCGCCCCGATGTGCAGGTCACGGTAGAGGTAAACCGCTCGACAGAGTTCGTTCTTCGCCTGCGCATTCCCCAATGGTCAAAGCGCACGGAGGTATGGCTCAACGGGGAGCGTGTGCCGGATGTGCAACCCGGAGCGTATCTGCCCCTCCAGCGCACATGGCACAGCGGGGATACCGTCCGTATTCGCTTTGACTTCAGCCTGCACGCCTGGCTGGGCGAGCGCGAACAGGCAGGGAAGGTCTCGCTGTACCGGGGTCCCATTCTGCTCGCGTACGACCAGCGGTTCAACGCCATGGACCCCCATGATGTGCCCGCGCTCAGCCTGACGAACCTGCGCTATGTGGAGGAGCAGAAGACGGAGCCTTTCCGCCCGCTCTATCTTCTGCGATTTGCCGGCACCGATGGGCGCGCCCTGCGTTTGTGCGACTTTGCCAGCGCGGGAGCGATGGGCACGGTGTACCGTTCGTGGCTCCCTGTGCGCGAAGACGCTCTCCCCGACGGGCTTCGCAGTCCTTTCGCGGTTTAGAGAGCCTCGCCGAGCCAGCCCCCGCCGGCAGGGCAGGAGAACAGGCTGGATTGGGGGAAAGCAATAAACGGTAGGACATTCCCGTTGCCGTGTGACACTCCGGAGGCGGGACACCTGTTTGCGGGAGCGACCGGTATGCACATGCGCAGGAACGTGCTCATCGGGTGCGGTGCGTTCGTCCTTATCATGCTGATGGTGGGGGCGACTCTCTACCTCTACTGGACGGCTCCGCCCGATGTGCCCATCCCGCCTGCGCCCGCATCTCCACCCGATAACGCCTACACCGCCTACCTGCAGCTGGTGGAAAAGACGCGCCAGCTGGAGGCAAGCACCCCCAATCTGGCGCAAATCTCTCAATCTGCGATGAGTCCCCAGGCGAACATCCTCGCCCTGCGTCAGTACGTCGCGCTGTACGCGCCCATCCGGCGAGAGTATCGCAGGCATTTGAGCAAGCCATCGGTGGTGACGAATGCGAATGACGTTCGGGCTGTTACCGAGTCGGCGAGCGCGTTTCGCACGTGGGCGCGGGTGGAATCCGCCGACATCCGCCTGGCATTTCGGGAGGGCGACCACGCAAGGGCGATAGATGACCTGCGCACGGTGCTGTTGCTGGCGGAAGGCATCCGAAACGGTGCGCCGTTTATCTCCTACCTGGTCGGAGAGGCGATGATTGCGATCGGCGTTGCCGCCTTCGCGGAGGGGGTTGACAGGCTGTCCGCTGGCGAGTGTGACCGCCTGGTGCAGGTGGTGCGCGAGTGGGAGAAGGTGCGTGTGCCCTTCTGGAAGGCGCTGGAGGGCGAGAAACGGTTCATCCTCGCCATGTACGATGCCATGTACAGGGGCAGTCCGCACGTGTTAGTGACGGCGCCTCCGGGGCGGTCCGCATCCTACCTGCCGTTTTCCCGCTATCTGGTACGGATGACGAACCTGCGCTCCGCGTCTCGAGAGGCGAATCGGCTGTTCGATAAAGCCATCGCCGAAGCCAGAAAGCCCCTGCTGAAACGGCAGGCGGTCGGCACGCCATCGCACGCCCTGAACCAGAATATCACCATCCTGTTCGCCAAAAACGCGGACAGGTCGGCAGTGAGCGTGGCGCGTCTGCGCTTGATTGCCTGCTCGGCGGCGGTGCGTGCCTATCGCCTGCGGCACGGACGCTATCCCGCAATGCTGGCGGAGGCTGGCGTCGCCGACCTGAACGTCGACCCGTTCACGGGCGCGGGCTTCGCCTATCGGGTGGGCAGTAACGGCTTCCTGCTCTACTCCGTCGGCGTGGACGGCAAAGACGACGGCGGCAAGCGCGTGCCAGAAGGAGAGGTGTTGAAAGGAACCGGCGATATTGCTGTCCACCGGTACAGTCCGCCTCCCGGTGTCACGACGCCGGGTCCAACAATATGGTGCAAATAGGAAGGAGCAGAACGATGGCTGAAACCGACTCTTTCGCACTGTGCAAACTGTACAAATACCTGCGCGTGGTGGACGTGTGCGACGCGCTGGACGGCATCGGCTACTTTGACCTGACGCTGATGTCGCCGGAGATACGCCCGCTATGGAGCGGAATGCGCTTCTGGGGCGTTGCGCTGACCGTGCGCTGTGTGCCCGCCAACCGCCCCATGTGGAAACTGAACACTACGGAAGAGATTGTGAACGCACACGGCATCTGGTTCAAAGAGGTAGGGCACATTGGCTTCGAGGGGCTCATCCAGCCCGGGCACGTGATAGTGACCGACACAGGCGGGAGCAAAGAGGTGGGCTTCTGGGGTTCCGCCAACAGTCTGGGCGCGGTCGCGTCGGGCGCGGTGGGCATCATCACCGACGGCTATGCCCGCGATACCTATGAACTCACCCTTCAGCGCACCCCTATCTGCTGTCGGGCGCGGGGACGCACCATCATCCCCGGGCGCATAGAGGTGGCAGAGGTGCAGACCAAAATCGCCTGCGGAGGGGTGCAGGTGCGCCCGGGCGACATCGTGGGAGCCGACGACGACGGCGTGGTGGTCGTGCCGATTGAGGTCGCCGAGGAGGTGGCAAAGCACGCCCGCGCCGTGCTGTTGGCAGATATGCGTGCTCGACGAAGCCTGTACGACCGCCTCGGCATGACGCCCGACCACACCGTAGACTACGAAACGGTGGAGCGGTATTATATGCAACTGGAGGAGTGATGGAGATGTACAGGTGGCTGGTAACGGCTCTTCTTCTGCTCGCCCTGAGCGCAGTGTGGGCAGAGGAGAATCCGTTAGACCAGGAACAGCGTCTGCGTCAGCCGGTCACCGTTCAGCAGAAGATGATTCTGCTCCCCGACCTTCTGCGTGCAATCGGCAAGCAGACGGGGGTGAACCTGACCTGCGGGCGCGAGCTGGCAAACGACAAACTCACCGTGTTCGTCCGGGAGAAGCCGGCGGTAGAGGTGCTGAACCATGTCGCCACGCTGATGATGGGCGAGTGGCGCAGGACGAAGGAGGGCTACAGCCTGTCGCAGACAGCACAGGCGCAGAGGTGGGAAGAGGAACTGCTGGCGCTGGAGCTGGAGCAGGCACGCAGGGAGACCCAGCAGTATATTGAAGGACGGTTGATGAGGGACGCCGGCAGAGACTACCTGCAGTGGATGAGAGAGACCGAAGAGGCACGCAAGCAGATATTCGGTCAGGGCGGACCCCGAATACGCACGCCGGAAGGCAATGAGATACCCATCGCCCCCGGCTCAGTGCCCATGCTGTATCCGGGCGCCATGCCTCCCCGGATCTCAGATTACCTGGCGGGATGGCTCTTCCGGCAGTTCCGTCAGGAGCACTGGAAGGCGTTCTGGCAGGGGCAGACGTTTATTGCCAGCACGCTGGACCTGCCGGGCGCGTGGCGACTGCCTCCCGAGGCGGTACAGTGGGCACGGGAAAGTGTAGTGCCGGTCTTCTCCCTGGATGATGAGCTCACGCAACAGTACCTTCGCTCCGAACGGGAACGCAGCGCTTCAACCACTGGCATCATTATTGCAGTACAGTATGCTCCGCCATCAGGTTTGCGTGTGGCAATGTGGCGGATTACTCCCGACGGATTTCTCCCCGACCCTCGCTTTGTTGGACCCGGCGCAATGCCAACGCGAGGGGAAGAACACCCTCTGCTGAGCTACTGGAAAGGATGGCAGACGCCGGAAGCGGAGGCGGGAAAAATCTCCCTCTTGAAGACACCCCTGCGCCTGCCGCTGACTTCGCACCTCTCCTACGTTCAGACCATCGGGGCCCTTTCAGCATTTAAGCCTGTAACTCTGGCGGATAGGCTGGAGGAGTTGGTGAAAGGGGGAGGCGAAGGGGTGCAGGTGATTGCAGACGCTTATCGTTGCAGCTGGGCACCATCAACCGTTAGCCCTGCAGGCGCGAAGTCGGTAGGAGAGTGGCTGAAAGCGATGTTTGTCCGAAGCATACAATCCCAGCCTCCGGGCTGGTGGCGCGTGGAGGGGGATTACCTGCTGATAAAACATTATGGACACTGGCTCCTGCGACGCACGGAGCTGCCCGAACAGAGAGTACGTGCTCTGGAGGCGAAGGCGGAGAAGGGTCAGCAGCTCACTCTGGACGATTACGCTTCGGTCGCTTCCTCAATGGGCATTCTGCACGAGTTACGCATGTGGATACGTCCGTACACCCTGCGCTTTGACCCGAACCCGCTGATTGAGTACAGTTTCTTCCGACTGTGGGCGGGGTTGAACGCGGGACAGCGAGCGCAGTTACTGCGAAACGGCTTCCTGCCCATTGAGACGCTCACCCCGCAACAGCAGGCACTGCTCTGGAATTACGTAGGGCAAAGCCTGTTCCTGCGTCCGGCAGGCAGGTCGGCGTCTCTGGAACGTGGCGCACGGGACCGCTCGCTTCCAGCTGCTACCCTGCAGATGCAGTACCGACAGGGAGAAAACTACGAGCTGATTTCCGAGCACGCCTGGTTTGAGAACAACAACCTGCAGTCTGCCCGCGAGACGGCGGCGCGCATGTTTGCCGAGGGGACCATTGAACCCGGCTATCGCATTCAGGGCTTTTACGTCAGCACCTACACGCTGAGTATGGCGCTCGCGCCGAATCTGCAATGGAGCGCACAGATTAGTATTCGAAGACCTATGCCAGCAACGGAGGAAAAGGAGTAAACATGGCGAACCGAGTGGCGTTCATCGGACTGGGCATGATGGGCTACCCGATGGCGGGACATCTTGCCAAACGTTTCGAGACCATCGTCTGGAACCGCACCGCTACGAAGGCGCAGGAGCACGCCCGGCAGTACGGCTCACAGGCGGTGCAGAACCTGCAGGAGACCGCTCAGGCGGAGTTCATCTTCACCTGCCTGCCCACCAGCGTGGAAGTGGAAGAGGTTGTCCGGCAGGTTCTGCCTGCGCTGAAGGCGGGAACGGTGTGGATAGACTGCACCAGCGGCGACCCCAACCACAGTCGGCGCATCGCTCAGAGCCTGCGCGAGGTGGGCTGTGACTTTCTGGACGCGCCGGTCTCAGGCGGCAGGGCAGGCGCAGAGGCGGGAACATTGACCGTGATGGTTGGCGGGAGCGAGGAGACCTTCCGGCGTGCGTTGCCCATCATTGAAGCGTTTGCGGGCAAGGTGTTCCACGTGGGCGACGTGGGCGCAGGGCACGCCGTCAAAGCGATTAACAATATGCTGTTGGCGGTGCACCTGCTCGCCACGGCGGAGGGGCTGGTTGCACTGGCGAAACAGGGAGTAGACCCCGCCATCGCGCTGGAGGTGATCAATGTGAGCTCGGGGCGGTCGTTCGCCAGCGAGGTACACTTCCCGGAGCGTGTGCTGACCCGCGCCTTCCCCAACACCTTCAGCCTTGCGCTTCTGGCGAAAGACACCCGTATCGCTGTCTCCATCGCCCGCGAGGTGTATGTGCCCACGCCGCTGATGCAGTTAGCCGCCGAGATGTTCGAAATGGCAAAACGGCAGATTGGCGGCGACGTGGACCATACAGCGGTGGTGAAACTGATTGAGGGCTGGGCTGGCACCGAAATCGCGCCCAGAACGAAGGAGGGATAACGCCGTGAGAAGAGTGTGGCTGGTGCTGGCGGGGCTGGTTCTGCTATCGGGATGCGCCAAACAGCAGAGCACCACAACCCAAACGACAGAAGGCAAACGCTGGAAGGTAGGCGTGACCCTGCTAACCAAACAGCACCCCTTCTATCAGGAGCTGGAAGCCGCCATGCGCGAGACCGCCCGGAAGGAGGGCATTGAACTGCTGATACAAAGCGCGGAGTTCAATCTGGCTGACCAGACCGCGCAGGTGGAGAACTTCCTGACGAGCGGCGTGGACGCGCTGATTATCTGTCCGGTGGACTCGGCGGGCATCGCAGGCGCGGTGAAGAAGGCGAACGAAGCGAAAGTGCCCGTGTTCACCGCCGACATCGCCGCGCAGGGTGGGGATGTGGTGTGCCATGTCGCCTCCGACAACGTGCAGGGAGGCAGACTCGCCGGCGAATATCTGGCAAAGCTACTTGGGGGCAAGGGCAAGGTGGTGATTATCGACCACCCGGTGGTCACCAGCGTTCAGGACCGCACGAAGGGCTTCATGGAAGCCATCAGCAAGTACCCGGGCATTCAGGTGGTGGATCGCCCGCCCGGCGATGGCGTTCGCGACAAGGCAATGGCGGTCACCGAAACCATGTTGCAGAAATATCCGGACCTGGCGGGCATCTTTGCCATCAACGACAGCACCGCGTTAGGCGCGTTGAAGGCGGTAGAAAGCATGGGGCGCACGAACGTGGTGATTGTGGGCTACGACGGCGACCCCGAGGCGCGGCGCGAAATCCTGCGGGGTAGCCCCCTGAAGGCGGATGCCGTGCAGTTCCCGCGCAAAATCGGGAGCACGGTGGTGGAGATGGTGGCGAAACACCTGCGCGGCGAACAGGTGCCGAAGGTCGTGCCCATCCCGTGCGACATTATTGACCGCGAGAAGTTACAGGCGGGTGCTCCATGAAGAAGCTCCTTGTGCGCCATCTGGGTCCTGTGGAACACGGAGAAGTGCAGTTTGGCGACCTCACCCTGCTGGTGGGTCCGCAGGCGACAGGCAAAAGCCTTTTCCTTCAGGTCGCCAAACTGCTGATAGACAGAAACGCCATCCGGCAGGAGCTCAGGCGGTTCAACATCCGCTGGGGCAACAGCCCAGAGGATCTGTTCGAAGTCTATTTTGGGGAGGGCATGTCTGCCCTGTACAGCGAGCAGACAGAGGTACAGCAGGACGGCAAACCCGTGGACTGGACGAAACTGACTGAGCCGCGTGGTCGTGTTCCCCAGAGCTCTGCGCAGAAGATGTTTTATATCCCGGCTCAGCGCGTTATTACCATCCGCGATGGGTTGACGCGCCCCTTCACCGACTATCGCGCCGGTGACCCGTTCGTTGTGCGCGAGTTCAGCGAAACCCTGCATCAGCTGGTACAGACTGAGTTCGCACAACGCGAAGACCTGTTTCCCACGAAAGGGCGGCTCAAACAGCAATATCGAGGGCTGATTGAAGAGCACGTCTTCAGGGGCATGGTACTGCATCTGGACACGGAGCGGTTCCAGAGGCGTGTGGTGCTTCAGACACCGGACGGGAAGGCGTTGCCGTTTCTGGTGTGGTCATCGGGACAGCGTGAGTTTGTGCCTCTCCTGCTGGGACTATACTGGCTCCTGCCTCCTTCCAGAGTGACCCGAAGAAAGGACCTGCAGTGGGTTGTTATCGAGGAGCCAGAGATGGGGCTTCACCCCAACGCGATATCGGTGGTCATGTTGCTGATACTGGAGCTTCTCCAGCGCGGTTATCGGGTCTGTGTGTCCACGCACTCTCCGCACGTGCTGGATATCCTGTGGGCTTTGCGCACGTTTCAACGATATAAGGGCACAGAAGCTGATGTGCGCGCGCTGTTCGGTCTGGACGCCTCCATGAGCCGCTGGGCAGGCGACCTCCTGACCAAACAATACGCGGTCTTCTATTTCCAGCCAGATGGTCAGGTGCGAGACATCAGCGGGCTTGACCCCGCCTCGGAGGAGCCAGCTGAAGCAGGATGGGGCGGCCTGACCGAGTTCAGCGCGAACGTGTCTGAAATCGTCAGCCGTGTGGTGGCGCGGAGTACGCAAGGGTGAAATCGGGTGGTATACAGACTTTTCGAGAAGCCGTCGCCAGTGCTCCCGAACCTGTTGCGTCAGCATGGCAACCCGGTCTTCAGGCGCTGGGCAGTGATAGTCACCGCGTCCGGTGCTCGGACACCAGGAGGCTGACAGGGAGCATCGCGCTGGACGAAACACTCCGGGAAAGCTATCCTGAAGAACCTCGCTGGGATTACGGCATCGGACTACGCAGGTCGGAGCAGGAGGTCGCCATCTGGGTCGAGGTACATCCCGCGCGAACGGGCGAAGTAGATAGTGTTTTGAACAAGCTCCGCTGGCTTAAGAGCTGGCTTGCCCACTCCGCGCCTTCACTGAACGCAATAACACCCCACGCGGAATCTCCGTTTTACTGGGTTGCCTCTGGAGAGGTGCACATCTCCCGCAACAGCCCCCAGGCAAGGCGGCTTGCCGTCAATGGGGTACATTACCCGGTGCGCATTCTGGAACTGTAACCCAGCCAATCTGACGCGCGATGGTTCGCCCTGTTTATGTTTACACGCCCACCCTTCTTGCCTTACAATAGACACACAGTGCGTTGAGATAAAGGAGGAACCCTGAAAATGGTATCCATACCGCGCGTGAGGCTGCAGCCAGCCTCCCAGCACCGTCTGCCCGCCGGGGTAGACTCGAACAGCCCCTGCCACTGGCGCGGCGACCGTTTCGTCATCTTCATGTCCACCGGGCATCCCTACCGAAGCGAGGGTAAATCGCCTTTTGAACTGAGCGAGGCGCAGCCGGTGCAGTTCGACAACACGCTCAACGGTGGGCGGTGGATTGAATGCACTATCCTTGCGCGTGACGGCACGCTTTACGGCTGGTACCATCACGAACCGGCGGGGCTGTGCCCGGGCACCACGCTCACTGCCCCCACCATTGGCGCCATCGTCTCCCGCGACGACGGCAAAACATGGCACGACCTCGGCTTTGTGCTGACCGCTCCCGAAGGAACCCTGCGCTGTGACGCCCAGAACGGCTATTTTGCCGGCGGTCACGGCGACTTTTGCGTTATGCTTGACCCCGAAGAGCGTTACCTCTACTTCTTCTTCGGCAACTACGCGGGTAAGGTGGAGGAGCAGGGCGTCGCGATGGCGCGTATGGAGTGGGCGCACCGCGACAGACCGGTGGGCAAGGTCTGGAAATGGCATCAGGGCAAGTGGAGCGAACCCGGTTTGGGAGGCAAAGTCACCCCCATCTTTCCTGCAATCACTGACTGGATGCGTGCCGACTGTGATGCCTTCTGGGGACCTTCCGTGCACTGGAACACTCATTTGAAGCAGTGGGTGATGCTCCTCAACCGCGCGAAGGGCGCAGGCTGGGTGCAGGAGGGCATCTACGTCAGCTTCAGCGCCAATCTGGCTGACCCCAGAAGCTGGAGCAAACCCGTGAAGATTCTGGACGGCGGAAAGTGGTATCCGCAGGTGATTGGCGATCCGAAAGAGCACGGTACGGACAAACTGGCAGGCAAGGTGGCTCGGTTCTACATGAGCGGTGTCTCGGAGCACGAGATAGTGTTTGACCTATAGCTCGTGGGTCTGAGCAGGACGCTGAAGCATGTCTTTTACTATCCTGCCGTCCTCCAGAACCACCACACGGTCTGCCTCCTGAGCGAGCCTTTCGTCGTGCGTCACTACCACGAAGGCGGTTCCCGTCTGGCGGTTCATAAAGCGCATCATCTCAAACACCGCGAAGCCGTTCTTGCTGTCCAGATTGCCTGTCGGTTCGTCCGCCAGCACCAGCTCGGGGTTGTTTGCCAGTGCGCGCACGATAGCCACGCGCTGTTGCTGTCCCCCCGACAGCTGCGAGGGACGGTAGTTCAGGCGGTCGCCAAGCCCCACGCGGTGCAGCAGTTCCTTCACTAGCTCCCGATTCTGCTCCTCCACCTGCTTGCCCGCAATTTTGCAGGGCAATAAGGCGTTCTCCAGCACGGTAAACTCGGGCAGGAGGTAGTGAAACTGGAACACGAAGCCCATGTAACGGCTCCTCAGCGCGGCACGCTCCTCCTCGTCCATCTGTTCGGCGTTGCGTTCGGCAATCCATACCTTTCCGGAGGTGGGCGTATCCAGCAAGCCGATGATGTTCAGCAGGGTGGTCTTGCCCGAACCCGATGCTCCCAGCACCACCAGAAACTCGCCCCGTTGCACCTGCAGGTTGATGTCCAGTAGGGCGGGTGTGGGCACTGCCCCTTCATAAACCTTGTCCACGTGCTCGAGCCGGCAAACGATATCGCCTCCTGATTGCTGCATCGCTATACCCCCCGAATGACCTCAATGGCGTTCACTCGCGAGGCTCGCCATGCGGGATACCACGAAGCAATCAGCCCCACTATCACCGCAATCACCACCGCGCGGATTACCAGTTCGGGTGTCAGGTCAAAAGGAAACACCTCGGCGGTGCGCCCAGTTGCGCTCACGGTGGTGCGAATGCGGTACAGGGCAAGGCTCAGGGCGATTCCCTGTACCGCGCCCGCAACCGCCCCCAGAAATGCCAGCAACGTTCCTTCCAGCGTGAAAATCTGCAGAATCTGGCGGTTCGTTGCGCCAATGGCTTTCAGAATGCCAATCTCCCGCAAACGGGTCACCACCGAAGTAATCATGATGCTGGCGATGCCGAACCCCGCCGCAATGGTGGTGAATACCAGTATCAGGTTGGAAGATTGCGACTGCGCACGCAGACCGCTCAGCAACTGCTGGTTGTCCTTCATCCACGAGTTCGTCTCGTAGGGAACCTGCTGGGCAATCTTCTGCGCCAGGTCTTCGGCTTCAAAGATGCGGCGCAACTTGAGACCGATGCTGGTTACTGCTGAACCGACCCCGAACAGACTCTGGGCGTCGCGAAGCGTGATGTAAATGGTAGAACTGTCCACCAGGTTGAAGCCCGTGTCAAAAATGCCCGCCACGGTGTAGGTCGCGGCGTTGCCTTCGGGACCAAGCACGCGGATTTTATCGCCGAGGCGCAGGGCGAACTCATCCGCCAGCTTAAAACCGATGACCGCCTCGCCGCCGTTTAAGCCGAAAAAGCGTCCTCGCACCAGTTTGGACTGGATGTCCACCACCCCGTTGTGCAGTTCGGGAAACATCCCCACCACGCTCACCGCTTTGCGCTTCTCATTGCGCGTCAGGAACGCCTGTCCCTCCACCACGGGCGACACGGCGCGGATGTTGTCGCTGTAGGAAGGCAATCGCTGAAGCCACGTCTGCCAGTCCTCAATCTTCAGTTTCTGCTGTTGCAGTTTGATGCGCTCGCCCAGATAGACCTGTCCAGCTGGCACACTGGCAACATCCCACACCGCGACTGGCTGTCGCTCGGGCTGGCGGATGACCACGTGTGGAATCGCGCCGGTGACACTGCTGATCAGGCGCTTCTGCAAGCCACCAATCAACGCGCCGAGAAAGATAATCAGCGTGACGCTGACCGCCACCACGCCCATCGTCAGCACAGTCTGCCCCTTGTAATACAGCAGGTGGCGGATGGCTACACTCAGCGAGAAGCGGTCTATCATCGGCGCTCTCCTCCTGCAACAGGCTGTGGGGTGACCGATTGCCCTTCCTTCACTGCAATCGCCTGGCGAACCACCTGGTCGGTGGGGGAAAGTCCCTCCACCGCGGCGAAATCCTCCCCTCGCGCCAGCACTCTGACCGGTTTCAGCTTCACCTTGCCCGCCTCCACCACGTACACCGCCTCGCCGGCATCACTCCCGCGCGCTATCAGCGCGGTAACAGGAACGGTCAATGCCCCGTTCTGCCTGTTCACCTCCACGTTCACGTCCACCGTCATGTCCGGGCGCAGGAACGCAGGTATCGCTTTCGGCACGACGCGCACCGTCACCACGCCCCGCTGGCTGTCGATTTCTGGACCGACCTGCGTCACCACGCCGTCAAAGGGCTGATTGCGGAAAGCGGGCACAATCAGCACCGCTCGCTGTCCCACCTTCAGCCGGCGGATGTTGGTTTCGTCCGTCTCCATCAGGATTTCTACCTTCTGCATGTCGGCGATGGTCAGCAGGCTCTGTCCGGGCAGGACGCTCTGTCCGGGCTCCACAACTCGCCGGATAACCACCCCACTGATGGGCGCCAGCACGTCCCGCTGGCGCAGACGCTCCTCCACCAGGCGAACGTTCGACTCTGCCTGCCGCAAGCGCGCCCGGGCGACCTCTACCTCTTCACGCAGGGGCTTGCGCAACAGCAACTGCAGGTTGGCACGCGCCACGCGCACCGACTGCTCCAGACTGGCTCGCGCCGACTGCACCTCTGCCCGCGCCGCCTCTATCTCCTCCTGTCGAGCAGGCTGGCGGGCTAACAGCAGCTGGGCGCGGGCAATCTCTTCGCTCGCCCGGGCGGAGGCAAGGGCTGTTTCCGCCTTCTCCACATCCGCCCGACCCAGTGCGCCCGCTTCATACAGCTGGCGTGCCCGCTGAAGGTCTGCTTCCGCCTGTTTGCGTCGTGCCTCCGCTTCGGCGAGTGCGGACTGGGCGCGACTGATGTCCTCCTGCCGACCGCCCGACTCCAGCTGGCGCAGGCGCATGGTCGCTGCCTCCAGTCTGGCGCGTCCAACCTCTTCTGCCTGCTGAAGCTCGGCGCGTGCGCGGGCAATCTCCTCCGGCAGGCTACCCCGCTGAACCTGCTGGAGCTCGCGTAAAGCCGTATCTACCGCGGCGCGCGCGGCGTTCAACTGCTCTTCCAGCTCGGTCCTTTGCAGGCGCACCACCACCTGACCCTGCTGAACGCTGTCGCCCTCCCGCACCAATACCTCGCTCACCACGCCTCCAGCCTCGCTACCTACCTCGCTCTGAACCAGCGCACGCACCCGCCCCGTCGCCACCACAAACTCCACCACATCGCGCGACTGGGGAGTAACCACTTCTACTTTTCCAGCAGGCAGGGATAGCCGAACCAGCACGATAATCAGCAGTATCCCCGCGATAAGCCCGATACCAACCCAGCGTTTCGCCCGTTTCTTCATGCAATACCTCGCCCAAGCATAACCATTCTGACAATACGTATCATACCTGTGAAAGCGCACCCAAGTAAACTCGCTGGCAAAAGAGCGTATGCACGCGGCGCCATCCCGTGCTACAATATGCTGGGAGGTGACTGTCATCATGATTGAACCCTTCGTGCGGGTTAAGGAGGCTCTGCAGGCGCCGATTGGGGCGGAATTGACCGTCAACGGCTGGGTACGCACCCGGCGCGACGTGGGGCGCATCTCCTTTGCGGAACTGAACGACGGTTCCTGCCTGCGAAACCTGCAGGTGGTTATTGAGGAAGGCGTCATCAGCGAAGAGGAGCTGTCGAAAATAACCACCGGAGCCTGCATCTCGGTCAAAGGGATACTGGTGGAATCGCCTGCACCGGGACAGCCGGTGGAGCTGAAGGCGCACACTATCACCATCCTGGGGGAAGCTGACCCGGCAACCTATCCACTCTCCAAGAAGCGACACTCCTTTGAATACCTGCGTGAAATCGCGCACCTGCGTTTGCGTTCCAACACCTTCGGGGCGATGTTCCGCATCCGAAACACGCTCTCTTACGCCATCCATCGGTTCTTTCAGGAGCGTGGCTTCATCTACGTGCACACGCCCATCATCACCACGTCCGACTGCGAAGGCGCGGGCGCAATGTTCGGCGTGACCACCCTGGACCTGATGAACCTGCCTCGCACACCCAGCGGCGCGGTAGACTACTCGGAAGACTTTTTCGGCAAGCCAGCATACCTGACGGTCAGCGGGCAGCTGGAGGCGGAGGCGTTCGCACTGGCTTTCACCAACGTGTACACCTTCGGTCCCACCTTCCGCGCCGAGAACTCGAACACGCCGCGCCACCTCGCCGAGTTCTGGATGATTGAGCCAGAAATGGCTTTCTGCGACCTGGACGGCAACCGCAAACTGGCAGAGGAGTTCCTGAAATACCTGATTACCACCGTGCTGGACGAGTGTCGGGAGGACCTGGAGCTTTTTAACAAGTGGATAGACGACTCGGTGCTGTCCACCTTAGAGCACGTGCTGAACTCGCCCTTTGAGCATATCACCTATACCGAAGCCATCAAACTCCTGCAGGAGTCGGGGCAGAGCTTTGAGTTTCCACCGTACTGGGGCGCGGACATCCAGACCGAGCACGAGCGATACCTGACCGAAACGCTCTTCAAACGCCCGGTGGTGGTGACCGACTATCCGAAGGAGATTAAGGCGTTCTACATGCGCCTGAACGACGACGGCAAGACGGTGCGGGCGATGGACGTGCTGGTTCCGCGCATCGGCGAGATTATCGGGGGCAGCCAGCGCGAGGAGCGATACGAGGTGCTTCTCCAGCGCATCCGCGAGGCGGGGCTGGACGAACGGAACTACTGGTGGTATCTGGACCTGCGGCGTTACGGCAGTGCGCCCCATTCGGGCTTCGGGCTGGGGTTCGAGCGCATGATGATGTTTGTCACGGGCATGAAGAACATCCGCGACGTCATCCCGTTCCCGCGCACGCCCGGCAACGCCGAGTTCTGAGAGGATGCTCGTGACACGTCTGCTGAAGCGCCGATGGTGGGTGCTGGTTTTTCCCTCTGCCCTACTGCTGGCTTTGCTGGCTGGCTTCTGGTGGGGCGAACGGATAGAGGTTGCGCGCATCCACCTGCCCATCGGCACACAGAACATGCCCCTGCGCGTTGCCGTGATAAGCGACATCCACATCGGCGCTGGCGGGTTCGGCATGAACCGGTGGAAGCGCACGCTGTCCCTGGTGGAGCGCGAGAAGCCCGATGTGGTGCTCCTGCTGGGCGACTACGTGAGCTCACACCGCGGCATCCCTGCCCTGAAAGAGGTGCTGCAGGGTGTGCGAGCACCAATGGGCGTTTATGCCGTGCTGGGTAATCATGACCACTGGGCAGGGGCAGAGCAGATCGTGCGCATCCTGAAGGAACACCACGTCGAAGTACTGGTCAACCGGGCAGTGCCCCTTCGTCGGAGTAGTGGCGAAATCTGGCTGGTTGGCATTGACGACCTGTGGTCTGGCAAACCCGACTGGCAGAAGGCGTTTGACGGTGTGCCGCGCGGTGCGCCGGTCATCCTGCTTTCGCACAACCCCGATGCTATGCTCGCGCCTCAGCGGGAAAGAGTAAGCCTGATTCTGTCCGGGCACACGCACGGGGGGCATATCTGGCTCCCGCTGGCTCGCCTGCTTGGAACGCTCTCTGGCAGGGCGTTCATCCCGCACAGCGAATACGGGCTTCGCCATCCGCACGGGTTGCGTCGCGAGGGAGACACATGGATTTACGTCACGAAGGGCGTGACGGTAGGCAACCGCCTGCCGCGCTGGTATAACGCCCGCGAGGTGGTGATTCTGGAGGTGGGGCATCCCTCCGCGCAGAGGGATGCCCGTTGAGCCGTCAACCAATCGTTATCGTGCGGGTGGAGGCATCCCACTCGATGGCAAGCCCCAGTGCCTGCGCCAGGTCACGACACGCCACATGCCCTTTCCCACCAACCAGGGTGCTGGCAAGGGTCAGCACTCTGTCCTCCGCCTGTACCTTCACCTGTCCGCCCGTGGCGCTCTTGATTGTCCAGCCCAGCGATTCCGCCAACGGGCGAATCGCCACATAGGCGGCCTCGTTCAGCAGAACCACCGGGAAGCTTTTGCCGGCGACCTGCAGGGTGGCTGGGGAGGGGGTCTCGGGCGTATCGCCGCCGCTTAACGCCTTCTGCACCAGTGCCCGCAGATGGTTGCCTACCTGTGTTCGACTCATGCCGGGCGACCAGGGCAGAACCATCGGGTCCCACTTGCCATGCTGGGGAATGCCGAGGTACGTCTCCACCTCCCCATGTCCCAGCACGGTTTGAGGCGTCACCGGTATCTCGTAGAAGCGACACAGTTCCGCCACCACCTGCGCCATGGTCTCCCACTGCTTCTGCGTCATCGGGTAACTGCCGGGCTGGAACGGTTGTGCCTGTGCGCCTGCCATACAGCATACCGTCACGCCGATACTGCCGGTGTTACAGCCCCGGGTGTGCGCAGCGTACACGCCGTCGCCCGTGGAGACGTTATCGGCGATGGAATGCGTGCCACGAACCAGATTTCCGTCATCTTCGATCAGGATGTGGTAGTGGGCACGGTCGAGGGATGTGGCTTTGTATCCGCCTGCCGTCCAGTGGCAGATGACGCGCTTCATACTGCAGGCGGGTAGCCAGTCGCGAGGTATCAGGGTCATCACGGACCTCCTGTTCCAAAGGGATTGCCATTACCATACCGCTTTCTGGGCTTTCTGTCAACCACGCCCTATCGCGTGCGACGCCTCTGCCACAGCGTCAGCGACGCCGACAGCACAGCAAGCACCAGCAGGCTCAGGGCAAGCGGTCTCTGCAGGAACACCATCCAGCTTCCTCCCGACAGTATCAGCGCACGACGCAGATTCTCCTCCACCATGCGCCCCAGAATCAGCCCCAGCACCAGCGGCGCTACCGGAAAGCCCCACCGGCGAAGAGCCCAGCCCACCAGCCCAAACACAAACATCACGCCCACATCAAACAGGCTGTTGTTAATCGCGTAACTGCCCACCACGCACAGCACCACAATGGTCGGGAACAGGAAATGCCTCGGCGCGCGCACGGTCTGCGCAAACAGTTTCGCCCCTGCGAGACCAACGGGCAGGACCAGCAGGTTCGCCACCAGCAAGCCGACGAAGATGGCGGATAGCAGATGAGCCTGTTTCTCGAACAGGTCGGGTCCGGGGCGCACTCCGTGCATCAACAGCGAACCCAGTATCACGGCAGTTACCGCGTCGCCCGGAATGCCCAGCGTGAGCATCGGAATCATCGCCCCGCCGGTGACCGAGTTGTTGGCGCACTCCGCAGCGGCAAGCCCCTCCACCGAGCCGTTACCAAACTCTTCGGGGCGTTTGGAAACTTTCTTCGCCTGGTCATAGGCGACGAACGACGCCACATCGCCTCCAACGCCGGGCAGAGCGCCAATGAACGTGCCCGTCAAGCAGGCGAGCAGGGTCGGCAGGGTGATGCGTTTGTACTCTGTGCGTGAAGGGAGCACGCGCCCTATCTCGCGGAACAGGCTGCGGTCGGGTTCGGGCAGGCTGGTCTGGTACAGTACCTCGCCCAGCGCGAAAACCCCAATCAGCACCGGAACCAGCGCCAGCCCCTCCAGCAGGGGAGTCAGCCCGAAGGTAAAGCGGGGCACGGCGGTAATCGGGTCCATGCCGATAGTAGCCAGCAGCAGCCCGCATACGCCCATCAGCACGCCCTTCAGCAGAGAACGCTCCGACAGGCTGGCGATAACGCTCAGCCCGAACACCGCCAGCGCGAAATACTCCGCCGGCCCAAACTTCAGTGCAAACCGGGCGACTTGCGGCGAGGCATACATTAATACCAGCGTGCTGAACACCCCGCCAATCACGCCGGTGATACACGAGATACCTATCGCCAGCCCCGCCCTGCCCGCCTGCGCCATCGGATAGCCGTCTAAACTCGTGGCAGCGGCGGCGGGTGTGCCCGGGGTGCGTATCAGCACCGCCGGAATCGCCCCGCCGTACATCGCGCCCACATACACGCCCAGAAGCACCATCAGCGCAGGCAGGGTAGGAAGCCAGAAGGTGAACGGTACCAGCAGGGCAACGCCCATGGTGGCGGTCAAACCGGGCAGGGCGCCAATCACAATGCCCGCCACCACGCCTGCCAGCATCAGCCAGAGAGTGTTGCCGGTCAACAGTTCCTGCAGCGCTTCCGTCATGGCAGCGGCACCCCCAGCACATTCTGGAAAAGCCACCACACGCCCGCGCTAACCACCAGCGTGAACCCTATCGCCTGCCACAGGTTCACCCGTTTTGTAGAAAGCACGCTTGCCAGCAGGAAGAGCGCAGACGCCGCCAGAAACCCCACCAGCGGCAGCAGAACCACGAACAGCAGGGAAAGGAGAGCCATCCTCACCGAATCGCGGACGCCGGGCATTGGCAGGGTATCCGCGGGACGGCGAGCCAGCTTCTCGGAGACGGCAATCGCCAGCGCCAGCAAAACGCCCAGCACAGCCAGCAGTCTGGGCAGGTAAAGGTATCCCACGTCGCCTCGCGATAGGTTAACGCCCATGCTGGCTATCAGCTCCCGGTTGAGTGCGCTCTGTGCCTGCACGAACCGGCGAAACTCCTCTCCCTCCAGCCATGCCAGGCGCACCCCGCGCTCCGCCATCATCTGCCTGAACTCCTGCCTGCCGAAGGCTTTGCGAAACCCCTCCAGCAGCCTCTGGCACCTCTCGGCAGGTACGCCTTTGGGCAGAGCCAGCCCGCCCCACGCGCCGATGTCCAGCGGGTAGCCCAGTTCGCGCGCGCAGGGAACGTCGGGGAAAAGCGGGTCGCGCTGGTTCGTCAGTACGGCTAACATGCGCAGTTTGCCCGCTTCCACATGCGCCTGCACCTCCGTTGGGCTGACGCAGACCACATCCACATGTCCGCCCAGTAACGCCTGCACCGCCGGCGCCGCGCCGCCAAACGGCACATGCTTGAACTTCGCCCCGCCCGCCTCCTGCAGAGCGACCGCCGCCAGATGCCATATCGACCCCGTGCCCGAGTTGCCCGCGCGTATCGTTTCGGGATGTGCCCTGGCGTCGGCGAGAAGGTCGTTCAGTGTTCGCCAGCGCGAGTCGGCGCGAACGGTCACCGCGGCGGGGTTGTAGTTGGTGCGTGCCAGAAGGTCAAAATCGTCGGGGGAGATGGGGCTTAAGCCCAGGTGCGGCAGGATAGCCAGCTCCGCCACCACATAGGTTACCGTGTAGCCATCGGGCGCGGCGTGCGCACCGTAGTTCAGCCCTACCGCGTTGGCGCCGCCCGGCTTGTTCTCCACCACCACCGGCACGCCGAACTCCTGTTGCGCCCCCGCGGCGAGTGCACGGGTGAGCGTGTCGGAAACACCGCCGGGCGCAGGCGGGCAGATGATGGTGATAGAGCGCGACGGAAACCGCTCCTCCCCGCGCCACTGGCAACCGGCTATCAGTACGCCGGCGAACACCGTTATCAGCAGGCACAGCCTGCGGACGTTCACCATAACCGCCTCTCCTGCGCGCTGAGTGTGCCCTGCCGGATGCGCTCGCACAGGTGGTCGGGAACCTGCGCCAGATAGATCTGGCAGATGCCCGTCCTGTCCGAATTGAACAGCACGTAACGCCCGTCGGGGCTGAACTGCGGGTGCGGATGCGTCCACTGGGGATGCCCCTGCGAGCTGCGCGGGTAACACAGCGGGCGATAACGACCAGTCGGCACGTGTACCAGCTGAAGCCCCTCATCGGGCCAGTTGGTATCGGAGACAATCCATTCACCGTCCAGCGTGGAGGCGGAGTGCCAGAAGTACACCCCCTGCGCGATGGTGGTGGGCGTTTCCTCTTCCGGCGCAATGCGCACCAGAGCGCGGTCGGGGGGCAGGGCACAGCCCTGTACCTGCTCGCTCGTACCCAGGAAGGTGCAGTGCGCGAAGTCGTAACTGCTGGTATACACGCCCTTTTCCCTGCCGTCGGTATCCAGCAGGAGCCACGTCTTCCTGCCCTCGCGCCTCTGCCAGACCAGCAGCCCCCTGCCGCCCGGGCTGGCGGAGTGCATCCCAAAACCGCCCTGCTCGCCCTCAAGGATCAGCACCGCTTCCGAGCCATCGGTGGCGAGGCGCATGATGCCGGCGGTATCGTGCGTGGTGACCACCTGCGCGAAGTAGTATCTGCCATCGGCAGAGACGGCTCCTCCACCCATGCTGGCTACGCCGTGCGGAGTAATAATCTCCTCCTCGCGAAAGGTGTTGATGTCCACCTTCCACAGCGCGCCCTGGCGGTGGAAATACACGCAGTCGTCCCGTGGTGACATTACGAACCCTGCTGAGCCTTCCGACTCGGTCAGCTGGGTGAGGTTTGTGCCGTCCACGTCCACGCGGAACAGGTCCCACGGGGCGTCGCGTCGCGCCTCACGCTGGGACACAAAGATAAAGGTTTTCGAATCGGTGGTGAAGTTGCGCCCGTGGTACGGCAGCGCCATGCTCATAGTGGGGAAGCTGGTCACCTGCATCAGGCGCACGTCCGTCCGCGCGTCCACGAACTCGATGCGCTCGTGGTTATAGGTAGTGCCTTTAGCCATTCAGTCCCCCTGCAGAACCCAATCGATATTGAAGTGGGCGTATTTGATGCTTGACCCCTTGCCCGGCTGGCTCCAGCTGTAGGTGACGTGCAGGGTTCCGTCCTTCGCCTGAATGATGGAGGGGTACGAGTAAGAACCCTGACCGGGCTGGTCCAGCTCCAGATGGCGTTTCCATTTCCACGTTTTGCCCTCGTCATCGGAGATGAGCACGGCGAGGCTGTGTCTGCCGCGTTCGGTGTCGTTGCACACCATCGCCCAGTGTCCGTTCTGCAGGCGAATCACTTCCAGCCCTGAGCCGGGATTGGGGATGTCGTCGTCTACCACGGGCGACCAGGTCATGCCGCCGTCGCGCGATTCGCTGCGAAGCACCCGCTGAGGCGGCGGACCGTTATCGCGCATGTAGGCGACCAGCGTGCCGTCGCGCTTCTGCACCAGGCTGGGCTGAACCCCTCCCATGCTGACCAGCGGTCGACTCGCCTGCCATGTCTTCCCGCCGTCATCGCTGATTGCCATGATGGAGAAGTCGAAGCCGTCGGAGTAGAGGGGCACAATGATGCGCTTGCCATCCAGCACGAAGGGGTGCACGCGCGTCATCCAGCCCATGCGCCGGAAGTATTTATCGGCGGCGTTCTTGCGCCGCTCGGCGAGGTACTGCAAGCCCCGTTCGCGCTCCTCCGGCGGCAGTATCTGGTCAATGCGCTTCTCGTCCTCGTCGCACTGCTTCGCCACTATCTGAGCGAACTCATCGCCCGGCTTGAGAATCAGGATGTCGCTGTGTGTCCAGCGGGGCGCACCCGTGCCGCGCGGGTTGTCCGAAATCTGGTAGCGCAGAAGCGCGGTGTGCCACTCGTTGGCGATGATTGCCACCCACATCAACCACAGCCTGCCCTGCGGGTCGACGAACATGCACGGATTGCAATCGGGAAAGCCAATCGTATCTGCCATCAGGAACCGCTGGCTCCACGTCTTCGCCCCCTTGCGCTTGCGCATCCCTTCCACCTTCACGTCGTCGGCGGTGCGCTCGCCCGAACCGTTGTACCAGCACACCAGCAGGTCGCCGTTGGGCAGTTCCACAATGCACGAGCCGTGATTATGCCACCGTTCGGGCGGGAACAGCAATTGCGCCTCGTAGAACGGTTTCTGCGCCCACGCGGGCAATGTCAACAGTGCCAGCAAGACCAGTACACCTCCTGCACGCATAGATAACCTCCTGTTTGTTGAGCAATATTGCCACCCCCCTGTTCGCCATCTGGGAACGCTCTCCTGCTGTCAGGCTCTATGGAGTGCTGAAGCCATGCTTCAGCGCAACGCCCCCCCTTCTCAACCCTTGCGATTAGAAATCGCAGGCAACACAGAGCGAAACCTGCTGAAGCAGGTTATTGACGGCTGAAGCAAGCTTCAGCACTCCAAAGAGGTTAGCCTCCGTCGGTATGGATTGCTGAAGCCATGCTTCAGCGGATGCCTTTTCTACCCTCAAAGGAGGCTTTGCAATGAGCAGTAAGTGGTGACAAAATAGCATCAGACATGCTATAATGAAGTCAAAGTAAAGCAGATTCTATGACGTGCACATGACACATAATGCTGTTAACCTGACCCCGCCCAAGTGTCTCAAAAACGGGGTGGTTCACCCAAGCGGGCATGATGGTAAAAGGAACATGCAAGGAAGGCTTCCGAATCAGGTAACCAGCGTCCGCCAGATACCGCAAGGAGGAGCAAGACGATAGACCAGGTAGAAGCGCTAATCCAGCGACTGAACGATAGTTCCCCCGAACGACGCCGGGCGGCGTGTGAGGCGTTGGGTCAGATAGGCGACCCCCGAGCGATAGAGCCGCTGGTTCTGCGTGCGATGACAGAAAACGACCAGCAGGTGCTGGACGCCGTCAATGCCGCTCTGAAACAGCTCAAGCCGGAGCAGGCGGCATAATCAGCGCAATCGGACAGGTGAGGTTTACGATGCAAAATCTCTCTGCACGCTTACGGGTATACGTGCGCACGGGGATACCTGTGCTGTTGTGGGGTCCGCCCGGCGTGGGCAAGACCGCCACGGTGCTCGCGCTGGCACGCTCCTTGCGTCTGCCGGTAGAGACGGTGATTGCCAGCATCCATGAACCATCCGATTTCAACGGGCTTCCGGTGGTTCACGACGGAGGGGTGCGCTTTGCGCCGCCTTCGTGGGCACTGCGTTTAGCCGAAGCGGGTCAGGGCATCCTGTTTCTGGATGAAATCAGCAACGCCCCGCCGGCGGTGCAGTCCGCGCTGTTGAGGGTGATTCTGGAGCGCGTGGTGGGCGACCTCAAACTGCCGGATGGCATCACCATCATCGCCGCCGCCAACCCACCGGACGTGGCGACGGATGGATGGAACCTGAAGCCCCCATTAGCCAACCGCATGGCGCACATCCAGTTCACTTTAAACCCCCAGGAGTGGACGGAGCAGTTCCCCGCCTACTGGGGCGAGCCGCCGCAGGTGGGCGACCTGCGGGAGGAGGTGTGGCTGAGGGCGCGTTCGCTGGTGGCGGGCTTTATCCGCTCGCGTCCGCATCTGCTCCTGCGCGTGCCGCAGACGGAGGAGGAGTCGGGGCGCGCCTGGCCCTCCCCGCGCAGTTGGGACTATGCCAGCCGACTGATGGCGCAGGTGATTCAGCACGGCGAGCCGCCGGTATCTGCCCTGCCCTACGTGGTGGAGGTGGTCGGCGAGGGGACAGGCACCGAGTTCATCCACTGGGTGGAAAACATGGACCTGCCCGACCCGGAAACACTGCTGGCGCATCCCGAACGGTTGCAACTGCCTCCTGAAGGCGATAAGCAGTACGCCATCCTGTCTTCGGTGGTGGCGGCGGTCGTATCGCGCGACGGCGAGAAACGCTGGCAGTCGGCGTGGCGGGTGATGGCAAAGGCAGCGGAGGCAGGGGTGGACGATATCGCCGGCGCGGTGGCGCTCCAGCTGGCGCGCATGCAGAAACCGGGCTACATGCCCCCGCCGGAGATACGCGCCTTTGTGCCCCTGTTGCGCCGGGCGAACCTGCTGAAGGAGTAGCCATGCCCACCCTGCCCGAAAACCTGAGCGCGGCGCGCTTTCTGCTGATACGCCAGCGTCCCTACATGGCGCATGCCCTGTTCAGCCTGGTGCCTGTGCCGGTTGAACAGATGGCGCGCAGGTTCCTGGGCGCGATGGGGGTAGACCAGTACTGGCGGTTGTACTATGACCCGGAAGCCGTTGGGCGTTGGCAGGCGCCGGAGGTTGCGGGCGTGCTGTACCATGAGTTGTGGCACCTGCTCAACGCGCACCATGACCGCCTGAAGGTGTGGCCTCCGCTCATCGCAAACCTGGGGGGAGACCTCGCCATCAACAGCATTATCCAGCGCGAGGCGCTGCCGCTACCTGAAGGAGTGGTCATGCCTGAGCAGTTCGGCTTTCCCCCCAATCTGACCGCAGAGGAGTACTGTGACCTGCTCCAGAAGCAGGCGGAAGAGCAGGCTACAGGGGCGCAAGGTAGTTCCCCGCAGGGACAGCATGGAGGCGCATCAAGACAATCGGCGCAGAGTGACTCTGCACGGCACCAGGAGAACGGCAGCTCCGGGCAATCGGCGCAGGGCAGCTCTGCACGAGAACAATCGGAGCCGGGCTTGCTGGTGCCGAACCACGGCTCCTGTGCGCACGGACAGCCAGAACCCTGGGAACTACCTGCTGGTGCGACCGATGTACAGTCGGTAGATGAGGCGCGGGCGGAGCTCATCCGCCGTCAAACCGCGCAGGCTATCCTGGAGCACGCCAAGAACCAGGGCGACATCCCCGGCGAGATGGTGCGCTGGGCGCGAGACAAGCTGGAGCCGAAGGTGGACTGGCGGCGCGTTCTGCGGGCGGCGGTGCAGGGCGCACTGGCATGGACAGCAGGCATGTCCGACTACACCTACCGGAAGCCCAACCGCCGGCACAGCGTGCTGGGAGGGGTCATCCTGCCGAGCCTGCAAAAGCCTTTGCCCATCGTGGCGGTGGTGGTGGACACCTCTGGCTCCATGAGCGATCGCGAGCTGTCGCAGGCTCTGGCGGAGGTTTCGGGCGTGCTCCGGCAGGTGCGCCAGGTGACGGTGTTGAGCGTGGACTGCGCGGTGCATCACGTGCAGAGGGTGTTTCGCGCCGAACAGGTGCAATTGATTGGCGGCGGCGGCACCGACATGGGCAAGGGTATCCATGCGGCAATGAAGCTGAAGCCCACGCCGAATGTGATAGTGGTCATCACCGACGGCTACACCGACTGGCCGCCCAATCCACCGCCCCGCACGAAGGTCGTGGTCGCGCTGACGAACAGAAAGCAAACCGCACCCTCCTGGGCGCGAACGGTGTACTGCGTGCGAGACTGACCTCCGCGCCGACCGGCGCGGTGGATTACACCCCTCACTCCGGGCACTGTATTTCCGAGAACCGGATGGCGTCTAACAGGGCGCGCAGGGCAGATTCCAGCTCTTCAGCGCGACAGTGCCTTTGATAGACCACCGCCCCATACCGGTCTAACCCGAACAGCGAGAAGGCATCTTCGCGGTCGGCCTCATACCGCTCGAACACCCGCCCGTCGCGGTCTACCAGCACCTGGAGCGCGTCTGCGGGGATAGAGGACACTGGTTCCCGCACAATCATCAGAATCGTAGCGCCTGCCTCGTGCACATCGGAGATGAACCTGCCCACCGTCTGCAACACCGAGGGCGCATCCGCCGACCGGGGCACAAACAGGATTCCAACCGGCTGGCGCTGGCGGAAGGTGTGGAGCGATACGGGCTGACCGTCGCGGGCGGAGGGCAGGGTGAACGCTGGCGCGATGGTCTCCTCAATGGTGCCTATTGTCTGCAGGCGGTGCATCATGGAGAGGCGGAACCTCGTTCGCCCAGCTGAACCCGCACGCGGATGCGTGCGGCGCCGCGCAGGAGGTCTATCTGCACCGTGTCGCCCGGTTTCAGGCGGCGCAGGGTCGCGCTCACGTCCCCTGCCCGTCGCACCGGCGTGTTGTTGATCCCCACAATCACGTCGCCGAGGCGAATACCGGCTCTCGCAGCAGGGCTGTTGGGAACCACGCGCACCACTTCCGCCCCTTCGCCGCCGTCGCGGTCGGCAGGCATCACTCCCAGAAAGGCGCGGCGCAGTCTGCCCGCGCGCATGTCGTCCAGCACCGATTTCACATCGTTGATGGGCACTGCCAGCGCTCCACCCGTCGCCCCGAAAAGCGACATCTCCAGCGACGTGCCCAGACTGGGCGGGGCGGCGCGCCGAGCTGAAGCCGAATCCGGCGGGAGGAACACCATGCCGGGCGCGATGGATGCCACAATCACGCCGACCACCTCGCCCCGCGCGTTGACCAGCGGAGCGCCGCTACCACCTGCCCCCACAGCGCCGCTGACCTGAAGCAGGTTGGACAGGAACTGCTGTTGACCGATGGCGCCGGTGCGCTCCCTGCCCGATACCATCACCAGCACCGCCGAGCGTTCGTAACCGCCCAGTGTGCCCACGCAAAGCAGAAGACTGCCCACCTCCACCCTGTCCGAATCGCCCAGCGACAGCGACTGGGGCGTCGGCTCGGCACACTTCAGCAGGGCGAGGTTGGTGACGTCATCAACGCTGACCACTCTGGCGGTGGTGCGCCGCCCGTCCGCAAAGCGCACCGTGCAGGTCTCCGCGCCGCGCACGATGTCCGCGCTGGTAAGCACCCAGCCCTCGCGGTCAATAATGAACCCGCTTCCCTTGCGCGAGACGGGGCTTGGCAGGTTCAGCAAACGCATCGCCTCCAGCCAGCGTCGGGCGGTCTCGCTGGGCGGAGCAATCGCGCGCAGGGACGGGGCGGTATCGGGCGCAACCAGCGCACCTCCCTCCACCGACACCACGCCTGCCTGCACCTTGCGGGTCAGGGAGGTCAGCTCTCGCTCCAGCGATTCCAGCACGCTCTGGGCACTTGCCGACAGGGTGAGCATCCACACGCACAACAGCGTCAGCACCCAGCGCATGTCCGTTCGCCTCCTATTCCACGGCTCCTGTGGTGGTGGGCACGGCGGCTTCCATCACGTAGCCCTGCGGCACGGGGGCAGAGGCAACCGGATGTGCCTCAACCACCACCGGCTGAACGGGCACGGGCGGCTCGGATGATGGCTGGTGGGTGGCCTCGGACTCCAGCGCAGGCTGGGCGACAGGCTCGGGCTGGACGGCGATAAGGATGCGTTCACGCGGACGGCGCACCGGAGCAGACGGCGCCTGACGAGGCGGCTGACCGGGTGTCTTTTGCGAGGGCGGGGCGACACGCTTCGGTTGCTCGCGCTTCGTCCCTTTCTCCTCAGAGGGGGGCGCGGCGGGCTTCCTGTCTGGCTGAAGCGCTGGTGCAGGAGGAGCAGGGAGCTGCTGTGCCAGCTGAGGCGGTGTTGACTGCTCCTGCACAGAGGTATGACGCCATGCCACGAACCCAGCTATCACCGCAACTGCCACCGTAGAGAACGCCACAATCAGCCTCAGCGGCAACACGCGCCGGTCAGCCGGTTCCTTCACCGGCAGGGGACGCCATCCGGCGGGCGGCGAATCGGGCAGGAGGCGCGCAACCTGACGCATCGCCTGATGCGCTCGCCCGTACGCCTGCAGCTGTCGCTGACAGTGCGAACAGCCCTGCAGATGACGCCTTACCCAGCCGGGCAAGCCGTTTTCTATGTCACCCTCGCACAGCGCGAGGTAGTATTCTGCCCATCGGCACAGTAGCCGCTTCATTATTCTGATCCCCCCAGAAGCACTTCCAGTCGCTGTTTCAGCAGGCGGCGGGCGCGGAACAGTCGCAGTTTCACACTGCCCACACTGCATCCCAGCGCCTGCGCCATCTCCGAGTAGTCCATTCCTTCAATATCTCGCAACACAATCACCGCCCGGTGGTGGGCAGGCAGAGCGTTTATCGCCTTGCGCACGGTTTCGCGCAGTTCATTGCGTTCCACAACGGCGTGAGGGTCTACCTCCGCGTGCCCTCCGCCCACGTCCCAGTCCAGAGCCACCTCTGGGTGCGCCTTCTTGCGTTTCACATGGTCAATCGCCAGATGCACTCCGATGCGGATGAGCCAGGTGCGCAGTTGAGCCTCGCCACGAAAACTGCCCAGGGCGCGATAGGCGCGCAGAAAGGTATCCTGCGTCAGGTCTTCGGCATCCTGCGTGTTGCCCACGACGCCCAGAATACTGCGGAACACTGCGGAGCGATGCTGTTCCCACAGGATGCCGAAAGCCTCCATGTCGCCCGCGCGGCAACGCTCAATCAGCTGTTGCTCGCTGTTTTGCGGGGGGTGCTCTCCAGTTGTCACTCGCCACTCCCAAACTTGCGCATCCATCGCGTTGCTCCCTTATCTATTCGGTGCGAGCACCGTAGGCTCCCCCTTGTGCCAACCCACACTGCGGAGAGACAGCTGGTGCCCGCACCGTCGTCTCTCTACCTGGCGGGCAACATCCCTCCGCAAGTCCTCCTTACTGTATCCAAATAATAGACGCCGGGCGCCTCTTTTTGTTATCATGGTAAACGTGAGCCATATCATCACCCTGTTAACCGATTTCGGCACGCAAGACACCTACGTGGGCGTGATGAAAGGGGTCATCACCACCATCTGCCCGCAGGCGACGGTGATCGACCTCACGCACGAAGTGCCCCCGCAGGATATTGCCACCGGGGCGTTTCTGCTGGACATCTCGGTGGACTACTTCCCGCAGGGGACGGTGCACGTGGCGGTGGTGGACCCGGGCGTGGGCACGGAGAGAAAACCCATCGCCATCCAGACGGACAAAGCGTTTTTCGTGGGACCCGATAACGGTATCTTTACGCTGGTACTGCACCGATACAGGATGCTTCTGGCGGTGCAATTGGACAACCCGAAATACCACCTCCCCCACACCAGCACCACCTTTCACGGCAGGGACATTTTCGCGCCCGTCGCCGCCCACATGGCGAGTGGCGTGCCGCCCGAAGAGCTCGGCACACCGATTACCCGCCTGCAGCGATTGCCCCTTCCGCGCATCCGGGTGGAATGGCAGGGCATCCGCGCCACCGTGGTGCACATCGACCGCTTCGGCAACGCCATTACCAACCTTACGCACGCGGACTATCAGAGCTGGTGCGCCCGGTGGGATGTTAAGGAGCCAATCGTGCGGATTGGGCAGGGCGACATCCTGCTGACGATACACCGAACGTACGGGGATGTACCGGTGGGACAGCCTCTCGCGCTGTTCAGCAGTAGTGGGCGTCTTGAAATCGCGGTGAACGGGGGAAGCGCCCAGCAAACCTTTGGGCTTCGGCGAGGCGATGTGGTGTGGGTTCTGCGTCGCGAGGAATCCCCTCCGCCCCGCGTGCAGAGGTCACTGAACCTGGGTTAGACTGTTGCAACGGATAATACGATGAGCGAATTCGTTCTGTGTATCAACAACAGGGACAATCCGGCGAGCCTGATCGTTGGGAAGGTATACCGCCGGCTGCCTGACCCCGAAGCCGAAGCGCACCATATGTTCCGTATCATCGACGAAGACCTGTCGGAACCCGATGGTTACCTGTACCCGGCGTCACTGTTTGTGCCCATAGACCTGCCCGAAGAAGCAAAGCGCGCCCTTCTGTCGGCAGGGGCATAGGGACGCGCATCCTCTCCCCTTCCGTTTCAAGCAGGAGAGAGCCTGTGCCCACCGCGAAACTAAACCTGTTCATCTAAAGGACGAAATGGAGGTCGGTATGCGTCGATTCGGGTTGACACTGGTTGCGCTGGCGGGGATGTGCTTGCTGTTCAGTGCCTGCGCAAAGAAGCAGACATCCACCACCACAGGAGAGCAGTCTACCACGCAGTTGCGCATTGCAGTGGTTCCCAAAGGCACGGCACACTCCTTCTGGCTGACGGTCAAAGCGGGCGCGGAACAGGCAGGCAAGGAAGAAGGGGTGCAGATTCTGTGGAAAGGTCCCGCCGAAGAGACCGACGTGGAAGGTCAACAGCGCATCCTGGAGGACTTCATCAACCAGAAGGTGGATGCGATTGTGATGGCGGCGTGCGATGCGGACGGCATGGTTCCCGTCGTCAAGCGGGCGGTGGATGCAGGTATCCCGGTAATCACTATTGACTCTGGCGTCAATTCCGACCTGCCGCTGAGCTTCGTGGCGACGGACAACGTGGCCGCGGCGGCGAAGGCGGCGGAAGTGCTGTGCGAACTGGTCGGCGGCAAGGGCAAAGTGGGCATGATTCCCTTCATCAAGGGAGCCGCCTCTTCCGAACAACGCGAGCAGGGCTTTCGGGAAGGCATCAAAAAGTGTCCGGGCGTAACGCTGGGACCGGTGCTCTACTCGCAGAGCCAGGTGGAACGCGCCATGCAGGTCACCGAAGACATGCTCACCGCCAATCCCGACCTGGTGGGCATCTTCGCCGCGAACGAACCGGGCGCGGTGGGCGCTGCAACGGTGCTGGAACAGCGCAAGCTGGCGGGCAAGGTCAAGCTGGTAGCCTTTGACGCCGCACAGCCGGAGATTGAAGCGCTCAAGCGCGGCACCATTCAGGCGTTGATTGTGCAGAACCCCTTCAAGATGGGCTATGAGGGGGTGAAACTGGCTGTTCAGGCGATAAAGGGCGACCGCTCCAGCATTCCCAAGCGGGTGGATACCGGCGTGACCGTCGTCACGAAGGAGAATCTGGAGACGCCCGAGGTGCAGGAACTGCTCAAGGAGCACAAGTAGCGGACGATGGTCCCTTTGGAGCGTATAGAAGAAGCCCGGCGGGCGGCGCAGGGAGTGGTTCAACACACGCCCCTGTTCCCGGCGCGAATGCTGAGCGAACTGACAGGCGTGCCCGTGTGGCTGAAGGTAGAGAGCTTTCAGCGCACCGGTTCGTTCAAGATACGAGGGGCATACGAGTTTGTGCGTCGCCTGCCGGCGGAGAAGCGTGCACGTGGCGTGGTGACCGGCTCCGCGGGCAATCATGCGCAGGGCGTTGCGCTCGCGGCGAAGATGTTCGGCATCCAGGCAACCATCTTCATGCCTGTGTTCGGTTCCATCGCCAAGATGCAGGCGGCGAAGGCGTACGGCGCACAGGTGATCCTGCGCGGCGAGGGCTTCGCAGAGGCGGTGGAGGCTGCCCAGTCGTTCGCGCGGGAGACAGGCGCAACCTACGTGCCCGCCTATGACCATGATGACATCATCTGCGGGCAGGGGACCTGCGGGCTGGAGATACTGGATGACCTGCCGGAGGTCGAACAGATTATCGTGCCTGTTGGAGGGGGCGGGCTGTTTGCCGGCATCGCCGCAGCGGTAAAGGCACGCAAGCCCGAGGTGCGTCTGGTCGGTGTGCAATCGGAGGGTGCGGATACGGCGGTTCGTTCGTGGCAGGAGGGCAAACTGGTGGACAATCCATCGGTGCGCTACACTCTCGCCGATGGTATCGCCGTGAAGTCGCCATCCGAGCGCACCTTCGAGTATATCCGCCGCTACGCCGACGAGATGGTGACGGTGGATGACCGCAGTATCGCGCGGGCGGTGCTATGGCTTCTTGAGCGCAAGAAGATTGTAGCAGAGGGCGCGGGCGCGGCGGGGGTGGCGGCGGTGCAGAGCAGAAAGGTTCGCCCGCGAGGAGCAACGGTCATCGTGGTCTCCGGCGGCAACATCGACGCCAAAACGCTTTCCGACCTGATCGAGCGCGAAATGCTTCAGGCAAACCGCTACTACCACTTCTTTACCGCGGTGCCCGACCGCCCGGGTGGTCTTGCGGCGCTATTGAACTTAGTCGCGCAGGCGCAGGGCAACATTATGACGGTGAACCACAACCGCATCCATCCCTCCGTACCGCACGGCTGGACGGGCGTGGAGTTACTGGTGGAGGTGCGCGACGCCGAGCACATCGGGCATATCGAGCGTCTCCTGCGCTCCAGCGGTTACGAGATAACGGTGCTGGTATGAGGGACACGCGCCTGACGGTGCTGATAGGGACGTTGCTGGCGGCGCTGGCGTGCATGCATCCCGTTTCGGCGCAGGTGTGGCAGGTACGCCAGCGAGGCACGATACTGGAGATTTCTTACGGCAGCGGCTCCAGCTTCCCCCAGTACGCCGCCCTGCATCTGGACAGCGGGTACTTCCGCATGGTGCATTCGCCGCAGTCGGGATGGGGCACGTCGGTCATCCTGCTTCCCGCCTTCTGGTCGCGGGGCAGGTACTACCAGGGCGCGCCGGTGACCGCTACCTGGCGGACGGATGGCAGGGATTTGCTGTTGTTCGTGTCAGGGACTATCGGCGGTTTGCAGGTGTCGCTGGAGGTGCGCCTGATGCCTCCTGCCCAGTATACTTTCGTGGCGCAGGTTCGCACGTTGAGCGTCACCGGCAATGTTGTTCTGGACAATCGCCCTGGCGAGGCGTTCAAGCCGGTGATGCTGTCCTCCATGCACGTCTCCCCCACGCAGTGGGATGCGCGTGCGGCGTATGTGGAAGGGCGCATTTACAACCTGCCCTCCAGCGGCTGGGTGATCCATCCGGCGGTCACGGCAAGCCGCTTCGGGCTTATCGGGGGCAGGTCCGCCTGGAAGCCGAACGCACCGACGATAGAGGTTGTTCTGCAACAGCCCCGCTCCTTGCAGGTAACCGGCTGGGTCACTTACAGCACCAACCCCAACGACGACAATGTGGGTTTCTGGTGTGCCTCCGCGCAGTTGCTTCGTTCGTGGAGATACACCCTTCGCGCCACTGCGGTACATCCTCTTCCTCGGTGAGGAGCAATCCTCTCAAGACTCTCGTTGGCTCTGGCAATAATTTAGTACTGGTATATTTCCCCTGATTTGGGTGATACACATGCGAATGCTTATGACATCTGTCATACTGGCTCTTGGGGTGGCATCATCCGTTTTATGCCAGCAGGAGGGGCCAAAGGTCTCAGGAGTACTGGAGTATTACTTCAGAGCACTTCAGAATGGTGGTCACCTGCGCACAGACCAGCGAGCAGAGTGGCTGAACATCAAAGTACAGTTACGCCCCGAGCTTCGCCTGGTGGGAGGTACTGTTAAAATCGGCAACCGTGCCAGAATACTGGATGAGAGCTACTTGGAGTGGGGCCAGGGACACACGCTATGGCGAATGGGGCGATTCCGCTCTGCGTTTGGGCACAGTGACTGGAGCGCTCGCTACTACGATGGCTTCGTGCGCCTGCCCATCATGCGAACCGCTCCTCTGGCAGGCTACTCCCGGATTTTCCTGCTGACCCGACTGGATGCCGGGCTGGACCTGCGCACCTCCACAAGCAACGCGGAATACTCCATCGGTTGCATAGATGCCTCCACCAGTAGTTATCAGATAATGCCGCAAACGATTGACCACGTGGTAGCGCGGATACAGACCGACTGGAACAGTTTGCTGATCGGTGTCAACGCTCTGGCAGGATTACGGTCGCCCGCGGGACAACACACGCGCCTGTTCCTGCTGGACGGTATCTGGAGTGTTCCACAGTGGCAGATGATAGCAGAAATTATGACAGGCGAGGCATTGGGTGGCAGGGCGAGTGGCTACCACCTGGACATCTTCTGGCATCCTGTTCAGACCCCTCGCACGACCTTCCATGTGCGTACGGAGTGGTTGAAGCTGGACAGCATGCCCACAGAGGCTTCTTTGCATACCGCGGGCATCAAGCATTTTCTCACCCCGAACCTTGTACTGTCTGTCGGCTACTCGTGGGGTAACGAATCGCCTATCACACGTGGCAATCGCGGCTGGTATGCGCAGCTGCTGACGCTCATCTACTTCTAAGTTCGGGAGGTCTTACAGAAATGTGGCACAACAGCTTTTTGCTGGGTAGCGTTATCTTCTCCACACTGTTCACTCAGCCGCCCGGCGCCGAGGTGACCGGGCAGGTGCTGATGTTAGGAAAACCGGTGCGCGATGCTGTAGTTTATCTGGAGGGCGCCCCGAAACCATCGCCGCTGCCGAAAGCGGTTGTGGATCAGCGGAACAAAACCTTTGTGCCGCACGTGCTGGTCGTAACGGTGGGCACGACGGTAGAGTTTCCCAATAACGACGTGGTGTTGCACAATGTGTTCGCCTACTACGAGGCGAAGCGCTTTGACCTCGGTATGTACCGACGCGGCACATCGAGGTCCGTAACCTTTGATAAGCCGGGTATTGTGGCGCTCCTGTGCAACATCCACCCAGATATGAGCGCATACATCTTTGTGGTAGATACCCCCTACTATGCCCTGACCGATAAGAATGGGCAATTTCGGATTCGCAGCATAGTGCCGGGCACTTACACGTTGCGCGTCTGGCATGAAAGCGGTGCAGCACTCAGCCAGAAAGTAACTCTCAAGGGGAATGAGGCGTATACTTTGTCTCTCGCCCTGAAAGGTAAGTAGCGAAGGGTACGACCACAGCGTTGAGCGAAGCAGAACAATGAGGCTCTCCTTGCAAGCCAGAATCTGGCTGTTGAGTATCGGAGTAGTTGTCGGATTCACCCTGGTTACCCTGTTGCTCGTCGCTTTCCTGATACGGCGAGAGGTAGAGCGCACCATTCGCCGCGACGCAAAGGGCATCAGTATTGTGCTGACACACCTGATGCATGAACGCCTGGCTGGTATGAGAGAACAGTCGCAGATGATCGCGCGATGGACGCCCTTCAAGTACCTGATACCTCTGGAAACTGATACCTTCCCCCGCGAAACCAACGAACCAGATTGGTCTACTATCTCCGACACTGCGGAGTCTTATCGTGCAGACCTGCAAGCGGATTTCGTGTTCATCACGGACAGGTGGGGTAAGGTTATCGGCTCTGCGGGGGCGGGGGCAGATGACGCGGAGCAGTTGAAGGACCCCGGCGCTCAGCAGTCACTGCATGGCGGCGCCTGGGCTGGGGTCAAAGTGTGGAAAGGCATGTTACTGCTGGGAGTATCCGTGCCCATTCAGGTAGGAGGGTATCATCGCGGCACTTTCAACGTGTATGATGCCGTGGATTCGAACACGGCGCGGGATTTGCGCCAGACGATAGGAAGCGATATCGCTTTCGTGTGCAAAGGGAAAGTGGCTGGGGCATCGTTAGCAGGCGTTCATCAATTACCTGTATTTCATAGTGTCGCTCCTGTACTGCTCAACATCAACGGGACGCGCTATTTTGCACTTTACACTCCTGTGACCGGCACTTCGCCCGCAGATGAGGCAGGCTTTGTTTTGCTAAAGCCCTATGATGAAGCGATGTCTGCGTTCTATCGCCTGCGTGTGGCACTTGTCCTGGTGTCGGCGGCGACGCTGTTGCTTGCCCTCATGGTAGGCGCCGCGATTTCACGCGGTATTACCCGTCCGCTCAGCGGCGTGGTGGAGGCAGCACGACTGCTCCAGCAGGGGGAATGGCCCCCTCGCTTCCAGGTGAATCGTTCGGATGAAATTGGGCTTCTGCAGTCTGTGTTCAACGACATGACCGAGGCACTGCGCACAAACCAGGAGAGACTGCTCGCTCTTCTGGATATCGATCCTCTGACCGAAATATACAATCACCGCAGCTTTCAGGAAAGGTTACACCAGGAAGCCATCCGTTGTAGCGGTTCCAGGGAGCCGCTGTCCCTGTTGTTGATTGACATAGACCACTTTGCGCAGTTCAACAGTCGACACAGCCACGCGGTAGGAGATCAGGCTTTGCGCAGTGTCGCCGCATTGATTCGCGGCAGCGTGCCCGAAATTGCACTTGTAGCACGCTACGGTGGAGAAGAGTTCGGCGTGCTGTTACCGCAACACACTGCAGAACAGGCGGTCTGTCTGGCAGAAACCATCCGCCACAACGTGTATGCGGGCACGCAGGAGAGCTGTGCTGAGGCGTTGACGGTCAGCATCGGATGCGCAGAATATGGCGTACACTCCACACAGCCCGGCGGTCTGGTGGTGGCTGCCGAGATTGCCATGTCCCTGGCAAAGCAATTGGGGCGCAACCGGGTGTGCCGCTTCGATAACGTACCCGGTGCCGATGGGGAAACCGACCCCTATCAGTTGCACAAACTCCTGCAGGACGGCAGTTTGGCAACCATCCAGGCACTTGCCGCTGCGGTAGACGCAAAGGACGCTTACACGCAAGGGCATTCCGCCAGAGTGGCGCACTATGCCTGTGATCTGGCACGCTACATTGGGCTTTCAGAGGACGAGATTGACCTGATACATGTGACGGCGCTGTTGCACGATGTGGGCAAAATTGGGATACCCGATAGCATTCTGAAAAAGCAGGCGCCCCTGGATCCGGAAGAACGTGCCATTATGGAGACCCACCCGGTGCTGGGCGAGACGATTGTCAAAAAGGCGCCGCAGCTGTCAGCCACTCTGCCAGGAGTACGTTACCATCACGAGCGATGGGACGGCAAAGGCTACCCTGACGGGCTGGCAGGCGAATCCATCCCCTTTATCGCACGTATTCTGGCGATTGCTGATACCTTTGATGCGATGACCAGTGACCGCCCCTATCGCAAAGGGCTTCCGATAGAAGTGGCGTTACAGGAGATACAAAAGGGAGCGGGAACACAGTTTGACCCTCACCTGGCACCGCTCTTCGTGGCAATGATGCAGGAGTCGGTTCCTCTCAAACGGGCAGCATAGCCAGAACCGCAAAGTGTCTCTTGTGCTCTCTGGATGCTCGCGCTATAATGCGTACTACAGACCTGCACTCTCTCGAGGTGAGGCTAATGGTTCAGCAATTCTCGTCGGCGCTTCACGAGGCGGTGAAGCAAATCTGGGTGTTTGCCCTGAGCTTTGTGCCCCTGCTGGCGCTGGTGCTGATCGTGATGGCGGTGATTGCTCTGGTGCTGTACCTGCGTGACAGGGAGGGTTTCGACAGGCTCTGGAAGGGTTTTCCGTCGCGCATACTGGGCTTCGCAATCGGTGTGCTGGTGGTCGCTGTGCTGTGGCTGGAGGTCTTCCTGCTGGGTGTGGCAAAGGAAGCCCTGCTGGAACGGCAGAGGGTGGAAGCCAGCTCGCCCTACGCCAGCACAGCAGAAGCTCCGGTTGGCACGCTTTATCAGTACGGACCGGTGGCGGCATACCTGCAAGAACGTGTCTTCACGCGCACAACGGTTCTGCCCGCTCAAATCATACCCAAGGGGCAGTTACAGCAGTATCAGACCATCGCGCCGTCTCTCCTGGAGGAGCAGGCGCCCTACATGGCTAAGGCGCCGAAGGTAGAGGTGACGGTGCGCCGTGTCGGGGAGGAGTTACTGCTCACGCGCAAGGTGACCATGGTGGAGGAAAATCCCATCACCTTTGAGCGGGCGCAGGTGCACGCCCGTTTTGAAATCCAGCGCGGCGGGCGAAATCGGCACTACTACCGGCTCACCTTTGAAGGACACTATACCTTCCGCAATCCGCTGAACACCGAGATGCCGGGCAGGTTTGTGTTCCCCCTGCCGGAACCACCGGGAACGATAGAAGGGTTCCAGCTAACCGTTGGAAACAGCGTGATAACCGAGCCAGACCGCCACGGCTATTACAGCTGGGAAGGCATCCTGCCGCCCGGGACGCCTCTGACCGCAGTGGTGAAGTTCCGGGCGACGGCAGGCGAAGGCTGGCACTACGATATCGGATCGGGCAGGCGTCGTACCGGGGATTTTCAGCTGGTGGTGGAATCGGATAGTCCGCCGCGCCTGCTTCGCCGGTCGCTGTTTCCCACCGAGCAGAGAGGGAACAGGATGATCTGGCATCTGCAGAATGTGATTACCTCCCAGAAGGTGGCACTGGTGTTTCCCGTGGACACGACGCAAAACGAGGTGCTGGTCAAGGTGTTATCCTTCTATCCGGTGGCGCTGGGCGCGTTTGTTATCTGGACAGGGTTTCTTGCCCTGCTGGGCGCGTTGAAGGTGTCCTCGTCGCGTGTGCTGGGCGCCGTGCTGGGGATGGGCGCTGGTTTCCTGGCGATGCCTGTGTTGCTGGGCTACCTCATATTGACCTGGGCGGTCATCCTGGGCACAGTACTGGCGGCGGCGTTGTCGCTGGGCTTTCTGGGTCGGCAACAGGCGCTGACCTGCCTTCTGCCTGCGGTGTCGCCCCTGGCGTTTCTGGCAGGTGCGCACTCTGCCCTGGTGATTGCCCTGATAGCCATCGCCGCGCTGGCAATACTGTGGTACACCGTTCAAACCTCCGCTCGGCAAGCAGGGTAGAAGCGCCTCATCGGCGCATTGCCTGCAGTCGCCATGTGGGAGCAGAGAGGTTCGCCTGCCTCATGCGCTGGAGCATCTCCCACTTGGGGCGGTCGCAGTAGTCCACCAGCCCGAATGCGAAGTGCTCGCCGATGACCAAGGTGTTGCCCCTGCCCGGTCCGCGCCCGGTCAGCGGCTGGTCGCGATATTGAAACCACATCACGCCCACGCAGGCGGGGTGCTGTGCGGCGTCGCGCACCCAGCGTGCGTACAGCTCGCCCGATTCTCGTTCGTCCTTCGCCCAGACAGGGTATCTTCCGTAAGCGCGTGCACCGTTATACCATGCGGGAAAGGAGAACTCACCGCACAGGATAGGTTTGTTGGTGCGGGCAATCAGGCGCTTGACCAGGTCGTCGGCGAAATCGTGGGCGTAACGGTCGTAGCCCAGCACGTCGCAATGCGGAGCAATCAGCGACCAGTCCTCTTCGTTCTCCCACCAGCCGGGCACAATCCAGAAGCCGAAGTACAGGTGGTTGGGGTCTATCTCCTTGACCGTGCGGTAGATCCAGGCGTAGTAGCGGTCGGCATAGAAGCGGCGCAGGGTCTCCAGGTCCCCATCGGGCGGGGTCAGCTGGGCGGTGTACAGTCTGGCTCGGTCCCGTGCGTCCGTTTTCCACGCCTGCGCGAGGGCGGTGATGTCGTTCCGATACAGGTTCTGCAGAGCGTGGTCGATCAGTGCCCGTTTGCCTGCGGGTGCACCTGGCAGGCGCAGTATCTGTGCTATCTCCTCGCGCGTGACGATTTCGTCGAACTCGTTGCCCAACGACCATCCCAGCACCCACGGGCTGTTGCGCTGGGGTTCTATCTGGCGGCGCAGATGCTCGCGGAACTGCGCCTGTATGGCGGGGTCAAAAATATCGGGGTGGCGCACGAGGTTGGGAATCTCCCAGTGTCCCAGCACCGGCGAATAGGGAAACTCGGGAATACTGCCCCACTTGCCCACGCCCGAAAAGCCCCAGGTCAGCACCCTTTGTTTCGCCAGTTTGATACTTTGTTCTTTCCACTCATCCCCGAACCGGCGCATCAGGTTGACCGCGTGCAGGCACACGTATTCTGTTCCCGCGCGTTCGCCCCACACGTCCTTGCCCCATGCTTCAGCCGTTTTGCCCTCTTTGGGCGGAAGCCATTCAAACACCCCCTCGCGCTCCGTGACGGGGGTCATCTCCCAGGTCAACCCGGGCACAGAACATACTCCTAAGTAGAAGCAGGGATACCCATCGGGGGTGACCAGCCACCAGTAATCGCCCCTGCGCACCACCCGATAGAAGCCCGTCGCCTGCTCGCGCCAGCCCGCTTTCCGATAGCCGCCGAAACGGTCATAGTCGGCTGGAGTGCCCCACTGCGCCAGTTTGCGCTTCTCCTCCTCAAGACTTCGTTGAAGGTCGGCATCGGAGCGCGCTTTGTCAGGCGTCTGCACGTACCGGCACTGCCCGAAGCGGTCGATGTAAGGTTGAAACCGCTTCCAATCGGGAAGAGGGGTCAGGCGGAACTCCGCTTCGATAATCACCGGCAGGTCGGGGAAGAAGCCTTTCTCGACGACCGGTGTTCCCCAGAAGGTCTCGGGGTTGAACATGCGTACCGCGTCTGGAAGGGACGGAGTGGGGGAGGGCGTCAGCACTTCTCTTCGCTTGCCTCGCCCCGTGCTGATGGAGACGCGCGCCCCTGAAATGGTGTACTCTGTCTGACCGCTCGCCCAGGATGGGACAACGCCTGCCTCCAGATTACCCCTGTGCACCGCAAAACCTCCCCTGCTCTCGCCGAGCGGGCTTTTGTCTAACCAGAGCGAAGCTGTATCCTCGCCGATCTGGGCGACCAGGCGGTATGTGCGATTCCATTCCCATTTAGGAGTAGCGACAATGAATCGCCACGCATTGCCGTCTGCCACACCCAGCGCAATTTTCAGCGTATCCAACCGGCAAACCGGCTCGGCGGTTTCGTTCTCGAAGCTCAGGTAGAAGCCGCGTTTGGCGCCCCAGTCGTGCTGGGCGGCGAAGTAATAGCGATGAGCGGTCACTGCCGTGCCCCTCTTTCCCGTAGTTTTACGGGGATAAATTGGATGCAGTGCCTCAGGTTTCCTGCCGATAATAAGCGTGAGGAGGTAGGTGGTAGTATGGCTTACACCGCCCAGTGCATCCAGATTACAGGCATAGATATTGACAGCGTAGAGAAGGACCCTTCGTTCGCCACGGCATACGCCTTCTACATGCAGTTATCGGAAACGCCCAACGAGGCGTGGAGGCTGGCGTTTTCGGAAGAGTGGAAGGCGATTATCGCGGCGCGTAAACTGCAGCTGGACGTGGTGGGCGACCGCCTGCGCTGTATCGTCTCCGAGGGCGATGACCTGCGCCGGGTGGTGCAGTTCGCCCATGAGTTTGTGGAGCGCATCAACCAGCGTGTGTCCTACTACTGTGCTCAGCTGGAGGAGCGCGACCGGCGCGAGGAGGCGTACCAGCGCGAGGTGGAACAGCATATCGCGCAGATACGCGAGAGGTTAAAGGCAATCGCGAACTCGTGGCAGAGCAAACAGGCAGCGTGAGATATAACCCTGGCGAATGAACGAAAGGCAGGTGCTGGTATAGTGGCGACAAGCGGGATTAACTTCTCCGGGCTCATCTCGGGCATGGACACCGAGTCGCTGATTCAGCAGATTATTCAGGTAGAGAGCCGTCGCAAAACCATCTGGTCCAACCAGCAGGCTCAACTCACTCAGAGGCTGAGCAGTTTGCAGGCACTTCAGGCGCAACTGCTGGGCTTCCAGTCTGCCATCTCTCAGGTGACGGTGCAGACTGCCTTCAAAGCATCACGCGCCACCAGCAGTGTCGAGAGCGTGGCACAGGTCAGCGCAACAGCTGACGCGATGCCGGGAACCTATCTGCTGGAGGTCTCGCAGCTCGCCACCAACCACAAGATTGGCACCACGGCGCAGAGCTCCGCCGACCAGGCACTGGGATTAAGCGGCTCGTTCGTGGTGAACGGCAAGCAGGTGACCGTGGTCGCCAGCGATAACCTGCGCGACATCGCCGCCCGTATCAACAACGCCAAAGCCGGAGTCACCGCCTCGGTGTTCAGCGTCAGCAGTAGCGAATACTATCTGGTATTAACCGCGCAGAGCTCTGGGGCGGCGAACGCTATCAGCCTGAACGACCTGGGCGGGGATAACGTCCTGCAATCGCTGGGATTGATTACCGCCGGCACCAGCATCAAGAACGCTATCACCAACGGCGCACAATCCGATAAGTTTTCCGATACCACCACCGCCATCGGCACGCTGATGGCATTAAGCAACGCCCCCTCCGGCACGATACAGATCAACGGCGTGGACATCGCCATTGACCTCGCGACCGACTCGCTGAACTCCATCGTCAGCAAGATTAACAGCGCCGGCGCAGGCGTTACCGCCTCGGTAGTGACCGTGAACGACAACGGCACCACGCGCTATCGCCTGCAGATTACCGGCGCCAGCACCCCCACCTTTACCGATGACGGGCATATTCTGGAGACGCTAGGCATCCTCAAGGCTGGCTATGGCAACGAGCTGGTGCAGGCGAAAGATGCGCAGTTCAAAATTGATAACATGAGCCTGACCAGCAGTACCAACGTGCTGACGAACATCATTCAGGGCGTCACCATTACCCTGATGGATGCCGACGCCACCAATCCCAAGAGGAGCACCATTACCATCACGCGCGACACCAAGAGCATCAAGGACGCTATTCAGGGCTTCGTGAAGGCGTACAATGAAACGATTGACCTGATTAAGAAATACGACTATTTCGACACCGAGACCTATGAGACGGGACCGCTGTTCGGAAACGCCACCGTGAACGCGCTGATGTCCGACCTGATGGGCACGGTTTCCAACACGGTGGCGGGACTGTCTTCGGACATGAGTATGCTGGCTCAAGTGGGGATTACGCTGGACCCAACCGGGTCGGGCAAGCTGGTGCTCAAGGAGTCGGAGCTGGATAACGCGCTGAACAACCGGCTGGAGGACGTGGAGAGGCTCTTCCGCGTGATGGGCTCTACCAGCGACCCGCGCCTGACCTACGTGATTGCCACCAGCAAAACTAAAGCCACCGGCGTGCCCCTTACTGTAGAGATTACGCAGGTAGCTACGCAGGCGCGGGCAACGGCAACGGTCGCGCAAACCTCAGCCAGCACCACCGCTGAGCGACTGACCTTCAGCGGAACGCTGTTCGGCAGCACCGAGTACAGCATCACCCTGAACGCCGGCAACACCATCGACGACACCATCGCCCAGATTAACGCCGATGCTAACCTTTCGCGCTATCTGGTGGCTTCCAAAGACGCGAATGGGAATCTGGTATTGACCTCCAAAATGTACGGTTCTAAAGCCGCGTTCACCGTGGTGAGCGATCAGGAAGCTTCCAGCAGCAACAGCGGAATCGGCACCACGCCCATCAGTGTGCAGGGACAGGACGTCGCCGGCACTATCAACGGCGAACCCGCTACCGGCGATGGGCAGTTCCTCACCGGCAATTCGGGTAACGCCACCACCGACGGACTGCAGTTGCGGGTGACCGCCACCACCACGGGCATTATCGGCACGGTAACAGTGACTCGCGGCATTGCCGACCAGATGTTCCAGATGATCCGGCGGTTTACCGATTCTATTAACGGTGCACTGACGGATGAAACCAAGAACATCCAGCAGCAGATTGACGACATTAAGGCGCGAATCTCGGCATTTGATGAAGCCATGCAGCGCAGAGCGGAGGCACTGCGCGCGCAGTTCACGCGCATGGAGACCGCTTTGAACAAAATGCGCAACGACGCCATGCGCCTGACAGCCGTTTTAGGACAGGGGAGTTTACTCAGTAATTTAGGTGGATAGGAGAAGATGGAGTAGAGATGGCGCTGACAAGCCCGTATGATGTGTATCAGCGCACACAGGTAGACACTGCGTCGCCTGTGAGGCTGATTGTGATGCTGTATGATGGAGCCATTCGTTTCCTCCGGCAGGGTCAGGATGCCATGCAAAGGGGAGACCGCGAGAAACAAAACCACTATCTGGTTCGCGCCCAGCGCATTCTTGCCGAGCTGACCAGCTCGTTGAACCTGGAACAGGGCGGGGAGATTGCGGTGAACCTGATGGCGCTGTACCAGTTCATGAACGAGCAGCTGGTACTGGCGAACCTTCAGGACGACGTGGAAAAGGTGCAGAAAGTGCGCGAGATGCTGGAGAGCCTGCGCGAGGCGTGGGCACAGGCGGAGGTTGCCGTGCGCGAGGCTTCGGGACAGGCTGTGGACGCTCGCCCGGAGGTATCTCATGCCGCCTGATGAGGACCACTACTGGCAGAAGTGGCTGATGAAGCACGCGGAACGGGTGCGCCTGCTGTACGCCCTGCAGGAGGAGGCTATCCGCGAGAATCGCTGGGATGCCCTCTCGCAGATTCAGCAGGAGCAGGAGGAGATTCTGCAGGACCTTTGGCAGGCGCCCCCTTCCCAGCTTCCCCCCGAAGTGCTGGCGTTCGCGCAGGAGATATGGCAAACCAACCTGCGCCTGCAACGGATGGTGGAGGAACAGATGAGAGCACTTCAGGCGGAGATGGCTGATGTGAACCGCTCCCGCAATGTGCTGAATCGTTATAACACTCCCGCTCCCTCCGGTCGCCTCGAAGACCGCGCCGCATAGTCAACGGACCCCCTCGCAGGAATAGCTCGCCCCTACAGCGAAACAGGGTTGAGATACTTCGCTGGCGCTCAGCAGGGCAAGACGCGGCATTCAGTGTGACCCAAGAGACGCCAGCAGGATTACAAAAGCGGTGGGCTGTTTGCAAACAGGCAAGCTCGCCCGTTGCAGGAGGTGAACGATGTCCGGTCTGGTAGAAGGCAAGAACGCTCTGGTGCTGGGTGTTGCCAGCGAGCGCAGTATCGCCTGGGCAATTGCCCGGCGGCTGGCACAGGAGGGGGCACGCCTGGCATTAACATATCAAAACGAGCGGCTGGAGAAGAACGTCCGCCCACTGGCGGAGACGATTCCCGGAACGCTCGTACTGCCGTGCGACGTATCCGACGATGGGCAGATTAGCTCGCTGGTGGGGTCGCTTCAGCAGGAGTGGGGCAAAGTAGACCTGCTGGTGCACAGCGTGGCGTTTGCCAAGAAGGAGGAACTGTCCGGGCGGTATGTGGACACTTCGCGCGAGGGGTTCCGCATTGCGATGGACGTCAGCGTGTTCTCGCTGGTCGCACTGTGCAGGGCGCTGGAACCGCTGATGGGAGAGGGTGGCAGTGTGGTCACGCTCACCTACATCGGCAGTGAGCGGGTGGTGCCCAATTACAACGTGATGGGCGTCGCCAAAGCGGCGCTGGAGGCAAGCGTGCGCTACCTGGCGTCCGACCTGGGACCGCAGGGCATCCGCGTGAACGCCGTCTCCGCCGGACCCATCAACACGCTGGCGGCGCGGGCTATCGCGGGGTTCACCACCATGCTCCAGCGCGTGCGTGAGGTAGCCCCCCTGCGGCGCAATACCGAAGCCGAAGAGGTTGCCGATGTGGCGCTGTTCCTGCTGAGCGACCTGGCTCGCGGCGTCACCGGCGAGGTCATCTATGTCGACAGCGGCTACCATGCGATGGGCATGGTGTAACGCACAACAGGGAGGTGGAAAATGAAGAAAACTGCGGTAGTAGCCCTGGCTTTGCTGGTTGGCTGGGTCTGTATGGCGACAGCACAGACGGAACCTCCGGGCGAAGTGACCGTTGGAGGCGAGATTATCCTGCGCATCCGCTTCAGCGCGGGCGGAATGACACCCAAACAGCGGGCGGACGCTATCACCATACGGTTGCGAACCATCCTGCAGGACCCCGACATCCAGCCTTCGGACATCGTGGTGAAGCCCGTCGCAGGCGGTGAGGCAGGGATATACGTGAAAGACCAGTTGCTGGTCACGGTGGACAAAGCCCATGCGAACTTCCACAAGACCACCCCGATGAAGCTGGGTGAAATCTGGGCAAAGCATCTGCGAGAGGTGCTTCCGCAGGTGAACGTGAAACCGATGCAGTAAGATTGAACCGGTGCCCCTTCTCCCGTTCGCTGGGAGAAGGGGATGTTGTTTTTGTGTTCAGAAGCGAGTAGAGAGGGAGGATTCAGATGGTCTGTTTGTGTTTTGCGCACGTCGTCACCAGCCTCGTTCTGGCAAGCATGCCCTTTCAGGAGGTCAACATGTCTGCACACGTTCCCGAAAACGTCTACCGCGCCGAGCTGGTCAGCTACCCGGGCGCGTACGGTTTTGAAATCGGCAAGTCAGCCATTATTTTGGTCAGCGATAAGGAGCTGGAGATGCTCGCCGACCCCGACAGGAAGCTCAACCTCACCCTGACCTTTGAAAAGCAGGAGATGAGCCTGCGCGAGGTGTGTGAAAACGCCAGAAAGGCGGGGCATCGCACGCTGATTATCGCCTTTGACCACTTCTTCAGCCAGTATCGCCCCGGGCAGGCGGGACCGCGCCGCTACACTCCCGACACCGACGAGTACATCGCGCGCATCGCACCCATCGCCAAGTTCGCACAGGGCTACGGGCTTGGGCTGGAGCTGAGCGTGCTGTCGCCGCTGGAGATTGGACCCGGCTACCGCGCGAAGACGGGCGAGACCGGAATGTGGATGCAGTATCGCAAGGGACTGCGCGACCCGCAGACTGGGACGTTCAGTGTGCAGCTGTGGCGACACAAACGCTGGGCGAACAACAAAGGCGTGGTGGAGCTGGAAGACGCCGGCGTGCGCGTGTTCGCCTTCCGGGAACAGCCGATAGGAGGCACGCCCTACCGCGTGGTGAACCCCGACAGCATCGTGGAGATTAGCGACGTGGCGAAGGTGGAGGTGCTTCCCGGAGTTCAGGCGAGAGCGGGCGACTTCACCGCCGAGCGCATTCGCATCTACGGCACAGGCAGAACCGACATCGGCGACCTGAACCGCGTGCTGGTGGTGCAGATGTACCGCTCGCCCGAGATGGACTACTTCAGCGATAAGGCTCTGCCTTTCCTGAAAGAGCTGATAGACAAATACGCCAATGCCGGCATCAAGCTCAACGCCCTCTATTCGGATGAGATGCACATCCAGCAGGACTGGGCGTACTTCAACCACCACGAACACGGCGAGTTCGCCATGCGCTACGTCACCGATAGCCTTGCCCGCCGGTATGCCCAGCTGTACGGCGACCGCTACCGTGACTTCGCGAAGTATCTGCTCTATTTTGTCTATGCTCAGGAGGATTTCGCCAGCGACCTGAGTGCCCGCCAGCCGGTGATGCACGTGTTCGGGGCGACGCCTGAAGCCATCCGCGAGACCGCGCTGTTCCGTGCGCGATACTACCGGCTCCTGCAGGACGGTGTGGTGGATCTGTTCACCGCAGCGAAGCGTTATGCCGAGGAGCGCATGGGGCATAAACTGGAGTCGCGCGCCCACGCCACCTGGGCGGAAAGCCCCACCGTAGATTACTGGGAAGTGGGGCAGGACAACATGAACCGCCACAAGTACGAGTACACTTCGAACTTCGTATGGTCGGTTACGGTACATCAGGCGGCGTCAGCGTGCTACGACTATTTCCGCTGGGGCGACTTCCTGACAGGCAACGGCAACGACCACTCGGAGGGCGGCTGGCTGGACAGGAACTACTATGGGCTGGCGCTGGGGTGCTCGACGGGCATCCTGAACGAAGTGCCCTACTCCTACGCCGCGCACTGGGGCTCGCCCCAGGAAATCTCCGAGCGGCACTGGTGGCTTCAAGCCGCTTACGGCACAGCGGGAGCTTACCACGGGCGCGTGCAGGGAATGCAGCATCGGGCGGTGGAGGTGCTGATGCTCTATCCCTTAGACCTTGTGGCGGTGGAAGAGCGTTTCGGCAGCTGGATGACGCAATACGGCTACGCCAACTATATCACGCAGTGGAAACTGCTGGAGCAGAGCAGGCTGGACGGGGGGGCATCCGCATCGGCGACTATCGCTTCACCACGCTCGTTGCACTGTTCGAACCGTTCCCCTCGCGCAGGACGCTGGAGCTGATGAAGCGCATGGTGGAACAGGGAGGGCGGGTTATCTGGTCGGGACCGCCGCCGTTGCTGACCGCCGAGGGCGAGCCTGCGCTTGCGCTGTGGCAGGAGATTTTCGGCGTGCGCTACACTCCGAGACAGACAGAGGGTATCGCCGCGCCCGGACGCATGGTGACCTTCAGCGGAAGCCTGAAAGGGGTTGCCCCACAGATTATCCTCACCGATTTTCTGGTAGACCACATCTATCCTGTCACGCCGGAGGAAGGCGTGGAGGCAGTGGCGCAGGTGGATGGATGGACGGTGGGCACGGTCAAACGCTATCCGAACGGCGGTCTCTCGGCGTTTCTGGGCTATCGCCCGCGCGACGACCAGTCACGCAGTCTGGGGTACGACGTGCGTAACTGGTTCGAGGTGCTGGCTTCGCTGGGCGCGTATCCGCCTACCGGCAGGTTTGCTGACGTCAACGACAACACCGAGTTCCTCTCGCGCACCGGGCAGTATCTTGTCACGCGCTTCCCGAACGGCGCGGTGTCCATCGCTCCACACATCCGCGACATTGTGGAGAGCTGGAGCGGCGGCTTCGCCCGCAACCGTCAGGAGGACGAGCGTGTTCTGCAGAGGCTGAAACTGCCTTCCGACCGCGTGCAGGTGCAGGATTTCGCCGTCAACGGACATCGCGTCACGGTGGATGCCAGGGGCACGGTGACCTTCCGCATGGACGAGAGGGGCGAGCTGATAGCCTTCTGTGGAAGCGACTGCGCGGAAATACAGATTGACGGCAAAACCTTCCACTTCGCCAGCCAGCCCCTGCCGCTGGTGATGTGGGCGCCCGTTGCGCCCGAGCGGCGGGTGGATGGTGGGGCGGTGATGGAGATTCTCGTGCACGGTACGGGCAGGCTCACGCTTCCCGAAAGGCTGTTCCCCGAATCCTTCCGCCTGTTCACGCAGGGCGCGACGCCGGGCAGCCGCGGCGAGGAAGTATCTTTCCGCCGGGAGGGGGGGCAGGTGATAATAGAAATCACCCCTGCCGTTTCCGGGAGGTGGATGTTTGTGGTGCCGTCCGTTGCATCACGCACGAACCTGTGATATAATATGTAACGGCGACGCGGGGTGGAGCAGCGGTCAGCTCGCCGGGCTCATAACCCGGAGGTCGAGGGTTCAAATCCCTCCCCCGCACCCATTTTTTTATGCCCCCTTCCTGCTCAGCACTCGCAGTGGACGAAAGCGTCTACCTTCTCTTTAATCGTGTGCTCACAGCCCTCCACGCTCAGCACGTCACACTCGCTGCCGAGGATAAAGGGATGCCCCACAGCTCGCATCCGCTCGATCAGCTCGCAGGCAAGGTTCTGCACCTGCTCGCGCGTGATGAGCTCGTCGGAGTAGAAGCGTTTGGACGGCAGATTACCGTAGAGCACAACGTGTTTGGGTACGAGCCGGGCGTCCTCCCACAGCACTCGTGAACTGCCGAGGCTCAGGATGACCGGCTCCAGCGAGGCGTAAGCCTGCACCATCTCGTCGGTCAGCTCGCCACAGCAGTGGAAGATGAGGTCTACCCCTCGCTCGTCCAGATACGCCTTGATGCGGCGCAGGTAGCGCATCACCATCCGCTCGAAGATGTCCGACCCTGCCTCTATCTGCTTGGGCGAGATGTACACCCGGTTCGCTGCGGGTTCGGCAATGAACACCGCGCGTGCCCCTGCCTCGATTTGCGCCTGCATGGAACGCAGAATCACCAGAGTGGACAGATGCAGGACGCGCTCCACCATCTTCACTTCGGGGTCCTCATCGCCACCGATGCCCATGCCCGCCAGATAGATGGGGGCAATCGGGTCGGCAATCATCTTGGTCATCAGCGAAAAGGGTCCGATGGTCATCCCGATGGGCAGGAGGTCGGTATGTTGAGCGATGTAGGCGACCGAGCCTGCCTGTGCCCGGATACGCACGTTCAACGGCGCCTCGTACAGCCTGCGCTCCACCGCTTCCATCATCTCGTCCGAGGGAGGCTCTGAGAAGTGGTAAGTCGGTATCTGAGCCGAGGGCACGTCCAGCAGTTCGAGCAGGGCGGTCTTTTCAATCATCAGGTCCATGTGGGGCACAGCCAGCGGGGTTCGGTAGCGACGCGCTGCCTCCTCCACCACCTGCCCCAGGCGATAACCGTCCACCAGAATGCCCGGCACGTCTTCCTTCTCGTGAAGCACCAGGTCAGTTCCTATCGGCATGCGTAACCCACGTTCTGCCAGACTCAGATAGAACTTTCTAGGCATCGTTTTTACTGTTCTCCTTGTTCAGACAATTTGCTTTGCTTCGGGTGTCTCCAATCATGAACGATTATAACGGACTACGTGCACAGTGCACAAGCGATTGTAGCATGAGAGGTGCAGTAATATCCTTTATTTTGTTGTTCTTTTTCACAACAAGTACAAATACTGTTTTTTCAAATTGCGAAAAAAATCACAACTTAAACGATTGAATGGTACGAATCTTGCAACGATGTTTGAGTGTTAGCAAAATCAGGAGCTGCATGGTGTTCTTAGCATAACTGTCGTCTTCCTTCTGCGCTATCCACACTGTGTAACCCCTGAAAAGCATCAAAGGAGGTGTTTTTGCAATGTCATTGCACAGATTGCTGCGATTTCTGCTGGCGGGAATATGTGCGGTGTAGCTAGCGAACCCAGCGGCCGCGCTCTCCATTGACAACGGAATTGCGGGGGACGGACGATGGATAGTGGATGTATGGGACGGCGGGAGCACCCGGTATGGCGCCATAGACCCAGCCGGAGCGGCTGGTCTGACCGACGTGGTATTCGACTATTTCCACTACGTAGACGTCGGCGCTAACGGGGGCGCGGTGCGCCTCGACGAGACCGTCGTCACCACGACTGCCACACTCATCGCTCCGAACAAGGTGCGCTCAGCGGGCTGGTTTTATAACCAGTTCGACCAGGTTGTGGAATGGGTGGCGACCAGCTGGATTGATCCCGGCTCGCAGGTCTACCAGACCAGGCTTGATTTCACAACCTCCGGCATCTTTGGGGCGATTCGGATGATCTCCTACCTGGATGAGGACGTGTACAGCTATTGGACCAATCACCTCATCGTACTGGGGAGCGGCGCCAACGTACAGTTGCTGACCCTGGATTCCTCTGAGAATGTTGGGGTAGCACAGGCGGTTCAAGGGTTGAGCAACGTCCAGTACCTGGGCTGGGCGGCTGATGAGTATGCAGATCTCAAGAACGCTATACAGGGCAGTGGCGCCAGCTACAGCATCGCTGGGGTAGTGGATCTACCGCCTATCACCGACCCAAGGTATCCGGGTTTGCCCGCTTATGGACCCCGAGACATCACCACTGCCTTCGCCTTTGATTTGGCGCCTGGTCAGTCCTCCGCCAGCCTCATCTTCGCGCTGGGTGGTTCGCCATCAGGACAGCCGCCAATGCCCGTTATCCCCGAGCCGGGAACGATGACCCTGCTTGGGGTTGGGTTACTGCCGCCTCTGCTGTCGCTTCGAAAGCGCACCCGCTAAATGCTATTCCTTGCAGCAGGAAGCCCTCCGGGTTAACCCCGGAGGCTTCTGTCTTTGAAAAGCCATCTTCTCAGGCAATAGCATCAATCTGCCGTGCCATTTCAAAGTCTTTCTCGGTCAATCCGCCTTCGGAGTGGGTTGTCAGGTTCAGCACCACCGTTTTATAGTGGATGGCGATGTAGGGATGGTGGTTCATCTTCTCTGCCAGAAGCCCCACATGCACCACAAACGCCAGTGCCTCCCGGAAGTTGTTGAAGTGGACCGTTCGGGTAATCTCTTTGCCCAGCCGCTTCCACTGCGGGCTTTTCTGAAGCATCTGGGCGATTTGTTCGTCGCTGAGCAGTGCCATTATATAGACCCCCCTTCCGCCCTTTAGAGCAGAGGCACCTCTGCCTCGCGCAGACGCCGATGGAGCAGTTCCTTCAGGCGCAGTTCGCACGCCTCCCGCTGCGCGGCGGGGACTTCGCCGGAGAGCCGCACGGTCACCGATGCCGCATCAAACGCACTCACCCCGACCAGCGGCGTCTGGATGCCCGCCTCCTCCGCAGTGGCTCGCAACAGGTTGGATAGTATCTGTAAGTCGGCATCGGCGGACACCCGGAACTCCACGCTGGTTCTCACCCCTCCCATGCGAGAGTGGTTGGTCACCAGGCTGATGTCGCCGTTTGCAATCACCACCATGCGCCCCTGTTCGTCACGCAGGCGGGTGGTGCGCATTCCCACCTCTTCTACCGTCCCGGTGACCGCGCCGATGGTGACCACCTCGCCCACCGCAAACTGGTTCTCTGCCAGCAGGAAGAAGCCCGAAATCACATCGCGCACAAGCCTCTGCGCTCCAAAGCCGACCGCCAGACCTGCCACTCCTGCCGTCGCCAGCAGAGGGGTAATGTCAATGCCCACGACACGCAGTGCCATCAGGATGGCGATAATCAGTACCGTGTACTCCACGATACTGCGTATCAGGTTCCCCAGCGTGCGGATGCGCGGTTTCTGGGCGGCGATGCGCTCCATGCCCTCCAGACGGTTTACCAGAGTACGCCCTGCACGGGCAATCAGAAAACGCACTACCAGGTAGAGCAGAACGATTTTCAGCAGGTCCAGACCGGCATCCACACTGCGCTGGAGGTGCTCTTCGATTCTCAACGTTTTCCACCAGGCGGGCATGATTTCACCTCTCACCCATAGAATACAGTACAGCCTTCAGCGATGCAAGCGTTCACCTGTGGACCACAGCGTACCACACATCCGCACGGGGATGGTACAATGGAAGGGACAGACTCGAAACGAAGGAAGCCAATGGAAGCGTTAGACGCCCTCCGGCGTGTGCTGTTTCTGCGTGACGCCGATGAACAGATTCTGCGGGGATTGCTTGCTCGCGCTCGAACGGTCAGCGCAGGGCGTGGCGAGGTGCTGTTCCTGCGCGGTGAACCGTGCCACGGACTGTACGTGGTACTGCAGGGTTCTATTCGTCTGTATAACAGCGGTCCCAGCGGCAGGGAGCAGGTTATCGGTGTGGAGCGCAGCGGCTCGGTTATCGGGGAACTGCCGCTGTTCGACGGGGGCAATCAGCCCTATTCCGCCGAGGCGATGACGCCCTCGCGGCTGATTTTCATCCCGCGCGACCACTTTCTGGCGGTGCTCCACGCGCACCCCGAGTTGATGCAGGCGGCACTGCGCGCCCTGGCGATACGCATCCGGCGGCTACTGTATCTGGTAGAGGAGCTGTCCCTGCACGAAGTGCCCGAACGCATAGCCCGATACCTGCTGGCTCAGGAGAAAGAAAGAGGCGCGTGCTTCACCCTCGACTATACCCACGCTGAGCTCGCCGCCCAGCTGGGCACAGTCCGCGAGGTGGTCACGCGCACTCTAAACCGCTTCCGCAAGGCGGGCTGGATTGCCGTGCAGGATGGTCAGGTTACCGTGTTAGACCACGATGCCCTGCAGGCACTCGCTCACGTGCAGGACTAACCGCTCACCTGCCCGCTGGCATACGCCTCCTTGTTGATGCGGATGAAGTGCTTCCACTGGTCGGGCACATCCGTCTCCGCGAAAATCGCGCTGACGGGACATTCCGGCTCGCACAGCCCGCAGTCGATGCACTCGTCAGGGTTGATGAACAGCATGTCGTAGCTGGTGCCGTCAGCGTCGGTAAAAACGCCTTCGTGGATGCAGTCCACCGGGCATACCGCCACGCAAGCCTTGTCCTTTACCCCAATGCAGGGTTCGGCAATCACATATGCCATCTTGCAAGCAACCTCCTGGCAGTAGATTCGCATGGCACTCTTTCTCCAGCCATGCGTCTTTATCATAGCAAAGTCCCCTTTTCTCGTGCCGTGACTCATGTCACAGATTGCCACAATTTTTCTGCTGATGATGCAGGAGAGCGAGGCGGTACAGAGAATCTGATAATGATAGTAATCCTGCTTGCTCAAGAGGGGTGATGCAGATGAAATTCGCGCTGGTGATGCTGTGTTTATGGAGTGTGGCACAGGCACAACCAGCGGACCTCAGCGGGCGCGTGCTGGATGCAGACGGTCAACCTGTCGCCGGGGCGCGCGTCTGCTACGTCAGAAACCTCCTGTTGATGTACGTCGGTGCCTCGACGGAAAAACTACCGCATGCCCTCACTGATGAAAGGGGAAACTTCCGCTTTGAACGCGGCGCCGTTGACCCCAGAGAACAGGGAATACTGGTGGCGTTCCACCCCGAAAAGGGCATCAGCAGGGCGCACCCGGTGAATCGCCTGCCGCGCGAACTGCGCCTGATACCACTGAAAGCGTTCAGGGGACAGGTAACCGACTCGGAGGGCAAAGCGGTTGCCGGCGCCACAGTGCGCTGGGTTTTCGCCTCTACAGGACCTTCTGATGGGAACATCATCACGCCCCCTGCGGAACAGCCTTTCGTGGTCACGACGGATGCCGAAGGCGGTTTTACCCTGCCTCTGCCTGTCCGCGCATCCTCCCTGATACTTGGTTGCGCTGCGCCGGGTTCTCTGTCACAGGTGCACGTCGTTCAGCCGAGTGGAGGGGCGGAGTTAACTGCCGATATGCTGAAGATAAAACTCAAACCGACCGCAAAGCTGAAAGCACGTTTCGTGCACGCGAGCAGTGGGGAACCCGCCGCCCATCTGCCCGTGCTGGTTGGCGTGAACATGCCTCTCGCGGTGAGCACCGACGCCGAGGGTCAGCTGGTAACCGATGTACCGCTTGCGCCTGTCGAGATAGCCCCGGGCTGGGACTTCTCTTCGGTCACGCTCGTTCCTGTGGCAACCTTCATGCCGGTGAAAGCAAACGCCAGCCAGCCGGGCATGGAGCTAGCTGAGGTCAGGACGCGAGTTAGGACATACCATCAGAAAGG
>FMJZ01004539.1_pt1 | contig 82906 bp, 73 predicted proteins | sample 1987881 | NCBI WGS metagenome assembly FMJZ01 (sample SAMEA4378227, study PRJEB15110) | soil metagenome | biome: soil; feature: Field; material: Soil | place: India | collected 2015-03-11 | depth 0 m
ATCATACAAGAAGAATTTTTAGCTTTTTTTGGGATCAATTCTATTGATTATATATTATAATTATAAATAAAACATATAAATATTATTATAATTTTTTCCAATTTTTCATTTTACTTTCCTTATGGCAAGAAAATATTGCTTATTTTTTATTTATCATTAGAAATCTTATCTTTGAGCATTCTTGCTGCTAGGGTATATCCACCGTCTGCTACATCAACAAAATGGACTTCTTGATAACTATTTGTTTGTAATAAGCAAGTTAAGATTGCTCTATTAGAAACATGAATTCCATAATATAATTTTCCCTCTTGTTCTAATTTATCTAACTCTGTGATTAATTTTTCTCGGGATTTTTTCGTTCCGGCAAGTACCATTTTTAACATACCGTCGTATTTCATATAATCCGAAGATATTATATTAAATTTTTTTATTTCTTTTAGGTTATAAAAATAAACTTTCAAGGGTAATTTTAATTTCATAGCTGTAATGGTAACAAAAAGTTCTAAATAAGTTCGCATCAGTTCTAAAAAAAAATTTATTCCAGTTGTTTTACCACTACGAGCTGCTGCTTCTCTCCACAATATTCGTGGTGATATCGCTGGACTTAGACCTTTTTCGTAAAGGGGATGATGTTCCCATTTAGGTCCATAAATACTCTCTATTAAAGAAAAAACCTGAGTTAGCATTTCTTGTTCTTGTTTCAATGTAGAAGTACGAAGATAAATGATTAAAGCAATGGTTTCTTCTTTGGGCGAAGGGATATCTAACCATCGACATGTATAGCCTTTAAAATTGGGTTCATAAACAAAATTATCATTGTTTTTTACTACAAATTCTTCTTTTCTTTTTATCCAATTTTCTGCAACATGAATTCCATTTCCAATAATCGCTGACTGTACATAATATGGTGATATCTGAATTTTTCCCATAAGAATTGTATGTCCTGCTTCTACCAATGATCTAACAGGAACAATCCCTATGCGCATATCTAGATCAAAAAATTCTCTTACCTTAACAGATGTACCAATTAAAATATCTTTAACCTTTTCTAAATAATCCTTAGGAATTAAAAAAGTTGCTCCATCTCCTCCAAATATAAAAGGAAATTCCAATGTACCAAATTCATTACTAATTGCAATTGTTGCTAATGCACCAGCAGTATTCACATCTTTATAACGACCTTCTTCGATTGCTTTTGTACTTTTTTCTATATCAGCAATAACTACATACCAATCTTCTGGGACGGGAATAGAATTGTTATCTTTAAAAATTTCTACTAAAGAAGATACGGGTTTTAGGTTTGTATAAACATTATTAAAAAAAGTCATACAATACTAAAATAAAAACTTTTTCATAAGGCAATTTTTTTAGCAAGATATTTTTAATGTATTAATTTTAAAATATTTTTATCACAAACTTCCCATATTCCAATGAAAGTATAAATAAATTTTTTTTATAATCAATTTGAACAAATTTTGTTTCAGGATCATTATAAAAATAGATTAACATTGTTGGGGTTGATAAAGTTCGATCTTTTTTTACATGATATTTTTTTTCGTAAGAAAATTGTTTTAGGTTTACATCAATTCGAAGTTCATGATGATTTAGTTCAGTAATGATGATGGTATTATAAACTGTTGTGATCTTGATGGAATCATCGCTTATTAAAATTTTGCAAGTACTTGAGTCTTTAAGGACTTTATTATTATAATACTCATACTTGCATTGGAGGTTCTTTTTATTTTTATCTATCGAAAGATTTTTATAAAATAAGTTTTTAAACTCATAACCATAAACAATAGTAGAAAAAAATAAAAATATCCAACTAATATAAGTTTTTTTCTTCGCTAAATAATTCATCGCTAAAAATGATTTCTACTCGATCGTTTCTATATTTTGAAAATTCAGACTTATCTTTAAACTGGGGATAGAGTTCTCCAACACCTCTAAAAAATATATTTTTTTCTGGAATATCTTTTACGAGAATATCGAATAATTGTTTACTAATAGATTCAGTTCTATATAAGTTTTCATCATCTTTACCATCTGTATGGGAATGGACTTTAATGTATATATATTTTTTCTTGTGTTTGTAATATTCTTGTACAATTTTTTTTAAAAAATTTTCTTTGGTAGCATGAATTTTATTTTCTTCGTCAAGAATGATGGATAAGGGAATCATGGAAACATAATTTTGATCCACTTCGCGAAAGAATACATCTGTTTTAAAAGAAAATTCTAGATACGATTTATGGTTTGCTATATCGATTGCTTCTACTTGTAAAGTAAGATTTTCTAGACTTTCCACAGAAAAATTTTGGAGAATATCTCCATACCAATAGATAGTTTTTTCTACTTGATTTTTATTTATTCCAATTTGATTAGGTATGATTTTCCATGTTTTTATTAATAATCTTTTATTAAAATAATTTAAAAATAAATATAAATTTATTTCTTTAATAAATGTATTATCGTTAGCAGTTATCTCTATTTCTTGAAAAAAGTTATCATAATAATAATCGGGTCGAATAAATGAATGTTTTAAAGCGATTTTGATTTCTGGCTTTTGTTCATCTATATATATAGGAAGGATCGTTAATACGGGAAAATCCATCAGTTTTTCGTATTCAAAGTTGTTGATTGTGTTTTTAAAAAAAATAATTTGACAATACTGATTCTTAGGTAGTATTGAAATGAATTGTTCTAATCCATCTTTAGAAATATCCGATATTCCATCTTTTAAATATTGCCATCGATTAGAAAGTAATCCTTGTTTAAAACAATAGATTTGGTAATATTTTGATAAATAACTTACGTTGGGTTTAAATTTAGAAATCCTCTTTTCTTCGGGTTTAATTAGTTCAAAACTTTGAAGTACATTATTTAAAAATCCTTTCCCTTCAGAATTTATAATAAATGGCGATAAAAATAAATTTATTTCTGGTTTGATGGGCAATACAAAGATTCCTGGTAAGATATATTGGTATAACTTTTTTTCGTAATTTTTATAAGCAAGCATATAGTGATAGATAGAAAAATCAGCATAATTATCTTTAATTCTTCCATCCCATAGAGTAATCGCTTGAGGTTTTTTTTCCCAATTTCGAGCTACTACAAGATCATATTTCAAGTCTAATATATAGGAATTAAATTCGCTTTGAATCGTAAAATCCTTTTGATAATTTTGTAGAATTTGAACCTCATTAATTATGTTAGTAAAATCCTTTTTTTGAGGATCCCATTTTTTGAAAAGATAAGGATTGATAAAATTTAATTCTACATTAAAATTATCGCGATAAACATCAAAAGATATAATAAATTCTTTAGAGATATTTCCATAATCGTAATAGACTCTAAGAATTGCTTTATAATTGCCGTCAGGAACATAATTTCCATTAGGATCTTTTCCATTCCAGACAAGTCGATACTCTTTTTCGTTGCTGATTCGTTTTTGTGGTGCTATAATCGTGATGATTCTGGATTCATAATTTAAAATATAAATCGACCATTCTTTGACTTTAATGGGGAGGTTTTGGTGTAAAATCACATAAAATATGATTTCATCATTATATCCATCGTTATTGGGGGATAAAAATTTTGAGTTCGAATAAAATTCAACCTGAGAAAGTTGATTGGAAAATATTTTGTCGCTTACAATGAATAAAATTAAAATCAAAAATATTTTTAAATGACGATACATAGTATTTTGATTATTTTACCATAATATGATGATCTCATTAGAAAGCAACAAGTTTAGAGATGTTCTTCTACCAGAAAAAAATTCCAAAATTGTTGTAGCTATGTCTGGTGGGGTTGACAGTGCTGTAAGTGCATTGCTCCTACATGAATTAGGATACGAAGTGATTGGTGTAAACCTAAAAGTTTGGGATTATCAACAGAACTGCGATAGTAAAAAGACATGTTGTAGCCCTAAGGATATCTATGATGCGAAAAGTGTAGGTATGCAGTTGAATATTCCTTTTTATGTAATCAAAATGGAACATATATTCAAAGAAAAAGTAATAGATCGATTTATCTTAGATTACCAAAAAGCAAGAACACCGAATCCATGTGTTGAATGTAATACTCACGTTAAATTTGGTGCGCTTTGGGAAAAATCAAAACTATTAGGAATTTCTTGGATTGCAACAGGACATTATGCGCGTGTTTACAAAACAAAATCCAATCGATACACAATTCAAAATGGAGTTGACGATTATAAAAATCAAGCATATTATTTGTATGGTCTTTCTCAGGAGGCAATTTCTCATACCATTTTTCCTTTAGGGAATTTTTTAAAACAAGAGGTTCGAGAATTAGCAAGAAAATATAATCTTCCCGTAGCAGAAAAACACGAATCACAAGAAATTTGTTTTGTTCAAGATAACGATTATAGAAGTTTTCTTAAAAAGCAAGGCGTAGAAATGACCCCAGGATATTTTAAAGATATCCATGGCAGAATCTTAGGAAAGCATAAAGGCAAAGAACAGTTTACCATTGGTCAAAGAAAAGGATTAGGAATTTCTTGGAAAGAACCTCTTTATGTGATAGAAATACACGAAAACGGCGATGTTATATTAGGGTCTGTAAACCAAACGTTATTTCGATCTTTCGAAGTGGAACAAATCAACTTTTTGTATTTTTCCGAAGAAGAATTTGCTGATTTGTATCACTCAAAACAATTGCATTGTAGAGTCCAAATACGTTACAGAAGTAAACCTTACAATGCTTTTGTAAACTACTTGGGGTATGATCCATCTATTTCTTGGAATGGTTTACCCAAAGGTCATAGAATAAAGGTCGTTTTAGAAGATCCTATTCCCGCAGTCACACCAGGTCAAAGTGCTGTATTTTATCCTTTACTAGAAGAAAACCCAAACGATATTTTACTTATGGGAGGAATAATTTCCAAAGAGAACTTGATTCACGATTTATAAAATTCCGATAATATCAATATGCGGAAGGTTTTTTTGTTCATCTTTTTTTATAGTTCTATGCTTTTAGCAAATGAACTTCAGAATGATTCTATAAAAAATTTTATAAATTATTTAGAACAAAAAAATCAAGTAGCAGAAAAGATTCAAGAAACTTATCCTTATAATAAATTAGAAATTACCATTACTTCTCCTTCTGATAAAAATACCAAGAAAGAAGTATTTATCTTTCCGTCGAATTTAAATCCCTATCCAAAAGAAAAACGCTTTTATAAATATAATAAGCCGGATTTTATCAAAGCAATCTATGTAAACAATAGAACACCTTTCTTAAAAAATTTCTCTCAATTTGTCGAAAGAGCAAAAAAAAATGGAATTAACACCCTTGTTATAGATATACAGCCGAACATGATACCAGAGCAATGGATCAAAAAACTAAAAAATGAAAATTTTTATTTAATCGCGAGAATCGTAATATTTGAACAAGGATTTAGAGATTATCCTCCCACAAAGAAACACATGGAATATTTATATCGATTAATAGATTTAGCAGAGAAAGCTGTTCAGAATGGTTTTGAGGAAATTCAATTGGACTACATTCGATTTGCAGATAATTATTATCCAAAAGATTTAACCTTAGGTAAGCGATATAGGTTTATTGCAGGAATTCTAAGGTTATTCGAGGATCGATTAAGACCTTATGGTGTTAGAATCGGTGCAGATATATTTGGTAGGATTCCTTTTTATGAGAATGATATCATTGGACAAAAGATAGAGATCTTTGATCGCTATTTAGATCATATTCATCCCATGTTATATCCATCACACTTTTATGGTATGAAAGAAAGAATCAATCAACCTTATCAAACTGTTTATGATGGTATAAGGAATGCTTTACAAAGAGTAAACAATGCAGAAATTATACCTTATATACAAGCGTTCAAGATGAGTGTAGATGGTACTGGTTTAACTTATAAAGAATATATAAAAAAACAAATTCAGGCATGTATTGACGCTAATGCGAAAGGTTTTATTGCCTGGAACGCAAAAAATGATTACATTGAATTTTATAAAGCATTAAAAGAAATCTATGATTGAAAAAGATTATTTAATCGTTCCTCATCGTGATAAAGATATTTTTGTAAGAGGCATCATTCCCGATTTGAATGTTCGTTTTCTTTTTGCCAATATAAAAGAAACATTAATCGAAATAAGAAATTTACAAAATTTATCGATTCAATGCGAAGCTTTATTAGGAGAAACGATCCTTGGAGCCTTTTTGCTTACTACTCGCGAAATTAAACAAGAACACGAAGTGGTGGGTATACACATCGAAGGTGATGGTGCAGTAAAAAAAATTTTGTCTTTCGCAAGTAGTTATGGTGGAGTAAGAGGGATTATTGTACCAGAAAATGCAGAATGGGAGGGAGAACTCTATCATGGAAAAGGGAAAGGACTATTGCAGGTAAATAAATTTAAAAAGGTATCACAAAAAATTTATAGTTCTGCTGTCGAAATGAGAGAGTTACCCATTGCAAAAAACATAGAAGAATATATCAGTAAATCGGATCAGATCAATGCATTTATTGGAATATTTTCTTTTTTTGACAAAGCGAATCCCTTAGTTCCTGTAGAGGTTTATGGATATTTTTTCGAAGCACTACCAAATATTCAGTTTGAGCAACTTGATAAATTAGCAGATTTTATTCATAAAACCAACATGGTGGATTTCTTAAAAAATATTTTTGGAGATCAAGCTTACGAACAAAGAAAAAATATAACTCAACATTTTAGTGTTCAAATCTTACAATCAGGTTCAATCTTTTTTCATTGTGATTGTAATTCGGAAAAAATTGAAAATGTTTTATTTACCTTAGGAGAAAAAGAAGTTTCTGAATTATTAGAAAAACAAGGGCAAATTGAAGTTACTTGCGAGTTCTGTAAAAAGAAATACATTTTTACAAAAAACGATATATTAAGACTATTTAAAGAAAATGAATAAATATTATAAAAAAAATATATAAATAGGATTTGAGGTGAGGCGAAATATGAATCCACATTCAGAATATATATTTGTTCGTTCCATCGATGAGGTCGATCCTAAAAAATTAACTATTAGAGATTTAAACAAAAAGTTTATTGATCAGGAAGGAAGAAAATATGCGATTAAGTTCGATTTAGAAACAAGACAAATAAAGTTTGTTCGATTAGCAGGTTCTTATCAAGAGGCTTTGAAAATCAAACAGGAAATACAAAAAGAAAAGTTCATAGAAAAAAAAGAAAAGTGGGAATTTCAACTTTCCGAAAAAAGAGAAGAGCCTACTTCTACAAAAATATCCAACTTTCAAGAAAATAAAAACATGGATTTCGATTTTTATTCGCCAGACGAGAATTTTATCGACGAAAATGAATTTTTTAAAGAATTAGAAAGAGATACAAAAAAGTCTGTCGAAAGTTTAAGAGCAATAGAAAAAAATTTAAATCGTTCTCAGGTTTTCGAAAAACTCTCCAATTCTTTGAATGATTTTTTTGATCTGCAAAAAGAGATAGAAGTTAAGTGTTATCATTCTTCGGAAGAGGCATTTAAAATCTTTAAAGAGCTTGTTTACTTTCCGCGACCAGTATCTTATTACATATCGCGACTTCCAGAACCAGTTAGAAAAAAAATAGAAAAATTCGACGAACAACAACAATTTGATTACATTAAACGATTCGAAATTTATAAAATTTTTAGAGAATTAATCATGAATGTTATAGATTTAACAAATCAGTTAGAAAAATTCTATTACAAACTACCAGCTATAGAAAGGGAAAGAAAACCACTAGTAGATTTAATATCTTCATTTGCAGAAATTAAAGAAACTACCCAAGAGTTGATTCAAAAATTGAATCGTTGGTATTCACAATATCAGAAAATTTAACTTAATGTTAGAATTTATTGACAATTTATAATTTTTTTTTACAATGTTTATATTATGAATAATCCGAGTTTAGAATTATCACTTTTTACGAATTTACTGCTTTTATTAGTATTTTCGAGAATTTTCGGAGAAATATTAGAACGATTTAATCAACCAGCAATGATAGGAGAAATTTTAGCGGGAATTATTTTAGGACCAAGCATATTAAACATAATTCATAGAACCGAAGAAATTCGAATTATTTCCGAATTAGGAATATTTTTTTTTGTAATACTAGCTGGAGTAGAAATCAACATTGACGAAATTCTTAACTCTTTACGCGGTAAAAATATAATCATGCCTGTAATATCTTTTATTCTTCCATTTGTATGTGGATTTGGCGTGGGTATACTATTTAATTTAGATATAACGGCTACATTTTTTTTAGGTCTATGTATTTCTATTACTGCTTTACCTGTCAGTGTTAGGATTTTAATGGATTTAGGAAAGTTGAACACAGAATTGGGGCAAAAAATTATCTCTGTAGCTATTTTTAACGATGTATTAGCATTGATGTTTTTTGGTATGTTTTGGAATAATAAAAACGCGACATTAACGATTAAATCCTTTTTAAAAGTTGTTTTTTTATCTTTTCTAAAACTTTTTGCATTTATCTTTATTCTTACCATTGCATACATACTTGTAAAAAAAATGGTACAAAAGGGGAATTATATAAAAGTTTATCTAGATAAAATTGTTTCTATTTTAAAAATTAAAGAACCACTTTTTACATTATTTTTTATTTTTATTTTGGTTTTTTCTACAATTTCCGAAAATTTAGGATTTCATTTTATTGTTGGTTCCTTTTTCGCGTCTATGTTAATAAGTGAAAGCTTAATCGGAAAAGAAAATTTACATATAATTCAATCTTCTACGAGTAATATTGCAATGGGTTTATTGGCACCTATATTTTTTGCAAGTATTGGTTTAGAAACAAATTTATTTTCTTTAACGAATTTAAGTCTTGTATTAGTTGTACTTCTTATCGCATTTATTTCTAAAATTATTAGTGGTTATTTTGCAGGCAGAATGACTGGTTTAAATCCTACAACCTCTTTAACTCTTGGGGTTGGACTTAATGCAAGAGGAATAATGGAATTAATAATTGCCAATATTGCATTTATCAACAATTTTATTAATATTGAGATATTTTCTATCTTAGTGCTGATGGGATTAGTAACTACTATGTTAACACCAATTTTTTTAAAACTTTTATTCGACTATAAAGAGAATTACCAATAATCATTAAGGTATTTGATGGTGAATGTATTTTTCTAACTGAGATTTTAAATGTTTGATAGATTCTTTATTCTCGTATTCTAATATAAATGTATCTTTTGCAATGTTATTATATTCTGTTTCAATCTTTGCTTCGATAATATTGATATTGTTATCGTAGAAAAACTTTGCTATAGAAACCAGTAAACCAGAACGATCGAGTGTTTCGAAATAAAAAAGGATTTGATTTTTTGCTTTATTTTCGTCGATAATATAATCGAATCCAGATTCTATAATTTCTTTTAAAGTAGGAACTTTTTTTTTGGCATTGGTTGATAAAATTTTTTCTGGTTCGATTTCTCTGTTTAATAAACTTTCCATTAGGATTCCTAACTGATAAGAAAATTCATTGAGGGATTGAGAAGATTCATTAAAACGCAAGATAAATGTATCTTCAGAATAATTCTGATTGTTTTCGTTGATGGTTTTAATTTCACCAGAAAAAATATCTAAGCCTAAAACAAAAATCGCAGATGCTAATCTATACAAAGTACCTTTTTCCGTATGTTCTGTTTTAATTTTTAGATAAATATTTTTTTCTGATAACGAGTAACATTCAAATTGTTTCATAAAAGTTTCATAAAAATTTTTAGTTAATTTTGTTTATGTTGAATTACGTCGATACACCATCGAATAAATAATTCTGGAATAATGTCCACTGCTGGTATTCTTTCGTAATTTTGCCCTACATGGATTTCTATATTGTTTTGTTCGATACTAAATCGATCAGCATAATCTTGTAAACTTCTTCCGAGTATTGGATCTAGCTCCCTCCAACTCATTACAATATGACCAGACTTTTGAGCACCAAATATCTTTTGACCTCTTGCATAGAATTCTATTTCGGTAAAACTATCCTTACAATACCATTCACCATAAGGATCTAATGCTTGAAAAATTTGCCAGAGAATTTTCGATGCTTTTTTCTTTTCTTTTTTTGCACGTGTTTCGTCTTCCATTTTATTTAGAAATTCTTTCATTGTCTGTAGGTTTGCAAATTTAAAATCACCTTTACGTTTTTCTTTTTCCCACCAATGTTCTACCCTATCTTCCGATAGAAGAATTCTTAGGGAATTCAATGCTTTATTCCAAATTTCTTCGTATTCTTTTTTATATTCTTCTTTAATCCAACCTTCGTGATAAATATTTATCCGAATTCCTTCTCCTTTGTCTTTTCGTTTAACGCCTTTTTCTTCTATTTCGATTGCGATAACTGTCTCTGGATGATCTTTCCAATCTAATCCGTAGAATTTATAGCGAACAAATTCGTTTTCGCGAGAATCAATTAATAGCATCTTCATATCTTTTCCGGGTTGATGAGAAACAATATTTTTTGCCATTATTACACGTGGAGCCCACCATTTTCTTAATTCCGTCTGAGATGTTACTGCTCGGTATGCCCGAGCAGCAGAAGATAATACATCCAAAGTCTTTTGAATAGGAGTTAGTTCTTGAAAACGTCTCATACTACTAAATAATATGCTGGAATCTTTTGTATCTCCATCATTTTTTTACTTTATAAACGTCGGAAAATAAAATCATATCTCTCTGGCTTTTACCTGCTGGAATCATCGGAAAGACTTTTTCTTCAGCAGGAATAACAACTTCCAAGAATGTTGGTCCATTTTCGGAAAGTAAAAATTCTATTCCTTCGTCGATTTGAGATGGTTTTTCGATTCTTTTTCCTGGAATATTATAGGCTTCCATAATTTTAATAAAATCTGGGTTAAATTGGTATTCGGATTCGGAAAATCTTTCGTTGTAGAATAATTCTTGCCATTGTCTTACCATACCGAGAAAATTGTTGTTCAATAGCACAATTTTTACAGGAATATTGTATTGTCTAACTGTTGCTAATTCTTGTATACACATTTGGAATGAACCATCACCAGATATAGAAATTACTAAATCGTTGGGTTGAGCAACTGCGGCACCTATAGCAGCAGGAAATCCAAAACCCATAGCTCCTAATCCACCAGAAGTTATCCAACGGTTAGGTTCATCGAATAAGTAGTATTGTGCAGTCCACATTTGGTGTTGTCCTACATCCGTAGAAACAATCGCTTTACCTTGTGTAATTTCGTAGAGCCGTTTTAAAAATCGTTGTGGTTTTATTACTTCGTTGCTATCTTCAAACTCTAATGGATATTTATTTTTATATTCTTCGAGATGTTTTACCCAGTCAGAACGGTCTTTCTTTTCTATAAAAGGAATTAATGCTTGTAATACTTCTTTTAAATCACCATGTAAAATATAATCGACCTTAACACGCTTATTAAATTCTGCTGGATCAATATCGATGTGAGCTTTGACTGCATTTGGGGCAAAATCGTTCGGTACACCTGCAACTCTATCATCAAACCTTGCACCTAATGATAGAATATAATCGCATTCTAAGATTGCTTTATTAGCTGCAACTGTACCATGCATACCCGGCATACCAAGAGATAATATATGGCTACCTGGGAATGCACCCAATCCTTTTAGAGTACAAGTTACTGGAATCATCCCTTTTTCTGCAATTACTTTAATTTCTTGGGATGCACCAGATAGAATTGCACCACCACCAACATAGAGTAATGGTCTTTGGGATTTATTTAACGCTTCGGCAAATTTCTCTAAGTCTCCTTGAATTGCAGGTTTTTTTAGAAAACGCTCTGCTAACTTTACTTTCCCTTGGATGTTGCTAGTTTCTTGTACTTGCACGTCTTTTGGAAAATCAAGTAAAACTGGACCTGGTCTTCCTTGTGTTAACATTACCCAAGCTTCTTCGAAAATGTCTGCTATTTCGTCTGCATGTTTAATTAATGCATTGTATTTTGTAACTGGGATTGTTATTCCGAATACATCTGCTTCCTGGAATGCATCTGTTCCTATTGCTGTTGTTGGTACTTGACCAGAAATTACCATAATAGGAATAGAATCCATTTTCGCATCGGTTAAACCGGTAATTGTATTGGTAGCACCTGGACCACTCGTTACGATTGCAACACCTGGTTTCCTAGTAACAACTGCATATCCTTCTGCCATATGAACTGCACCTTGTTCATGTCGTACTAAAATATGTTTTATCGAAGAATTGTATAATTCATCATAAAAGGGAAGTATTGCACCACCAGGATATCCAAAAACGACATCAACTTTATGGGATAAAAGCAAATCTAACATCAATTTCGAACCTGTTTTTTTCATAGAAAACTCCTTTATATAATGAGGGGAATTTATAGAAACAAAAAAATAGCTTTTTTTGATAAGTCAATAAGGATTTAAAAAGAGAAAAGAAGCACATAGTGCTTCTTTTGAAAAATTAATATTCCATTTCTTTTTTTAGAAGTTGTAGAACTTTTTGATTGTATTCATTGCTATCTTTTTTTGCATAGCCATCAACCATTCTATACAATGAATTAAAGTGATCTAACAATTGTAAATAGAAATCTCTTTTAAATACAACTCTATGTGGGTTATTAGGTGTATTATGCATACTTCCTAGAACGATTACTTGGGTTGGTTTTTCGTTGTATCGATGTAAGATGATTACATCATCCATATTTTCTGTATTTGGATCAGGATCAACTATCAATTCTATATCTTTAACTCCGTCTCTAATATGGTGATTAATAACTCTTGAAACTACCATCGTTAATTTAAAATCCTGAGGTGTGTCGATTGTGCTTTGATTTACTCTATCGTAAAATAGTGTTAATGATTTTCTCCTAGAACCTACAACTTCTCTTGTTGGGGTATCTTCTGCATAAACAAATTCGAATTGAGTAAGTTCTATTCCATCTCTGTTTTGAAAACTTAATGGAGGAACTTTTACTCCTTGACCATTAACATAATCAATTCTTTCTTTTATTTTCGCTAATACTTCTTGAGTAGTTCCAAACCCAACAAGTAAAAATTCGGGAGATTCTTTAACATAACGAATATAAGTGTTCCTTGGGGTATACACAATATTTTTTAGCCCATACTCAAAATTAAAAGGATCTTCTTTTTGTTTAAAATATTTGCTTCTGTCGTTTTTTGCAAGATTTACCAATGGACCAAAAATAGAAATTCTTTTATAAGCATCCTGGATGTTTTTATCTAGTATAGCTTCTGTTTGTTGTAAACCTGGATATTCTTTTTTTTCTTCTTCTCTGTCGATTAATTTCGGTTGAGCCCATATATATATCTGACTTACAATAATTAATAAACCAACAATTGATAGCTTCTTCATAATCTCCTCTCTTTCTCAGTTTGTTATCTTACTATTTATTATTGGTATTTTTGATAATAAAATTTAATTTATCTTTAAAAAAAATCAACTGTTTTTACGAAAAAAGTCGAAATATAGAGATTTTGATCTCTATATTATTATTTATTTTCTGTTTCTGGATTAGGTTGAGGGATTGTTTGGGAAGGATTTTGATCAACAACCGGTACTTTTCTTGGCACAGCAAATAATATTGCAGATATAATAGACAATATAAAGAAAATCAAAATTCCCCACCAGGTAATTTTTTCTACAACATCTACTGTAGAACTTCCGAAAGGTGTATTAGATGCACCACCCATGATTCCTAAACTTCCACCTTTACCCGATTGAATTAAAATAAAAAATATCAATACAATCGATGTAATAACAAATATTGCTACAATAAACATTTGTAAAAATCCCATATAAACCTCTTTGTGTGTTTTAGATCAAGATTTTAAGTGGATTTTACGTGTAAAGAATTTTATACAGAGAAAAATTATTCTAACACAATTTGTTTTGGCATGCTAAAAAATAGTAGTTTAAACTGATCATGTAATTGAGGGCTTAGAAAAGTTCCTTTTCGAATGGATACAAACACTACCTCACTAAAAGAAAAAAATAATCCCCTAAGTTCTTTTGATATATTTATATTGTCTTTATAATAATCATATGGTAGAACTATTAAATCGAAAGATATTTTTCCAAAAGAAGATAGAGTATTTACGACACCCAAAACAGGCCTAAGGATCAATTGATCTTCTGTAAAAAAGAGAAAAAAAGAATCGTTCGCGTTAAAATAATAGGCATCGCTTGTTAAAGTAGAAATTTCCTTAAATCGCGAAATGTTTTTTTGTTTTAGTAGTTCATTTCTAAACGAAGAATAATAATAAACTTTGTAAGAAATATTATATTTTTTTATAATATCTTTTAAATAAATAAAAGATAAAAATGGGATAAACTTTCCTTTTAAAGTAGTTTTGGTGTTGATTTCGTTAAAAACTTGTTTTATTGGTTCACTATTAGAGTGTTCGTAAACTAACTTTAATAATTCTGTTACACAATTTTTAAAGATTAAATTATACTCAAAGATATCTTTTTGGTTTTGTTCGATAGAATCAATTTTATAGTTTAAATATTCTATATAATTTGTATTTTTTAACTGTTTTTGAATGGATTGATTCAACAATTTACTCTGATAATACAATTGAGGTGTTTTTAAGATTCCTATATTTGCATCGAAAATGTTTTTTTTGTTTTCGAGTAAAATCAACTGATTTGCTAAAAATGTAATTTGTTTTAAATAAAATTGAATCGAATAGAGAGATTCATTTTCTTCTATGCCATTCAACAGTAATTGTAAGTATTCTTTTAGTTGGAGATAAATATTGGAATAATAATTTTGAGGAAAGTGTTCTAAATCAATTGTAGAATTTTCTAAGATTAAGGGATTTAGTTGACCATTTTCATATTTGATTGCTAATAACGGTAGGTAAATTTTATTATCTATTAAATTATACAATGTATATTGATAAATTTTCGATTCCAACAATGCTAGATAAGAATCTGCGTTGGGATTTTCTAATATTAATGCATCTTGTTTTTGCCAATCATTAAGGTAACGGTGAATCTTGTTTTTTAGGACGCTAAAATCGAATTGATGTTGAATTTTTATAAAATATTTCTTGTTATATGATGAATTTTTTATTTTAATAAATTTATAAAAATATTCTAATGTATATAATACAATATCTAAATTGTATAAATTTTCCCATTTGTTAACATCAAATTCGCTGTGATCTAAAAAGTTGATCCATTCTTTTTCGTCGAAATCAAAATATAATAGGGTAGGTAGATAATATTGATTTGTCCTATAACTTTTTTTTAGGTTTTGGTAATAAAGATAGTTATAGACATAGAATTGATTTTTTTTATGGATATATTCTAATTGATCTTTAAGAAAATTTATATCAAATTTATCTTGAATACATAAAAGATTGATATTTCTATTTTGAATTCTGCTATAATTAAAAATAAATTCTGTGAATTCGCTTTTATCTAGGATAAAGAATGTATCAAAAACTCTCTGATAATGATATACAAATTGATCCAACAAAATAGCAGTATGACCTCCACCAGAACCATGTTCATTACTATCGACATAGATATATCCGAAAGAACATGGTTCTTCTTTTTTATGGAGGGAGGGAACATTTAATTTTTTGTCTTCGATTGCATCGATGGAATATGAACAAATAAAAAATAAAATATATATAATTATGTTGATAAATTTCTTCATCTATTCTTTACATAGTACTTTTCTTTGTTGTAAGGTACAATCGTTCAAAATTTTTTCTTCGCTAATTTTAAAGGTTCCTTTTCCTTCGTTCCCATCATTTTGAAATATTCCTTTAAAGATGGTTCCGTCGTTAAACTTGTAAACTCCTTCGCCATCGCGAAAACCTGCTTTAAAGCTTCCAGTATAGACATCGCCATTTTTAAAAGTATAAGTTCCTGTTCCTTCCCTTAAATCGTTTTTATATTCTCCTTCGTAAATATCTCCGTTTACATAAGTCATTTTTCCTTTACCATTTCTTAAACCATTCTGAAAGCTTCCTTCATAAACATCGCCTGAATCGTATATATACTTACCAGTGCCATTGATACAATCACCAGAAACACATCCTTTTTCTAATCCTTTTTTTTGAGCTTCATCTTGTGTTTTTTCTATACTTTTATCTTGTTGATTTTCTTGTTGATTTGTAGTTTGATTCGTTGTTGCACAATGAAAAAAAATCAATGTTAAAAAAATCAGTGTTAAACGTTTCATAGATTTCCATGATAAATTGATTCAACTAATGTCAACTATAAATAATGATTTTTTTTAAACTCATTTTATATAGATAAATTATTCTAAAAACTATCTATCTTGACGTTTTCTATCTTATAATTAGCATCTTCTAAATCTGCTTTGTATTTTTCTAGGAGCTGTTCTTGTTTGGTTTTATCTTGTTCGAGTTTGTACAAAGAAATTATTCCAATGATTTTCGCATTACGGTATAGTTCAATCGCATCACCATATTTTTTAAAACGAACCATTTCTTCGGCAGAAGAAATTTTGCTTTTTATGGTATTTAATCGAAATTCAGTTTCGTGTATCAAGAAATAAGGTGCATTTAATTTATCTTCTTGTAAATTCGAAAGTTTCGATGCAATTTCGCTGGAAATTTCGACAGCTTTATTTCTGTACAAAGACGAAAACTTTTCTAAAAGTTGATTAGAAATACTCTTGCTCTTTAAAAATAGATTATAAGCATTTAAAAGGTCACCCGAATAATATGCTTCTACTCCTTTTTTATAGTTTTCTGCTGCTTCGTCGTAGCTTTTTTGCGCATCTTGAATATCATTTTTGTAGGTTCTTTGAATTTTCCCTAATTTTCTTAGGTTACCTTCAACTTCTTCTTTTAATTTGGGAATTTTTTTACTTGCAATGTGTTTTTCCAAATAATCCGATGGTTGTAGTTGAACTAATGGATTATTTTCCAAGGTAATGTTGGTATTTTCGTTTTTAGGTTGAGTTTGCGAATATAAAATATTTATAGGTTTTATTATGATTAATAATACTAACAATGGTTTTTTTATCTTCATAAAGCCTCTATTTTTGTTAGGATATCTTATATGCATTGTAGTTCAACCTCTTTTTCCTTCGGGAGATTTTTATTTTGAAAGTCAACAATATTATAACTTAAAAAATTATCGAACCAATCCAATTGTTTCTAAAACATATTTTAGAACATTAATTGCTTATTATTTCTACGATAAAAAAAATCAGAATGAATTGATATCATTTTTACAACAAAAACAGCCAGAATTCTATTGGTTGGCACTTCAACTTTGGGAAAATCCCCAAGAATTAAACAAAAGCCATAATCCTGCAATAAAGGTTTGGTTAAAATTTTTAAACCTCGAAGATGTTCAAAATCTTAATTATGCAGAATTAATTCAAGATTGCGAATATTTTGGCGAAATTTTTTGCAATTGGTTAAATGATGTAAGTTTTATTTATAATAATTATTATATAAAAAATAAAAAAATCAACGAAGAAGATTACGAAATTCTCTTAAAGCGGTTAGAAATATATTTAACAAAATCCAACTTTATTCCTTTTATGTATTTTACTGCAAAATGGTTACCAGAATATTTACGACGAATTGGTTTAAATTTAGAATCTGCAATCCTCCTAAAAAATATGATGTATAGACAAAAAGAATCGATACAAAAAACTTTAACAGAAGAACTAGCGTACTCAATTTTTTTAGCTGGTGATCCTGATTATGCAATTAAATTGTTGATAAATTCTCCCAATAATACAATTCGATTTAAATCAAATTATTTCCATCTATTTAATTTATTGTCTTTATCGAAAAATTTTGAGGGAAGTATAAAATTTCTAAAAGACGAAAAAATTACGAATCAATGGAACCTACAAAATGCTTTAGATGTATGGACATCTTTTCCTGTCACAAAATATTTGATTAAAATTCGTTTAGCAGATTTAATCTACTGGCACAGCAAAAATCCTAACGAAGCCATCATATTTTTAGAACGACTTATTACCAACAAAGGATTGAATGAATTAGAAAAACAATATGCGCGTTTGGTTCAATCGAGAATATTGTATAATACCAATGTTGAATTAGCACAGCGTATTGCAGAAGATGTACAATTTAAAGCACAAGAGAAAAATTTTTATTTATTAGAATATTATGCGACAATATGGAATGGTTGGTGTCTTTATAAATTAAAAAAATATTATCCATCAAACATTGAATTTACCAAAGCTTATAATATTTCGCGTAGGCATTTCCCTAATATTTCTTCTTATTCTGTTTATTTAGGGTTGCTTTTAACAAAACGAATGTTTCAGCTTACAGACGAAAATCTTATCCTTCACTTAAATAAAATCTTTGATAATTATATTCCCGATGCTTATTTTTTTACAACAATGGAATGGATTCCCGAAGACATTCATTACGATATCTGGAAAGATATTTACATAGAGCAGCTTTATCATACAAAAAGATTCAATGTTTTAAATCAATTTATTTTCTCAAGTTATGACAACTTTTTTTATTTTGAACAATCCAAAAATCCAGGTAATATTCTTGGAATCTACACAAATTTTTTGTATTGTAAATATGTTCAATGTAGTTATAATTACGAAATACCACTAAATTCATCAACAAAAAAGATCGATTTAGACAAATATTTATTGTTATACCAAACAACCAAGTATTATTATATTTTTATAAAAGAAAATAATAAAATTAATTATATAAAAATAGAAAAGAGCCAACAATCTAGATCCGAAGTAGTGAGTAAAATCAATGAATACAAAGATTTTACAATTTTTCTAAATCCACATGTTGATATTACCCATTACGATATAATAAAAAATTTTGGGAATCATTTTAAGTTTAAATTAGCTTATAATAAATTTGACGATTCAACACTAAAAGAAATTCCAAAAGATTTTTCGTGTACCATCAACGAAAAAGACAATATTCTTATATTGTCCGATTTAAAAAATATTCGAAAGGAAAAGGGATTTCCTTTTTTAACGCGATTTGTGTGTAATAATTCTTCTGTAAGGTTATGGGATTTAGAACGTTTTTTCCCAAAAAATAAAAAGGTTTATTTTTTCGATATGGGAGAAGAACCAGAAATCTATCAAGCTTTTTATTATATAAGTGTAAGAAAAAATTGGTATTTAGTCTATGTGATGGATCAAAATCATTGGGTTGATTTTTATTGATAGAAAATTCTTATTTCTTGATGAATCTTTTCTGCTTCTTTTAGAAGTTCGGATAGAGAAGTTTCGCCAGATAATCCATAAACACCAATTCTATCTAAATTTTTATTTTTGTAAAATGTTTTACTATGTTTTTCTTTTAATATTTGATGAAAATAATAATATTTCGATAAAAATAAACTTTTAGGAAACACTAAATCCAAGAAAACACCTTCTTTTTGTGGAATATATTCAATTAGCATGGATTTTGTTTTTTGTGTTTTAAGTTTATCAAAAAGGGTTTGTTTTATAAAATCATAATGAATTCCCATATAAATCTGTACAAGAAACTCGAAATAAGGAATACCTGTTATTTCGGGAATTATAACATCGCAGATAAATTCACCTCCAACTTCGGGAGCTGCTTCGATAAAAAAGATTTTTTCTTTGTCTACGATAAATTCTGCTACAATAGGACCAATCAATAATTTCGTTTTTTTTATAATATAATTACATATTTGAAAAATTTTGTATTTTTGGATATAATCTAAATCTGCTGGAAAAAGATGCCTTTTATCGCAGAATAATAGATCTTGATTTAAAAATTTTTCTTTTTGGGTAATGATGATTGGATAGAGTTGATTGTCAAGAACAAGTCCAAAAAAGATGTATTCCTTTCCCTCGTAATAAGGTTCAATTAAAACATTTTGATTTTCGATTAGTTTTTTTACGTTTTCTATGTTTTCTTCTATGTAGATATTTTGTTTTCCAAAAGAGGTATAAGAGTCTTTTGGTTTTATTACCCATTTTTTCGCGTTAAAAATATCTTTTAAAAATTCTTTTTGATGGTGTAAATCCGGGTGGTTGATAGCCAAATTTAGAATTTGCTTTTTATCTTGGAAGACTCTTAAAGACGATTCCTCGTTATGGGGCAGTGCTAATGTTTGAGCAATTTCGTTGGCAGTTATAATGGCTTTACCATAAGAGCGCGAATAAATCCCTTTGATTTGATTTTTAAATGGTTTTAGAAGTTCTAAAATCTTTGCTTTTTCTAGGATGGAAACATTAAAAAAAGAATCACAATATTCTTTACCTATTGCTTCGGGATTTTGGTCAATTCCGATAATTGGTATGTTCAATTTCTTTAAGGCTAATAAAAGAGGAATTTGATTTTTCCCAACTCCTAAACTAACAAACATATTTTTATAGCCAGAAATAAAATTTAACCGATAAGATCAATATGTTAAGAGGTATTTATACATCCGCAACAGGAATGATCATGAATCAATATAAAATGGATGTAATAGCAAACAATTTAGCGAATGTCGACAAAACTGCCTTTAAAGGAGAAGATGCAATTTTTAAGTCTTTTCCCGAAATGTTAATACGAAGAACCAGAGATGATGGACTTGGATGGGTTCCCATAGGAAGCTTTGATTTAGCACCTGTTGTAGGTAAATTAGGAACTGGTGTAGAGCTAAACGAAATTTTTACTCGGTTCGAAACTGGTCCAGTAAAAAAAACCGACAATCCTTTCGACTTGATGATCGATGACAGAAGCAACTCAACTCCATCTTTTTTTGTTGTTCTAACAGACAGAGGCGAAAAGTTAACAAGAAGCGGTTCTTTTATCTTAGACAAGGATGGCTATTTAGTAACACCAGATGGTTTTCCTTTAATGGGAGAAAAGGGTCCAATTAAGGTATCTCGCTGGAATTGGGTTGTAAAAGAAAATGGCGAAATTTGGATTAACAAAAAATATGGCAATGATCCTAATGTTGGAACTAACGAAACCCAAAACCAATGGGAAGAGCCAGTTTTATTAGACAGAATCAAAATTAGAACGGTGGAATTTCCGCGAGAGCTTAAAAAAGAAGGAAATAGCTTTTATGCAATAACACCAGAATCCGGTCCCATGTTAGAACTAAAAGAAGATAAATTTCCTTTAATATTGCAAGGTTACTTAGAAGCATCAAACGTAAACATTGTTAGAGAAATGACAAAAATGATTGAGGTACAAAGGGAATACGAAGCAAACCAAAAATCTGTTACAACACACGATAGTTTGTTAGGAAAATTGATTAACGAAGTTGCTCGATAAACTATTCTTGAACAACAAACGGAAAAACTTTTTCTACAATTACTTTATAGTTAGAACGATATTTTTTTACTTTACAATGTCGGATTTGTTCTTTGTTTTCGTTTTCGTTTAGTTCAAAATAAAAATTACAAATATCTCCTGTTTCGAATTCAATTCTTCCTGTAATGGTTCTTTTTTCGGGGTTAGGGTTAGTAGCAATAATCTTAAAGGTTCGATAAAAGGGAACTTCTTCTTTTACTTCTTGTATTTCTATTTGAATTTTTTTACTTTCTTGGGGATATATCAAAGAAAAGCTGATAGCGATGAGCACAGTCATTATAATACGCATAACAACATTTTTATTTATTTTGATAAACCATCAAGAAATAATTCTTGTTTAAGAATCTACTAAAAAATTTATGAATTTCTAATGAAATTCAAAATTATAGGATTGATTGTATTTTATTTCATTCTCGATACACAAGTATTTTCGCAGGACGAAATGCTCTTTTTACCTTTAAAAAATAAAAATGGTTGTTCTATTTTTTCTTCGGTTTCGGGAGAAAAATTAGCCAATTTTCCATGCGAAGAAATGGGAAAGCCATCGAAGGATCTTATACCAGTTAAATTCAATCAAAAATGGGGTTATGTAAATTCCTATGGAAATTGGATCATTCCACCAATTTACGAATACGCAGATAACTTTTATAACGATTTAGCTCGCGTAAAAAAAAACCAAAAATATGGTTTTATCAACAAAAACGGAGAAGTTGTAATAGACTTTAAATTTTTATATGTAGGTAATTTTCTTTATGATGAATTAGCACCAGTTCAATGTTCCGAAAAGCATAACTATTTATATGGATATATCAACAAAAAAGGTGAATTAATGATTCCGTGTGAATTTCAGTCTGCATATGAATTTCGAAAAAATATTGCACGTGTACGAAAATGGGATTTGTATGGTTATATTTTTTTCGATAAAAAAAGTCAAAAACATCATCTCTTGCAAAATTTTAGTTATAGATTAGCAGGTGATTTTGGAAGTGTATTAATCGCGTATGTTCTAAAAAATCAGGGTTTTTTTTATGTGAATCCTCAGGGAAAAATTGAACATATTCTCGATAAAGATATAATACCCGATGATTTTTCTGTTACAGATCCATTTGCAAAATTTCAGAACTTAAAAACAGGTTTATATGGGTTTTACGACAAAAACTTAAAAGAAATTATTCCTCCCATCTTTTTGGAAGCAGAAACATTTTATTTAGGTTTTGCAAGAGTGGTAGGTCCCAAAAACTATCAAAATATTTACATTAACATAAGCGAAGTATTAAAATCTTATGAACGTTCTGAATACGAAGAATTTTATATAGATACATTAGGAAGACGCATTACCTTTGCAGATTAAAGGTTTATCATAAATTTCTAAAATAAAATTTTTTAATTGATTTTTATTATCAAGAATAAAATATCCTTTAAAAAAAATGCTCTTCAACATATAGATAAACCAATAGATATCGTCTTCCCACATTTTGTCGAAGGGTAGAGCTATTAAGATATTTTTTATGTTTTCTTTTGTTATTTGTTCGGGAATCATAAACCATTGTGGTTGCATTTCTTCTGTTTCTTTTGGTTCGTTGATAAAATCATTACAAGTAAAAACATATCCTTCTATGTTGGGGTTATTGGAATCAACAAAAGAAAAATAGAGTTTGCCGGTAAAATAAAGATTGTTTGCTATTAGTTTACATTCTTCGAAGATTTCTCTTTTTGCTGCCTGTTGGATTGTTTCGTTTGATTGTACTTTTCCACCAAAGCCGTTGTAATAATCTTTTCCAAAACCTCTTTTCTTTTTTCCTAAAAGAATTTTATCTTTATTTTTTATAAATGTTAATGTATAAGTTTTAAAAATCATTGGTTGGATAAGATCATGGAATTTTATGGTAGAAAATTTTAGCTCTTGATTGAGCATTAAAATATTATTGGGAAAAATATCCATCATTTGATTAATAATAAGTTCAGAATTAGTTGTTATATTTAAATTGGGGTTTAGGTGCTCTAAGATATACAGAAATATCAATAAATTGTTTATATTGTTAGAAAAATTCTTGCTCTTGAAAGATACAAACATAAATTCATTTTGTAAATAAATTATATTATTTTTATTTATAATATTTACATTATATATTTTGTCCATAACAAAAATGCAAATTTGTAGTGTTATTTTATATGTCAGTATTTTTTTGGTGGATAAAAACTTGATTGATGTTTAAACAATTGGTTAACTTAACTCTATAATGAAAATTAAAAAAAAATTTACAAATTTTAATCCTTTTTTGCATTGAACATAAAAATGAGGTAATTATGAAGTTAGTTACAATATCCGATTTAATGAGCAAAAAATTGATCACAATAGAACCAGACGAAAGAGTAATGGATATAATCGATTTGTTCGAAAAATATAAAGTGCATCATTTACCTGTAAAAGATAAAAAATCAAAAGAAATTATTGGCATGGTTTCTGACAAAGACGTTGCTAATTTTTTAAACATCATGAGGTTAATGTCTTCGAAGAATTATTCTCTTAAAGTTGAAGAGATAATGACAACGCCTATATTTGCTTATTACGAAGATGTAGGCATAGATCAAGCAGCAAAGGCAATGTTAGATAATAAAATTCATGCTATACTTGTTGTATCGAAAGAAACAGAAGAATACATTGGAATTATTACTTCGACAGATCTATTAAACTATTTATCAGAACACAAACAATATCATGTCCAATAATTTAAATCGGAAGATGAACAACAAATATTGCTCCTCCTTCTGGATTATCTTTTACAAAAACTGAACCATGATGTATTCGTACAATTTGTCTAACAATCGATAGACCTAAACCTGTTCCACCTTCTTTTCTAGAACGGTCCTTATCGATACGAAAAAAGCGTTCAAAGATTTTTTCTTTGTATTCATTGGGTATTCCTGGACCATAATCTACAACAGATATGCTGATCTTCCCTCCATTGATTTTTTCGAGAATAATTTCTATGGGTTTATTTTCTTTCGAATATCTTGCAGCATTACTAATTAAGTTCAAAAATAGGTGTTCCAACAAAAGAGGATCTGCATAAATAGATGGTAAATTCCCTAATATTTTAATGTTTAAATATAAATTTTTGGGTTTTAAAATTCCTTCTACAAGTGGCTTTAATTGTTCTAAAAATTCTGTTAATTGCAATTCTGTTGGATGAATGGGATAAGACTTCGATTCGATAGAAGATATAAGCACCATATCGTTTATGATTCTTTCCATTCTTTCTGTATTTCTTAATATTCCTTCCAAAAATTGAATTAAAAGATGGTTTTGTTTTATGTATGCATCTTGAATTTTATCTAAGATTGTTTCGGTATATCCGCGAATGCTTGTAATTGGCGTTTTTAATTCATGACTTGCATTTTGTAAAAAATCTTCTCGAATTCTTTTTGTATTGTATTCTTCTGTTATATCGTTTATAATAAACAAAAATAATTTTTCGAAACGATTTTGTTCGTATTCGTCTGTAAAAGCTTCTATGTTTATTTCGTAGAACTTGATTTGATAGTACTTATCTTTATCGATTAGTTCAAAAACATTGTTCTCTTGTCTTGAACCAGAGAAAATATATTGTATATTTTTTTTATATAATATTTTATAAATAATATCTAATAAAGTTGGATTTTTTATCGCTTCGTAGTAATATTTGTTTTTTAGATCATTATCATTAAAACAGAATCGAGATTTTATAAATTCATTTATATAAATGATGGTTCCGTTTTGATCAATGCTTAATACACCTTCTTTTAGGTTATTTAAAAGAGAGTTTAATAGATTTTTCTCTAAATGAAGTTCTTCTAAATATTTTGCATATTTTTCTAAAAAGGATTGAACAATTTTATTTAGTTGTTGAATTTCTATAATTTTTGAATTATTGTAGAATTCTTTATCGAACTTAGGAAATTTTTTAAAATTACTTAGAATGTATTTTATAGGATTAACAATATAATTACTTGTTCTATATAAAAGATAGATCGTAAATGTATAAAAAACAAAACTAATTAAGATAAAGTATATCGAATCATTTAAATAAATTTTTGATTTTTTTATAAAAAAAATATAGAAAGAAAACAACAATAAAATATAAAATAAACTTAATATCAAAATCAATCGATAGAAAATAGTTTTCATCTTTCATTATGCTTTAAAACGGTAACCAACACCTCTAATAGTTTCTAATCGATATTTCTCTGGACCTAACTTTTCTCTTAATCGTTTTATGTTTACATCAACTGTTCTGTCGGATACGTAGACATCCCTTCCCCAAACTTTATCTAATAAGCGATCTCTGGTAAATGCAATATCTGGATTTTCCATAAATATTTTTAATAGCTTGTATTCTATTAAAGTTAGGTCTATATTTTCGCCGTTAACAGTGACTCTATGTGCTGTTTTATTCATGTGTATTCCACCGATAGTAATAGAACCTTCCATACTTTCTTTTTTTTCTTGTCGTCGAAGAACAGTTCTAATGCGAGCTATTAATTCTCTTGGACTAAATGGTTTACGAATGTAATCATCTGCTCCCATTTCTAGTCCTAATACGGCATCTAATTCGCCAGCTTTTGCGGATACCATAATGATTGGTACATCGTATTGAGATTTAATTTTTTTGCATAGATCAATACCATTGATACCAGGTATCATGATGTCTAACAAAATTAAATCGGGAAGGTTTTTTTCTATTTTGTTCCAGGCATCAATTCCATTATCAGATTTTGTAACGATAAATCCTTCGGCTTCTAAGTTAAAGCTTATGATGTTTTGGATGTCTTCTTCGTCTTCTACGACGAGTACTCTAAAACCCTTTAAATCCAAATTTTCTGTTTGTTTATTATTGGGCATATATGTGATGGTAGTGTTATTCATAGGTTGATATAATATCAAGCATTATTACATTTTTATTACAAAATGATGAAAAAATTGAGATAAGTTTATGGAGCGGGTGAGGGGACTCGAACCCCCTCCAAAAGCTTGGAAGGCTTTTGTGCTACCGTTACACCACACCCGCAGGTGGTTTTGATATTTCCATAGATTTTTGGGAATTTTATCTGTCAATCAAAAATAGATTGTATAGAAGCTGATTTTTTTTGTAAAAACATCCAAAAAAATCTTGTCTTGATAATTTGAACGAATTATTCTTGTATTTAGGAATTAGGGTGTAGGCTATCGCGCCCGGTAAGGGTGAGGAAAGTCCGGACACCGCAAGGAAGGATACCGGGGAAATCCCGGGCATGTAGTTGATACATGACGGAAAGTGCCACAGAAAACAAACCGCCGATGGCTCGTTAAGAGCTCAGGCAAGGGTGAAAAGGTAAGGTAAGAGCTTACCGCTCCAAGGGTAACCTTTGGAGGCAAGGTAAACCCTATCTGGTGCAATTCCATGTAGGTAGCCGTTAAGGTCCTCCTGGCCGTGGCTACGGGTGGGAAGCATAGAACCTTTGGAGTAATCCAAAGGTCAAGATAGATGATAGCCTAAAACAGAATCCGGCTTATGCACCCTGATTCCTTTATTCTCCATGAACAATGAGACAAAATTCTTCGTAAACAAAACCAAAATAACGGTTTACTTCGAAGTCAATGGCTCGGATTTCTTTAATACCAGCAATAGCTGCTGCTGTTCGAATACTTGCATCTCCAGTTGTGTATAAATTAAACCATGAGGTTATACAAGCTTTTCCTTGCCTACTACCTAATTCTGATTTAGGAGAAACAAAGTGATTTACTGTTATCGATTGATAAATCCAACCATTGGGAGGTTCATAGGCACTTCTTAGATCCAAAATTCTACAAGAATTAAAACTTATGAATAAAAAAAGTAAGACAATAAATTTTCTCATAATTACCTCTATTTTAAAGTTTTTTTGATGAATTCTTCTCCTTTGGGCGTTAGAATTGGTCCTTGGGGATTTCCTTCGATAATTAGTTGATTGCCCACTAAAAAATGCCATGCATCGCGAATTTTTGCTTTTTTGTCTATAGGAAAGTTTTTTAAAGCTTCTGTCATAATATTTTTGGGTAAAACTTCGCCTGCTTTAATTTGATTATCTTTAAAGATTTTTAGAATATCGTTGACAATTTCGTTCATAATTTTCAACAACTTTTTTTTGATTTATGGTAGTTCAATACAATTTTTGTATAAAATAGCTATTCTAATTATTAAAATATTGACATATCAAGATATCTTGATATTTTGGTATATTGTAAATTTGATGGATACCCTAGAAATTTTAAAAGCATTATCGGACGAAACAAGAATCAGAATATTGCTGTTGTTATTCTACGAGCCTTTGCATGTTTCGGAAATTTTAGAAATATTAGATATGGGGCAAAGTAGGATATCCAGACATTTAAAAATCTTACAAGATGCAAAAATATTGAGTGCAGCAAGAGATGGTGCGAGGATTTATTATGGTATCTCTCCCGAATTTCGAATTCATCCTTTGTATGATTCCATCATTCAGTTAAAAGAACTTCAAGAAAAAGAACATTTTTGGAACGAAGAGTTCAAAAATCTTTTTAGAGCTGATCAAAAGCGATTGTTTGAATTATTAGAAAAAAGAAAAAACGATACTATTTCCTTTTTCGAAAAATTTGGAGACTTGTTGGAACTAAACCAAAATCAATATGTAGATTCTGAATATTACAAAAAAAAAATCATCGAATTATTACCCAATAAAGTTCAAGTTTGTATAGAACCTGGTTGTGGTACTGGTTGGATTTCTGTTGAATTAGTCCATTATGTGAATAAATTGATCTGTATTGATCAGAGCAAAAGCAGTTTGAACAAATTACAAGAGCGATTGAATCAAGATTGGAAGAATAAAATCGAACTGATTCAAGCTCCGATGGAAGAAATGCCAATTAAAGATGAATTGGCAGATTTAGTGGTTCTTTCTATGGCATTACACCATACGCCTAACATAAATAGAGTATTAAAAGAAGCTTATAGAATTCTTAAATTTGGTGGCCATTTAATTATTGCGGAATTAGAGCAACATAATATCGAAGAAATGCGAAAAAGATTTGCTGATTTTTGGTTAGGATTTCACGTAGAGGAACTAAAAAAAGAATTATCCAACTTAAATTTTAAAGGAATAGAAACCTATAAAGGAAAAGGCAAAGGACTATTGAATTGTATATTTATAAAATGTACTAAATAATTTAATTTATAAAATTTATAAACAATATAAGGCGGTGGGTGGGATAAAAATTTAATTATGGTAATTACGGTAATTACGGGTGGGAGGGAGGGATAAAAATCTTAAAAGAGGGAGGGATTAAAAATCTTAAAGGAGGGTGGGTGGGTAAAAACTTTAACGGAGAATCAATATATGAGTCAGAAAACATTAGATTATAAAATCAAAGATATCAGTTTAGCAGAATGGGGTAGAGAAGAGATAATATTGGCAGAAAAAGAAATGCCAGGGTTGATGGCAATACGAGAAAAATATAAAGACAAAAAACCATTAAAAGGTGCAAGGATTGCTGGTTCTTTACATATGACGATTCAAACAGCGGTTTTGATCGAAACATTGGTAGAATTAGGTGCAGAAGTAAGATGGTCTAGCTGTAATATTTTTAGCACGCAAGATCATGCTGCTGCTGCAATTGCTGCCAGAGGAATTCCTGTTTTTGCATGGAAAGGTATGACAGAAGAAGAATATTGGTGGGCAATTGAACAAACTCTCCACTTCGATGGAAAAGGACCCAATATGTTGTTAGATGATGGTGGGGATTTGACTTATTATGTACACGAAAAACATCCTGAACTTCTTTCTGAAATTCGCGGAGTATCAGAAGAAACAACAACAGGTGTTCATCAACTCTACAGAATGCTACGTGAAGGAAAGTTAAAAATACCAGCCATTAACGTAAATGATTCTGTTACAAAAAGTAAATTCGATAACATCTATGGTTGTAGAGAATCGCTTGTAGATGGAATTCGTAGAGCGACAGATATAATGCTGGCTGGAAAGATTGCAGTCGTATGTGGTTATGGTGATGTTGGTAAAGGTTCTGCACAATCTTTAAGAAACAACCATTGTAGAGTAGTGGTTACAGAAATTGATCCTATCTGTGCTTTACAAGCAGCAATGGAAGGATATACCGTAGATATTCTAGAAAATTGGGTAGATAAAGCAGATATTTTTGTAACAGCTACAGGAAATCGCGATGTAATTCGTATCGAACATCTAGAAAAAATGAAAGATGGTGCTATCGTCTGCAACATTGGACATTTCGATGTAGAAATTCAAGTAAAGCAACTAAAAGAATATCCTGGCATTAAGCGAAAAACCATTAAACCACAAGTGGATAAGTTTACATTTCCTGATGGACATAGCATTATTTTATTAGCAGAAGGTCGATTGGTGAACCTAGCAAATGCTACTGGTCATCCAAGTTTTGTTATGTCTACAAGCTTTTCTAACCAAGTTCTTGCTCAGATTGAACTCTATAACAATAAATACGAAGTAGGTGTATATTTATTACCAAAGCACTTAGACGAAATGGTAGCACGATTGCATTTAGATAAGATAGGTGCACGTCTAACACAATTAACACCAGAACAGGCAAAATATATCGGCGTTCCAATCGAAGGACCCTATAAACCAGAACATTACAGATACTAAATCAAAAGGCGGTTTAAACACCGCTTTTTTTATGGAGACCAAAATGATTACACAAACAAAGAAGGATTTATATCTCGAACTAAAAACCTTACTAGATAAAAGAATTCTTGTGTTGGATGGCGCAATGGGGACAATGATCCAACGATATAAACTAAAAGAAGAAGATTTTCGCGCAGAAAGATTTAAAGATCATCCGAAAGAGTTAAAAGGTAACAACGATATTTTATGCCTTACTCAACCAGAAATCATAAAAAGTATACACGAAGAATATTTAAAAGCTGGCGCAGATATTATAGAAACAAATACATTTAATTCTAACAAAATATCCCAAGAAGAATATGGTTTAGTGGAATTAGTGTATGAATTAAACTATCAAGCTGCGAGATTAGCAAAAGAGGTTGCACAAAAATACTCTACACCAGAAAAGAAACGATATGTTGCAGGTGCAATTGGACCAACTTCTAAAACGTTGTCTATGTCTCCTGATGTTAGCAATCCAGCATACAGAGCTGTTAGCTTCGAGCAGATGGTGGAATCATATTTTGAACAGATTCGCGGTCTTGTCGATGGTGGTGTTGATATATTATTGATAGAAACTGTTTTCGATACGTTGAACTGTAAAGCAGCTATCTTTGCAGCTCAGGAATATTTTAAAAAATATCAGGTTGAATTACCAATTATGATCAGCGGAACCATTGTCGATATGAGTGGTAGGACTTTATCCGGACAAACCGTTTCTGCTTTTTGGACGTCGATTGCCCATACACCAAATCTTTTGTCCGTAGGTTTAAATTGTGCTTTAGGTTCTGCACAAATGAAGCCTTTTATCGAAGAGTTGAGTCATTTAGCTACTTGTTATATTAGTTTATATCCGAATGCAGGTCTTCCAAACCAATTTGGTGGATACGACGAAACACCCGATTACATGGCAAGAATCTTAAAAGAATACGCGAAAAACAAATGGCTAAACATTGTGGGAGGATGCTGTGGAACAACACCAGATCATATAAAAAAGATATCAGAAATTGTCTCTGTTTTAGAACCGCGAAAACCAAAAGAAAACGATCACATTCTTAGATTAGCAGGATTAGAAATGTTAGAAATTCGCAGTGATTCTAATTTTATCAACATAGGAGAAAGAACCAATGTTACAGGGTCCAAAAAGTTTGCTCGATTGATCAAAGAAAAAAAATACGAAGAGGCGTTAGAGGTTGCAAAAGAACAGATAGAAAACGGAGCAAATATTATTGATATCAACATGGACGAAGGTATGTTAGATTCTTCTAGCGAAATGGAACATTTTCTAAAACTTATCGCTTCGGAACCAGAAATAGCCAAAGTTCCTATTATGATCGATTCTTCTAAGTTCGAAGTAATCGAAAAAGGACTTCAATGTATACAAGGTAAAGGTATTGTAAATTCTATTTCGATGAAAGAAGGAATAGAAAAGTTCAAAGAACAAGCAAGAAGAGTTAAGCAATATGGTGCTGCTGTTGTGGTCATGGCATTCGACGAAAAAGGACAAGCAGACACATACGAAAGGCGAATCGAAATTTGTCAAAAAGCATACAATATTTTAACCCAAGAAATCGGTTTTAACCCAGAAGATATAATTTTTGATCCAAACGTTTTTGCTATTGCTACCGGTATAGAAGAACATAACAATTATGCTGTTGATTTTATTCGAGCAACAAGATGGATTAAAGAAAATTTACCCTACGCGAAAGTGAGCGGTGGAATTTCTAACTTATCTTTTTCTTTTCGCGGAAACGAAGTTGTAAGAAGAGCAATGCACTCTGTTTTTTTGTATCACGCGATAAAAGCTGGATTAGATATGGGAATCGTTAATCCAGGACAATTGGATGTTTATGACGATATACCAGAAGAATTAAGAAATGCTGTTGAGGATGTAATACTAAACCGAAGACCAGATGCCACAGAACGATTGTTGGAATTAGCAGAAAAATACAAAAACGAAAACAAAGAAGAATCTTCTACGGAAGAATGGAGAAATGCTCCGTTAGAAGAACGGTTAAAATATGCATTAGTAAAAGGAATCGATAAATATATCGAAGAAGATATATTAGAAGCCGTACAAAACAAAGAAAAATATCCAGAAGCCTTAAAAATCATCGAAGGACCCTTAATGGATGGGATGAATTATGTGGGGGATTTATTTGGTGCAGGTAAAATGTTTCTACCACAAGTTGTAAAGAGTGCACGCGTAATGAAGAAGGCTGTGAATGTATTAATACCCTTTATCGAAAAAGAAAAAAAAGATACTAATCAACAAAAAAAAGCAAAAGTGCTTCTTGCAACTGTAAAAGGCGATGTCCACGATATTGGAAAAAACATCGTAGGTGTAGTCCTTGCTTGTAATAATTTCGAAATTATTGATTTAGGGGTAATGGTGCCCAAAGAAAAGATATTGAATACTGCCATAGAAGAAAAAGTTGATATTATTGGACTATCGGGTCTTATTACGCCTTCGCTCGACGAAATGATAGAAATTGCAAGGGAAATGGAAAAACAAAAAATGACCATACCTTTGTTGATTGGTGGTGCTACAACAAGCGAAATTCATACTGCGGTTAAAATTGATCCCGAATATTCATATTCTGTTATTCATGTTCTCGATGCATCGCGAAGTGTTCCAGTAGTAAATCAATTAATCACACCAGAAGAAAGAGAAAATTTTATAAAAAATATAAAAAATAAATATAAATTATTAAGAGAAAAACATTATACTAAAACTGATAAAAATTATTTAACATTAGAACAAGCTCGCAATAATCGTTTAAAGCTAGATTGGCAAAGCTACCAACCACCAACACCAAAATTTTTAGGTATACAACCAGTAAAAGTAGATATAGAAACGTTAATACATTACATCGATTGGAATCCCTTCTTTTTAGCTTGGGAAATGAAGAAAAAATTCCCCGAAATCTTAACAGATCCAAAATACGCAGAAGAAGCAACAAAACTCTACCAAGATGCTCTAAAAATGTTAGAACAATTAAAAAAACAAGTAGAACCAGTGGGGGTAGTTGGTATATTTCCAGCTAATACAAACCCAGAAAATTATGATGATATTTTTGTTTTTTCTGACGAAAATCGTAATCGAAGAATTGCTACTTTTCATGGTTTAAGACAGCAAACAGAAAAACGCGAAGGAGAACCTAATAGAAACCTTTCGGATTATGTAGCACCCTTAGGAACAAAGCCCGATTATCTTGGGGCATTTGCAGTTACAGCTGGAGAAGAAATATTAAAGATTGCAGATTATTACGAAAAACATCATGACGATTATAATAGTATTTTGGTAAAAGCATTAGGGGATAGAATTGCAGAAGCTTTTGCGGAATACTTACATGAATTAGTTCGAAAAAAAATCTGGGGATATGCACCAGACGAAAACCTAACTAACGAAGAATTGATCAAAGAAAAATACATTGGGATTCGACCAGCACCAGGTTATCCTTCTCAGCCAGATCATACAGAAAAGATGATCTTGTTTGATCTTATACAAGTAGAGAAACATACGCCTATACGATTAACAGAAAGTTTAGCAATGACGCCTCCATCTTCTGTTTGTGGTTTGTATTTTTCTCATCCAAAAGCAGAATATTTTAACTTAGGGAAAATTCTAAAAGATCAAGTAGAGGATTATGCACAAAGAAAAGAAATGAGTTTAGAAGAAATAGAGAGATGGCTATCCCCCGTATTAGCATATAAATAGATTTTATACAATATATTTATAAAATCTATCTTATTTTTAATGCTCTAAGAGGGGTATCGTAGTTACTTGCAGCATTCCATAAAATCCAGCCATAACCATGGTTATCTTGGCTGGTTTTAATTTGTCTTAAAATATATTCTTCATTATAATTAGTTACGCGCCATTTAAAGGCTTGAAGCCAAGGTCTTATTTTTACGTAGTCAGGTAATAAGGCTTTAAAATAATTCATGCCTTTTTGGTAAAAATATTCTGGATGATCTGCTGGGTTTGCTATACCTTCGAAACCTCGATTAAAGTGCGAAGGATAAAGCATAGGCGAAATATAATCAAGATAAACACTAATTTTGGGAATATCTTGACCTGTTGCCATAATATCTTTTTTCTCTTGCCATGCAGTTACTCCAAACACATCAAGGCTAAGTTTGGTTTCGGTAGGATATTTTAAAAACCAAGCTTTAAACAAAAACCTTTCTAAGTGCTTTGTTTTATCTTCTGGAGTATTTACATCGTGAAATACTACACCAGATAAATCGCCTTCAGCAGGATATCGCACGTAATCAAATTGTATTTCGTCAACACCAAACGAGAGAAGTTCTTTAAAAATTCGTAGGTTGTAATCTTGTACTTCTTGTTTAGCTGGATCTAACCAAATTGGATTGCCCTTATATTCGATGGTTTTACTTGCTGTATTTTTGTTGTAGATAGCCAAATCTTTTCTGTATTTGATTAGGTTCATATCTTGGAACAAAGCTTGTCGAACAATAACATAGATGTTTTTGCTGTGTAAATAATGAACCAATTTATTAAAGTCTTTTATAATTGCTGGGTGTTGTTGATATTTTTGTACAATAGGGTCATTACTTTTATAAGTTAAAATTCCTACAATATCTTTTGCATCGATTACAAATGCATTGATGGGAGTATTTTTTATTTCTTCTGTATGTTTTATGATGTTATCTATACTTGCTAAACCCCATTGAATGTAAATAGCATATACAGGTTTATCCCATCCTAAGGGGTGATTGATAATTCGTGTTGCAGTAAAATTTGGGATGATCAAATGACGATCTTTTATGCATCGGGAATTTTTTATCTTATCTTTATTAATTTTTATAAATTCTTTTTTATATTCTTTAAAAGATATAATGGTAGAATTAGAATAAGTCTTTTCTATAATATCGTTAATAGATTCTTCGTTATTACAAAAATAAAATTCATCTGGATCTTTTGATTGGGGTAATTGATTTTGTGCATTTTTTCCTGCAACCCTGAATAGATGGCTGGAAAGAGCAAATTTATTATCAACAAGAATCAATAAAACGATTGTGGAAATCAGTATAAGGATTACTAAATAGTATTTCTTTATAAAATTCATACGTGTGCAAATATTTTACGATGTTGTAAGAGTCAAGATTTAAGAAAATTCCTCGAATCGTTGGAGAATCAACTCTAATTAAAAATGAGTTGTTTAAAATCTTACACAAGATAAAATTGTAATATGGAATTAATCAGCATCAATCCTTCTACAGAAGAATTAATCGAAAGATTTTCTCCTCATTCTGGTAAAGAGGTAATTTCGATTATAGATAAATCCCAGAAAGCGTTTAACGAATGGAGAAAGATTAGCATAACTAAACGAAAAGATTTTTTAAAACATATATCCAACAACCTAAAAACGAATAAAAGAACTTATGCAGAGATTATCACCAAAGAAATGGGTAAGCCCATTACAGAAGCATTGGCAGAAATAGAAAAATGTGCTCTATTATGTGACTATTTTTGCGAAAATGCAGAAGAATTCCTAAAACCAGAAAAAAGAACTGGCGCGATAAACCATGCCAAAGAGAATATTGTATCTTTCGAACCGATGGGAACGATCTTAGCAATTATGCCTTGGAATTTTCCTTTTTGGCAGGTATTTCGTTGTGCAATTCCAACGCTTTTAGCAGGCAATTGTGTAATTCTAAAACATGCTCCAAACGTTAGTAGATCTGCCTTGACGATAGAAAATATTATCCAAGAATCTGGTATAGTTGAGGATGTATTTCGCGTAATCTTAATAGAAAACGAGAGGGTATCTGAATTCACCGAAGTACTACTTTCTCATCCACAAGTTGTTGGTGTATCTTTGACGGGGAGTGTAGCAGCAGGAAAAGCAGTAGCACAAATAGCTGGAAAATACCTAAAAAAATCTGTGATGGAATTAGGAGGTTCGGATCCTTTTATTGTATTGGAGGATGCAGATATCGAAGAAACGGTCCAAGTTGCTGCAATGGCAAGGTGTCAAAATACGGGACAAAGTTGTATTGCTGCCAAACGATTTATTATACTTGATTCTGTTTACGAAAAATTTAAAGAATTATTTCTTCAAGAAATGTCTTTGTATGCACAATCGATTGGCGATCCTCTAAAAGAAACAACAAGAATAGGACCAATTGCTCGAAAAGATTTATTAGACAAACTTATATCCCAGGTAGAGGATGCAAAACAAAAAAACGTAAATGTACTATTAGGTGGAAATAGAGCAGATTTTTCCAAAGGATATTTTTATCAAGTAACAGTACTAGAAAATATTACCAAAGAAATGAATCTTTATAGCGAAGAAATTTTCGGTCCAGTTGCAAGTTTATATCGCGTATCTTCGATAGAAGAAGCAATTGCTATTGCTAATGATACCCCTTATGGATTGGGCGCTTCTTTATGGACAAAAAACTTAGACTTAGCAAAAAAAATCATTCCAGAATTGTTTTTTGGTAATGTATTCGTCAATTCGCTTGTAAAGTCGGATCCAGCACTACCCTTTGGAGGAATAAAAGAATCTGGTTATGGTAGAGAGCTATCCATAGAAGGAATAAAAGAATTTGTTAACATAAAAACTATCAGGATTTATTGATGCAATTCGAAAAGAAATTAGAATTACTCGAAGAAATCTTCCAAGAAGGACCAGTAGTAATTTTTCTTTGGAAGAATGAACCCAATTGGCCAGTTGAGTTTGTAACGAACAATGTTGTAGAACTAACAGGTTATACTGCACAAGAATGGAAGGAACAAAAGGTTGTATATAGTAATATTATCCATCCAGAGGATTTAGAACGTGTAAAACAAGAGGTTCGTATATATTCGCATGAACTCAAATTAAAGCGATGGAAACATAAACCCTATAGAATTATCAAAAAAACAGGGGAAACAATTTGGGTTAGAGACTACACTGTTGGCATTTATGACGAAAATAAAAATGTTCTACGATATGTTGGTTATCTTTTAGATATTACAGAACAGCATCTACATCATTTAGAAATAGAAGAGCAACTGAAAAAATATTTTAGTTTTTTCGAACACCATTCTGCTAGTATGCTCATTATAGACCCAGAGACGGGCAAAATTATCGATGCAAACGAAGCTGCGTGTAAGTTTTATGGTTATTCCAAAAATCGTTTTAAACAATTACATATTTTTGATTTGAATACATTGAGTAGTGATGAAATAAAAATTCGAATGGAACAAGCAAAAACTTTTAAGAAGAATTATTTTCAGTTTCCGCATAGACTTGCAGATGGTTCGATACGAGAAGTAGAAGTATATTCTTCTGCAATAGAAATAAACGATAAAAAATTCTTATTTTCGATTATTCATGATATAACAGAAAAGGTAAACTTGGAAAAAGAACTACACAAAATCAATCGCCAGTTAGAAGAATTATTACAAAAAGAAATTAAAGAACGGGTTAATATATACAAAAAATATAATCTTTTATTCCAGCAAAAAATTTTTGGTATTGGAATCCTTCAAGAAGGTAGGATCGTGCAATGTAACGATGAATTGTTAAAATTATTGGGAATTTCGTTAGCGGATGTATCTCAAATCAATTTTTTTGATTTTATCCAGTTTTCGACAAATGAAGACCTCTTAAAAACCATCGAAAGCATGGATTTTAATAAATTTTCTTTTATTCAAGAAGTGCAGTTAAAACATAATCCAGAAAAATACTTTTTGTTGTTTATCGCTCCTTTTATAGAAAAAGAATATAAAAATAAAATAGAATTATTTGTAATACTATACGATATCTCGGAAAAAAAGCAAATCGAAAAAGAAAATCGCGAAAAAGAACAAATGTTACTTCATCAATCCAAATTGGCTTCGATTGGAGAAAGTCTTTCTGCATTGGCACATCAATGGAGACAACCATTAAATTCTTTATCTTTGATGATTCAATTCATACAACAGCTTTCTGAACTAAATCAACTAAATAAAGAAAACCTAAAAGAAGTTTTAGACGAAGCATTGCAACAAATCAATTTTCTTTCCCATACCATCGATGATTTTCGCAATTTTTTTAGAGTCGATCAGGAAAAAAAAGATTTTTCTGTAAAAGAAGAAATCGTATCATTGTTAAAGATTTTACAAATTCAATTAGAAAATCACAATATAAAGATTAAAATTTCTGGTGATGATTTTTATGTTTATGGTTTTCCCAATCTTTTTAAGCATGCATTGTTAAATATTCTCAATAATTCAAAAGATGCTATATTAGATAGACAAAAAGAAGAAAAAGATTTTGCAGGTATAATCTCGATAAACCTTGATGCTAATAAACATTCAATAAAAATTTGTGATAATGGAGGAGGCATTAAAGAAGAAATCCTACCGAAGATATTTCAGCCTTATGTTTCTACAAAAAAAGTTGAAGGTACGGGATTAGGATTGTATTTAACTTATATTATAATAAATAAAATGAATGCAAACATATATTGCTATAATCATACAGAAAATAACCAAAAGGGAGCATGTTTTATCATAAAATTTAGGAAATAACTATGCAAATAGATCCAACACTCTTAGGAGTTGATGATAACATAAAAATCTTACTTGTGGAAGATAGTAAGCTATCGCGAGAATATACATTTCATATTCTTTCTAAGCATTATCAAAACATCAAAACCGCAGAAAATGGTCAAGAAGGATTAGAATATTTTAAAGACTATCTACCAGATATTGTTCTTACAGATATTCGTATGCCAGTAATGGATGGATTAACGATGCTACAAGAAATGCGAAAGATTCGTAGAAATTTTTATTCGATCATTTTATCTGCTCATGACGAAAAAGATATTTTAAAGAACTCTATCGATCAAGGTGTTACAAGGTTTATTACAAAACCCATCAACGTAGAAGAACTTATCAAAACCATAGAATCCATCAAAAAAAATATTATTATTAACAAAAAGATTCAATTGCAACATCAAATTATCGAAAATATCTTAAATTCTTTGAACCTGATTGTTGTTATTACAGATGGTTCTGAACTTTATGCGTTGAATCAATTTGGTTTACAAATGATAGGATATCGTTCTATTATAGATTTTAAAAAAGAACACAAATGTATTTGCGAATTTTTTGTTAATGAACCTGGATTTATTCAAAATAGCGAAAAGTGGCTTACGCAACTAGAACAATTAGAAGAAGAAAAAAGAAAAGTTATGATTTACGATATCAACCTAAAACAAAATCGTATCTTTTATGTTCGATCCAAACCTTTTTTAATGGATCCAAAAAAACGAATTGTTTCCTTTTACGATATTACCTTAGAAGAACAACAAAAAGAAGAATTAAAAAAATTAGCTACCATAGATTTTTTAACAGGAATATACAATCGACATCATTTTCATACACTATTAGAATTTCAGTTAGAAAAACAAATTCGTTATCCCACATCTAATCCCTTCGCTATAATGATTTTGGATTTAGATCATTTTAAAAAGATCAACGATAAACATGGACATTTAGTAGGAGATGAAGTTTTAAAAGAATTTGCTGCTATCGTCAAAAACAACATAAGAAAATCGGATTTTTTTGCTCGTTGGGGTGGCGAAGAATTTATTATATTAGTTCCAGAAACAACCAAAGAACATGTTTTAATTTTCGCGGAAAAAATTCGTGCATTAGTAGAAAATCATTTTAAAAATCATCCTAACTTACCTAAATTGACTGTAAGTATTGGAATAAGTTTGTATACTTTGGGAGATAATATTACAACTCTATTAGAAAGGGCAGATCAAGCTTTGTACAATGCAAAAAACCATGGAAGGAATCGTATAGAATTTATATAAAAATATATTAATATCCCTCTCGTTAAGAGAGGGATTGAATTTTTAGAAAGTTGTGCTATATCCTATAGAGAAATAATAAATCAATTTGGGAATGCTTTGTCTTGGTGTATAGGTATAAGTAAATGGATATCCTGCTGCTGTTAGTGCAGTTTGTATTTGGTTAGAGATATATCCATTGATAATACTGTTTAATATACCTGTATTTTTTGCTGGATCGGGAATTAAACCATCAGAAATCGTAGAAAGACCTAATAATTTAACAGCATCACCTTTATAAGGATCAGAATCGAAAAATCTCGTATCGGGTCGATAGATTCCTACAAACATAAATTTAAGACTTCCCATAGCTAATGTAAAAGGCAAGCTCACATATTTTATCCCTTGCAAATTGTTCTGGGTTTGATAACCTAATCCGGGATCAAAAGATAAAGTCATATTTTGGCTTTCTATTAACGGTATAGAATAGCTTATATATGTAAACGTTGATCCCTCATAACCATCTAGGTTTGTTTCTCCATACAAGGTAATAGAGAGATTTGGTAATGCTTTAGGAGAATATCCTACAAATAGTTCTGTGGATTGATCTATCCCTGTAACACCTTTTGTTGTATTCGGTAGAAGATAAGTGATAATACCGCCAGTCATTTTTCCTAATTTGGTATCGAAAGAATAGCTTAGTGTTAAGTCCACTTCGTCTACCCTTCTTAGTCCATTTGGTTCTTTGTAAAAAGCAGGAGCAAATTCTTCGCCTTTAATCATTGCTTCTTCACGTCCACTTATGGCAGTTTGCATAGCAGTTATTACGGAAGAAAATGGTACTGGTGTTCCCAAAAGATTCCCAGAAATAAAACCATTATAAGCAGAAGCCACGGTACCAGAAACATCACCAGGCCCAGATTGTAATAATTGATCTGTATCTTTATCTTGTCTGTTTGTTAGAGCAAAAGATGACCAGATGTTAAAGGACCAACCTTCGGTAAAATTAAAGGTTATGCTGGGTTGAATTGCAGGTGCTAGATTAAATCCGCTGATAGATTTTTTTTCTTGAACAAATTTATTCTGGAAAACATCTACACCACGAAACACATAAGTAGATACAATGGGTAAATCCACATTTATGCTCGGTTCAAAAGCATTGATTTTAAAAATGCTCATTGAATAAGCAATTATTAAAATTATCAAACTTTTTTTTATGCAAATCTTCATAAATCCTCCATTCTTTGTCTTAGTTTTAACAGAATAATTAAAATGCAAAATCAATACCTAAATAAAATTTTTTAAAGTGATTAAATTATATACAATATGATTAAAAATTGATGTTTGTTGTATAAACAATTAAACCTGTCGTGAATAAAATTTTGATTCTACAAGATTAAATAATCTTGATTTTTTTCGTTTACTAAAAAAATAGCTTTTATGGTAGAAGAGGTATCGGAATTTGATAAATTAAATAATTTCTTCGTAGAAAACAATCTTTCATTGTTTTTAGCATCGAATTCTCCTAGAAGAAAATGGATTTTAAACAGAGCTGGGTTAGAATTCGAAATTTTACCTGCAACTTTTAACGAAGATCAATTTTTGGAAAATTTAACTACCATAACAAAAGAAGGTTATCTATGGCATGTAAAGGAAAAAAATTATAAAGATTTAATCCACGAAATCTGTACCAATTTAGCGATACAAAAAGCGTTGATTATATGGGAAGAGCTTAAAAATAAAAATAAAGAAAAATTTATTGTAATTGCCGCAGATACAATTGTTTATTATAATCAGTTTTTTTTAACCAAACCGAAGGATAAAAGAGAAGCTTTCGAAATGCTAAAATTTCTATCGGGAAAAACCCATACGGTTATAACATCCCATTGTGTAGTAAACCATAAAAAGATTGTTATAACGAAAGATATTATGACCTTAGTAACATTTCGAAAAATTTCTGATAAAGACATTCAGAACTATTTAGAAACAGAAGAGTTTATCGATAAAGCTGGTGCTTATGCTATACAAGGAGAGGGTGCAATCTTGATCGATCATATCGTGGGGGATTATTTAAATATAGTTGGTCTTTCTCTAAATGCTGTCTTATTTTTATTAAACGAAATTAAAGTTCAGTCGACATTATAACAATATGGAATATGTATTTGTATATGGAACCTTACTTTCTCAATTAAATCATCCATTAAACAAAAAAATGCTCAGAGAAGGAATTCTAATAGGGGATGGTTTTGTAATGGGTAGTCTGTATGATGTGGGAGAATATCCAGCAGCAATTCCATCTCAAGAATCGATTATTCTAGGAGAAGTATACAAAATACCAGAAACCTTTTTTTTCGAATTAGATGATTACGAAGGCTATAATCCCTATAATCTGAATGATTCTCTATACAAAAGAAAAAAGACAAAGGTCTATCTTATCGATAAAAAAGATATATCCGACAAAGACTCGTTGTTAAAAAACAAAGAAAAATACCATAAATTGTTCTGTTGGATCTATTGGTATAATAAACCTATAAATCATCTAAAAAAGATTCAAGAAAATTCTTACATCGATTATTTACACAATAAAACAAACATACATAAAATTTAATTGCCACTATTCCCAACAAAAACTTTCTATGTTTCTATGATAGATTCCACCGATGGAGAACTATTGTACCAAGAAATTCAGAACAAACAAAATCATTTAGAGCGTCTTTATACATTAGTAGAGATTTTAAGAAATCATTGTGAATGGGATAAAAAACAAACCTTCGAATCTTTAAAAGATTCTTTGTTAGAAGAAGCATACGAGGTAATCCAAGGAATAGAAGAACAAAATGTCGAAATACTAAAAGAAGAAATAGGAGATTTGCTGTTTCTTACACATTTTTATATTAAATTATGCGAAGAAAAGCAATACTTTTCCAAAGAAGATGTATATGATTTTGTAATCAATAAACTGATCGAAAGGCATCCACATGTTTTTAAAAACCTTAGAGTTAAAGATACAACAGAAATTTTAAAGAATTGGGAAGGTTTTAAAAAAAAGTCTTTTGGCGAAAATACAGAATTTTTACCAGCACTCATGCGTGCTCATAAAATACAGAAAAAAGCAAGTTTGGAAGGATTTGACTGGCAACCAAACGAAAACCATCATATAAAAGAAATCCTAGATCAGTTAAAATCGGAAATTTTGGAGTTAGAGAAAGAATTAATTCAAAATAACAAAGACAATATAGAAATGGAAATCGGAGATATACTTTTTTCTGTTGTAAATCTTGCAAGACATCTTGATTTATCTGCTGAACAAGCATTACATAAAAGTATAGAAAAATTTATAAAAAGATTTAATAAAGTAATGGAAATATACCAAAAAGAAAAAGACGATCGTTTAAACAAACAAAGTCAGCTAGAAGAAATTTACCAGAGAATTAAAAAAGAAGAATGAAGATACATTACAACATGTCCTTAGCAGAAAAAACTACTTTTGGCATCGGAGAAGTAGTTCCATATTTTATCGAAATCATTAATAGAGAAGATCTGATTCAAGCTATCAACTTTATTAAAGAAAATCAATTATTTTATTTTATTTTAGGGGAAGGTAGTAATACGATTGGTATAGATAAAAAATTACCTCTTGCTATCTTACATCCGAATAATCATCAAGTTATCTATAAGATCGAAGATAAAGAATTTCATTTTCGTTTGCCTACTAGCGTTCAATATAAAGAATTTTATCAAATCACCATAGACGAAGATTTGCTCGATGTTGTGAATTTTTATTGCGAAAAAAACAAAAGAATACAAATCATTGCGGATGCTGGCATTAATTGGGATTATTTTGTTTTTTTTAATATTTTACATGGAATTGGTCATTTTACTGCGATGTCAGGAATTCCGGGAAAGGTTGGATCGACGCCTATTCAAAATGTTGGTGCCTATGGAGAGGAAATAAAAAATTTTGTAAGAGAAGTTGAGACTTTACTACTAGAAAATCGTACTACTACACAAAAAATCTTTTCTAATTCAGAATGCCAATTTCGATATAGAGATAGTATTTTAAAAAAACATCTGAATCGTTTTTACATAGAAAAAGTAATTTTCGATGTTTCTTTGGAAAAAGACATTCCCATAAAATATCCGGAATTAGAAAAAACTTTTTATAAAGAAAAGGATTTATTTAAACTGAATGATTTCGAAGAATCTTCGATAAAAAGCGAAACCATAAAACAATATTTTCAATTAAGAAAATGTGTTTATTCAATACGTAGAAAAAAAGGTATGATATTAGATGGAGTTTATTCTAAATCTGCTGGATCTTTTTTTACCAATCCCATACTTACAGAAGAAGAATTTCTGCAAGTTCAAAAAAGGATCAATCATATTCCATATTTTAAAGAAAACGAACATTATAAAATTCCTGCTGCTTGGTTGATCGAATATGCTGGTATTCAAAAGGGCGAAAAAAATTTCCATAATAATGTTGGGATTTCTCCTCTGCATGCATTGGCTTTAATCAATTATGGTGCAAGATTCAATGATTTAAAAGAATTTATAAAATATATACAAGAAAAAGTTTATAAAAAAACTAATATAATTCTAAATCCGGAACCAATTTTTATGGAAGATTTTATCTATAAAATTTAATCACTATATTTTCTGCTAATTTGGGAAGAATCAATTCGTTTTTAAGAATTTTATAATCGATTTTGGGGTCTATCGAAATTTTAAAATCTTTTAAATTCTTGTAGGGGAAATTGATGATGCATTCTCTTATGTCGAATGGTTGATATTTTTCGATGTTAAGAAACAATTCTCCTTCGTTTTGGTAAAAACTTCCTGTAATAAAAATTTTTGTTCCTTGGTAGGGAAATGGTCCGAAGGTAAATTGTGTGTTGAATAATTCTTTTTTGCGTAGACCTTTAAAAATATATAGACGATGCTTAAATTCCGAAATCACTAATTCTCTAAAAAGCAAGATTAATTCTGCCGATGCCCATCCATGAAAACCATCACCCATTACACCACCATTGGAGGTTGGATGGATTGCTTCTGGATATGCCCAAAGTCTACCTCTTTTTTGTAAGACTCTTTTTAGAATTTTTCTTGTTACTTTGGGATAATTTAATTTTAAAAAGCATTGAGCAACTTGTAAACTTAGATAAATGTTAAAACCCGAATGAATAATCGTATGAAAAAATAAATTATTTATAAAATAATTTTTATAAATTGATTTTACTGTTCGCGTAATTTCTAAGTTTGATAAAAGGTTCAATTGGAGTGGGTAAAGATCTACAATGCTACCAATTATACCTGGATCAATTCCTCTATTAGGTGCAGCTGTTAAAATTCCGTATTTTTCCCTTTCGTTTTTCGAGATAATCAAAAAGTCTTGAATGTATTCGTTCATTTCTTTTAAAAAATAACGATGATGTTCCTGAAAGTTTGGAACAACTGAACAAGCATAAGCTGCATCTCTTAAGCCAGCAATCGACCATAAGTTATCCCAATAGTAATAATCTGCTGGTCCTAAATGTTCTGCACTAAAACCAGAGGGCATAAGTTTTTTTAAGTATCCTTTTTTTCTTTTTTTGATGATCCAATTTGCTGCTTTAATGATAGAATAAATCAATTCTTTTAATAATTCGATATCTTTGGATTTTTTATAATAATCCACAATGGTCCAGATTGCTTGTCCTGTGGAATCCCATTCTCCTTCGTGAGATTTAAAAAAACCGTCACCTTCTTGTCTTGCTGGATAAGTTTCTAGGACATTTCGAGTTTCTTTTAAAAAGTTCCAACTGGATAAAGCAGAAAGCATGTATGCAGCATCGCGAAACCAGAATTGCCTATATGTATAGATGCCTGGTGTAACCTTTTTTTCTGTTTGTAGTTCGTATACAATGTTGGAATGAAGATCCGCTGCTTTATTCCATAACGATCTTGCGCAAATAAATTTACTTTTATTTCTTGTTATTTCTTGCCATTTCTTTTTAGATTCTTGAATTTCTTGTAAAAAGTTTGTTGGATCTCTATAATAGTCTGTTATTTCTTGCCAACCTCGAACTATATATTTGGTTTTTATGTTGTTATTTGTATCGATATCTTTGGCTTTGGTTTTTCGTTTTTCGGTCTGATCTAATGTGTCGAAAGGATCGAGTTGAGTATATGCTAATTGTTCGTAGGTTCTAGTGTAGAAAAAAATATTTTGTGCTTCGCGCGACGGAGTTAATGGGTAGATAAATACACCCGTAGCAACACCGTAAGGACAAGTGATGCTTCTTAAATTTGTGTTAGAAAAATATGCATCGCCTTTTTCTAAGTTCGATAAATGAACAAATTTGGGTTTTGTCAATAGGATGATTTCTTCTTCGTTGTTGATAAAAATACTTGCATAGTTTTCGTAGTCTATATATTCTAATTGTTTGATGAGTGTTCCACCTTCGGGATTAAAAGGACGAATACCAATCAATAATTCCCAATCGTAACTATTGGTTTTATAAGAAATCTTACTTAGAGCAGTTTTTCCTGTTTTTGTATCTCCACAGAGTTCCCATTTTACAATTAAGTCTTTTTTTGTATAGGTTATAATAGGTATAGGAAGATTATCTTCGTATTCTATTTGAACATGAACATCGTTTCTGTTTGGTGTATAAAATTTGTTCTGATGTTTAAATGCAAGTTCAATAGAATAATATCCAACTACGGGAGAAAAACTACCTGCTGGATCAATCATACTAAAAAAACTAGATTCTGGACCGCGAAATCCAAACCAGTTTCTGTGCGTTAAATTTAAACTTAGCATTGAACTAGCACGTGGTATAAAAGATGGATCTAAGGGATTATATTGCCTTTCTACCCAATAGGGACCTACAAAGTTTCTATAAAATTGAAAAAAACAATAATTCCACATTCCCGATGCAATAACTCGGGAAGCTAATGGTAGATTTTCCGAAGGAAATTGTGCTTTCGTTGGATTTGTTAGCTTAAATGCATTTCGAACTAATTCTATAACTTCTGGATGTAAATTTGCTAATGGAGTAAATTTTATTATGGTGTTTTTTAAAAAATTCATCGATTATAAGCTAATGCATCGCTTTCGTCGTTGTATATATCAAACATATCCATCAATTCTACTACTTCGAATACTCTTTTAACTGCTAAGGATAAATTCGATAGTTTTAGGTTTCTGTTTCTTTCTTTAAGATACCTCATGATAGAAACAAAAACCCTTAAACCAGAGGATGACATATATTCCACATCACTTAAATTTAATATAAAGTCTTTGTTGGGGTTTTGTTCAATAAGCTTCATTAATTCTGATTCTATTTCGGAAGCCAAGTGTACATCAATTCTCCCTTTTAAATAAACAATTATGTGATTGTTTTCTTCCCTAGTGTCTATGCTCATGGTTTCTCCTTTTTTTTAGAATTTTCTTAAATAACACATAAATTCACTTTTATCAAAAATCAAGAATTATTTTAATTATAGTGATTATTTAACAGAATTTTACATTGATATTAAATATTTTTAACAATGGTTAAATAATTTTTATTGTTTTTGTGTTTGTAAACTGTTCTGTCCATGAGTGTATGTACTAAATAAATTCCAAAACCACCTTCTTTTTCTCCTAAGAGATTTTTGATTAAATCAGGTTTTTGAATTTTGTAAAAATCATATTGTTTTCCCGAATCAATAAAAGTGATCATGATAAAATTAGGTTCAATTTTAATCTTACATTTAAACGTTGGATTTTTGATTTCTTTTTCTTCGTAAGCATACAAACAAATATTGGTAGCGATTTCGTCACAAGAAAGCAAAATGTCGTTTAATATATCTTCGGAAATTTTGTATCGCGCAAGTATTGCATCTATTTCGTTGATTAATTTAGGAACACTCTCTTTTTTTGCTGGAAGAATAATGCTAAATTCATTTTTGATAAATTTTAAACTAAATTTACTGATTAGAATTGTAAAATCATCGTCAGGAATTTCTCTATTAATAAATCTTATAACATCTTTATAAATATAATCAACTATTTTGTGAGTAGGTTGTTTTTTATGCAAAACGATTTGATTGATTAATCGTTCTATTCCATATTCTATGTTGTCGTTATTCGTAGATTCTGTCACACCGTCTGTATATAATACGAGAATGTCGTTTTTTCTAAGTTGAATTTCTTTTTTTTCGAAAAATACATCTTTGGAATTTAATACACCTAACGGTATTCCTTTTGCTGATAGAATTTCATAAGAATTATCATCGTGAATAAGAATCATATTGTTATGACCTGCGGATGCAAATTCCAACGTTCCTTTTGTGGAATTGTATTTTGCAAGAAAAACTGTAACAAACATTCCCGATTCGGATTCTTCGAATATCAGATTGTTGGAATAATATAAGATTTTTGCTGGATCATCTTCTTGTCGCATCACTGTTCTTATAATGGAGTTTGCAATTGCCATGAACAATGCAGCTGGTAGAGATTTACCAGAAACATCTGCTATCATAAAAAAACAATTGCCATAAGGAGATTCTATGTAGAAATCAAAAAAATCTCCACCAGTGGTTTTTGCTGGAATTGTTTTTGCAAAAAATTCAATAGACTTATGGATGGGCAAATTATTCGGTAAGATATTTTTTTGAATTCTAGCTGTAATTTCGATTTCTTTTTGTATGCCTGTTAATTCTATGCTTTCGAAGGTTTTCGATATCTGAGAAGCTATAGTAAAGAGTAATCGAAAATCTTCTGCATCTAGAAATTTTTTGTTGATTGGATCTGTTGCACATATAATGCCAAAAGGATTGCCATCGCTCTTTAAAAGAGGAATTAATATTGCGCTTTTTGTTTTGTATCTTTCTGGAAAGATAAATTCTTTTAATTCTGGAACTTCGTCAAAGTTTTTAATGTAAAACGGAATCTTTTTATCTAATACGTATTGAACCAATTTAGGAGAAATTTCGTATTGATCGATTTGAAATCCTTTATAAGATAAAGGAATATATTTTTTTATGTTATTATCGTAAACAATAAACGAAAGACGACTAATTTTTAATTCTGATTGTATTGTACTTAAAACTAAGTCAGCGATTTCGGAAATATCTTTATGTTCTACAAGGATTTGTGCAATTTTGTGTAAGGTAGTTAATTCGCGTACTTTTTGTTCAAGCTGAATGTTCGCTTCTTCTATATAATCCATTAGTCGTCTTCTTTGTAATGCTATTGCGACGGAATCAGAAAAACTTTGGAATAGAATCAAATCTTCTTTCGTAAACTCGGAACGATCAATTGTATTGATAACTTCGATAACACCTATTACTTCGTTATTTACGATTAGTGGGCATGCCATTAGATTACGAGTAACCATGCGACTAATTTTATCTACATCTTGGTAAAAATGGGGATCCGAATGTGGATCATTTACAATAAAAGATTGTTTTGTTTCGGCACATTTTCCCACAATTCCTTTTCCTTTAGGGATACGAATACCTTTTAAGTTACTATCTCCCGTAATGATGTCAAACACAAGCTCTCCTGTGTTCAAATCAACTAAGAAAACACTGGCACTTTCTGCTCGTAAAACTTTGGTTGCACTTTCCAATACATTTTTGATCATTTCTTCTAGTTTTTTGGAAGAGTTAATGATATTCGATACTTCTAAGAGGGAATAGAGTTTTTTTTCCATATCTTGATAAAGTTGGATTAAATGCGAATTTTCTAGAAGTAAAAGAATGGATTTATTAAAAGGTATATAGATATTCTGGTTGTGTTGAATTGCACCATTGATCAATAAGGAAAACGAAGCAAAGATATTTTTTACTGTATAAAAATCTTTCTCGTAGAAGAGTTTATTTTTAAAACCTTTAATAACTATAATTCCTATTGCACCTTCGGGAGAAATCAAATTATATATAATTATGGGTTGATTTAAGTTAAATTGTTTTGCAAGAGGAGAATCTAGGTTAATATAAATATTTTCTTGGTTGTAAAAAAAATATTTTGCAAGTTCTAATTCTTCTATACTAACTGAGGAATAGGGTTTTAGTTCTCCATTAGCATCTACAAAGAATAGAATTACTTCTTCGACTTTTAAGATTAGTTTAAGTTCGTTTATAAATAAATCTAACGCTTTTTCTAATGGTTGTGTTAGTTTAAATTCAATATAGTTTTTATATTGTTGTTCCAATATCCACCCTCAGCTTTCTAATAATTTTGTTAAAGCTTTGCCATCATAAAGTTCAATAGGTCGATTGTTGCAATAATCGATTGCAGAAGAGCTAAACTCCGAAACAGTTAAATATATACCGCGTGTAGCGTTTTCGGACTTCATTTTATCATGGAATTCTCTAACCTGCATTTCGCTTATTGGATGTACTTCTCGATAAAGTCTTACAAGAATATTATTTACTTTATATGGACTGTTCTGTCCATAATCTGTACATACACCAGTAATTACAGAATCACTGTCTACGTTAATAAGCAATGGTTTAAGTTTAAGTTTATCTAATAACTTTCTAAAAAAGGTTTCGAACTGAATTCTATTAGAAATTAATAAATCTTTAATAGCATCACTTGTTTTAAATTCTGCATATTGTTTTAATTTTTCTTTAACATCTTTATAATTAGGCTGAATTCCTTCAATATATTCCCAATGTTCGATTGCTTTGGTAATGTTTTTTAATTTTTCGTATGCAATTGACATTAGATAATGGGCAAATAAATCATCATTTGAACCTTTGTTTAGGTGTACAATCGCTTTATCTAATTCATTGATTGCTTGGGAATAGGATTCTGTGTCGATCAAAATTAGTCCTTTAAGTAATAATGCTTTTGGTTTTATTTTTGGATCCTTTTCTACAATATCTAACAGTTGTAAAGCCTTGTTAAATTCTCCTAAATACCGATAGGTCTGAGCTAAATAATATAAATTCTCTGGTTCTTTTGGATCTATATCTTTTGCTTTTTCTAAATATATCTTTGCTTCGCTATAAATTTTAATATGAAATAGGGCTTTACCTAATGTCGATAAAGCTGCAAAGTGTCTGCTATTAATCTGAACAGCTTGTTTTAATAGATTGATTGCGTTTTGATAAGCTTTCCCCATATAGAGTAATTTCCCTGCATGGTAAAAATTATCCGCATTGGTGGGTTCAATTTTTGTTAGAATCAGATATTCGTTTTTTGCATCTGTATAGTTACCACTACTTTCTAATGCATAGGCTAAGTACTTTCTTGCTAATATTTCGTTTACTCTTTGGTTGTATCGACCAAACTTTAAGATTCTTTTGTAATACATGATAGCATTTTGATAGTCGCCTATTTTTTCGTAGGCTAAACCAGATAAAAAATTTGCAGTGGGATTCCTTTCGTCCTTTTCTAAGAGTTTTTCTAATAAAAGTATGGCATCTTTAAACTGGCCTTTGTTGATTAAAACTTCTGCTTCTTCTTCGTTCCCTGGTGATGTAACATATTGGTATAAAGATATAATGCCAATAATTATGACAAAGATAATAAATCCAATCGTAATGTATGTTGTAATTTCCATTTTTGGTTAATTTATATTTATAATAAAATAGGATCAATTCAAAAACGATTGAAAGAAATAAAATTACAAAAAAAATGTACATCTACAAGAGGGGGGTGTAGCTCAGTTGGTAGAGCGTTAGAATGGCATTCTAAAGGTCGGGGGTTCAAGTCCCCTCACCTCCAAAAGAAATTTTCGTTGTCTATGATGGGATTCTTTTTATTTTAATTAAAGGATATGTTATGGCTATAAGAAATATTTTAAAGATTGGAAACCCTATACTACGTCAAAAATCAGAAGAAGTACCGTTGAACGAAATTCGTTCCAAAGAAATCAAAGATCTGGTAAAAGATATGTTTGATTCTATGAAGGCAGCCAATGGTATTGGTTTAGCAGCACCACAAATTGGTGTATTAAAACAAGTGGTAATTGTTGGGTACGAACCTACGAATCGATATCCCAATGTAAAATTTGATCGCGAATATGATGGTATTAAATATAGAGTATTTATTAACCCTAAAATTGAATATCTTACACAAGAAACAATGGGATTTTGGGAAGGTTGTCTTTCTGTCCCAGGTATGAGGGGATATGTGGAAAGACCAAAAAGAATTCGTATCACTTTCTACGATATGGAAGAAGAATTTCATGACGAAATTATAGAAGGATTCGAAGCAATTGTTGTACAACATGAATGTGATCATTTAGATGGTATACTTTATGTTGATCGATTAAAAGATACAAAGCTATTTGGTTTCGACGAGGAATTCGAAAAAGCTAAACAATATCCACCTATAAAAGTATAATCCTATATTTTTAAGAATAGACGAGTATATTCCCACATTAAGTTTAATTGATCTAGTAAGCTATGATCCGAATTTAAAAGAATGGTTTGGCATTGGGGATTTTTCCCCATGTAATTAATGCTTACAGAGTAGGGCACAGTTTCGTCGTTAATTCCATGAAAAATCAAAACTGGTAATTTACGATCTAATGGTACATCTTCGTATTTTTTTGCATCTAAGTAAAAATTATAACTTAAAGGCAGGGTCTTATTCCATTGGTAATGTTGTACGTCAATATATCCTTTTTCTTTCCATTCTTTGAATCGCTCTTTTTCGCGTTTTAGAATGCGTTGAGTAAATTCAAATGCTGGTGCTAGTAATACAATCTTTTCTATTTTTTTAAAAAGAGGATGTTTTTCTGTTAGGTTAGCACAAAGAATAGAAACATAACCACCTAAACTCGAACCAACTAAAACATATTTTTCTTTTGGATTATTTTTTATGATGCTTTCTATCTCAAGAATCTGATCTGTTAAAGATAAGTCCGTAAAATTATTGCAATTTAGATCGGGGATTTCTATGTCTATATTATATTTCTTAAATTGTTTTCGGAAAAATTGTGCTTTTTTGGATTTTGGACTGGATGCGAAACCATGTAAATAAATAAATTTCATAAATTTTCCTTATAATATATTTAATAATATTTTTATAAATTCTTCTGATAATTTTTTAAAAGGATTGCTTCGATGTAGTAATATCTCTATTGGACTCGAAAGATTTTTATCGTTAAAGAATAAAAAATGATCTGTATCGTTTACAACAAAAAGTTTGTAATAGTTCGGATTGATGTTTTTTTGGTTTTCTAAAATAGAAAGAAAAACCTCTTCTGGCATTTCTTCGTCTCTTCTGGAAATAAAATGAACTATATTTATATTTTTTTTATTAATTAAATTTTTTAATAAATCGTAAAAATAGATATTTTTTGCTTCTTTTAAAAAATCTATATTTTCTGGAAGCTGAAATCGCGAAATAGTTTTTCGAAAGGCTATTAAATCTGGATGAACTTTATTTTCGATGTATTCTTTTTGTTTTTCTTCCCATTTTTCTTTGGGTATAATTTCGTATTCTTTCTGATTTTTCCAAAGATATGCTTCTTTTTTCGATTCTTCGATAATAGAATTTTCGACGGAAGTAATTTTCATTGTATTTAAGATTAATTCTATATAATAATCCAGCAAAGAATTGATATAACCACATTGACTTAGAATCATTTTATTTGAAATGGAATATTCTAACAATGCCATCATAGCAATATTACAACCATCACCGTGTGCAAAAACAATTAATTCTAAATTATCGTAGTTTTGTTTTTTCCATACATCAATTTCTTTAAAGATTTGAATAAGTTGATCTTTTAATAAATTTCGCGAGAAAAAAATGTGTGGTTCTTGGTAAGCATCTTTTCTATCGTAAACAATTGGAATCATATCATTCTGTAAAAACATTACAGATAAGTTTAATCCTTGATTCGTTTCTATGTTGTGGGTGTTCCAGAACTTATCCATTCTTTGATCGGGAACAATGAGAATTATTTTTTTAGGTTGATTCGCTTTTAGATAAAAAAATTCAACATCATTTTTTTTATAAGAAATCCACGATAAATTTTGTTTTGCGATAAAGTTTTTTATACTTGGATAGTGACGTATTAGTAAAATCAACATTAGTGTTGCTAATAATCCTATAAAGCTATAAAGAATGATTTTTTGTGATTTTTGCATAACTTAAAATACAAAATAAATAAATTGAAATCCGGATTGTGCTAATGCGGGTAGTAACAATCCAAACGTAATTCCGCCAATAAATAACAACAAGTAAAAATCATATTTTCGAAATCGTTGGAAGTGTTCTGGTTTATACTGAATCCAATGAAAAAACATTGTTAAGAGAAATAATCCAAAAAATGTATCGAGGTAGGGGATTTGATTCATAGAAAAAAAGTTTTTACCCATTACATCGTAGATAAAATCCACATCGCCATTATTCATAAGAAATTCATTTTTTATTTTACTAGAATTGTTTACAAAGCTACCTTTTAAAAGTTGTCCCATAATTTCTACGGAACGATATTCTTTGTCTGCAAAAACGACTTTATTCGAGCGAAACATTAAAGCACCTAATACAAATAAATAAAAAATAAATAAAATTTTTAAAATTATTAAAATAATATTTCGTTCTGGTACAGTCTTTATTTTTAATACATTTTCGAAGAATCTTTCAACAGCTAAAAGAGCTCCCCACATAGTACCCCAAGCAATGTATGTGTAATCTGCTCCGTGCCAAAAGCCCCCAAGCGCAAACGTGATGATTTGGTTTATATAAGTCCTAACTTCCGAGATTTTGCTTCCACCTAATGGTATATAGATATAATCTCTAAGCCATGTAGCTAATGTTATATGCCAGCGTTGCCACATTTCTCGCGCAGATCGCGAAAAAAATGGAGCACGAAAATTTTCTGGTATATCATATCCTAATAGTAAAGCACTGCCACGTGCAATGTCGGTATATCCAGAAAAATCACAATATACCTGAATAGAAAATCCAGCACCGGCTAAAAGGATTTGGTGGAATTCGAACGTTTCTGGCAAACGAAATACAGGAGCGATTAATCCACCCATTGGATCTGCAATTAAAACTTTTTTTATCAGTCCGCCTATAATAAACCACATGCCTGTAAATACATTTTGGATTGTAAGACGCGGTGATTGACCAAAAAAATCTGAATACCTCATGATAGGACCGGCAATTAACTGAGGAAAAAACAATATAAAAAGCGAATAATCGACGAAAGATCGTCTATCTGTAATTATTCCTCTATATATATCGATAGAGTATGCCATAATCTGAAACGTATAAAAACTAATTGCAAGGGGCAAAAAAATACTCGTAGATTTGGGGAAAATTTCATTAGAAATACCAATATCGTCGAAAAATTGAACAAAAAAATTCGCATATTTAAAAAACGAAAGATTAGCTAATAAAACAACAATAAGAATCCATAAAAATATCTTTTTTTTGTGAGGAAATTGAAACATCAAAATATTAAAAATATGACTTATTATAATTATACTAAAAAAATGCAGAGTCCATCTAATGCCTACAATGCCTTCTTCAGTTAAACCCCATGTAGCATAAAATATCGTCGATGCAACCAAAAGAACGAACTTTTGTAATTTAGGACCTAAAAACCAATATAAGATATAAACAACTGCAAAAAAAATAAAATATAGAATAGAATTAAATAACATGTAATGTTAAAATTTTTTTGTTGGTTTATTGTGTCAATAATCAATAAACGATTTGGTTCTCTTTTAAGATGCCTTGTTGGCTTAAAAAAGATATTGCTTCTTTTAATAAAAATTCTTTTTCGTTGGGTAATCCTTCGTTTTTTACTTTGTTTAATAAATGGTTTAATGTTTTACCATAAATAGGTCCTTCGGGAATTCCTAAATTTTTTAGATCATTTCCGTTGAACTTTAATTTTTTTACTGTTAATTCTTTCTCTTTTTCTTTTTCGCGTTCGATAAATAGCAATAATTTTCGAATTTGTGGTGGCAATGGAACATTATGATAATTTTTAATTTTTCTGTCGGATAATCGAAGTAAAATCAAATCCTCTAAATCTTCTTGGGATATTTTTTTTACGAATTTTTTAATAGCTTTATCAGTAAAATTCGAAGTATAATAGAACATATGGTGTCGAATTAAAAAATAAACTTTATTAATAATTTCTTGGGGATACTGAAATCTTTTTAATATTTTGTAAGAAATCTTTGCACTTATAACATCTTGGTTTAAATGTACGATTTTACCATCTTTTTTGATTTTTGTATCATGTGCTTTTCCGATGTTGTATAATAAACCAGCTAATCGTAAAGATAGTTTATTTTCTTGAATTGCATCACAACTATAAATGCAATGACTAAATACATCGTTTTTATAGAAATCCTTGGGACGTAAGTTTTTCGTTTCTGTAAGTTCAGGTAAAAACCAATTTAGTATACCGAGTTCATCCATCACTAAAAACGCGAGACTAGGTTTTGCAGATAATAAAATTTTATTCAATTGATTTCTTAGAAATTCTATCTCTAATGCATCGAATTCTTCTTTGGAAAGATTTTTTTTTATTTTATTTTGGGTTTCTTCTGTTAACGTAAAATCCATCTGAGAACAATAAACAATTAAATTAAAAATCTGTTTTATGTTCAGTTGCTCTGGTTTAATAATTCTTATAAGACCTTTTTGGTAATCTAATAAATCTTCTCTGTTTCCTTTCCATCGGCGATTTTTATAATCGTAGTAAAGTCGATCCACAGAAATTAACACATGTGGATAAACAAAATGTCTTTGGATGATAAAATGAAGGCTATTTTCGTTTGCATAATCAAAAATCACTTTAAAAGAATTTTTATATTCGTAGAATTTAGCATTATTTTGAAGATTTTTTTTAAAATAATTTAATAAATTAAAATAATGTTCGTCAGGAGGAGAAAAAACAAGTACAGGCTGATTGCTTCGCAAATATTTAATGGATTGACCACTAATAAAATTTAATAAAACATGGAATGGTTGATTTTTTAACCATTCTATAATTTCTTCTTTTACATGATAGAGTTGATGATCCGAACGAAAGGGTTTCATAAATTGTAAAAATAGTCTAAAAAATCAAAAAACTTTCGTTGTCATTAAAAAAATATCTTTCTTTTTTAGAAAAAAATAAATGGCTTGTAATTAGCATTACAAATTTTGGATTTATGTCTTTAAAAAATTCTGTTCCTTTGATTCGACTGCCCTATGTACACAAGCAATATGTATCGTGGGGAGAGATGGATGCATTTCAGCATCTGAATCATGTTGTTTATGTGAAATATTTCGAAAACGCAAGAGTAGAGTTTTTAAAAGATATGGGCATATGGGATCCTACTCAAAAATCAGAATATGGGCCTGTGGTTGCTAAATTAGAAATGCAATTCAAAAAACAAGTTCGTTATCCAGCTGTTCTAGATGTAACAATCGGTTTACTGGAATTACAAAGTAGAAACTTTACATTTGGTTGTACTATGTGGGATCAGCATAACGATTTAGTGTATATTGCGTTGGGAAATTTTTATTGGATACATTTTGCTTCGGGGAAAATTGTTTCTTTACCAGAAGAGTTTAAGAATAAATTTAGACCTTATCTAATTACTAAAGAAGTAAAATAAAAATTGATATGAAAAATTTAAAATTTTTTTTAATATTTTTTTTAATAAATTGTTTAAATTTGAATGCAGAAGATATTAAAATCTATCGTGTTGTTGTTGATCCGGGCCATGGTGGAGCACCAAAAAAATCCAACGATGATAAATGGGATCCTATAACAAAACAATATTTAGATGTTTATAATACTGGCATGCGATATAAAAATTATTACGAAGATGTAATTGTTCTGCAGATTGCTAAAAAATTGTATCAGATTTTAAAATTAACAGAAACAGAAGATGGATGGAAAAAATTCGAAAACATTCTAAAACAATTTTCAAGCCAAGAAAAGTTTCAAAGGATTATCATTAAAAGTTATCTTTCGAGAACTACCAATTGGCAGGAACGAGGACTGCCACTAGAACATAAAAATATCAATGATCCCTATCGTTTGTTTGATTATCCCAAGAATAAAAAAATTCAACCTGGTAGGATTTCTTATATCAATTCTTTAAAACCTCATTTAGTCGTTAGCATTCATCTAAATCCAGGGGGACCAGGACATCCAGGTGGTATGGCAGCTGTACTTGCTCCGGGTTATAAAACCTTCGATTTGTTAAGAAAAATTACGTTAGGGGAAGAAAAACCAGAAGCATTTAATCAATTGCCATGGGCACCATTTTGGCTTGTCAACGAACGCAATTGGAATAAATTCGAAATGGCAATGGCAGATACATGGGTTTATTTCCATGGTTTTAGATGGAACAAAGATACAAAAAAACCTTGGTTGGAAAAAAACCGAGGAATTCGCTACAACATGATAACTTGGCGATATAAGGATAAACCAGATTGGGTAGAACGTGCCATAAAACAACGTAAAGAAAATCTGCCAGGTCCATACGCGATGGATTACAAATTGTTTGTTCCAGAGGGTCCATTCTGGGATCGCGAAAGAAGTGAATTAGAATATTGGCGAAGAGAGCAACCAATTCCTAACTTAAATATTGCTTTTGGTGGAGATAATCACTTAGCATCGGACGAATTGTTGAGGTTTATTCAATATGGTTTAAGAATACAAAAACCAGAATTGGATAAACAAAAAAGAATTAGCGAAATTGTCGATCCATTTGTAAGTACTTATGGATTACCAACATTGGTAAATGCAATTTGTGCTTACCTAGAAATCGCTCATTTGGATGTAGAAAGAGACAGAGAATTTGTGATAAAGTATCAAAACGAAATTGCACGCTCTCTTGCTGTGGGAATTTATTCTCTTTTTACAGGATTAGAATTAAAAAAAGATTATCAAGGACCTTTTAGACCAAGAGGTGTAAATGTCGATTTTGATAAATATATAAAACACAAAGATGGAAATTATTTTGAATTAGTAGTAGAATAAATATGAAAAAAATAAAATTAATTTTTTGGTTATTTATAGTTATCAATACTTCGATGTTATTTGCTCAACAATATGCAGATCAAATGACTGTTTCTTTGTACGAGCAATTGCTGAATGAATCTGGAGAAAACTTAGGTTCTGCAACAAAAGAAAATTATAATGCTCGAATTCAGGATTTATTAAAAGAAATCTATGAGATACAAAATAACTTAAAAGAATATTATAATATTTTAAAAGTATTAGGATATGTAAACAAAGACAATATAACTGAATTAGAATTTCGCACCTATAAAGAAAATTTCTTTGAACGAAAAGAGATGGAAGTTTTTACAGAATATCTGAGAATTGAATGGAAAGATAATGTTCCTCAATGGATCATCTTTCGTAGTAGAAGTAGTTTTTTGCCAAAACTAAACACAAAAAATACGATTTTTGTATTACCCAAAGTAGATTACGAAACATCGCAAAGCCATAATCAAGATAAGAATGTAATCGATCCCATGATCCATGTTTTTGCTTCGATTGCCTATTCAGCTGGATTGGGGGAAAGGTATCATTTTGTATTTCCAAACTTAACACAAGAAAATTCGAACATTCAAGTTGATCGAAATAGTGTTCAAATCTACGATTACGTCCTAAAAGATATACCTTATCAAGTGATTGCAGATCATCGTTTAAAATTTATGACTTTACAATATCTTGTTTATCGTTTAAGATATTTAGATTTAAAAATCCGTGGTTTTGCCATCAATAAAATTAAAAAGAATCAATATGATTTTTATCGAAGCATTCCCGATAGTCGATATTAGATTTTCTTATGCATGGATTTTTTTGTTGATCATTATAAAATTTTAGGGTTAGAACCAACTGCAACAGAAGACGAAATAAAAAAAGCCTTCTGGAAATTAGCCAAACTTTATCATCCTGATAAAGGTGGAGATCCTTATAAATTTCATCAAATATTTATATCCTATCAATTTTTATTAGACAAACAAAAGCGAAAAAATTATGATAAAACTTATAAAGAATTTATAAAAAAAATTAATTTAGAAAATCGATATCAAAATGCCAAAGTGATAGAATCCAATAGGTTTTATTATACAGCAACATTAAAAAGATTTTTAGAAAAGCAAGTTCGTATTAGTAAAATTAAAAAGAAAGATCGATTGTTTTTAGCAAACATTCAGTATGACTACGAAGTAAAACTAAATTTACAAGAGTTTGAGTGCGATTTAATTTTTAAGGTTCCAGTTGTTTTAAAAAAGATCTGTAAATATTGTTATGGCAACGATCTCAATTGTAGTTATTGTAATGGATTAGGAAAATATAAAACACAAGCGATTGTACAAATTTTTATTCCTGCACATACACTACATCCAGGGCAGATGATAAAAATCAATTTAGAGCACCTTAAATCAAAAAGTCTAGATGTCTATTCCGAAAAAAAGATGATTAGAATTTATGTTGATGTAAAATAATATTCAGTATTTACAAATATGGATTGACAAAATAATCAATTTTTTAATCTTTTTATAATGATGCTCCAAAAGGATTATGATATACATGAAATTCGTAAAAAAATTCGAAATATCGTTAACGAAGTTATTATTCCCGCAGAAAAAAAATTCGATTTTAAAACTGGTAGAATGCCATTAGAAACTGTCCAACAGATTCGTTCTTATATTAAAGAGGAAGGATTATGGACACCCCATCTACCCAAAGAATATGGAGGTTTAGGTTTATCTTTATTGGATACATGCTTGGTATTTAGCGAGATGGGAAGAAGCCCAATTGCACCATTTATGTTTAATTGCGATGCACCAGACGAAGGAAATATGCACTTACTCATCGAAGCAGCAACTCCAGAACAAAAAGAAAAATATTTATATCCTTTAATAGAAGGGAAGATTCGTTCTGGTTTCGCGATGACTGAGCCACCTCCAGGAGCAGGGTCGGATCCTAGTGCCTTGTTAACAAATGCAGAACAAGAGGGAGACTATTTTATTATCAATGGTCATAAATGGTTTTGTACAGGGGCAAACGGTGCCTCTTTTGTAATTGTATTTTCGAAATACGAGAATAGCTTTAAAAAAAGTACCATGTTTATTGTCCCAACAGATACTCCAGGCTATAAAATGGTAAGAGAAATCGAAATTATGGGTTCGCATGGGATGGGAGGACACTGCGAGTTAATTTTCGAAAATGTAAAAATTCCTAAAGAAAATGTGTTAGGAAAGATTGGTCAAGGATTTCGTTTAAGCCAGGTTCGTTTGGGACCAGCAAGACTTACTCATTGTATGCGATGGATTGGGCTTGCGCGAAGAGCATTAGAAATAGCTAAGGAATATGCTAAAAATCGAAGTGTATTTGGTCAAAAGTTATCTGAGCACGAAGGAATTCAGTGGATGTTTGCAGATTCTTTAACAGAAATAGAATGTGCTTGGACATTAACCATGAATGCTGCAAAAAAACTAGACGAAGGAAAAAATCCGCGAAAAGAATTATCAATGGCAAAATACTATACATCAGAAATGTTATGTAGGGTGATAGATAGAGCTATGCAGATTTGTGGTTCTCATGGTTATAGTAGGGATTTACCGTTAGAATGGTTTTATCGCGATGCAAGGGCAGCAAGATATGCAGATGGACCATCGGAAGTCCATAAAATGGTGATTGCAAGAGAATTTTTAACTGATCATAAAAACGATTGGGAATAGTTGACGAACTTATCAATCATAATAAAATAGTTTTAGTGTATGACAGATCAAGAATTTAAACAACGATTAGAAGAGTGGTTAAGTATACAATTCAATAAACAATGTGTTATCGAGGAACTTAAACCATTAAGCGGTGGAGCTTGTCAGGAAAATAGTTTAATTACTTTAAGATTTGTTGATGATGGTTCGAAAAAAAGGCTTGTTTATCGTTCCGATAAGGGAAGTGCATTGTTTGCAAGTTTACCCCGAGAATATGAATTTCGCGTAGCACAGATTGCATACCAACATGGGGTAAAAACACCTAAACCATATTTTCTTGAAGAGACTGGGGATATTACTGGGAAAAAATTTTACGTTATGGAAGCTCTTTCAGGAAGAACAGATGTTAGATATATTACAAAAGATTCTTCGTTAAATTCCATCAGACCCAAAATACTCGACGAATTAGCAAAAAATTTAGCTCTTATACACTCTATTACCTTAGAAAGTCAAGAATTAGATTTCCTTTTAAAAATCTATCATAGAGAACATCCCTTTCATCCATCAAAATTTGCAATACAAGAAATGAAGCAAGAAATCGAAAAATTAGATGAACCCCATCCGGCAATGTACTTAGCGATCAATTGGTTAGAAGAAAACGTCCCTACTTACGAAGATATAACATTAGTACATGGTGATTTTAGAACGGGAAATTTTTTAGTATCGGAAAATGGTTTAGAGGGGATATTGGATTGGGAATTTGCACATGTAGGAAATCCCTACGAAGATATTAGTTGGTTTTGTTTAAGAGATTGGAGATTTGGTCAAATAAAAAAAGAAGCGGGAGGATTTGCCGACAGAGAAGAATTCTATGAATTCTACGAAAAGTATTCCCAAAAAAAGGTTGATAAAAAATCTGTTTTGTTCTGGGAAGTTATGGGAAACCTCCGCTGGGCAGTTGGCACAATAGGACAAGCAGAAAGACATTTACAAGGAAAAACGCGAGGTATTGAGCTTGCCGCGATTGGTAGAAGAACAGCAGAAATGGAATACGAAATGATGAGGTTGATAGAAAATGCAATATAAACCAGAAAATCAAGATTTAATCGAAGCAATTGCAGAGTTTTTAAGAAAGGATATATTAACATTAGTAAAAGATAACGATGAATTAGCATATAAAACATTGGTTAGTTGGAATATGCTAAATGTTGTTATAAGGGACTTAGAAAAAGAAGAGTTGAACCTTATAAAAGAGCTGGAACGTCTCTCAGAATTGTTGAATCTTTCTTTGGAAATACCCCTAACCCTTAAAGAAAAAAAAGAAAAAGTAAAAGAACTTAACCAAAAATTGTGCGTATTAATCAAAAACCAAAAGATTCATAAGAATCATCCTATTTGGGAACATGTAAAACAAACTTTGATCGAAAATTTATCTATAAGTAATCCACGTTTTTCTTTGTAAAAATGAATCTTTATTTAGTTCGACATGCACAGGCAGGCGATATAAAGTCCAATTATGATGTATTATCAGAGCATGGAAAATATCAATCCCAAAAATTAGGAAAATATTTTTTAGAAAATGACCTAAAATTTGATTTATGGATTAGGGGTACTTTGAATCGCCACAAAGAGACAATGCAGCTCATCCAAAAAGAAATGGGTATAGAACAAAATGAGCTTGTATTAGATTGTCTTGACGAGATTTCTGAGAATACTTTTAAAAATTTATTAAAATATTATATAGAAAAAGATAAATTATTGCAACATTTGTTTAAGCAATTACAGAATTCCAATGATTTAAGCAAAAGTAAAGAAATCTATATATTAATTTTAAAAAATATATTTAAAAATTGGATTTATGATACTACAAATCCCATAAGTTATAGTCATTATAAATCGAAGGTATTACAAATTTTGGAGGACTTAAAACAATTTGCAACCCATCATCATTTGAAAAATATTCTAATAATTTCGTCGGGAACTCCAATTTCCATTCTATTAGGCTACGTATTTGGCTTAACCGACGAGCAATCATTAAACTGGATGAAGAAGATATACAATACTTCGATTTCTGTTTTTACCGTAAAAAAGAAACATCAAATCTATCTAGAACCGGTTTCTATCAACTTTTGTCCTCATTTACAATATAAGGAACAAACCTTGCTTTAAATGATATCAAAAGCTTTTAGAGATTTATACATGGTTTGAATGGTCATAATGATAATACCAGCTAATGGTATTGCTAACACCATTCCGATTATACCCAACCATTTTTGAAATGTAATCAATGCCAAAATTGCTATTACTGGATGGACATTTACAGAGCGTGCTAATATAACAGGCTGGGTAAATACATTATCTACAAGTTGGGCTATACCAAAAATTAATACAGATAAAGGTACTAAAGAAATATCAGAAATTAAAGCAACAGTGACTATTGGAACAAATCCCAATACAGGACCAACATAAGGAACAATGTTTATCAATGCTCCAAACGCTCCAAGAATAATACCATAAGGTAATCCAATGATCATAAGTCCAGGAATTAAAATGATGGCTAAAATAAATATTTGAATCAAAAGCCCTTTTAAATAAGATGTTATGCCGTTTCGAATATTATAAGTAATCATTAAGGTCATTTCGAAAAAACGATTAGGAACCAAAGACATTAAATATTGATAAATTGCATCGCCCTCTAACATAAAAATAAATAATAGAATTGGGGTAATTATCGCAAACGTTATTAAATTGGGTAAAACATCAAAAACGGGTATTGCTTTAATGGGATTAACAATTAAGTCGAAAATCCACTTAAAATTGTTTTGAATAAAGTCTGGATTATCCAAAGGCAAATAATCATACTTTTGTTTTAATTTTTCTATAAGTTCTGGCAAATTATTAACTACGTATTTTATAAATTCGTTGATTTTATAAAATTGTTCGAGAATTAATGGTAATATTAAATAGATTCCGATGTATATAACCAATGCCAAGCCTAATAGAGTTAAAATAACACTGATGAGTCTTGGTATTCCTAGGCTTTCGAAAAAAAATACAAATGGGTTTAACATTAAAGATAATAGAAATGCAATTGTGATGGGAATAATAAGCTCTTTAATTCCATAAAAAATAAAAAAAATTAATAAAAAAATTAAAGAAAAAAAAGCCAACCTTGCAATATGTACGGCAATGTTGATTCGCTTCATGGCTTTATACCTTTTTCTAGTAATTCATTGGTTTTAATTAAACGTTCGCTGATGATATTTGCAATATTGTATAAGAAAATCGTACTAATGTGGGGATTGCGCTTCATTAAGATTTGTAAATCGGGATTAAAAAAGCCTAATAAAGTTGTTGGTTCTAAGGCTTTGGCAGTTGCAGATCGTGGTTTATCTGGGAGAAGTAATGCAATTTCTCCAAAAAAATCTCCTTTTTCTAACGTAGAAAGAATGGTTTTTATGTTTTCTTTTTCTTTAAAAATTTCTACTTTTCCTTCTATGATAATGTACATCCCAATCCCTGGCTCTCCTTCGCGAAAGATATGTTCATCTTTTTTATAATATCGAATATGACAACGTGCTCGTATCAATTTTAAACTACGATAAGGAATATTATTAAAAAGACTGATTTTACTCATTAAATTTAGTTGTTCTTTAACGGGATCTTCTTGGGATTTAAATACTTTTTCCCATAGTGGAAGAGTAAGATTTTGAACCTTAGTTGTTAGCTTCTTCATAAGATTTATTAAGACTAAGAATAGGATTTATTTACATTTGTATTTGGCAATAAATTTTTGATGGACAGAGATAATAAATTCATAATCTTGGTCATGACGGGATGTAGCGCAGTGGTAGCGCATCTGTTTTGGGAGCAGAGGGTCGCAGGTTCAAATCCTGCCATCCCGATTTGCGTCAGTAGCTCAGTAGGATAGAGCAGCGGCCTTCTAAGCCGTAGGTCGGGGGTTCGAATCCTCCCTGACGCGAACATGGCGGACGTAGCTCAGTTGGTAGAGCGCCAGATTGTGGCTCTGGTGGTCGCGGGTTCAAATCCCGTCGTTCGCCCACTTGAACTTATTAAAAATTTGATTGACCAGTTAATTGGATAGAAAATACTTAACCTCCACACAAGCTTCTGCGAGTGTGGTGGAACTGGTAGACACACCAGATTTAGGGTCTGGTGCCCTAACCGGGCGTAAGGGTTCGAGTCCCTTCACTCGCAAATGCGGGAATAGCTCAGTGGTAGAGCGTCTCCTTGCCAAGGAGAAGGTCGCGGGTTCAAATCCCGTTTCCCGCTCCAAGTTTCACAGAAAATGCTCAATTAAAAGATTTTGAACTTGTCATGTATTGGAATTAAAAATAATTATCCACTCAAATAATTTTTTAACTAGGATTAATTCATGGAATTTAGTGTAAAAAAGATCGAACCAACTGTTGCGGAAGTTCATTTTAAAACAACCAAAGAGGAACTAAACGAAGCTTTTGAAAAAGCTTACAAGAAAGCAGCTCAAAGGGTAAAGATTCCCGGATTTCGCGTTGGAAAAACCCCAATCGAGATCATAAAAAAACATTTAGGCGATTCTGTTATCGAAGATGCATTAGAAATTTTACTAATAGATACGTACAATTCTATATTAGAAAAATTGGATCCTAAACCAATCAGTCTGCCATTGTTTAACATAAAAGAAGTAGATAAAGAGAAAGGGGTAGAATTTACCGCGGAATATGAATACTTTCCTGAAATAGAAATATCTAAATACAAAAAAATGAAAGCAAAATCTTTAGAAATAGAAGAAGATTTGTCACTTATAGAAGAAGTTCTAAAATCCATCGCAGAAAAAAATCCCATCTTATTACCCAAAGAATTCGAAGATGAATCAAAAAACGTCGTAGAAGAAAATGATGTTGTATTGTTAGATTTATTCATTTATAGAGAAAAGGATCTTAAAGAATTACATCATATAGAAGAATACAATGTTGATTTGTCCTATCCAGATCCGAATTTTCCAGAGTTAAAAAATCGTTTGATGGGGAAAAAAGTAGGGGAGGAAGTAGAATTCGAAACAAAAATGGGAAATTCGAGGGATTTTCCCAAAGCTTCGAATAAAAACGTAAAAGTAAAAGCGAAAATCTTAGAAATTCGGTATAAAGCTCCCCCAGAAATTAATGATGAATTCGCAAAGTTGTTTCAGTACGAATCGTTAGAAGATTTTAAAAGAGCAATTCAAGAAACTATACAAAAACAAGCAAACACTTATGTAGAAAACGAAGTAATAAAACAAATCGTTCAGGAAATTATAGAAAAAAATCCTTTCGATTTACCCAATGTAGTAATCAACCAAGAAGTAAAAGCACGTTTAGAGGATCTTAGTAAACGTTTGGGACTAACAAATACCATCTCGTTTGAACAATTGAGCATGTTTTATCGTAAATCTCCCGAAGAAGTGGAAAAAGATTTTAAAGAACAAGCAACGAGAGATCTAAAAACACAAATCATTTTGGATAAAATCATCGAATTAGAAAAGATTGATGTATCTTCTGATGAAATAAGCGAAGAAATCAAAAATACTTATGGTAGATATGTAACAAACGAAGAACAGCTCAAAGAATTAGAAAAAAACGAAAATATAGTCAATAATATTAAAGTATATCTTAAGCGAGAAAAAGCAATCAAATGGTTAATGGAAAATTCAGAAATAAGGAAAGGAGATAAAATTTCTACAAGAAAACTATACGAAGAAGGAAAGATTAAGTTATTTTAAGTTTTTTGGTTGACTTTTAACGTTCTTTTGATTGCTTAATTTTTAATAATGTAGTGGTGGTGGGTGGGATAGTGAAAAATCATTTAAAAATAGGAGAATTTCCCTATGTCTATACCTTATGTTATTGAGCAAACACCTCGTGGAGAAAGACAATACGATATTTATTCAAGGTTGTTAAAAGATAGGATTATATTTCTTGGACAACCCATAGATGATTATTATTGTAATATTATCATTGCGCAACTGTTGTTTTTAGACGCAGAAGATCCAGAAACAGATATTTATCTTTATATCAATTCTCCGGGTGGTTATATTACCTCTGGTTTAGCAATCTATGATACTATGCAATACATAAAAGCTGATATAAGAACTATATGTGTTGGTCAAGCATCGAATATTAGTTCTTTACTTTTGGCCGCAGGTACAAAAGGAAAACGATCAGCTTTACCCAATGCAAGAATTGTGATGCATCAACCATTAGGTAGTGCAAGCGGTCAGTCTAAAGATATTGAATTACAAGCAAAAGAAATTTTAGACATAAAAGAACGATTGAATCAGATTTATTCATTGCATACCAATAGACCTCTTGAACAGATTGAACGAGACACGGATCGATTATTCTTTATGACTGCTTATCAAGCCAAAGAATATGGTATAATTGATAATGTGATCGAACCAAATGCAGAAAAAATGAAAAAGTTAAAACAAGCTGTTTAAGGAGAAGAGATGGTTTCTAAGAAAAAAACTAAAAAAGAAAATTTGCATTGTTCCTTTTGTGGAAAAGAACAAGAACAGGTAAGAAAATTAGTAGCAGGTCCTGGTGTTTATATCTGTGATGAATGTATTGAACTCTGCAACGAAATTATTGCAGAAGATTTAAACAATGAACAAGAAAGCTTCGAAACCATCAAAAATTTACCTAAACCCCAAGAAATTAAAAAAGTATTAGATGAATATGTAATAGGACAAGAAGAAGCAAAGAAAATCTTATCTGTTGCAGTGTACAATCATTATAAACGCATTTATTATCCAAAAACAAAAAATACTGATGTAGAACTAGATAAATCCAATATATTATTGATTGGACCAACAGGTTCAGGAAAAACACTTTTGGCTCAAACATTAGCGAAATATTTAAAAGTTCCTTTTGCCATAGCAGATGCAACTTCTCTAACAGAAGCTGGTTATGTAGGCGAAGATGTAGAGAATATTTTATTAAGGTTGATTCAAAATGCAGGAAACGATATTAAAGCAGCAGAAAAAGGAATTGTTTATATTGACGAGGTAGATAAAATTTCTCGTAAATCCGAAAATCCATCCATTACCAGAGATGTGTCTGGCGAAGGTGTACAACAGGCTTTGTTAAAAATTATAGAAGGAACGATTGCAAATGTACCACCTCAAGGGGGAAGAAAACATCCCCATCAAGAATTTTTACAAATCGATACGAAAAATATTCTATTTATCTGTGGTGGTGCTTTTGTAGGATTAGAAGACATTATCGCAAAACGATTAGGATCTCGTTCTATCGGATTTGCGCGAGAAAACAAAGAAAAAAATGTAAAAAATTTATCGAGAACAGAAATTTTAAAATTTGTCGAACCAGATGATTTAGTAAAATTTGGTTTAATCCCAGAATTTATCGGTAGATTACCTGTTGTTGCAACATTGGATGAATTAGATATACAAACACTTAAAAGGATCTTAGTTGAACCAAAAAATGCCATCTATAAACAATACAAAAAGATTTTCGAAATGGAAGGTGTAGAGTTGATCTTCGAAGATGATGCAATTGATGCGATTGCAAGAAAAGCTATCGAAAGAAAGACAGGGGCACGAGGATTGAGAAGTATTGTAGAAAAAATTATGTTAGATTTGATGTACGAAATACCTTCAAGAGAGGATATAGAAAAAATCATCATTCACGAAAAGGTTGTAACAGAAAATGCAGCCCCTACAATCATTTTAAAGCAGTCCAATAAAAAAGATAAAGAAAGTGCGTAATAATAGGAGTTAAATCTTAGAAACTAAATGGATCTGGGGGAGTATATATTGTAGGGGAATATTTTTTTTGATTGTTCTCTTCTTTTAGGTTTATTACCCTTGGTTTTAGAGAGACTTCCTTATCGATTTCTTCTAACCTAATGATAGAGTGTATAGGTATATAGATTCTTTTTGTGTGTTCGAACTCTTTTTTGATAGAATCTTCGTTTGGATCGACGAGAACTTGGGATTTTTCTCCAAAAACAAGATCTTCTATTTCGATAAACCCAAATAGATTGCTTTGTTGAACGTTTTTAGCAAATATTTCGTAGATCTTCCCTTGGTTAAAAAAAAGAACTTTGAACAATCTTTTGGTTTTTTTGCTTTCGCTCATAAATTTATTTAAAGGACATTTTTTTTTATGTGATTTCTTGGTCAAATTTATCATGATTTTTTAGAATTGACCGATAAATAAAAAGAAATTTTAACAATAAAAGGAGTTGTGATGCCGGCACCCATAGTAATGCCTAGCCAATCGGGGATTGATGTACCATCTGTTATCAACAAATTAATTGAATTAGAACGTTCTCCCTTAAAACGATTAGAAGAAGACAATAAAAGAAACGAAATTCGAATCAAAGCGTGGGAAGAACTAAGAACAAGAGCAAAAAAATTATCCGATGTAAGCCGTGATATTTATTCTTTTACTGGACCATTTACTCAAAGGAAAATTCTTTCGAGTGATGAAGGTGCAATTACTGGCACAGTTTCTCCTAACGTGGATCAAATCAATCAAAAGATTCAAGTATTGCAATTAGCAAAGTATCATAAAATTCATTCTAGAAAAATACATAAAGACGAAAAATTACCCGAAGCAACGTTTAGCATATTAGTCAATCAAAAAGAAGTTCAGTATAATTTTAAGGGCGGAAATATTCAAAATTTAGAAAAGCTTATTAGAGATAAATCTAATCATATCGATGTTTCTATGGTTCAAGTAGATAAAGAATATTTTATCTTGACTATAACATCAAAGATTTCTGGGAACAAAGGTAAGTTGGAATTTAAAGATCCCAACAATCTTTTGAAAAATTTAGAAATTGTTGGAAACGTTGGTAAAAAAGAAGAAAAAGAAGAAGAAATTGAATTTAGTCCAGAAAATTTTAAAGAAAATATAGAAAAAATTATTATAAATAAAAATCAATTTTCTTTTAGTGAATTAGAAAAGGTATCTTATGATTTTTCCCAAAAAGAAAATATTACAGAAATCTATCTACATTGGAATCTTGATATAAAAACCTTACAAGAAAATACAACCAATACAAAAGAAAAAATTTATGTAGGACCAGAGATCAAAAATCAAATCAATGGAATAGAACTGATAGCACCGCAAATAGAAAGAGAACGAATCACTTCCCAACAAGAACCACCAAATCAAGATCAAGAAAGGGTAGGAAAAATCATTTTATATTATCTATCTTCTGGTACACCAAAACAAAAAGAAATTATTCTTAACCCAAAACAAAGAGATTTTTCGTTTAATTTTAAAGAACAAGAAAATACATCGGTTCAAATCAATGCAATAGAGTTTTCTAAAAATTTCGAAGGGATTTTTACTCTAACGAAATTAAAAGTAAAAAAAGAAATCGAAGATCAAACCGTTTTTGGTCCAATGCACGAAATCGATCCTCCCCAAGATGCTTTAATGCTTATTAATGGTGTTCAGGTATCCAGAAGTTCTAACGAAAACTTAATAGATATCATCCCTGGTGCATCTTTAAATTTACATAGAACGACGAATTACGAAGTAGAACTAAAAGTGGAATACGATATACAAAAAATAAAAGATAAGATAAAAGAATGGGTGAATCAATATAACGAATTATTGCAATTTATAAAAGAAAATGATAAGTTTAACCGTGATCAAGACTTTCAGGTAAATCGTTCTTCGAATCCCAACGAACGAATCGAAGATGGACTTAGAAAACTCGAAGATTCTAGCGGGATTTTTGCAGGCGATCCTATCGCAAGAAGATTAGTCTCTACATTAGCGCGAATTACAGGAAGTGCTTATCCAACAAAACTTAATCCATCTTTTAAAACCCTTGCACAAATTGGTATATCTACTGGTCAACCTGGAAGTAATTGGCAAGACATAAAACAAGGCTTATTGATTCTTGACGAAGCTCAGTTAGAAAATGTATTAAAAAATTATCCAGAATCTGTAAAAGAATTGTTTGCTCTCGATAAAAACGAAGATGCTGTTGTAGATGACGGTGTTGCTTATAAAATGTACGAAGAGTTGTCTCCCTATGTAAAATTTTCTGGTGGAATCATTACAACGCGAATCGATCTCTTAAAAGATCAAATTAAAGAAAATAAAAAAATTATTTACAACAAAGAGTTAAGCTTAGGAAGAAAAGAAGAGATGCTAAGAAAAAAATTTGGGAACATGGAAAGTGCTATACAAAATAATAAATCTATGGGAAAAATTTTACAAAATAAATTAGGCATTAAAGACGAATAGAAAATTATAGAGGTGCTTATGAAAATTTATATTAACAATGAATTAATCGATATAAAACTAGAAAAAGAAAAAACATTTCATGATTTGTTTATGTCCATGCAAGAAGAAGCTCAAAAACATAATAAATTTATTATTGACTTTAAGTTTGATTTAAAAAATCCAACGGTTCGTTTAGAAAAAGAGAATGATTTGCCGTTAGATGTAATAGATTCTGTTTATTTCTATATTGGCGATCTAAAAGAAATGATTTTAAGTACGTTGCAAACGCAAAATCAATACATAGATGATATAGGTTCAAAGTTGTTTGAGTCTGAACACTTAACAGAACAAGATGTACAACACTTAAAAGAAGGAGCTAAATGGATAAGCGAAGTGATAAGTATTATCACCGGGTTTTTTATTTTACCCCTTCAAAATATTCAAGTAAAGATGCCCGAAAAAAACTACGAAAACCTTGTGGAGCATTTAAACAAATTCTTAGAATTAGTAAAGCAACTTAATACAGAAAATTATCCCAATTTTCGTATGGATTTGATTAAATCTCTTCGTGTAATTCGTGCATTTACATTCCAGTATTTTAACCAACTATTATCAAACCAATTATCGAATCAAGAGTTATTAGACACATTAGAAACCTTCGAAGCTAACATAGACAACTTAAAAAATGATCTAGTAGAAATTAACACCAATTTACAAGTTGGTAGCGATAAATTAGCAATGATACAACTAGAAGAAATATTAAAAAAATTAGAACTTTATTTTTTTGTTTTAATGACTACTGTGGAGCGATTAAAAAAATATTTAGATGAAGAAATGGTAGAAACTTTTAAAGATCTATTAATAATTTTAGAAGATTTATCCTCTGCATTGATGGAAAATGATATAGTAGCAGTAGGAGATATCTTAGAATACGAATTAAACGATAAACTAACCATCATTAAAGAGAATCTACCTCAATTAAAGAAACTCTTGACAAATGATGTTTCGTTAGAAAATTAAAAATTTGTGTCTATTGTTCAAGTAAGTGATTTAGTAAGAATTTTTTTTAAGCACCCCCTCTCTTATATACCCATCGTTGATGAAAATCCTGGGGGGGATTCTTATCTGATTGGTTTTTTATCAAGACAAAAAGTTTTTCATTATTCTTCTGATAAAGAACGTTTAGAAAACCGTTTTGAACGAATACCGGATATATTTCTTTCTAAAGAAATTTTACCTGAACATATATGGGAGTTTTTCGAAAAATCTCCTATTCCAGTATACAATCTCTTTGCACAATATTTAACAACATGGGATAAACACGAAATTAACTATTACTTAAAAAATTTTTTGTTTACCGTCAAATCTTATAATACTAAACCAATCGAAAACCAAGATGAGCTGCAAAATCTAACAGAAAAATATCATTTGTTAGAAATGATTTTTTCTTCATTCCCATTTCCAATGTTAGCTCTGGATGTAGAAGGCAATTCTATTTTCTACAATGAATTATTTTTAAAAGACATCCTCGATAAAGGTCCATTTAAAAAAACCTTAGCTCTTGCAGAATCCTATTTTAAAGAACTTATCAAAGATATTATTGCACATTATATTTTACAGAATAGACCAACAGATTTAATGGAATGGAATGGAAAAGAAATCAAGCGAAAAATGATTATCACAAACATTACAGAAGAAAAAGAAATTATTGGTTATTTGATGATTTTTTTACCATATCAAGAATCTTTTTCTTTGGAAGAATACATTTATCAAGAACTTAAAAAAGGATTGGATTACGATTCTATTATAGACAACATAGAAACAAATATTATCAAAAGTTTTCTCGATAAAAATAAGCAGAATATCACCCATACAGCAGAAGAACTTCGTATAAAAAGAACAACTTTACAAAACAAAATTAAGCGTTTAAACATTCATATTATAGAAGAAATGGTTGACCACAAAAAACCATCACAAAACGAAGAAAAACAGGATAGACCAAAAAAAAGTGTATCGAAAAAACAGAAAAGTTCTAAAAATAAAATTAAATAGAAAATTCAACGAATAGTCGATATTTTTTATAGTATATGGGAAAAATCAAAAAAATTCTTTTACTGGTATTTTGTTTCGTATTAAAACATTATGATATTTATGCAGAAGATCCGAATCAAATTTTAAATTATAAATTAGAAAAAGAAAAATTTCCCGAAATAACCCTTTATTTAGATTTAAAAGAATCATCCCAAATTCCTGTTTCTATAAATAAAGAAGAAATTTCTATTGTCGAAACAATAATAGATACAAACTATCAAAAGTTCAATGTACCATTAGATATACAGATATTAGATTCTTATACAATAGAGGGAAATAAAATTCCCACTAACGAAAAGATCTATACTATTTTATTAGACTCTACCTTATCTTTAAGCGATAAAGATTTCGAGTTATTAAAAGATTATATAAGAAATTTTATAAAAGAAAAAAATAAAAATGATTTAATTAGTTTATATAAAATCAATGGAACAGCAAATCGTGTTGTAAATTTTACCAAAAGCGAAAAAAATTTACTTACAAAGTTAGATGGCATTAAAAGACAAGGTAAACAAACAAAGATATACGATGCCTTGTATAAGGCTTTACATGATTTGTATAAATTTTCGAAAAACAAAAAAGAAGAGATTGGTGGAGTTATTCTATTTACAGATGCAAAAGAAGAAACAAGCAAATTAGATGCAAAAGACATCGATGATTTAATCAAATTTGGAACAAAATTCGAAATTCCTATTTATTTTGTTATAGTAGGTAATAAAAAAATTCAGAATGCTTTCGAAAAGATTAGTCTTAAAACTGGTGGAGATATTTTTTATAACGAGTTTAACGCAAAATTAATTAAAGAGAAAGAACAAACCATCCATCAGGATGAAGTTTTTATTAAACGACTTAAAATATCCTATAAGTCTTCGTTAAGCGAATCATATTTCCGTTATAAAAGTAAAATCAACACAACAATCTTGTATAAGAATCAACCTTTGTTAAGTTTTCAGTATGAATTTATGAACATATATTTGTGGTTGATTTTAAGTATTTTATTCGTTTTGTTGATAATTTTTATAATATATTTTTATATTAAATATCAAAAAAATCAAAAACTTAAATCGGCTATTAACGAAAAAAAAGAAAAAATTGATTTTCCAGAACCTGAGATTGGAGAAGTTTTCGCAGATTTACGTCAATATAAAGATGTACCAGAAAAAAAATATGTAGAAACAGAAGAAAAACCAGATATTCCTTTAATTGCACAGAATTGGGTTGAACCTTCTTATGCTCCTTATTTGGATGATCCCTTAGTAAGAAAGAGGTTTTCGAAAGAGACAATGACTTTAAGTTTAAAAGAAAAATCTTATGTAGTTTTGCAGATGGCGTTGAAAGAAGCACCTAAATATAGTCATGCAATGCTAATTAAAAAAGATAGAGAGGGATTAGGTGCTGACAAACAATACGATATTTTCTTGGACGAAGTATATATTGGTAGTAGTTCTGCTGCACATATTCCTGTAAGAGATAGTGCTGTTTCGCATATTCATGCAAAGATTAAAAGAATTGATAACAAATATATTTTGTTCGATTTGATGAGTTTAGCGGGAACCTATTTGAATGGTAAAAAAGTGCTTCGACCCATGCCATTAAGACATAATGATGAAATACGAATGGGACATACAATTTTTCGGTTTGTTGGAGAAGATTAAGGAGCTTTTTTTATCAATATCGGGTCATACAAAGATGTAAATGAAAAATCAATCGATTTTTATTTTTTGTTTTTTTACAAGTTTATATGCACAAGATATAAGTATTCCTAATGAAATAGATCTAAAAACTTCGGTTCAGTTTGCTCTAAAAAATCATCCACAAATCAACGAAGCACAATACCAGAAAGAAATAAACGTTCAACGTTTAAAACAAGGAAAATCGAATTATTATCCTAAACTTGATTCTATTTATGGATATAAAAAAAATTTTTCTCAATTAAGAAACGAAACACCATTAGAAAAAAAACAATTCTATGCTGGTTTAGAAATTTCTCAGAAAGTTTATGACTTTGGAAGGACATCAGATAACGTAAAGATCTTAAATGAAAATGTGGAGGTAGCAACGAAAATTCTAGAACAAACCAAAGAAGAAATAGCTTTTAAAACCATTTCTAGTTATGTGAATGTTTTGATTCAGAATTATCAGCTTAAAGTTTCCGAAGAAAAGAAAAACTATTATTCAAAATACAGAGATTTTATCAAAAAACAAGTAGAAGTAGGGTTAAAAGCTCCCTTTGAACTCTATAACATAGAAACAGAATACAGAAATGCAGAAATAGAGTGGATTCAATCAAAAAATCAATCCAATCTTGCTAAAAATCAATTATTGTTCTACATGGGATTCGAACAAACAGAACCTGGTTTAATAAACCAAATAAAAATAAAAGAAATTCGTCCCGAAGAATTAGAATCTTCTTTTAACGAAGAAAAAATCCATCAATATGCTTTAAACGATATTCAGGATATATACCAAATTGCCGTAGTCCATCGAAAGGATTATCAGATTCAACAAAAGGAAATTTACATTGCAAAATTAACCAAAGAACTCAACACAAATGATTATTTTCCTACATTGGGTGCTTCGTTTCAACATTACTGGAATAGTCCAGATTATCGCTTAAATGATAATCAGCAAAAAAATTGGGAATTGAACGTTTTTTTTAGAGTTCCTCTTTTCGAAGGTTTTATGACAAAAAATAAAGTATTAGAAGCAGATTATTTGATCCGTCAACAATTAGAAAAAGAAAGATGGATTAAAAATCAAATCTATTTAGAACTTCAAACCTTGTTTTCTCAATATACAGAATTAAAAGAAAAAATTACTTATTACCAAGAAGCTTTACAATATGCAAAAGAAAATTTGAATCTATCGGAAAAACGGTATATCAACGGACTTGGAACTTATCTTGAACTGACAAATGCTACTACGCTATATTTTAATGCAAACAAAAATTATTATGATAACATCTTTTTATTTTATTTAAAAAAATTAGAATTATACAAAGCTATGGGAGTCTTACTAGAATTACTATGAAAAAATATTATATTATTTTTATAATAATTTTTATAATTTTTGCTTTTTTCATTTGGTTTTATAAAAAAGAAGATAAGCCAAATGTTAGCTATAAAACAGAAAAATTAAAAAAAGGTACCATTCAAGAACAGGTGTCTGCCACAGGAACCATTATGCCAGTTTCGAATATCTTAATTGGAGCATCGGTTTCGGGAATTATCAAACAAATTTTCGTAGATTTTAATGATCCAGTAAAAAAAGGTCAAATATTAGCATTGATTGATCCAGAACCCTTTATTGCACAAGTTGAACAAGCGAAAGCAAATTTGCTAATGGCAGAAGCGAACTTAGAAAAGGCAAAAGTAGCGTTGTTAGAAGCAGAAAATAATTATAAGCGAAACAAAAGGCTATTCGAAGAGAAATTGATATCCGAAAGCGAATACGAACGATTTTTTGTTAATTATCAATCCGCGATAGCACAAGTGAAAGAAGCCAATGCAAGGATTGTGCAACTTAAAGCTGTGTTAAAACAAGCACAAACAAACTTGAATTATACCCAAATTCGTTCTCCTGTGAATGGTATAGTAATTTCGCGAAATATTGAGGTAGGACAAACAGTCACGGCTAGCTTTCAGACACCTACGTTGTTTCAGATTGCAGAAGATTTGTCTAAAATGCAGATTCATACCAATGTGGATGAAGCAGATATAGGGAAGATTAAAACAGGGCAAAAAGCGTATTTTACCGTAGATGCATATCCAGGAAAGATTTACGAAGGAAAAGTAGTTCAGATAAGAAATGCACCCAACATTGTTCAGAATGTAGTGACTTATAATGTGATTATTTCTGTCAACAATCAAGAAATGAAATTAAAACCCGGAATGACCGCACAAGTGACAATTTTAACTGCAAAAAAAGAAAATGCTTTTATCGTAAAAAACTCTGCTTTAAGAGTAAACCCTAATGTTAAAACTGAACAAAAGTTTTTTACGAAATCGGGAATTTGGATACTAAAAAACAATGAACCATTTCGAATAGAAGTAGATACGGGAATCAGTGATAATGACTATGTAGAAATCATCTCTAACGAATTAAAAGAAGATTTGGATGTTATTGTAGAAGTAATCAACAAAGAAAATAAAAAAAGAAGTTTGATGTTTTGATATGAGCTTAATCAAGATTCAGAATCTAAAAAAAGTTTATAAAATGGGAGAAGAATCTATCTATGCTTTAAACAATATCTCTTTGGAAATCCAAAAAAATGAATTTGTTTCTATTATGGGAGCATCGGGTTCTGGAAAAACTACTTTTTTAAGCATCGTAGGTTGTTTGGATCAAGCAACTGAGGGAGAGTATTATTTAGACGGTATTCTGATTAAAAATCTTTCTAAAAATCAATTGGCTAAAATCCGAAATCAAAAGATTGGTTTTGTTTTCCAGAAGTTTTATTTATTACCACGTTTAACTGCACTAGAAAATGTAGAATTACCGTTAGTTTATGCAAACGTACCAAAAAAAGAGCGAATCGAAAAAGCGAAATTTTATCTATCTTTGGTAGGTCTCGAAAGTAGAATGCATCATTTTCCCAATCAATTATCTGGTGGGCAGCAACAACGTGTAGCGATTGCAAGAGCACTCGTAAATCAGGCACCGATTCTATTAGCGGATGAACCTACGGGAAATTTAGATTCGAAAACAAGCAACGATATCATGGAACTCTTTGTGCGTTTACACAGAGAAAATCATATAACTATCATTCTTGTAACACACGAAAGCAATATTGCGAAATTTTCTGAGAGGATCATTTATTTTCAAGATGGAAAAATCCTAAAAGAAAAAAGGCTATGATATTTATCATTATAAAGATTGCATTGGATTCGATCTTAATCCATAAGCTTCGTTCATTTTTAACTGTACTGGGAATCATCATTGGTGTTTCTTCGGTAATTATTATGGTTGCAATTGGGAATGGTGCAAAATTGGAAATCGAAAAACAAATTTCTTCTATTGGAAGTAATTTGATCATTGTTTTGCCAGGTGCAACAAGTTCTGGTGGTGTTCGTTTTGGTACAGGTACACAAATGACTTTGACCATCCAAGATGCAGAAGCATTAAAAAAAGAAAGTCCTTATATAGAAGATACTACGTTTAGTATTCATGAAGTTTTACAGGTCGTTTATAAGAATATGAATTGGTCTTCCCTTGTTCGCGGAACTAATACATCTTTTTTTCGAATACAAGAATGGGAATTAGAAAGAGGTCGTTTTTTTAACGAAGAGGATATCAAAAGTGGAAATCGCGTAGCAGTAATTGGATATACTGTTGTTAAGAACCTTTTTGGTTTAGAGGATCCCATCGATAAAACCATCAGAATAAAAAAAATTCCTTTTAAAGTGATTGGTATTTTAAAAGAAAAAGGAACATCTCCAAGAGGAGATGATCAAGATGATGTGATTTTAGTTCCCTATACAACAGCACAAAGAAATCTTTTTGGAAATATTTTACCAGATCGCGTAAGGGTAATTTATATAAAAGCAAGATCTTTAAACGATTTATTCCAAGCAGAAAATGATGTAAAATCTATTTTAAGACAGAGGCATAAAATTCAAAGAAATCAAGAAGATGATTTTTCTGTAAGAAATATCACTCAATTTCTTCAGGCAAGGCAGGAATCGAGTCGTGTTATGACATTTTTATTGGGTGCAATTGCTTCTATTTCTTTGATTGTGGGTGGAATTGGAATCATGAACATCATGCTTGTATCTGTTACAGAACGTACAAAAGAAATTGGAATCAGAATGGCAGTTGGAGCGACAACTTATCATATACAAATTCAGTTTCTAATTGAGGCGATACTTTTATCGATTATAGGCAGTATTTTAGGAATTCTTTTGGGAATCGCAGGAGCTTTTGTGAGTGACTTTGTTTTTCATTTTAAGGCAATTCTATCTTTGGATTCTATTATCATTTCACTTTTTCTTACAATGATGGTAGGTGTTGTGTTTGGATTTTATCCAGCATACAAAGCTTCGCTTTTGGATCCTATCGAAGCATTAAGATATGAATAATTTGTTGCCGTAGGATTTTGGTTGATTTTTTTACATTTTTTACGTTATGGATAAGCAAGAAATAGAAATATTACATCAAATTGTGGAAGTTGGATCTTTGTTATACCAGAAAGGGTTGATCGTTGCATATGAAGGAAATATTTCTGCGCGATACAACGATGTAGTTTGGATTACTCCTACAAGAATGTGTAAAGGACGTTTAGAAATTGACGATTTAGTAAAAGTTGACCTATTGGGTAATATCTTGCAATCGAAGAAAAATCACAAACCAACCTCGGAGCTCATTTTACATTTAGAAATCTATAAGCATAGACCAGATGCGAAAGCAATTGTTCATGCACATCCTCCTTATTGTGTTGCTGCAACACTTTCTGGCTTATCTTTGGTAAATACAGATTTACCCGAAATAACTTTGATTTTAGGTGATGTCCCAACAGCATCTTACGCTATGACAGGAACAAAAGAAATGTATGAATCAATAAAACCCTATTTGGATTATGATGCCATTTTATTGTCGCACCATGGAGCTTTAACGATATCAAACTCTTTGTTTGAAGCTTATTATAAAATGGAGCAAGTGGAACATTGTGCAAAAATTTTATGTATTGCAAAACAAATCGGTAATATCATATCTTTACCAGAAGAGAGAAAAAAAGAAATATTGATGATAAAAGAAAAAAATAAAAAAATTTATTAAAATTATATTATATCTCGAAGAAAAGGAAAGTTGAATTACTAAAAAAAATAAAGTGATATATTAAGTATTATTTATAAAAAATGTATATCTTCAATGATATTCATCATAAAAACTACAAATAATTTCTCTTGTTTCGTAAAATCCTTGTTTATTATAAAAATAATTATCAAACCAGAGTTCTGGTGGCTGCTGCTCTATATTACCAATATCACTAGTATTTAAATCAGGAAGAGGAATCATGGGGATTATGTCGTATCCGAGGGATTGCATCTCCCAGTCGAGTAAGATTCTTATTAAGGCACTAATAGAATATCCTACAAAATGTCTTGATTCGAATAATTTGCTCCATAACACTGGGTTCATATTGATCGTCCTTCTTTTGTATTGCTTTGTCTTTGGCTGATACGTCGCTGTCTCTGTTTGTTTGGTAGGGGTTATCCTGATTTCGTAAAGATGATTCTGATATTTATTCAACAAACCCTGAATTGCAAGAGGAAAATTACCATTAAATCTTGTTATTGCTATTTCTTTTAAGAATTCGAAATGTCGTGGTTCTAAGTTGATACATACTGGATAAATCCTTCGTGTTGTGTATCTATCTTCTTTCATATAAATGAATATCTCTGTTTGAGCAAAATATATCACACAAAAAATAAATATATGTAAAATAAAAATTGACAAAAATCCTCGGGAAGTCATTCAATTAAAAAAATTCACCCTAGTAAAGTTCTGGTTTGATTTAAATTTAGAGCATCTTCATTGATTATTTTCTAAGTTTTTCCAGTCGATTTTCGTATCTTTGTTTTTTATTAAATCTTCGAGCAATTTGGTTGTTTTTTTTGGATCTTTTTTTTCGCTTTTTTTTATATCTTTCCAACGGATTTTATAAAGTCTAATAACTTTTTGTGGATCTTTTCCTTGTTTTATGGCATCAATGATTTTGTTGATAAATTCGTCTAAATTATCTGCATTGTTTTTTGCTTGTTCTAAATCAAAAGCATTAATGCCGTTGGATTTGATCAATTTTGCTTGTGATTTTGAAAGTCCAGTGTTTTCGAAAATTTTTGCTTCGATGGGATCAAACCCTTCTTCGAACCATTTACGAGCTAATTCACCATTGGTCCAACCAGCTTCTACCCAGAGCTTTGCTTCGTTAAAACCAAAACCCGCATCTTTAAAAGTAAGGGTTTTTTCTGGTTCAAGTCCTAATTTTCTCCAAATCGATTCTTTGGGGATACCCCATTTTTCCCAATCTTCTTCTATATCGATTTCTTCTGATATAACTTCGTAATATACAGGGATATTGATTTTTCCTTTTAACCATTCTTCAATTTGTTTATATTTCCATCGTTTTTCGTAATTTCTTGTTAAAAGACCTTTTAATAAAATTTGATATTTTTCCGGAAAATAAGAAGGAATTTCGATACCCTTAGTAGTAAGGAGATGGATTACAGTAGCTTCTGACATTCCGGTAAAGGGATTTTTCCCAGCCAAAATTTCGTAAACAATCATTCCTAAATGCCACCAATCAATTTCTTTTCCAAAATAATTACTAATTTCTTCTGGTGCGATGTAATTTACTGTACCTTTAAAATGAGTTGTTGCAACTTTCGAAACATCATCATCAATTGTTTTAGAAATTCCAAAATCGATGTGTACAATATTTAGGGGGTCTTTGCTTCGAATCAATATATTGTTTGGTTTTAAATCTCTATGAACAATCCCATTATCATGTAAACATTTTAAGCTCTCTGCAACCTCTTGGATGATTTTATCTAATATTTTTTCTTTGTCTTCTTGTTTATAACCTGAGATTTCTTGGATATATTGTTTAAGATCACCATGTTGGATGTATTCTAAAATTTCGTAGAATCTTTCTGTTTCTGGATCAAAACCGACTTCGAATATTTCTACTAAATGATTTCTGAACTTTTGACTAATCCCTTTCAGTTTATTCAAAACTTCTAAATTGGGTTCAATTCCTTTTCTGTATAGTTTTAAAAAAAAGGTTTGTTGATCTTTTTGAATTAAAAAATTATCCGCTTCTGCTCCCTTGGCTGGAATTTCTTTTAAAATAACATATTCTCGAAAATTTTTAATAAAATGATTCGAAGATGCTTTTTGCCTATCTCCTTCTATTTTTGTTAGGTTTTCTAGCTGAGTTTTATCTTCCATGTTTTTTTAAAATATTATAAATACTTATAGTGATAATTTTAAGAATGATTTTTTTTTGGAAATATTTTTTTGATTCTCTTTTTTGGTAGCGGCGCAGGGACTCGAACCCCGGACACGCGGATTATGATTCCGCTGCTCTAACCA